>Ga0114939_10002322_pt1 | contig 14198 bp, 12 predicted proteins | sample AshMeaCrysSpring_FD_87196 | JGI IMG/M metagenome (GOLD analysis project Ga0114939, IMG submission 87196) | Groundwater microbial communities from Big Spring, Nevada to study Microbial Dark Matter (Phase II) - Ash Meadows Crystal Spring | ecosystem: Environmental > Aquatic > Deep subsurface >... | reverse complement strand
GTCCCTGGTCGACCCACGTTCGACGCGTTTCGTGACCGTGCGTTTCGGCAACGTGCTGGACTCCGCCGGCAGCGTGGTGCCGCTGTTCCGCGACCAGATCCGCCGTGGCGGCCCGGTGACCGTCACCGACCCCGACGTCACCCGTTACTTCATGACCATCCCGGAGGCTTGCCAGCTGATCCTGCAGGCCTCGGCGATCGGTGCCCAGCAGGCGGTCTACACGCTGGACATGGGCGAGCCGGTGTCGATCCGCATGCTCGCCGAGCAGATGATCCGGCTGGCCGGCAAGCAGCCGGGCAAGGACATCGCGATCGAATACACCGGCCTGCGCCCCGGCGAGAAGCTGCACGAGACGCTGTTCCACGTCGACGAACGCTACAGCGCCACCATCCATCCGAAGATCCTGCAGGCGCTGCCGCGCAGCGTCAGCGTTGAACGGGTGGAGCCGGCCTTGCAGGCCCTGCGCGAAGCGACCGCCAGCTACGACCTGGAGCGCCTGGCGGTGTCGCTGCGCGCCGCCGTGCCCGAATTCAATCCGGCCAGCGACGCCGACAGCGCACGCGAATCGACCATCGTGGCCTTCCCCGCGCGCCGAGCGCGCCAGCACTGACGAAACGAACCATGCAAAACCCGACTTCCCAGCGCCGCGTGCGCATCGCGGTGTTCCCGGTCGCGGGCCTGGGTACCCGCTTCCTGCCGGCCACCAAGACCGTGCCCAAGGAAATGCTGCCGATCGTCGACAAGCCGCTGATCCAGTACGCGGTGGACGAGGCGGTGGAAGCCGGTTGCGACACCCTGGTGTTCATCACCAACCGCTACAAGCACGCGGTGGCGGATTACTTCGACAAGGCCTACGAGCTCGAGCAGAAGCTGGAGAAGGCCGGCAAGGGCGAGCAGCTGGAGCTGATCCGCAACGTGCTGCCGCCCGGCGTGCGCGCGGTCTTCGTGACCCAGACCGAGGCGCTGGGGCTGGGTCATGCCGTGCTGTGCGCGAAGCCGGTGGTCGGCAACGAGCCGTTCGCGGTGTTGCTGCCGGACGATCTCATCTGGAGCCGCGGCAGCGGCGCGCTGAAGCAGATGGCGGACCACGCGGAGCGGACCGGCGGCAGCGCGATCGCCGTGCAGGACGTGCCGCATGAGCAGACCGGCAGCTACGGCATCGTCGCCACCGAGTCCTTCGACGGCCAGGCCGGGCGGATCCGCCAGATCGTCGAGAAGCCAAAGCCGGCGGACGCGCCCAGCAACCTTGCGGTGGTGGGTCGCTACATCCTCGATCCGGCGATCTTCGCTTTGCTCGAAACCACGCCGCAGGGCGCCGGCGGCGAGATCCAGCTGACCGACGCCATCGCGCAACTGCTGCCGTTACAGCAGGTGGATGGCTTCCGCTTCCACGGCACCCGCTTCGATTGCGGGACGCATCTCGGCCTGATCGAGGCGACAGTGCGCTATGCGCTGGACCACGAACTGCTCAGCGACGCCGCGCGCACCCTGATGCAGAACGCGTTGAACGAGATGGGCGTGGTCGAGACCTGATCTTTCGCGGCCGCACCCCGACAGGTGCGGCTTATCGCCAGCGTCGCCCTCACCCCAACCCTCTCCCGCATGCGGGAGAGGGGGCAGAACTCACACCGCTTCGAAAATCCCCGCTGCGCCCATGCCGGTGCCGATGCACATGGTCACCATGCCGTACTTCTGCTGGCGCCGGCGCATGCCGTGGACGAGGGTGGCCGTGCGTACCGCACCGGTTGCACCCAGCGGATGACCCAGCGCGATGGCGCCGCCCAGGGGGTTCACCCTGGAGGCGTCGAGCCCGCAGGTGCGGATCACCGCCAGCGCCTGCGCGGCGAACGCTTCGTTGAGTTCGATCCAGTCCAGTTGGTCCTGGCTCAGGCCAGCCTGCTTCAGGGCCTTCGGAATGGCCGCGATCGGGCCGATGCCCATCACTTCCGGGCGCACGCCCGCCACCGAGAAGCTGACGAAACGGGCGAGCGGGGTCAGCCCGTAGTCCTTGATCGCCTGCTCGGAGGCCAGCAGCACGGCGCCGGCGCCATCGCTCATCTGCGAACTGTTGCCGGCGGTCACGCTGCCGCCGAACTGGCCGTTGCGGAACACCGGGCGCAGCTTGCCCAGGCCCTCGACGGTGGTGTCGGGGCGCGGGCCTTCGTCGTTCTCCACCCGCAGCTGCTTCAGGCGCACCGTATTGCCGGCGATGTCCGGCAGGCGCGAGATCACGTCATACGGGGAAATCTCGTCCCGGAATTCGCCGGCGGCGATCGCGGCGATGGCCTTCTGGTGCGAGGCGAACGCGAATGCGTCCTGTTCCTCGCGCGAAACCTTCCATTCCTCGGCCACTTTCTCCGCGGTGATGCCCATGCCGTAGGCGATGGCCACGTGGTCGTTGTCGAACACGCTGGGTGCCATCGCGACCTTGTTGCCCATCATCGGCACCATCGACATCGATTCGGTGCCGCCGGCCAGCATCAGGTCGGCGTTGCCCAGCCGGATCTGGTCGGCGGCCAGCGCCACCGCCTGCAGGCCGGAGGAGCAGAAGCGGTTGATGGTCTGCGCCGCGACCGTGTTGGGCAGGCCGGCCAGCAGCACGCCAATGCGCGCAACGTTCATGCCTTGCTCGCCTTCCGGCATCGCGCAGCCGATGATCGCGTCGTCGATGCGGTTGGCGTCGATGCCCGGCGCCTGCGCCACCACGCTGCGCAGCACGTGCGCCAGCATGTCGTCGGGACGGGTGTTGCGGAACACGCCGCGCGGGGCCTTGCCGACCGGGGTGCGGGTGGCGGCGACGATGTAGGCGTCCTGGATTTGCTTGGTCATGTCTGGATGTCCTGTGTCGTCGGTCAGTTGCGGAGCGGCTTGCCGGTCTTGAGCATGTGGGCGATGCGTTCCTGGGTCTTCGGCATCTGCGCCAGCGCCACGAAATGCTCGCGCTCCAGCCGCAGCAGCCAGTCCTCGTCCACCAGCGAGCCGCGATCCACCTCGCCGCCGCACAGCACGGTGGCGATGCGGGTGGCGATCTCGTAGTCGTGCGGGGAGACGAAGCGGCCTTCCAGCATGTTGACCAGCATCATCCTGAAGGTGGCGATGCCGACGTCGCCGGCAACCTGGATGCGGCGCCCCGGCAGCGGCGGGCGGTAGCCGCGTTCGGCCAGAGCCAGCGCCTCCTGCTTGGCGATGTGCAGGAGTTCGTAGGCGTTGAACGCGACCACGTCGTCCTTGCGCACCAGGCCGAGTTCCTTCGCTTCGACCGCGGAGGCCGAGACCTTGCCCATGGCGATGGTCTCGAACACCTTCTTCAGTTCGGCGAACACGTCCCCGCCCGGGCCGGCGGCGTTCGAGGCGCGCAGCGCCAGCTCCTTCAGGCCGCCACCTGCCGGCAGCAGGCCGACGCCGGCCTCGACCAGGCCGATGTAGCTTTCCAGGTGCGCCACCGTCCGCGCGCTGTGCATCTGGAACTCGCAGCCGCCGCCCAAGGCCAGCCCGCGCACCGCCGCGACCACCGGCACCAGCGCGTACTTGATGCGCTGGCTGGTGGCCTGGAAGTTGGCGACCATCGCGTCGAAGCCCTTGAGGTCGCCGGACTGCAGCAGGCCGAGTGCGCCGGACAGGTCGGCACCGGCGGAGAACGGCTCCTTCGGCTGCCAGATCACCGCGCCGCGGAAATCGCGCTCGGCGATGGCGATCGCCTGCTGCACGCCCTCCAGCACGGTGTCGCCGACGGTGTGCAGCTTGGTCTTGAAGGAGATGACCAGGATGCCGTCGCCGTCGTGCCAGGCGCGGACGCCGTCGTTTTCGTACACGGTCTCAGCGGGCGCGAAGCGCTCGCCGAGCAACGGATCGGGGAAGCGCTGGCGCTGGTACACGGGCAGGGCGGAGCGCGGCAGCGTGGCGTTGCGCGCCGGGCTGTAGCTGCCCTCGGCGCCGTGCACGCCCTCGCGGCCGTCGAACACCCAGTCCGGCAGTGCCGCCGAACTCATGGCCTTGCCGGCCGCGATGTCCTCGGCGATCCAGTCGGCAACCTGCTTCCAGCCGGCGGCCTGCCAGGTCTCGAACGGGCCCAGTGACCAGCCGTAGCCCCAGCGGATCGCGAGGTCCACGTCGCGCGCGGTTTCGGCGATGTCGTTCAGGTGGTACGCGCTGTAGTGGAACAGGTCGCGGAAGCAGGACCACAGGAACTGCGCCTGCGGATGGCTGTTGGCGCGCAGGGCGGCGAACTTCTGCGCCGGATCCCTGAGCTTGAGGATCTCGACCACTTCCGGCGCGGCCACGCGGTCGGCGGCGCGATAGTCCTGCGCCTGCAGGTCCAGCACCACGATGTCCTTGCCGACCTTGCGGAAGATGCCGGCGCCGGTCTTCTGGCCCAGCGCGCCCTTGGCGATCAGCGCATCCAGCCACGCCGGCACCTTGAAGAAGGCGTGCCAGGGATCGTCCGGCAGGGTGTCGGCCATGGTCTTGATGACGTGGGCCATCGTGTCCAGGCCGACCACGTCGGAAGTACGGTAGGTGGCGGACTTCGGCCGCCCGATCAGCGGGCCGGTGACCGCGTCGACCTCGTCGAAGCCGAGTCCCAGCGCGGCGGTGTGGTGCACGGTGGCCAGGATCGAGAACACGCCGATGCGGTTGCCGATGAAGTTCGGGGTGTCCTTGGCATACACCACGCCCTTGCCGAGCTGGGTGACCAGGAAGGTTTCGAGGCCTTCCAGCACGGCGGTATCCGTGGTCCTGGCGGGGATCAGCTCGGCCAGGTGCATGTAACGCGGCGGATTGAAGAAGTGCACACCGCAGAAGCGATGTCGAAGTTCTTCGGGAAGAACATCAGCCAAAGCATTGATTCCCAAGCCAGAAGTGTTGCTCGCAAGGACCGCATTGGCGGGCACGAACGGGGCGATCTTGCGGTACAGGTCCTGCTTCCAGTCCATCCGCTCGGCGATGGCCTCGATGATCAGGTCGCAGTCCTTCAGTTGCTCCAGCCCAGTGTCGTAGTTGGCGGGGCTGATCGCCTCGGCCAGGGCCTTGCTCGCCAGCGGCGCGGGCGAGAGCTTGCCGAGGTTGGCGATGGCCTTCAGGACCACGCCATCGGCCGGGCCTTCCTTCGCGGCAAGGTCGAACAGCACCGTATCCACGCCGGCGTTGGTCAGGTGCGCGGCGATCTGCGCCCCCATCACGCCCGCACCCAGGACCGCGGCACGCCGTACAAGCACTTTCTTGGACATGTTATGCAACTCCTTGAAATATCAGGAAGCGTCGGCTTTGAAGCCGGCGGCTGCGAATCGGATCAACGCCTTGGCGGCGCGTTCGCGATGGGTGGCTTCGGACACCCCGGCGGGGCGCTTGATCAGCCCGAAGTCGGCCATCGCGTAGGTCAGCGCGCCGGACAGGAAGTCCAGCCGCCGGTACAACTCTTCCTTGCCCAGGCCGGGGACGCAGCCGTCGATCGCCTTGGCGAAATCGCGCAGCACATGCCCGTACTGGTCGGACAGGAACTTGCGCAGGCTGTCGTTGCTTTCGGCATAGGCACGCGCGATCACGCGGATGAACGCGCCGCCGCCGTGGCGGTCCCGGGCCATCGCCAGCGCCGGCTCGACGAACGCAGCAAGCACCGGCTCGAGTTCGCCCGGGTTCGCCTGGACGGCCTGCTTCAGGGCGTTCAGGCGCTCCGCGCTCATGTCGTCCATGCGCCGGCGGAACACCTCGTTGACCAGGTTGTCCTTGCTGCCGAAGTGATAGTTGACCGCGGCGATGTTGACGTCCGCGCGGCTGGTCACCTGCCGCAGCGAGGTCGAAGCGAAGCCCTGGTGGGCGAACAGCTCCTCGGCCGCGTGCAGGATCCGATCCTTGGTGGAGAAGTGTTGCAGGCTCATCCGGCCAGCTCCTCGGGGAACGCCCTGAATCAAACGCTTGTTTGATCTTAGGGTGGGTGCCCGGCGCGCGTCAACGGTCCCCGCCACGCGTTCACCGAAAACAGGTGCGCCGTGGGTGAGTCATCGGTTAGAATCCGCCGCAGCCATATCGGCCAAACCCGCGCCAGTACGCGGGTTTTTCTGTTATCTTCGGGCCTTCAACTGCGATTTGCGGCCCGCCTGACTGGAGTATTCCCATGGCGCTGGAGCGCACCATTTCGATCATCAAGCCCGATGCCGTTGCCAAGAACGTGATCGGCGAAATCTATTCCCGCTTCGAGAAGGCTGGCCTGAAGGTCGTGGCCGCGAAAATGAAGCACCTGTCCAAGCAGGAAGCGGAAGGCTTCTACGCGGTGCACCGCGAGCGCCCGTTCTTCAGCGCGCTGGTCAACTTCATGATCTCCGGCCCGGTGATGGTGCAGGTGCTGGAAGGCGAGAACGCGGTGCTGAAGAACCGCGAGCTGATGGGCGCCACCAATCCGAAGGACGCGGCGCCGGGCACGATCCGCGCCGATTTCGCCGACAGCATCGACGCCAACGCGGTGCACGGTTCGGACTCGCTGGAGAACGCGGCGATCGAGATCGCCTACTTCTTCCCGGCGACCGAGGTCTACGCGCGCTGAGCGCGGATGCGATGAGCCACACGCGCGCCCCGTCCATCGACATCGCCCTGGTGGGCGATGCCGTGGGCGGGCGCGAACCCGCGGCGGCGGCTCCGGTCGCCGGCCGTACCAACATCTTCGACCTCGACCGCGCGTGCCTCGAGCGCTTCTTCGAGGAGGAACTCGGCGAGAGGAAGTTCCGCGCGCAGCAGGTGATGAAGTGGATCCATCACCGCCACGTGACCGATTTCGGCGAGATGACCGACCTCGGCAAGGCGCTGCGCGCCAAGCTCGAGGAGCGGGCGGTCGTGCAAGCGCCGCAGGTGGTGCTGGACAAGGCGTCCGAGGACGGCACCCACAAGTGGCTGCTGGGCATGGACCCGAAGAACGCGATCGAGACCGTGTACATCCCGGACAAGGGCCGCGGCACGCTGTGCGTGTCCAGCCAGGTGGGATGCGCGCTGAACTGCCAGTTCTGCTCCACCGCCACCCAGGGCTTCAACCGCAACCTGTCCACCGCCGAGATCATCGGCCAGGTCTGGGTGGCCGCGCGCCACCTGGGCAACGTGCCGCACCAGCAGCGCAAGCTCACCAACGTCGTGATGATGGGCATGGGCGAGCCCCTCGCCAATTTCGACAACGTGGTCCGCGCGATGAGCATCATGCGCGACGACCTCGGTTACGGCCTCGCCAACAAGCGCGTCACCCTGTCCACCGCGGGCATGGTGCCGATGATCGACCGGCTGGGCGAGGAGTCCGACGTGTCGCTGGCGGTCTCGCTGCATGCGCCGTTCGATGAACTCCGAAGCGAGCTGGTGCCGCTCAACAGGAAGTACCCGATCGCCGAGCTCATGGATGCCTGCGTGCGTTATGCGCTGCGCAAGCGCGGCACCTCGGTGACCTTCGAATACACGCTGATGAAGGACGTCAACGACCAGCCCGAGCATGCGCGCGGCTTGGTGACGCTGCTGCGCGAGTTCGATCGCCGCGTGCAGATGAAGGATGCCGCCAAGGTCAACCTGATCCCGTTCAACCCCTTCCCGGGCGCTCGCTTCGCGCGCCCGGACGACACCGCCATCCGCACGTTCCAGAAGCAGCTCAACAACGCCGGCATGATCGCTCCGGTGCGCCGCACCCGCGGCGACGACATCGATGCCGCCTGTGGCCAGCTGAAGGGGCAGGTGATGGATCGCACCCGGCGCTCGGCGGCCCATCGCAAGCATCTGCGGGACAGCGGGCATTCCGGAGGCGGCGTCCCTGATGCAGCGTGAGGCGCTAGTCCTCGGTGTGGCGCTTTGCCTGCTCGCCGCTGGCTGCAGCCGGCTGGAACGCCTGAGCATCGTCAGGCCGACCGCGGAACGCGGCGACTGGACGCAGGTCGCGGAGGAGCACGACGTCAGCGACAAGGGTCGCAAGCCCGCCCCGGTGGCTGCCCGGCAGTTGCTGGCATCCGCGACCGAGGCCTATCGGGGGGGCAAGCTCGATGTCGCCGCGCAGCAGGCTGGCGAGGCGCTCAAGGCCGACCCGAGCCTTGCCGACGCGCATTCCCTGCTCGCGGCCATCGCCAGCGTGCGCGGCGATGCCGCTGCGGCGGGCAAGCATCACCAGCAGGCGGTGGCGCTGGCACCGACGACAGGCGCCTACGCCAACAATTACGGCGCCTGGCTCTGCGACAACGGTCGTGCCTCAGAGTCGCTGGCATGGTTCGACAAGGCGGTGTTCGATCGCAACTACCCAAACCGGGCCGCCGCGCTGGCAAACGCCGGGACCTGCGCGCAACGTGCCGGGCAGCCGGTGCAGGCCGAGGCCAACTGGCGGCAGGCGCTGGCGCTGGATCCGGGCGAACTGCAATCGCTGGCAGGCATGGCGGGGCTGGAGTTCGCCCGTGGTCGCTACCTCGAGGCGCGCGCGTTCGCGGAGCGCTGGCTGGCGATTTCCCCGGCGGATGCCGAGGGACTGCAACTCGCGGCAGGCATCGAACAGAAACTAGGCGACAACGTGGCCGCGCAACGGTATCTTTTGCGTCTGCAGGCGATCCCCTCCGGTAGTCCGACTGCCCCGCGCGCGCAATGAATCCTTCCGACACCACCCATCTTGCCCTCGCGGGTTGCGGCGCACGCCTGAAGCAGGCGCGCGAAGCCGCTGGCCTGGGCATCGACGACGTCGCCGCGAAGCTGCACATGCCGGCGCACATCGTGCGCTCGCTGGAGGCCGAGGACTGGTCGCGTCTCGGGGCGCCCGTCTTCGTGCGCGGGCAGGTCCGGAGCTACTCCCGCCTGATGGGCCTGACCACGGCGCCGATGATGGACGCCCTGGTCGACGTCGGTCCGGTCGAACCCTCACGCCTGGTCAGCCGCACGCATACCCCGCCGGCGCAGTGGTGGGCGGAGCAGGTGGGTCGTCGCGTGGTGTACATCGTGCTCACCCTGTTCCTGGTGGTGCCGGCCTGGGTCGCGACCCGCCAGCACCTGTCCAACACCGGCGGAGATGCCGCTCCGCTCGAACTGCCGGTGGACGCTGCCCGCCAGGCTGCGCAGGCGCAGCCTGCGAAGCCGCGCACGGTGGTGGCCTCGATGGCGCCGGTGGCGGTGGTGCAGGCGCCCGCCGCCGAGATTGTCATCCGAACCCGCGGCGAGAGCTGGATCACCGTCACCGCCACCGATGGCAGCAGCCTTGAGAAGGGGCTGGTCCCGGCCAACAGCGAGCGCCGTTACGCTGCCGGTCAGGTGGCGAGGCTGACCATCGGCAATGCCTCCGCGGTGGATGTCGAACACCAGGGGCGCAACGTGGACATGGGCACTTTTGCCCGCGCGAACGTCGCGCGCTTTGCGGTATCCTCCGACGGTTCGCTGGTCGCGGCGGATTGAATCTCCGGTCTGGCTCGCCGGTTTTCGCGGCGAACGATTCCAGTTTCCCACACACATCGGGATCCGCTGTCCATCGCGGGCCTGACAACAGCATGGCAGCCTGCACATGGCATTAGACGACCTGCTCGACGAGCACGAACAGAGCGAACGAGTCCGGTCCTGGGTCCGCAGCAACGCGTTGGGGCTGATCGGCGGCATCGGCCTTGGCCTCGGCGCTATCGCCGGCTGGCAGTGGTGGCAGGGCCAGCAGCTGCAGCGCGGGATGGCGGTGAATGGCCGTTATGCCGATGTGGTCGCAGGCTTCGAGGCTGGCCGGCTCCCGGCGGACAAGGGACGCGCGGCGCTCGAGCAGATCGGCAAGGGCAACCCGACCCTGGCCACGTTGGCTGCGTTGCAACTGGCCAAGGCGCAGGCCGAGGCTGGCAAGGCGGATGAGGCCATCGCCACCCTGCGCGGACTGCATGACCTCGACCCGGACCTGCGCCCGATCGTGCGCCAGCGCCTGGCGCGCCTGCTGATCGAAGCGGGGCAAGGCAAGGCCGCACTGGCCCTGCTCGACGACGGGAAGAATCCGGCCATGCTCGATGCGCGCGGCGATGCGCATTTCGCGCTTGGCGACCGTGGCAAGGCGCAGGACGCGTACCTCAAGGCCCTGGGTCTGGTCGACGTGGCCGACCCGCAGCACCGCCTGCTGACCCTGAAACTGATCGAGGCCGGCGGTACGCCGCCGCACACCGAGGACAAGACCTGATGACCCGGGCCACGCCACGCACGTCGTTCCGCCTGATCGCCGCAGCCGCGCTCGCGGTCGCCCTGCTGGCCGGCTGTTCGACGGTCAAGAACCTGGTCGATGGCCGCGGCAAGGACACGTCCAAGGATCCGACCCCGCTGGTGCAGATCACTCCCAGCGTCAACGTGGCCAAGCTCTGGGCTGCTTCGGTCGGCAAGGGCGAGGAGCACCTGGGCGTGGCCCAGCGTCCTGCCATCGCGGACGGGCGCGTCTACGCCGCGGCGGTCGATGGCGGGGTGTCCGCGTTCGACCTGCGCAGCGGGCAGTCGGTCTGGCGCTACGCCTCGGAGCTGCCGCTGACCGGCGGTCCCGGCGCGGGCGAGGGCCTGGTCGTGGTCGGCAGCCTGGAAGGCGACGTGATCGCACTGGACGCCGCCACCGGCGCCGAGAAGTGGAAGTCGAAGGTCGCCAACGAAGTGCTCGTCGCGCCGGCGGTCGGTGGCGGCATGGTGTTCGTGCACTCCAATGATGGCCGCGTCACCGCGCTCGATGCGGGCACCGGCGAGCGTCGCTGGTTCTACAGCGCGGACGTACCGGCACTGACCGTGCGCGGCAATGGCGCGATCACGGTGGGCCCGGGCATCCTGTTCGTCGGCAACGACAATGGCACCCTGACCGCATTGTCGATGAGCGATGGCGGCGTGGTCTGGACCGCCCCGGTGGCGCAGCCGGAAGGCCGCAGCGAACTGGAGCGCATGGCCGACGTGGATGGCCCGGCGCTGCTGGACAACACCACCCTGTACGCCACCAGTTACAAGAACCACACCGTGGCCATCGACGGCCCCAGCGGCCAGCTCATGTGGGATCGCGAGAACGGCGGCCCACGAGGGCTCGGCCTCAGCAATTCCGCGGTGGTGGTGACCGATCCAACCGGCAAGGTGTGGGGCCTGGACAAGAACACCGGCAGCAGCCTGTGGCAGCAGGACGGCCTGGCCTACCGCGACACCAGCGCGCCGGTGGTGCAGGGCGACTATGCGGTCGTGGGCGACCTGGAGGGCATGCTGCACTGGCTGCGCCTGAACGACGGGGCCTTCGCGGCGCGCTCCTCCGTGGGCGGTGCGATCACCGGGCAGCCGGCGGTCGCCGAGGACATCCTGGTGGTGCAGACGGTCGACGGCCAGCTTGCGGCCTTCGCCCTGCGATAAGCGTCATGCCGGCCCCCGGGCTGGCGCGCATGCACGGCCCCGGCTAGTCTGCCGGGGCTGTCGCGTTTTCAGGTCCAGGCAATGCCCCACGGCAGCGCGTAGACCGCACGGCTTTCCAGGCGCCATCCGCGCAAAGGTTGATCCATGCTTCCCCTCGTCGCCCTGGTCGGGCGTCCCAACGTTGGCAAGTCAACGCTGTTCAACGCGTTGACGCGTACCCGCGATGCGCTGGTGCACGACCAGCCGGGCGTCACCCGCGACCGCAACTACGGCGTCTGCCGCCTCGCCGAGGGCCGCCCGTTCGTGCTGGTCGATACCGGCGGCATCGCCGGCGAGGACGAAGGCCTGGCCGGGGCCACCGCGCGCCAGTCGCGTGCCGCCGCGGAAGAGGCCGACCTGATCCTGTTCGTGGTCGATGGCCGCGAAGGCGCGTCCGCGCTGGACGACGACATCCTGCGCTGGCTGCGCAAGCTCTCCAAGCCGACCCTGCTGGTCGTTAACAAGTCCGACGGCATCGACCTGCAGTCCGCGCTGTCCGAGTTCTCCCGTTACGGCTTCGGCGAGGCGCTGCCGGTGTCGTCCGCGCACCGTACCGGCATCGACGAACTGACGGCGAGGACCCTCAGCGTGCTGCCGGCAGAGGGCGTCACCGAAATCCTCGACACCGACCCCACGCGCGTGCGCATCGCCTTTGTCGGCCGCCCCAACGTCGGCAAGTCGACCCTGGTCAACCGCATCCTCGGCGAGGAGCGGATGATCGCGTCCGAGGTCCCCGGCACCACCCGCGACTCGATCGCGGTGGACCTGGAGCGCGATGGCCGCAAGTACCGCCTGATCGATACCGCCGGCCTGCGCCGTCGCGCCAGGGTGGAAGAGGCGGTCGAGAAATTCTCGGTGTTCAAGACCCTGCAGGCGATCGAGCAGTGCCAGGTCGCGGTGTTGATGCTGGATGCCAGCGAGGGCGTGACCGACCAGGACGCGACCGTGCTCGGCGCGGTACTGGATGCCGGCAAGGCGCTGGTGATCGCCATCAACAAGTGGGATGGCCGCACCGATTACGAACGCCAGCAGGCCGAGGCCCTGGTCTCGCGCAAGCTGAGCTTTGTGGATTGGGCGGAGAACGTGCGTATTTCCGCGCTGCACGGCTCCGGCCTGCGCGAACTGTTCCGCGCGATCCACCGCGCGCATGCGTCAGCGACCAAGGTCTTCAGCACCGCCGACGTCACCCGCGCGATCGAGGCGGCCTACACGGCCAACCCGCCGCCGGTGGTGCGCGGGCACGTGCCGAAGATGCGTTTCGCCCACCCGGGCGCGGAAAGCCCGCCGACCTTCATCGTCCACGGCACCCGCCTGAAGTCGCTGTCCAACACCTACCAGCGCTACCTCGAGAACTTCTTCCGCAAGCGCTTCAAGCTGGTCGGCACGCCGATCCGTTTCGTGTTCCGCGAAGGCGAAAACCCGTACAAGGACAAGAAGAACGTCCTCACCGACCGCCAGGTGGCCAAGAAGCAGCGCCTGATCCGGCGCGTCAAGCGTGCCAGGTAATCCTGGCCCGCGATGGCGACGCACGACGAAGTGACGCTGGGCATCCTCGCCGGTGGCCGCGGCAGCCGGCTCGGCGGGCGCGACAAGGCCTGGCTGCAGCGCGATGGCGTACCGCAGGTCGTGCGCATCGCGCGGCGCTTCGAAGGCGAATGCGCCGCGGTGCTGGTCAGCGCGAATCGCGATCTGCAGCGCTATGCGCCGCATGGCCTGCAGGTGGTCGCGGATCGTGTTGCCGACATGGGCCCGCTCGGCGGTATCGACGCGCTGGCCTCGGCCTGCCAGACGTCGTGGTTGCTGACGGTGCCCGTGGACATGGTCGATGCCAATGACTGCCTGCTGCGCACGCTGGCGCAGGCCGGCGGCGACGGCGCGAGCGCGGAGGATGATGAAGGCGTGCAGCCGCTGGCGGCGCTGTATCGCGTTGCGCCCCTGCGCATCGCCATTACCGATTCGATCCGTGCAAAAGCGTGGTCCGTGCAGGCGCTGCAGGCGAGGCTGCAATTGCCGCGCGTGCGCTTCACGGGAGTGCGGTTCGGCAATCTCAACACGCCGGACGACCTGCGCCTGGCAGGCTATGCCGATGCTTGACCTCGCGGCGCGCGTGGTCGGGGCCTTGATCCACGGATCGACGATAATCGCCGCATGCCGATCCGCAGCCTGAGCCCGAGTGAAGCCCATGCCCGCCAGCGCGCGGGTGCGCGCCTGGTGGATGTGCGCGGCGAGGGCGAACGTGCGCTGGGCATGGCCGAGGGCGCGCACGGCATCGCACGCCAGTTGCTGGAAGCCGATCCCCTCGCGCACCTGCCCGACATCGACGGCGAAATCCTGCTGCTCTGCCAGCGCGGCGTGCGCTCGCAACAGGTCGCAGACTTGCTGGCGGAACGGGGCTACCGCAATCTCGCCTCGGTCGAAGGCGGCACCGAGGCCTGGCAGGCCGCCGGCCTGCCGATGCAGGCCGCGACGGTGGATGCGGATTTCGGCGAGCGCTATTCGCGCCACCTGCGCCTGCCGGGCGTCGGGCTGGAAGGCCAGAAGGCGCTGGAAGCCTCGCGGGTGCTGCTGGTCGGCGCTGGCGGCCTTGGCTCTCCGGCGGCGTTTTACCTGGCCGCGGCCGGGGTGGGCACGTTGCGCATCGCCGACGACGACGTGGTCGATCGCAGCAACCTGCAGCGGCAGATCCTGCACACGGATGCACGCATTGGCGCACCCAAGGTGGCCTCGGCCGCGGTCGCGCTGGCTGCGCTGAATCCGCGCACAACAATCGAAGCGGTCCGCGAGCGGGTCAACGCCGGCAACGTGGATCGCCTGCTGGACGGCGTCGATGTCGTGGTCGATGG
>Ga0114939_10002321_pt1 | contig 14201 bp, 13 predicted proteins | sample AshMeaCrysSpring_FD_87196 | JGI IMG/M metagenome (GOLD analysis project Ga0114939, IMG submission 87196) | Groundwater microbial communities from Big Spring, Nevada to study Microbial Dark Matter (Phase II) - Ash Meadows Crystal Spring | ecosystem: Environmental > Aquatic > Deep subsurface >... | reverse complement strand
TCAGGCCGCCGCCGGCTTCCGCCAGCAGACTGCTGCCGACCTTGAGGACCGCGCGACGCCAGGCGGGCACAGCTTGCGGCGTGAAGTCGGCCATGGGTCAGCGCAACCCGTCCAGGCGCGCCCGCAAGGCGTCCAGCCGCAGGTCGGCGGCGGCGCCCGGCGACGTGCGCGCGGCCAGCGAGCCCTCCGGCGTGCGGCCCTGCCCCGCACTGTCGGCAGCGGCCGCGGCGGCCTTGTAGGCCTCGCGGAACGGCACGCCGGCGATCGCCGCTTCCACCGCCACGTCGGTGGCGTACATGCCGGAGTCAATCGCGGCACGCAGCCTGTCCTCGCGCCACTCCAGGTTCGCCAGCAACGCCGGCAGCAGTTCCAATGCGGCCAGTCCGCGACCGAAGCCATGGAGGATCGCGCCCTTCGACGCCTGCAGGTCGCGGTGGTAACCGGACGGCAGCGACAGCAGCTGTTCGATTTCCATGCGCGCCGCCGCCACGCTGGCGTGGGTGGCGCGCATCAGTTCGATCACATCGGGATTGCGCTTGTTCGGCATGATCGAACTGCCGGTGGTGTACTGCGCCGGCAAGGCGACGAAGCCGAACTCCGCGCTGGTGAACAACGACAGGTCCCAGGCGATGCGCCGCAGGTCCAGCGTCGCGCTGCCAAGAGCTTCCAATGCCGCCATCTCGAACTTGCCACGCGACAACTGCGCGTAGATCGGCGAGACCTGCATGCGCGCGAAGCCGAGCGCTTCGGTGGTGTGCTCGCGATCCAGCGGCAGGTTGACGCCGTAACCCGCAGCCGTGCCGAGAGGATTCGCGTCGACCAGTTGCAATGTATCGGCGGCGCGGATCGCATCGTCGATGAAGGCCTCCGCCCAGCCTGCCCACCACATGCCCGCCGACGAGGCCACGGCGCGCTGGATGTGGGTGTAGCCGGGAATCGGCAGGTCGCGTTCGGCCTGGGCGCGCTCGAGCGCGACCGTGGCGATCTCGTGGCTGAGATCAACGACGCGCGCCAGCTTCTCCTTCAGCCACAGACGGGTCGCCACCAGCACCTGGTCGTTGCGGCTGCGCCCGGCATGGATCTTGCGGCCGGCATCGCCCAGGCGTTCGGTCAGGCGCGCCTCGATCGCGGAATGGCCGTCTTCAAAGCGCTCATCGAGGATGAAGCCACCACTGCGGAAATCGTCCGCAAGCAGCGCAAGCTCGCGCTGCAAGCCGTCCAGCTCCTCCGCGGTCACTAGGCCGATGCGCTGCAGGCCTTCGGCATGCGCGCCGCTGGCGGCGATGTCGTGCAGGAAGAACTCGCGGTCGAGGACGACGTCATCGCCGGCCAGGAACGCCTGGATGCGCGCATCGACGGTGACGCCCGGCTTCTGCCACAACAGGTCGCTCATGCCGCCGTCTCCATGCCCGCTTCAATCATGGGAATGCCGGCGAATTCGTCGAATCCGAACGCCAGGTTGAGGTTCTGCAAGGCCTGCGTGGCCGCACCCTTGAGCAGGTTGTCCTCGGTAGCGACCACGACCAGGCGCTTGCCGTCGCCGCTCAGGGTGAACCCGCCGATGTCGACGTGGTGCGCGCCTGCGATGCGACTGACCCACGGCGCCTCGTGCGCCACCCGCACCAGCGGCTCGCGCGCATAGCGGCCTTGGTAGCGCGCCAGCACTTCCTCGATATCGAACGGAATCGACAGGTGCAGGTTGGCGGTGATGGTCAGCCCGCGGAAATGCGGGGCCACGTGCGGCATGAACTCGATGGGGTGGCCCAGCTGGCTGGACACCTCGCGCTCGTGCACGTGGCCGGTGAGCGCGTACGGCATCAGGTTGTCGCGCAGCAGTGCCTCGTTGTTCTTGTCGCTGGGCGTGGTGCCCGCGCCGGACCATCCGGACACGCCGAAGCACTGCACCGGGCCGTCCAGCACGTTCAGCATCGGCGCGATCGCCAGTTGCATGGCGGTGGCATAGCAGCCGGGATTGCTGATCCGCCGCTGGCCCACGTACTGCGCGCGGGTCAGTTCCGGCAAGCCGTAATACCAGGACGGATCGAAACGGAAATCCGCCGACAGGTCCAGGATCACCGTGTCCGTGGCGGCATCGTCGAACTGCTGGACGATGTGCCCCGCCTTGCCGTTCGGCAGCGCCAGCACCACCGCGTCCGCCTGCAGCTCCGGCAGTTCCTCGTGCGCGGGCGATGTGTAGTGCACCTCGCCCGCATAGCCGGGGATGGATGCCGCGAGCGGCTGTCCCACCCGTTCGCGCGAGGTCACGTACGCAAGGTCGAACTGCGGGTGCGCCGCGAGCAGGCGGATCAGTTCGCCGCCCACGTAACCGCGGGCACCCACGATGCCGATGCGCAGCGCGCTCATGCCGGCTCCTCCAGCGTCACCGGGCGCGCTTCACAGGTGCGCACGTAGCGTTCGACCAGGTCGAAGCCGGCCGGGCCGTACCAGTACACCTTCCACTTGTCCTGCTTGATGCAGCCATCGGACTCGGCGTAGTAGAACGGGTTCACCGGGTTGCCATGGCGCGAGCGCCAGTACAGCGTCGGGTTCTGCTCGCGCATCACCTGCCACACCGCACGGCCCAGGCCCTCCCCCTGCGCCTCGTCCAGCACCGCGAACTTGTCGAGGTAGATGCCAGCCTCTTCCGAGGTCAGGATCACCGCCGCGCGGTAGTTCTCGCTGACATAGGCACGATGCAGCCTGGTGATGTCGAAGTAGTCCGGCAGCAGCTTGCGGCCGAACGCGGATTCGATCAGCTGGCGCAGGCGCGGGAGGTCGAACGCACTCCATTCGGAGGCCTCCAGCACGCGCTCGCCACGCCGCACCAGGGTGCCGGAGCCCTTGTGGGTGAACAGTTCCTTGGCCAGCTCCGCCGGCTTGGTGATCGAGACCGACGAGGCCAGCGGCAGTCCGTCCAGCAGGTCCTTGATCTGCTCGATCTTCACCCGCATGCCGCCATCGATCCACGGCTGCTGCATCAGGTGCTCGTATTCGGTGGACAGGTTGATCGAATCGATCACTTTCCCGCCCGCGTCCAGCAGCCCGCCGGTGCCGGTCAGGAACACGATCTTGTACGGCTGCAGCACCTGCACCAGCTCGTTCGCGGCGAAGTCCGCATTGACGTTGAGGATCTGCCCGCCGACGGTCTCGCCCAGCGAGGCGATCACCGGGATCGAGCCTGCCTGCAGGCTGGCCTGGATCGGCGCCAGGTCGACCCGCTTCACTTCGCCGACCAGGCCGAAGCGCTCGCGGTCCAGGTAATCCGCTTCGAACACGCCGGAAACGATCGACGTCGCCCGCGCGTCGCCGGCCTGCAGCGCCTCGACCAGCTTCAGGTTCTGCGCATGGAACACGCGACGCACGATCGCCAGCGCTTCCGGCGACGTGACCCGCAGGCCATCGATGGTCTTCTTCTCGATGCCGGCCGCGGCCAGCTCGGCATCCAGTTGCGGGCCCGCGCCGTGGATCACGATCGGGGTCAGGCCCACGTCCTGCAGGAAGGCCAGCGACGAGGTCAGCGAATCGAGGTCGTCGCGCAGCACCGCGCCGCCGACCTTGACCACCGCGAAGCGCGCCGCGTCCAGCTGCGAGAAGCGCTTGAGGTACTGCGAGATTTCCTTGGCGCCGCCCATGCTCGAGAGCAGGCGGACGATGGTCTGCCGCGTCTGCGGGTCATGCACGTGCGCGGGATTCAGGAGTGGAGTCACGGTCAGGCATTCCCGAGGATACGAGTGATGGAAGCGGCGTAACGCTGCAGTTGCTCGAGCATCACGTATTCGTCGGCGGTGTGGGCCTGGGCGATGTCGCCGGGGCCGTACACGAAGGCGGTCATGCCGGCCTGCGAGAACAGCGAGGCTTCGGTCCAGAAATCCACCGCATTGCCGATCGGCAGGCCGAGTTCGTCGGCCAGGTCGCGCGCGGCCAGCCGGCGTTCCTCGGCGCTGGCCACGTCGCCGGCGGGCAGCGACGGGCCGCGGAAGGTTTCCTCGTAGCGTTCCAGTGCGCCCGCGGTGGCGCAGGCGCCGAACCGCAGGTGCAGCGCGTCGATGTCGTGCGAGGGCAACGGGCGGAAACCGAAGCGCACCTCCGCGCTCGGCGCGATGATGTTCGCCTTGATCCCGCCCTCGACCTTGCCGATGTTGAAGCGCAGGCCGGTCAACCCGCCGAAGCGGGCACCGGCCTCGGCTTCGACCAGCGCCAGCGCATTGCCGCCCCAGCGCATCGCCTGGTGCAGCGCGTTCGCGGTGATCGCCTGCGCACCCGAGGCATGCCCGGCCTCGCCCTTGAACTTCAGCAGTACCGAGCTGATCCCGCGATGGGCCAGCACCGCCTCGCAGCGCGTCGGCTCGGCGATGATGGCGTCGGCGAAGCCATGCACGCTGCCCAGGAACGCGGTGATGCAGCGTGGATCGTTGGCTTCCTCGTCGGTGGAGAACAGGAATGCGGCATCGTCCCGGGTCACGCTGGCGGCGGCCACCAGCGCGGCGGCGGCACCCTTGATGTCGCAGGCACCCAGGCCGATCGCGCGGTCATCGGTGACCCGCAGCACGTGCGGATCCGCGCTCCACGCTTCAGACGACGGCACGGTATCGAGGTGCACGTTGAACACGCGGCGCGGGTTGCCGCGAACGGCCAGCATCGAGACCGCGCCATCGCCGTGGTCGGTGACCTCGATACGGAAGCCGGGCAACTGCGCGCGCAGGTAGTCGAAGATCCCGCCAGTGCCGATCAGGCGCGGCGGGTTGCGGGTATCGAACGCCACCAGCCTGTCGAGGTGGCGCAGGACCTCGGGCAGCAAATCAGGCATCCGGCTGCCCGCCGTTGACCTGCGCCCACAGGGTGCTGCTCATGCCAAACAGCTTGATGAAGCCCTCGGCCTCCTCCACGCCCCAGTCGGCGGACTGCGCGTAGGTCGCGCCCTTCGAGTTGAGGATGTGCGGGGAGCGCACCGCCACCGCATCCACTCGGCCACCGGCGGTGCGCAAGACCACTTCGCCGTTGACCATGCGTTGCGACGAGGCCAGGAATGCCTCCAGGTCGGTCTTCAGCGGGTCGTGGTAGAAGCCCTCGTACACCAGTTCCACCCACTTAAGCGCCACGCCCGGCTTGAAGCGGTTCTGCTGCTTGCTGAGCACCGCCTCTTCCAGCGCGCGATGCGCCGTGAGCAGGGCGGCCAGGCCCGGCGCTTCGTACACGATGCGCCCCTTCAGGCCGATCGTGGTGTCGCCGGTGTACATGCCGCGGCCGACGCCGTACTGGGCGAACATCGTATTGAGCATGGCCAGGAGTTTCTCACCCGGAAGCGGGTTGCCGTCCAGCGCCACCGCCTCGCCGGCGACGAAGCGCAGGGTCACTTCCAGCGGCTCGGCCGGCCACTGCTCGCGGCGCGCGCACCAGCCGCGCGCGCCCTCGCCCGGTGCTTCCCAGGCATCGATCTCGGCACCCGAGAGGGTCACGCCCAGCAGGTTTTCGTTGATGGTGTACTGCTTCTGCCTGCTGCGCACGCCGAAGCCGCGCTCTTCCAGGTAGGCCTGCTCGTAGGCACGGGTCTGGGTGTGTTCCTTCTGGATCTCGCGGATCGGGGCAACGATGCGGTAGTCGCCGCTCGCCTTCACCGCCAGGTCGAAGCGCACCTGGTCGTTGCCCATCCCGGTGCAGCCGTGGGCGATGGCATTCGTGCCAAGTTCCTTCGCACGGGCCAGCGACGCTTCGACGATCAGGTAGCGATCCGACACCAGCAGTGGGTATTGCGACTGGTAGGCTTCGCCCGCCTGCACCAAGGGCTTGACGAAGCCGGTCCAGATCGCCGGGCCGCCATCGACGGTGACATGCGAGGCGACGCCGAGGTCGGCGGCGCGCTGCTCGATGTAGGCGCGTTCGTCCGCGTCCACGCCGCCGGTGTCGGCGAACACGGTATGCACGTTCCAGCCGCGCTCCTTCAGGTAGGGCACGCAGAAACTGGTGTCGAGGCCGCCGGAAAAGGCGAGGACGATGTCGCGGGAGTCGTTGGGCGTGGTCATGGGACGGGTTCCGCGGGAGTTATTGGGACGCAAGCGCAGCCATGATCGCCTTCTGCACGTGCAGGCGGTTCTCGGCTTCGCTGATGGCGATGCAGTTGGGGGAATCCATCACGCCATCGGTGGCCTTGACGTTGCGGCGCAACGGCAGGCAGTGCGAGAACACGCCGTTGTTGGTCAGCGCCATCTTGGCCTCGTCGACCATGAAGTGCTTGTAGCGGTCACGGATCGGCTTCTCTGGTTCCCAATTGCCGAAGTACGGCAGCGCGCCCCAGCTCTTGGCGTAGACCACGTCGGCGCCGGCATAGGCGGAGGCGATGTCGTGGCTGACCTGGAATGAACCGCCGCTCTCGGCGACGTTGGCGTTGGCCCAGCCGATGTAGCGCTCGTCCAGCACGTAGTCCGGGGTCGGGCACAGCAGGGTCACGTCCATGCCGAGGCGGGTGGCGATGGTCAGTGCCGAGTTGGCGACCGCGGTGTTCAGCGGCTTCGGGTGGTAGGTCCAGGTCAGCACGTACTTCCTGCCGCGCAGGTCGCGGGTGCCGAAGTGCTCCTGCAGCGCCAGCGCATGCGCCAGCTCCTGGCAGGGATGGGTGATGGTCTCCATGTTGATCACCGGCACCGGCGAATATTTCGCGAACGACTTCAGCACGATGTCCTTGCGGTCGCGCTGCCAGTCCACGAACTTCGGGAACGCGCGTACGCCGATCAGGTCCACATAGCGGCCCAGCACCCGCGCCACTTCGGCGATGTGCTCCTCGGTGTCGCCGTCCATCACGGTGCCCAGGTCGAATTCGATCGGCCACGCATCCTTGCCCGGCTGCAGCACCACCGCGTGGCCACCCAGCTGGAACGCGCCCAGCTCGAAGCTGGTGCGGGTGCGCATCGACGGGTTGAAGAACACCAGGGCGATCGATCGCCCTTTCAAGTCATCGCCCAGCTTGCTGCGCTTGAACGTGGCGGCGCGCGCCAGCAGCGCCTCGAGGTCGGGGCGCGACCAGTCCTGGGTATTGAGGAAGTGCTTCATGGTGGCGGCTCGGCGGTGGCGTGGGGATTGGGCGGGCTGAAACGAAAAAACCCAGCACGAGGGCTGGGTTTGGAAGATTGCGGCAACAGCGTCGCGCTCCGGCTACCCAGTGAAAGGTGAGGTTTCCGGTCGGCGCGCACGCGACGTCATGCCCGAGGCCATCCGGGCGGAGTCAGCGTGGCGCGTGGCGAGGTGTGCGTTCATCGATGCCGGGATGCTCGCATGCCGCGCTGCAGCACGCAAGGGTCCAACTGCCCGCTCAGGGGACAGCCACGGGTTGCGGGGTGATCGATACCCGCACCCGCAGGCGGTTGCCCGGGTCCTGCGCGAGCCGCGTGCGGAATTTGCTGCCCTTGTAGACATAGTCCACGTCGTAGGCAATCGGCCGACGATACTCGCGGACCACCGGCGCCTGCCTGCAATTGCTCAGGCCAGCTTCGCGCTCTTCCTGGGTGGTGGCGCCGCCGATGCGGTCACGCACCACACTGACCACCTTCGACAGCCTGCCATCCGGCCCCTGCCTGGCGTCGCAGACGCGTTCCATGCGGGTCGCGCGCAGGGTCTGGTGGACCGGCTTGACCTCGAGCACCTGGGCGTAGTCGAAGCGCACGTTCTCCTGCGGGATCACGGTTTCGCGGGCAGCGTCCTGCGCCTGTGCGCACGGCGTGGCCAGGAGGGCGGCAAACAGCAGGGGAAGCGAGCCGATGGCAAGGCGCAACATGACCGCAGTCTATCGACGCAAGGTCCATCGCGGATGAATCGCCGCTGTGCGGCCCGCTACAATGCGCGACCCTTCGCACGCATCACCATGAATCCGCCTTCCAGCCACCTGCATCTCCACAACACCCTGTCGCGCCGGATCGAGCCGTTCGCGCCGCTCGATCCCGCCTGCCCGACCATGTACGTCTGCGGCCCCACGGTCTACAACTACGTGCATATCGGAAACGCGCGCGGCCCGGTCGTGTTCGGGGTGCTCGCCGCCTTGCTGCGCCGCCGGTTCGGCGGCCTTCGCTACGCACGCAACATCACCGACGTGGACGACAAGATCAACGCGGCGGCGCAGGAGCTCGGCACGCCGATCGCCGCCATCACCGGCAGGTACGCCGCCGCCTACCGCGAGGACATGGCCGCGCTGGGCGTCGATGGCGAGTTCGCGCCCGACATCGAGCCCGCCGCCACCGAGCACATGCCGCAGATGATCGCGATGATCGAGCGCCTGATCGCGGACGGCCACGCCTATGCCGCGGAAGGCCACGTGCTGTTCGCGGTGGCCAGCTTCGCCGGTTACGGCAAGCTCTCGCGCCGCGACCCGGAGGACATGCTGGCCGGGGCACGCGTGGAAGTCGCCCCGTACAAGCGCGACCCCGGCGACTTCGTGCTGTGGAAGCCCTCGACCGACGACCTGCCGGGCTGGGAGTCGCCCTGGGGCCGCGGCCGCCCGGGCTGGCACATCGAATGCTCGGCGATGGCGGCGGCCCACCTCGGCGAGACCATCGACATCCACGCCGGCGGCGTCGACCTGCAGTTCCCGCACCACGAGAACGAAGTCGCGCAGAGCGAATGCGCGCACGGCGGCCGGGTGTTCGCGCGCTGGTGGCTGCACAACGGCATGCTGAACTTCGGCGGCGCCAAGATGAGCAAGTCGGTCGGCAACATCGAGCGCGTGCACGACCTCGTCCGCGCGCATCCGCCGGAAGCGCTGCGCTACGCCCTGCTCAGCGCGCACTACCGGCAGCCGCTGGAATGGTCGGACAGCCTGATCGGACAGTCGGTGCGCACCCTCGACCGCCTTTACGGCACCCTGCGCGACCTCGGCGATGTCGAGGCCCTGGCTTCGATCCCGGCCTCGATCGAAGCGGCGCTGGACGATGACCTCAACACCCCCGCCGCGCTGGCCGACATTGCGCGGATCGCCGCGGAAGCGCGCAAGGCCGGCGATCCCGGGGAGCGTGCGGCGTTGAAGTCGCAGCTGCTCGGCGCCGGCATGGCGCTTGGCCTGCTGCAGCAGGATCCGGCCGACTGGTTCGCGCGTGGCGCCTCCGGCGACGACGATACGCGCATCCAGACGCTGGTGGACGAACGCGCCGCGGCCAAGCAGGCGCGCGACTTCGCGCGTGCCGATGCGATCCGCCAGCAGCTGGCCGACGAAGGCATCCTGCTGGAGGACACGCCGCAGGGCGTGCGCTGGAAGCGCGCGTGAGCGACTCGCCCTTCCCGCTGGAACCGACAGCCGCCGAAGCGCAGGCGGCGATCGCCGAGGAATTCGCGTTCTTCGGCGACTGGTCGGAGCGCTACCAGTACCTGATCGACCTGGGCCGCAAGCTGCCGCTCTTCCCCGAGGAATGCAAGACCGAGCAGCACCGCCTGCTCGGCTGCCAGTCGATGGTGTGGATCCTGCCCTCCGGCGATGCGAACAGACTCGACTTTGCCGCGGCCAGCGATTCGGCCATCGTCTCCGGGCTGGTGTTCCTGGCCCTGCGCGTTTACTCGGGCCGCAGCGCCGCCGAGATCCTCGCCACCGAGCCCGACTACATCGGCGCGATCGGCCTCGCGAAGCACCTGTCGCCCACGCGAAGCAATGGCGTCGCCGCCCTGCTGGCCTTCATCCGCGAGCACGCCCGGGCCACGCTGGCCGGATGAACGCCACGCCGGCGTCGCCGCTGCGCAGCACCGGCTTCCGCTGGCTGATGCTGTACCGCATCTGCACCCTGTTTTCGTACCAGATGGTCGCCGTCACCGTGGGCTGGCATGTCTACGAGCTGACCCGCGACCCGTGGTCGCTGGGCCTGATCGGCCTGGCCGAAGTGATCCCGTTCTTCAGCGTGGCGCCCTTCTCCGGCTACCTGGTCGACCACCTGCCGCGGCGCAAGCTGGGCGCCGCCGCCTGTAGCCTGCTGGCGCTGAATGCCGCCGTGCTGGCGGTGCTGGCCAGCGACCGCGTGCACATGCAGGGCCTGTGGCCGATCTACCTGGCCATCGCTATCGGCGGGATCGGCCGCTCCTGCCTCGGGCCCATTTACAGCGCGCTGTTCGCACGCGTGCTCAAGCGCGAGCAGTTCGTGCACGGCGCGAGCCTGGGCAGCATCGTGTTCCAGACCGGCCTGGTGCTTGGCCCGGCGCTGGGCGGGGTGCTGGTGGGTATCGCCGGCAAGTCCCTGGCCTACGGCCTGGCCGCGGGGTTCGCCATGGCCGCGGCCACCGCCCTGCTGGCGATGCCGGTCAGCGAGCCGGTGCAACTGCAGCAGCGCGGCCCGGTATTCGCCAGCATCGCGGAGGGCCTACGCTTCGTGTTCGGCCACCAGTTGCTGCTCGCCGCACTGGCGCTGGACATGTTCGCGGTGCTGCTGGGCGGCGCCATCTCGCTGGCCCCGGCCTTCATCCAGGATGTGCTGCACGCCGGACCGGAAGCGCTGGGCATCCTTCGCGGCGCGCCCGCGGTGGGCTCGGTGGCGGTGGCGATCTGGCTGTCGCGTCGCCCGCTGCAGGCCGGTGCCGGCCGCATCCTGCTGTTCGCGGTGGCCGGCTTCGGGCTGTGCATGATCGGATTCGGCCTGAGCACCGTGCTATGGCTGTCGGTGCTGTTCCTGCTGCTGTCCGGCGCTTGCGACGGCATCTCGGTGGTGGTGCGTTCCACCATCCTGCAGCTGTCCACACCGGACGAGATGCGCGGCCGGGTGTCCTCGGTCAACAGCATCTTCATCAGTTCGTCGAACGAACTGGGGGCGTTCTATTCGGGCTCGATGGCGCGGCTGCTGGGGCTGGTCAACGCAGTCGTGCTGGGCGGATTCGCGACCCTCGCGGTGACTGCGGCGACCGCCGTCAAGGCGCCGCAGCTGCGCAAGCTCGACCTGCGCGACCTCCAGTAACGCAAGACCCCGCCGAAGCGGGGTCTTGCGGGCTAGCAGGCGACCGGATCAGTCGCCCATCTGCTTCTGCAGGTGTTCCCAGCGCTCCTGCGCGTCGATCGTGCGTTCCGCCTGCGGGCGCGCCTCGAGCCGATCCAGGCCAATTTCCTCGCCGGTGTCCACGCAATAGCCGTAGTCGCCGCCATCGACGCGCTTCAGCGTGCTGTCGATCTTGCCGATCAGCTTGCGGTAACGGTCGCGGGTGCGCAGTTCCAGCGCGTTCTCGGTCTCGCGGCTGGCGCGCTCGGCTTCGTCGCCGACATCGCGCACCTCTTCCTTGAGGTTCTCGATGGTCTGCTTGGATTCCTCGACCAGTTCGGCGCGGCGGCTCAGCAGCTTCTGGCGGAAGTACTCCAGCTGCAGCGCGCTCATGTATTCCTCGTCCACCGCGGGCTTGTAACCGGGCGGGACGATGGGACGGCCGCTGGCATCATCCGTCTGGTACGGCACGATCCGGTGCTTGCCTTTCGGCACCGGTGCGGATGGCTTCGCCGCCACCGCCACCGCGACCTTGCCGGCCTTGCGCGGATGGACCATCGGCGCGGCCACCGGCTTCGCCGGCAGCGCAGCCGGCTTGGCAGATGCCTTCGGCGCAGGCGCAGGCTTCGCTGCCGGCGCAGTCGGTGCGGGCTTCGCCGGGGTGACGGGCTTGGCCGCCGCCGGCTTGGCGGGAGCAGCGGCCGGCTTCGCGGCGACGACCGGCTTCGCAGCCGCCTTCGGGGCTGACGGTGCCGGCTTCGCCACGGCCTTCCTGGCGGGCGTGGGCTTGGCGACGGGCTTGGGAAGCGGCTTGGGAGCGGGCTTTTTCGCCGCGACCGCCTTCTTGGCCGGGGCCTTCTTGGCCGCCGGCTTCTTCGCAGGCGCAGCCTTCTTCGCCACCGGCTTCCTCGCCGGGTCCACCTTCTTGGCCACCGGCTTCCTGGCCGGAGCGGGCTTCTTCGCGGCGGGTTTCGCGGCCTTCTTGGCCACAGCCTTCTTCACAGGCGCCTTGGCGGCGGGCTTCTTGGCCGGCTTGGCGGCCTTCTTCACGGTTTTCTTCGCTGCCACGAGCAGGTATTCCTCATGTTCCCTTGAGGCGGGAAAGCGCGCTGTTATACCCTGACGGGCACACAGCGGCAACCGCGCAACCTTGCGCCACGCCGTGTCCAAGGCCCGTGACCGACCCACCCTTCATCAGTTCGGCGCTGATTGCGCTGTTGCGCGGCTACAAGCGCTGGATCAGCCCCCTGCTCGGCACCCGTTGCCGGTTCGTGCCCACCTGTTCGGAGTACGCGATGGAGGCGATCGGCCGGTTCGGCGCGCTCCGGGGCAGCTGGCTGGCGGTCCGCCGCATCGGCCGCTGCCATCCCCTGCATCCCGGCGGCCACGATCCCGTGCCGCCCCCCAAGGAATCGACATGACTTCGACGCTGATCGTCAATGCCCGCCTGGTCAACGAAGGCCGCGAGTTCGACGGGGACCTGCGCTTTTCCAACGGCCTGATCGACGACATCGGCAGCGGCCTGGCCGCGCGCGCGGGAGACAGCGTGGTCGATGCCAATGGCCGGCGCCTGCTGCCGGGGATGATCGACGACCAGGTGCATTTCCGCGAACCCGGCATGGAATACAAGGCCGACATCGCCAGCGAATCCGCGGCGGCGGTGGCCGGCGGCCTGACCAGCTTCATGGACATGCCCAACACCAGTCCGCCGACCCTGGATGCCGACGCACTGGAGGACAAGTATCGGCGCTCTGCGGGCCGCTCGCGCGCGAACTACGGCTTCTACATGGGCGCCAGCAACGACAACCTGGCCGCGGTCCGCGCGATCGATCCCCGCGCCACGCCCGGCCTGAAGGTGTTCATGGGCGCGTCCACCGGCAACATGCTGGTCGACGACCCGGAGACGCTGGACGCGATCTTCCGCGATACCCCGGTGCCGATCATCACCCACTGCGAGGACACCCCGACCATCGACGCCAACCTCGCGCTGTTCCGGGCGAAGTACGGCGACGACATCCCGGTCGAATGCCACCCGGACATCCGCTCGCGCGAGGCCTGCATCAAGTCCACCCGGCTGGCGCTATCGCTGGCCAACAAGCACGGCACCCAGTTGCATGTGCTGCATATTTCCACCGCCGATGAACTCGCCCTGTTCGAGCAGGGTCCGCTGGTCCGCGCCGACGGCAGCCGCAAGCAGATCACCGCCGAGACCTGCGTGCATTTCCTGCGCTTCGCGCGCGGCGACTATGCGCGCCTGGGCAACCTGATCAAGTGCAACCCGGCGATCAAGGACGAAGCCGACCGCGAGGCGCTGATCGACGCGCTGGCGCAGGACCGCATCGACATCCTCGCCACCGACCACGCGCCGCACACGCTGCAGGAAAAGGCCAAGCCCTACGCGGGCGCGCCGAGCGGCCTGCCACTGGTGCAGTTCGCCCTCAACGCAGCGCTGGAACTGGTGCACGAGGGCCGGCTGAGCACCGCGCAGGTCGTGCAGAAATTCGCGCATGCGCCGGCGCAGTTGTTCGACGTGAAGGAGCGCGGCTTCCTGCGCGAGGGCTATTGCGCCGATCTGGTGCTGATCGACGACACCCCGTTCACCGTGCGGCGCGAAGACGTGCTGAGCAGGTGCGGCTGGTCGCCGTTCGAGGGCACCACGTTCCATTCGCGGATCGCCGCGACCTGGGTCAACGGCGGGTTGGCGTGGGACGGGTCGGCGCTGGTCGGCGAGCCTGCCGGGCAACGCCTCCGGTTCGACCGCTGACGCCGATGCGGTGGCTTGCCCTGCTCTGCCTCGCGCTGGCCGCTGCCGCACCGGCCCGGCAGCGCGCGGAGATCGCCCAGCCGCCACCGCCCACGCTGCACGATCGCGAAGACGTGCTGGGCATCGTGTTCCCGACGTCGGTGTCGCAGGGCGCGATGGTGGTCGGCAAGGTCCCCACCGGCAGCAAGGTGCGTTACCGCGATCGTGAACTGCGGATCACGCCATACGGCAGCGTGGTGTTCGGCGTGGGCCGCGACGACGCCGGACCGCTGCAGGTCCAGGTACAGGCACCGAATGCGCCCGCCCGCGAAATCGCCATTGCGGTCATCCCGCGCGACTGGCCGGTCGAACGCATCAACGGCGTGCCGCCTGCGACCGTCAACCCACCCAAGGCCATCGCCGAACGCATCGAGCGCGAACAGGCGCGCGTGGTGGCCGCGCGCGCCCGCGACGATGCCCGCACCGGTTTCGCGCAAACCTTCGCCTGGCCGGTGCAGGGCCGCATCAGC
>Ga0114939_10002320_pt1 | contig 14204 bp, 10 predicted proteins | sample AshMeaCrysSpring_FD_87196 | JGI IMG/M metagenome (GOLD analysis project Ga0114939, IMG submission 87196) | Groundwater microbial communities from Big Spring, Nevada to study Microbial Dark Matter (Phase II) - Ash Meadows Crystal Spring | ecosystem: Environmental > Aquatic > Deep subsurface >... | reverse complement strand
TATCGGGACTTCTCCGACCTCGGACACGCTGCGCACTTCCGCCCGGACTGTTCATGCCCTTCGACCTCGAGACCCTCGCCCAACGATTCCGCCGGCTGGCGCCCGCGGGACTCGACCACGCCTCGGTGCGCGTGGTCGACGAGCATTCGCAGACCACGCGCGTGCGCCAGGACGTGGCCGAGCCCGGCGAGCGTTCGCACGACCGCGGCGCGATGGTCACGGCCATCGCCGGCGACGGCCTTGGCTACGCCGCCACCAGCGACCTCTCGGAGGCCGGCCTGCGCGCGGCGATCGATCGCGCCGCGCAGTGGGCGCGGCTGGCCCGCGGCCGCAGCGTGTTCGATGCGGCCCCGGCGCTGCCGGCGCCGCGGGGCCGCTATGCCTCGGCGACCGCCAAGCCGCTGCGCCTGTCCACCGCCGACCGGCTCGACCTGCTGATGCGCGAGTCGAAGGCCTGCCGGATCGACGATCGCATCGTCGACTGGGAAGCCAGCCTGTGGACGGTGCGCACGCGGCAGCTGACCGCCAGCCTCGACGGCGCCGAGACGCTGCAGGAGCACGAGTTCACGATCCCGGCGCTGCACGTGGTGGCGCACGCCGGCGACCTCACGCAGACGCGCTCGTGGGGCGGCCGCTACAACGGCTACTGCCAGCAGGGCGGGCTCGAGGTGATCGAGCGCTCCGGCTTCGTCGGCTGCGGCCGCGCCACGGCCGAGGAAGCGCTGCAGCTGCTGGCCGCGCCGAACTGCCCGAGCGGCAGGATGGACGTGCTCTTGATGCCCGACCAGATGATGCTGCAGATCCACGAGTCGATCGGCCACCCGCTGGAGCTGGACCGCATCCTCGGCGACGAGCGCAACTACGCCGGCACCAGCTTCGTCACGCTCGACATGTTCGGCGCCTACCGGTACGGCTCGCCGCTGCTGAACGTCACGTTCGATCCGACGCGCAGCGAGGAGTTCGCCAGCTTCGCCTTCGACGACGAGGGCAGCCGCGCGAGCCGCGAGTACCTGATCCGCGACGGCATCCTGCTGCGCCCGCTCGGCGGCGCGATCTCGCAGCAGCGCGCCGCCCGCGCGCGCGCCGACCTGGGCGCGGTGGCCACCGCGCGCAGCTGCGGCTGGAACCGGCCGCCGATCGACCGCATGAGCAACCTGAACGTGGAGCCGGGAACCTCGACGCTGGCCGAGATGATCGCCTCGATCGACGATGGCCTCCTGATGAAGACCAACGCCTCGTGGTCGATCGACGACTCGCGCAACAAGTTCCAGTTCGGCTGCGAGTGGGGCCAGCGGATCCGCGCAGGCCAACTGGCCGAAGTGGTGCGCAACCCGAACTACCGCGGCATCTCGGCCACGTTCTGGCGCTCGCTGTCGATGGTCGGCGACGCCTCGACCATGGAGGTGATGGGCACGCCGTACTGCGGCAAGGGCGAGCCGAACCAGGCGATCCGCGTCGGCCACGCCAGCCCGGCCTGCCGCTTCGACGGCGTCGACGTCTTCGGGGCCGAGCGATGAAAGACCTGTTCTTCTCGCTCGCAGGGTACGCGTTCGGCCGCCTGCGGGGCGCCGAGGTGCTGCTCGCCAACTTCGCCGGCGAGGACTCCGACTTCGTCCGCTTCAACCACGCGCGGATCCGCCAGCCCATGACGGTGCGCCAGGGGTACCTGACGCTGCAGCTGATCGACGGGCGCCGCCACGACCGCACCACGCTGACGTTGACCGGAGTGGCCGCCGACGACCGCCGGGCGATCGACGCCGCGATCGAGGCGATGCGCGCCGACCTGCGGTCGCTGCCCGAGGACCCGTACCTGCTGTACAGCACGGCCGCCGACGCCTCCAACACCGAGCGCAGGGGCATGCTGCCCTCGGCCGAGGAAGCGATCGACACCCTGGCCGGGGCGGGCGCTGGCCTCGACATGGTCGGCATCCTGGCCAGCGGGCCGGTGGCGCGCGGCTTCGCCAGTTCGCTCGGCGCGCGGCACTGGCATGCGGTCGACAGCTTCCTGCTGGACTGGTCCGTTTACGCCGGCGGCGACAAGGCGGTGAAGGCGAGCCACGCCGGCCAGCAGTGGGACCGCGCCGAGGTGGCGCGGAGGATCGACGCCACCCGCGCGCAGCTGCCGCTGCTGGCGCGCCCGCCGCGCTCGATCGAGCCCGGCGCCTATCGCGCCTACGTCAGCCCGGCGGCGCTCGACGAGCTGCTGTGGATGCTCAACTGGGGTGGCGTTTCGGCCAAGGAACAGCGCACGCAGCAAAGCCCGATCCAGGATCTCGTCGACGGCCGCGCCGCGCTGTCCGAGCAGATCTCGCTGCGCGAGCACCTGGCCGGCGGGTTGGCGCCGAAGTTCGACGAAGCCGGCTTCACGCGCCCGGAGTCGATCGATCTGATCCGCCATGGGCGACACGCCGGCAGCCTGGTCAGCCCGCGCACCGCGCAGGAATATGGCACGGCCAGCAACGGCGCCACGGAAGCCGAGTCGATGCAGTCGATGGACCTGGCGCCCGGCACGCTGGCGCGCGGCGAAGTGCTGCGCGCGCTCGACACCGGCGTGTACGTCGGCAACTTCCACTACCTGAACTGGTCCGACCGCAGCAGCGCCCGCGTCACCGGGCTGACCCGCTTCGCCACCTGGTGGGTCGAGCGCGGCCAGATCGTCGCGCCGCTTTCGGTGATGCGCTTCGACGACACGCTGTACCGGATGCTCGGCGCCGGTCTCGAGGCGCTGGACAGCGAGACCGACTGGATCCTGAACAACGGCACCTACGGCGGCCGCGCCATCGAGACGAGCCGCGTTCCGGGCGCGCTGATCTCGCAGTTGCGTTTGACGCTGTAGGGCCGCGGCCTGACGCGCCGCCTCAAGGCACGAGGTAGCGCCGGACGGCGTCTTCGTCCCAGGCGATGCCGCAGCCCGGCGCGTCGCCGACGATCGCGCGGCCGTGCTCGATGCGCAGCGGCTCCTGCAGGACCGGGCTGGCCCAGTCGACGTACTCCAGCCAATGGCAGGTGGGCGAGACGGCGAGCAGGTGCGCGCTGATCTCCGGAAACAGGTGGCTCGACAGCGGCAGCCCGGCGGCGTCGGCGAGCGCCGCCGCACGCAGCCACCCCGTGACGCCGCCGATCTTCATCGCGTCGGGCATGGCGAGGTCGCAGGCGCCAGCAGCGATCGCCGCGCCCATCTCCTGCGGCCCCCACCAGTTCTCGCCGATCTGGATCGGCATCCTGGCCTTGGCGCGGATGCGCGCATGGCCGGCGTAGTCGTCGGCCAGCGTCGGCTCCTCGACCCAGGCCAGCCCCTCGCCGGCCAGCGCCTCGGTCCGCCGCAGGGCCTCGGCCACCGACAGCGACTGGTTGTAGTCGGACATCACCTGCACGCCGTCGCCGACCGCCCGCTGCACCGCGCGCACGACCTCGACATCGGTCCGCGCCTGCGGATAGCCGAGCCGGACCTTGATCGCGGTAAAGCGCGGCGCCGCCAGTTGCTCCGCTTCGGCGCCGACACGGTCGAGTCCGATCATGCCCAGGCCGCAGCTGTTGTACGCCGGCACCGGCCGCGGCTGCCCGCCGAGCAGCGTCACCAGCGGCAGGCCACGCGCGCGCGCCAGCGCATCCCACGCCGCCATGTCGATGCCGGCCAGCGCCATGCCCGCCACGCCCTTCGCACCGAGCAGGCGGAACTGCCGCCGCAGCTTCTGGTCGAGGTCGGTCGGCGCGACCGCATCGCCCACGACCTGCGCCGCGAGGTTCTCGATCATCTGCACCACCGGCCTCAGCGCCAGCGGCGTGTAGCAGAAGAGATAGGCGCTGCCGGTGACGCCCTCGTCGGTGACGAGATCGAGCAGCACCAGCGGCGCGCTGGCCACCGTGCCGCCGCTGGTGGCCAGCGGCAAGCGCAACGGCACGCTGACGGCGCGGGCACGCAGTTCGCGCAGGGTCAGCCGCGGGCTCGAGTTCATGCGTCCCTCCTGTACACGGTGCTTTCGCTCACCGCGGCGACGATCGCATCCGCGGCGGGCAGAGCCGGCTACTTCATGAGCGCGAAGCAGTAGAACAGGCCGTCGCCGCCGGTAGGCCCGAGCATCTCCTGGCTGCAGCCGAGCGACGGGTGCGCCGAGTTCCACGAGGTCGCCCACGGGTACTGCGGCGCCGGGCCGGCGCGGTCGTGGTGCCCGGTCATCGCCGAGCCCTCCTTGGTGCTCCTGGTCCAGTTGCCGCAGGTCATGTCGGGGAACTGCCCGCCGGCGAAGGCGGTGCCGTCCGGGCGCGACCCGGTCAGCATGTCGTGCTTGTTCGGCTTCTCGGTGCGCCCGTTGACCATCGCGCCTTTCTCGTCGAGCGCGGTTTCCTTGGTCAGGTTGTTGCGGGCCGAGTGCAGTTCCTCGACGTCGCGGGCGATCAGCACGCCCCTGGCGTTGTGCCACGGGCCGGGGCCGATGCGGTCGCGGGCATTGACGGCGCTGGGGTCGGCGAGGTTCGCGCCCTGCGTGCTCAGGTAGGCGCGCCAGGTGCGATCGCCGGCACCGGCGGCCCTGGCCAGCGACTGGCAGTGCCGGTCGGCGCCTTCGAGTCCGCCGAGGTCGCCGCCCTTGCCCGGTCCGGTGCTGGTGACGAAGAAGGTCATTGCGCCGCCACCCGATGCTCCGGTCGCGCATCCCGCCAGCACCAACGCGCCGGCCATCGCCAGCCATGCCAGTTGCTTCGAGCCTTGCACAGATCCTCCTTCGCGATCGATCGCGGAATCACCGCCATGCCCGCGCCCGCGAATCTGACCGGGGACGCGGCCGGCAGCGAGCCTATCGCGCCGGCACGACGCGGAGCACCGCGCTCAAGCGGTACTTCCCGATCACAGGACCGACGCAGTCGACTCCCGGCGACGAAAATCCGGCCGCGTTCCGGCCGCGCCTACGCCGCGACGGGCGTCATTTGCGGCACCGAGCGCCGCTGCAGCCAGGCCGCGAGCTTCTCGGCCGTATCGGCCGGCAGGTGCAGCCCGAGCTTGCTCCGCCGCCACAGGATGTCCTCGGCGGTGCCGGCCCATTCCTGCCCGACCAGGTGCTCGACCTCGGCCGCGTACAGCCCCGGCGCGATCTCCTCGCCCAGCTGCGCCGGGCTCGACGCCCGGCCGATCACGCGGTCGATCCGCGTGCCGTAGGCGCGCGTGTAGCGCGCGAGCAGCGGCGCCGGCAGCCACGGATAGCGCTGCGCCTGCAGCGCGCGGAACTGCTCGAAGTCCGCCATCGGGCTGCCGCTCGGCGTGATCGCGCCGGCGAGGTCGCCGCCGGGCAGCGGCGCCCTGGCCGTCCAGTCGCCCCGGGTGATGCCCAGCGGCCGCGCGAGCATCCGTACCGCCTCCTCGGCCAGCGCGCGATAGGTGGTGAGCTTGCCGCCCCACACCGACAGCAGCGGCGCGCCGCCGGTGTCGAGTTCCAGCTTGTAGTCGCGCGTGACCGACGAGGCGTCGGCGCCGTCGTCGAACAGCGGCCGCACGCCCGCGTAGGTCCACACGACGTCGGCCGGGGTGATCTGGCGCGCCATGTAGCGGTTGATCATCGTGCACAGGTAGTCGACCTCGGCCGCTTCGCAGCGCGCCGCGCCGGGGTCGCCGTGGATCTCGACGTCGGTGGTGCCGATCAGCGTGAACTCGCGCTCGAACGGGATCGCGAAGACGATCCGCTTGTCCGGGTTCTGGAAGATGTACGCGTACGGATGCTCGAACAGCTTGCGCACGACGATGTGGCTGCCCTTGACCAGGCGCAGCGGCCGCACCTGTGGCCAGTTCGCGGCCTCGCGCAGGAAGCTGTCGGCCCAGGGGCCGGCGGCGTTGACGAGACCACGGGCCTGCACGGCCTGCCGGCGGCCGTCGTCACCCTGCAGCTCGGCGCGCCAAAGGTTGCCCTCGCGCCGGACCGCGGCGCAGCGCGTGCGCGGCAGGATGACGGCGCCGTGCTCGCGCGCGTCGATGGCATTGAGCACCACCAGCCGCGCGTCGTCGACCCAGCCGTCGGAGTACATGATCCCGGCGCGCCAGTGCTCCTTCAGCGGCGCGCCGGCGTCGTGGCGGCGCAGGTCCACCGCCTGCGAAGCGGGCAGGATCTCGCGCCGCGCCAGGTGGTCGTACATGAACAGGCCGATGCGGATCATCCACACCGGCCGCATCGACGGGTCGTGCGGGATCAGGAAGCGCAGCGGCCAGACGATGTGCGGCGCATTGCGCAAGAGCACCTCGCGCTCGGCGAGCGACTTGCGCACCAGGCCGAACTCGTAGTGCTCCAGGTAGCGCAAACCGCCGTGCACCAGCTTGGTGGAATTCGACGAGGTGGCCCAGCCGAGGTCGTTCTTCTCGGCCAGCATCACCTTCAGGCCGCGTCCGGCCGCGTCGCGGGCGATGCCCACGCCGTTGATGCCGCCGCCGACGATCAGCAGGTCGACCGCATTCGCCTGTTCCGTTCTCATCGCTTCGTCCCGCGGCCGCTCAGTGCGGCCGCTCAGTGCGCCCGCTCCCAGTTCTCGCCCTCGCCCACCTCGGCCACCAGCGGCACCTTCAGCTGCGCTACGCCGCTCATCAGCGCCGGCACGCGCGCGCGCAGGAGTTCGAGCTCGGCGGCCGGGACCTCGAAGACCAGTTCGTCGTGCACCTGCATGATCAGCCGCGTGGCCAGCCGCTCGCGCAGCAGCCAGCCGTGCACGGCGATCATCGCCAGCTTGATGAGGTCCGCCGCCGTGCCCTGCATCGGCGCGTTGATCGCCGCCCGCTCGGCGGCCGAGCGGCGCGGGCCGTTGGGCGAGTTGATCTCGGCCAGCCACAGCCGGCGGCCGAAGACGGTTTCGACGTAACCCTGTCGCCTGGCCTGCTCCCGCGTTCGCTCCATGTAGCGGCTTACGCCCGGGTAGCGCGTGAAATAGCGCTCGATGAAGCTGCGCGCCACGTCCTTGTCGATGCCGAGGTTAGAGGCCAGGCCGTAGGCGCTCATGCCATAGATCAAGCCGAAGTTGATCACCTTCGCGTAGCGGCGCTGTTCGTTGTTCACTTCCCCCAGCGGCACGCCGAAGACCTCGCTGGCCGTGGCGCGGTGGATGTCCTCGCCGGCGGCGAAGGCGGCGAGCAGCCCTTCGTCGCCGCTGATGTGCGCCATGATGCGAAGCTCGATCTGCGAATAGTCGGCCGAGACGATGCGGCTGCCCGGCGGCGCGACGAAGGCCTCGCGGATGCGTCGCCCCTCGGCGGTGCGGATCGGGATGTTCTGCAGGTTCGGCTCGCTCGACGACAGCCGGCCGGTGACGGCGATGGCCTGGCCGTAGCTGGTGTGCACGCGGCCCGTGGCGCGGTCGATGCTGGCGGCGAGCTTGTCGCAGTAGGTCGATTTCAGTTTGGCCAGTCCGCGGTGTTCCAGCAGCACCTTGGGCAGCGGATAGTCCTCGGCCAGCTTCTCCAGCACCTCCTCGTCGGTCGACGGCGCGCCGCCGGCGGTCTTCTTCGTCACCGGCAGCTTCAGCACGCCGAACAGGATCTCGCCGATCTGCCTCGGGCTGCCGAGGTTGAACGGCTGGCCGGCCAGCTCGTGCGCGCGCGCCTCCAGTTCGGCCAGCCGCCCGGCGATCTCGACGCTCTGCGCCGCCAGCCGGTCGCGGTCGACCAGCACGCCGGTGCGCTCCATCTCGAACAGGATCTTCGACACCGGCATCTCGATCGCATCGTAGATGTGCCGCAGGCCGGGCAGCAGCTCCAGCCGCGGCCACAGCGTCTGGTGCAGCGCCAGCGTGACCTCGGCATCCTCGGCCGCGTATTCGGTGGCGCGGTCGAGCGCCACTTCGTCGAAGCCGATGGCGCCCGCGCCCTTGCCGCAGACCTGCTCGTAGGTGATCGTCGTCCGCCCGAGGTGGCGATCGGCGAGGTCGTCCATGTTGTGGCTGCGGTGCGCCTCGAGCACGTAGCTCTGCAGCATCGTGTCGTGCGCGATGCCGGCCAGCCGCACGCCGTGGTTGGCGAGCACGTGCGCGTCGTACTTCAGGTGCTGGCCGACCTTCTTGTGCTGCTCGCTTTCCAGCCACGGCTGCAGCCGCCGCAGCGTGGCCTCGAACGGCAGCTGCTCGGGTGCGCCCGGATAGCGGTGCGCCAGCGGGATGTAGCAGGCAAGGTTGCCGTGCTCGCCGGGCACGGCCAGCGAGAGGCCGACCAGCCGGGCCGCCATCGGATCGAGCGCGGTCGTCTCCGTGTCCAGCGCGGTCAGCGCCGACGCGTGGATCCGCGCCAGCCACTGCTCGAGCTGCGCCGTGCCGAGCACGGTCTCGTAGGCCGGCGGCGGCGCACCGCTGGCGGGCGCGTCGGCCCCGATGGCGGAAGTGCCCGCCCCGGCCGCAGGCGCGGGCGCCGACGCCTCGACCGCCGAGGCCGCTTCGTCCAGGTCCTTCAGGAAACTGCGGAACTCCCAGCGCGTGAACAGTTCGCGCAGGCGGGCCCCGTCGGGCGGGCGTACCCGCAGCGAATCGAAATGCGGCAGCTGCGCCGACAGGTCGCCGTCGGTACGCACGGTCACCAGCCGCTTCGCCGTCGGCAGCCAGCCGAGCGCCGTTCGCAGGTTCTCGCCGACCTTGCCGCCGATGCTGCCCGCGTTGGCGACGATCGCATCGAGCGAGCCGTAGTCGGCCAACCACTTCGCGGCGGTCTTGGGGCCGACCTTCTCGACGCCGGGCACGTTGTCGACGGCGTCGCCGACCAGCGTCAGGTAATCGACGATCTGGTCGGGCCGCACGCCGAACTTGGCCAGCACGCCGTCGGCGTCGAGCCGCTCGCCACTCATCGTGTTGACCACCGTGACCTGCGCGTTGACCAGTTGCGCGAGGTCCTTGTCGCCGGTGGAGATCACCGTGCGCACGCCGTGGCCCTGCGCCTCGCGCGCCAGCGTGCCGATCACGTCGTCGGCCTCGATGCCCTCGATCTCCAGGATCGGCCAGCCGAGCGCGGCGGCGGCTTCGCGGATCGGCGCGATCTGCGCCGCGAGATCCGGCGGCATCGGCGGCCGGTGCGCCTTGTATTGCGGATAGATGTCGTCGCGGAAGGTCCTGCCCTTGGCGTCGAACACGCAGGCGCAGTACTCGTGCGGCACCTGCGCGCGCAGCGTGCGCAGCATGGCGATGAAGCCGCGCAGCGCACCCGTCGGTTCGCCTTCGGCCGTTCGGAGGTCCGGCAGCGCATGGAAGGCGCGGTATAAGTAGCTCGAACCGTCGACGAGCAGCAGCGTCTTCAAGGAGGTCCCCCGGTGCTTGATCGTCAGAAGAACATTCCGTCGTTGCGCGCGGTAACGATGCCCGAACGCGCCACCAGCCAGAAGGCGCGCGAGTCCTGGCACCTGTGGGGGATTATCTCGGAGTTCGTCGAGGCCACCGAGCGGCTGTCGGAGATCCGCCCGGCGGTGTCGATCTTCGGCAGCGCCCGGCTGAAGCCGGACTCGCCCGTGTACCGGCAGACGGTGCGCATCGCGCGCAAGCTTTCCGACGCCGGCTTCGCGGTGATCAGCGGCGGCGGGCCGGGCGTGATGGAGGCGGCCAACCGCGGCGCCTTCGAGGGCCGCTCGCCCTCGGTGGGGCTGAACATCGAGCTGCCGTTCGAGCAGCACGGCAACGCGTTCCAGGACATCTCGCTGCGCTTCCGCCACTTCTTCGCGCGCAAGGTGGCGTTTGTCAAATATGCGGCGGCGTACGTCGTGATGCCGGGCGGCTTCGGCACCCTCGACGAGCTGTTCGAGGCGTTGACGCTGATCCAGACCCGCAGCGGCCGCAAGATCCCGATCGTGCTGGTCGGCAACGGCTTCTGGCAGGGACTGCTCGGCTGGATGCGCGACACGCTGGTGGCGCGCGGCATGATCGATGCGGCCGACATCGACCTGATGAAGCCGGTCGACACCGACGATGCGGTGGTCGACGCGATCTTCGACTACTACGAGTCGCGCGGCTTCGCGCAGACGGCCACCGAGCGCGAGCTGATGCTGTACCTTTGAGCGCGCCGGGTCGTTGCACGGCCGCGCTCGTAGCCGCGGCCGGCTGCGCGGGGGCAAGCGCAGGCAGTTGCGCCTGCCGGACCCCGCTTCGCCCCGAGCGCCCACTCCGAAGCGCACAGTGCGGAGGACAACATACTGGCGCCCGGGTGCGTCCTACAATTGTCCGATGAAGCCGGCCTTGACCTCGATCCTGCTCGCCGCGGCGGTGACGGCGTTGCCCGCGGGGGCGCAGAACATGCCGCCACCGCCGACGCCCGTGGCGCCAGCGGCGACGGCACCTGCGCAGGCATCGCCGGCGGCACCCGCGCCGGCGCGCCCGCAGCCGACGACACCGACATCCGCCCCGGCTGCCGCGCAGGCACAGCCCACCTCCGCGACGCCTTCGCCTGCCCAGCCGCCGACCGTCTCCGACCTGCTGCAGACGCGGGTCGAGCAGGTCAGGCGCGGCAGCCGCGTGGTCGAGGTGCGCGTGACCGGCGCCGACGGCGATCGGCGCTACACGATGGAGAACCGGCAGGACCGTCCGCCGCCGCAGCTGCAGGGCTCCGGCTCGGGGCTGTCGACACCGAACTTCCTCAAGATCGAGTTCTGAGTCCGGCCCATGACACGCCAGTGCGGGCCCGCGGGGCTGCGGCATGCCCGCGGCGCGTGGGCACCGACGCTCCGAGTGGGCAGTCGCCGTCGTTGAGATGGCCGTCTTCACCGCGCTGACCGAAGCCGAAGTCGAGCGACTGCTGCGGCAGTACTCGCTCGGCCGCCTGCGCGCGCTGCAGGGCATCGCCTCGGGCATCGAGAACAGCAATTTCTTCCTGAGCACCGACGCCGGCGAGTTCGTGCTGACGGTGTTCGAACGGCTGAACTTCGCCCAGCTGCCCTTCTGCCTCGAGCTGATGCAGCACCTGGCGCGGCGCGGCCTGCCGGTGCCCGAGCCGCGCGAGACGCGCTCCGGCACGCTGATGGCCGAGGCGCGCGGCAAGCCGGTGGCGATCGTCGACCGCCTGCCCGGCCGCTGGATCGACGCCCCGACGCCGGCGCACTGCACCGCCATGGGCGAGCTGCTGGCCCGCATGCACCTGCAGGCGCGCGACTACCCGCGGTTTCAGCCCAACCTGCGCGGCATCGGCTGGTGGAAGGACGTCCTGGTGCGGCTGGAGCCCAAGCTCGCCGACGAGACCGTCCACGAGCTGGCCGAGGAAGTGATCTTCCAGGACACCTTCTTCCGCAGCGCCGCCTTCGAGCGGCTGCCCGGCGGCCCGGTGCACGCCGACCTGTTCCGCGACAACGTGCTGTGGCAGGACGGGCGGATCGGCGGCGTGATCGACTTCTACTTCGCCGGCTGCACGCTGTGGCTGTACGACCTCGCGGTGACGGTCAACGACTGGTGCGTCGACCTGGCCACCGGCAGCTTCGAGCCGCCGCGCGCGCAGGCGCTGCTCGATGCCTATCACGCCGTGCGGCCGCTGACCGAGCTGGAGCACGAGTGCTGGCGCACGGTGCTGCGCGCCGCGGCGCTGCGCTTCTGGATCTCGCGCCTGTACGACCTGCACCTGCCGCGCGCGGCGCAGACGCTGACGCCGCACGATCCGGGCCGTTTCGAGGCCACGCTGCGCCTTCGCCGGGCCGCGGCGGCGCTGCCCTGGCCGCGCTGATCGCGGCGCGCCCGCGCCCCGCCAAATAGAATCGGCCCATGCAGATCAACATGCTGCCGGCGCTCACCGGACTGTCGTGGCTGCGCGAAGGGCTGCGGCTGTTCGGGCGCCAGCCGTTCGGACTGCCGGCGATGGTGGTCGTCTACCTGATGCTGCTGCTGGTGCCGGCGCTGCTTCCGTTCATCGGCATCGCGATCTCCGGCGTGCTGGCGCCGTTCGCCTCGGTCGGTCTGCTGGCCGCCTGCCGCGATGTCGCCGAGGGGCGGATGCCGACCCCGGCGGCTTTCGTCCAGACGTTCCGCGCGGGTCCGGCGCGGGTGCAACTGCTGCGCCTGGGCATCGTCAACGCGATTCTGCTGCTGGTCGTGGCCACGCTGGCGGCGCTGCTGGCCGATCCCGCCCCGAGCAGCCCTCCGGCTTCTCTGGAGGAACTACCGCTGTCGTCGTTGCTGACGCAACTGATGCTGTATCTGCCGGTGATGGCGCTGATGTGGTTCGCGCCGGTGCTCGCCGGCTGGCACCGGATCACGCCGGCCAAGGCGATGTTCGGCAGCGTGGTCGCCTGCTGGCGCAACATGGGCCCGATGCTGGTGTTCGGACTGGCCGCCGGCGCGCTGACGCTCGGGGTCAGTGTCGCCGCGGTGATGCTGATCACCACGTTCACGACGTCGCGCGAAGTGATGTCGATGCTGATGGCGCCGCTGGCGCTGGTGCTGATGACGATCGTGCAGGCCGCGCTGTATCCGATGTACCGCTCGGTGTTCGTCGAGGCGCGGCCCGCTGCAGGCTGATCAGGCCGCGTCGAGCCTGGCGATCGCCAGCAGCAGTTCCTTGACGCCCTGCGCGCCGAAGTTGATCTTGGCCCGCGCGTCGGTGCCCGAGCCTTCCAGCTTGATGATCACGCCTTCGCCGAAGCGCGCGTGGCGCACGGGCTGGCCGATGCGGTAGCCGTTCTTCTCCTGGCTGCCGCGCGCCTCTGCCGCCGCTGCCTGCGCCGGCACCGCGGCGTCGTGCCATGAACCGAAGCGCATGCCGCTGCCTTCGCGCAGCCGCGGCGTCAGCCACTTCAGGCTGCCCTCCGGCAGCTCGCCGATGAAGCGCGAGCGGATGCCGTAGCGGGTCTGCCCGTGCAGCATCCGGCTCTGCGCGAACGACAGGTACAGCCGCCGCCGCGCCCGGGTGATGGCGACGTACATCAGCCGCCGTTCCTCTTCGAGGCCATCCATTTCCTGCAGGCTGTTCTCGTGCGGGAACAGGCCCTCCTCCAGCCCGGTGATGAACACGGCGTGGAACTCGAGCCCCTTGGCCGAGTGCACGGTCATCAGCTGCAGCGCGTCCTGGCCTTCTGCGGCCTGGTTCTCCCCGGCCTCCAGCGCGGCGTGCGAGAGAAAGGCCGCCAGCGGCGACGGAAGCGCCGCCGCGCCGTCGGCCGCGGTGCCGGCCGCGTCCTGCGCGTAGCCTTCCTCGACGACGAAGGCCGCCGCGGCGTTGACCAGTTCCTCAAGGTTCTCGACCCGATCGGCGCCTTCCTTCTCGGTCCGGTAGTGCTCGACGAGCCCGCTGCGGCCGAGCATCGCCTCGACGATCTCGGCCAGCGGCAGGCTGGCGGTCTCGAAACGCAGGCTGTCGATCAGCGCCACGAACGCGGCCAGGTTGGCGCCGCCCTTGCCGGCCACGCCACCGACCGCCGCGTACAGGCTCTGGCCGGCTTTCTTCGCCGCATCCTGCGCCAGTTCGATCGTGCGGGCGCCGATGCCGCGCGGCGGGAAGTTGACCACGCGCAGGAAGGCGGTGTCGTCGGCCGGGTTCTCCACCAGCCGCAGGTAGGCGAGCGCGTGCTTGATCTCGGCGCGCTCGAAGAAGCGCAGCCCGCCGTAGACGCGGTAGGCGATGCCGGCGTTGAACAGCGCGTGCTCGATCACCCGCGACTGCGCGTTCGAGCGATAGAGCACCGCGATCTCGCGCCGCGCGTGGCCGTCGGCGACGATGTTCTTCACCTCGTCGATCAGCCACGCCGCTTCCAGCCCGTCGGAGCCGGCCTCGAACACGCGCACCGGCTCGCCGGTACCCTCCGAGGTCCACAGGTTCTTGCCCAGCCGCCGCGCGTTGTGGCGGATCAGCGCGTTGGCGGCGTCGAGGATGTTGCCGTGCGAGCGGTAGTTCTGCTCCAGCCGGATCACGTTCGCGACCTTGAACTCGCGCTCGAAGTCGGCCATGTTGCCGACGTTGGCGCCGCGGAAAGCGTAGATCGACTGGTCGTCGTCGCCGACGGCGAAGATGGCGTTGCGGCTTCCCGCGAGCAGCTTCAACCACTTGTACTGCAGCGTGTTGGTGTCCTGGAACTCGTCGACCAGGATGTGGCGGAACCGTTCCTGGTAGTGGGCGCGGATCGGCTCGTTGCGCAGCAGGAGCTCGTAGCAGCGCAGCAGCAGCTCGGCGAAATCGACCACGCCCTCGCGCTGGCACTGCGCGTCGTACAGCGCGAAGAGCTCCACCATGCGGCGGTTGTAGGGGTCGTCGACCTCCACCGCGCCCGAGCGCAGCCCGGCCTCCTTGGCGT
>Ga0114939_10002319_pt1 | contig 14217 bp, 8 predicted proteins | sample AshMeaCrysSpring_FD_87196 | JGI IMG/M metagenome (GOLD analysis project Ga0114939, IMG submission 87196) | Groundwater microbial communities from Big Spring, Nevada to study Microbial Dark Matter (Phase II) - Ash Meadows Crystal Spring | ecosystem: Environmental > Aquatic > Deep subsurface >... | reverse complement strand
GCGAAGCGGACTGGCAGTTGGACGAGGCGGGGGCACGCCGCATCGCCGCCGAGATCTGGAGCGACCGCGCCGCCAGGCAGCGTCGGCTCACGCTGTGGGTGCACGGCAGCAACTTCCAGCTGCAGGTGTGGCGCGCGCTGCTCGCGGCGGGACAGCGCAGCACGGTGAGCTATCAGCAACTCGCCCACGCGATCGGACGCGATTCGGCATGCCGGGCCGTGGGTTCCGCCGTGGGGGCGAACCCGGTCGCTTGGCTGATTCCATGCCATCGCGTGCTGCGCGCGAACGGCGCGCTCGGGGGCTATCGCTGGGGCATCGAACGCAAGCAGGCGATGCTCGGCTGGGAGCTCGCGCGCGCCGTCAGGAACGCTTCTCGTCGTCGTCCTTCGGCTTCTCGCGTTTCGGCAGGATCGCGTTGAGCATCGACTCCTGCATCTTCGCCAGCGTCTCGATGTTGGCCCGCGTGAGGTCGGCCATGGTGGCGAGCGGGGTGTGCGCGACGATCTTGGAGATCTGCGCCTGCAGCGACTCCTGCTGGTGCAGGAAGGTCTCGACGCTCTTCTCGAGGAAGCTCGCCAGGAAGCCCTGCATCGAGTTGCCGTAGAAGCGGATGATCGATTCGAGCACGGTCGTGCTCAGGATCGGGCGTCCGAACTGCTCCTGCTCGGCGATCACCTGCAGCAGGATGTGGCGGGTGATGTCCGTGCCCGTCTTGTCCTCGACGACGCGGATTTTCTCGCCCTTGACGATGAGCAGGCGGATGTCGTCGAGGGTGATGTGGCGGCTCTGCGAAGCGTCATACAGGCGACGGTTCGCGTATTTCTTGATGAGGCGTTCCTGGCTCATGGGCGCGAGTGTACCTGAGCCATTGTGCGCTGCACGAAATGCGCCGCAAAAGGAGGTGCGTCGGGCGGCGGCGCCGGAGGGGGTCGCCACCGCCCGCGGAGCGGGTGGGCTCAGGCTGCCTTGCCGGTGGCGACGCTGGCCGCGTCTTCCATCCACTTGGCCACGCTGGCCTGCGATTCGGCTGCCATCTCGGCCAGCGCCTGCTGCCGGGTCGCGGCCTTTTCCGCGAACTTCGTGGCGATCTCGCGCTGCTTGGCCAGCAGCGTCGGCAGGTCCTTCGCCTTGACGCCGGCGTACATCTGGTCGATGGCGAACTGCATCAGGTCGCCGGTCACTTCGTACTGGAAGCGGGCAACGCGCTCGATGTTGCCGGCCAGCGTCTCGTTGAAGCGGACGGCGGGGGCGAAGGCGCGCTTGGCGAAATCCGTGTAGTCGGTGGAGGTCTTGCTGGTGGCCATGGGGGTTCCTTTGTTCTGGCTTGAGGGACGACGCATGAGCGTATGGTAACAGCCGGTGTTTTGCAGTGCAATAAAATGAAAGTGGCCTTTCCGCAGGGTTGGATGACCGTTCTGTTGCGGTGCAGCAGACGACGGACCGGAACCCTGCCGGGGAGCTTCCGCCTGCGCTAATCTGCACGGCTACTCACTCTCGGGGGGCATCGACATGACGGAGCAGTCGGCTGCGCAGCGCGTCTTGGCAGAGCTTGGCGCGCAGATCGGCAAGGAAATCCACTGCAGCGACTGGCTCGCGGTGACGCAGCAGCGCATCGACGAGTTCGCGCAGGCGACCGGCGACCACCAGTGGATCCACGTGGACCCGGAGCGGGCCGCCCGCGAATCGCCGTGGCAGGCAACCATTGCGCACGGGTACCTGACCCTGTCGCTGTACCCGTTGCTGCGCGGGCTGGTCGAGGCCGACCGGCCGCTGTTTCCGGGCGTGACGCGCGTCATCAACTACGGCCTCGACAAGCTGCGGTTCCCGAATGCCGTGAAGTCCGGCAGCCGGGTGCGGGCCCGCTGCGTGCTGCTCAAGCTCGAGGAAGTGACCGGCGGCCTGCAACTCACCGAGCAGTACACGGTCGAGATCGACGGTGAGGCCAAGCCGGCCTGCGTCGCCGAGGCCATCATGCGCGTCTACTTCTAACCCCCCTCTCCCGCGCAGCGGGAGAGGGTTGGGGTGAGGGGAGTTCTGACCAGATTTCTTCGCGGCATGAGACTTGCCGTCCCGTTGGCTATAGTGCTGCACTGACCGCAACGCCCGCCGGGCGAAGGACACCGCCATGATCTACGACAGCATCCTGCATACCATCGGCCGCACGCCGATCGTGCGCGTGAACCACGTTGCGCCGAAGCACGTGACGATCTTCGTCAAGTGCGAGTACTTCAACCCGCTGAGTTCGGTGAAGGACCGTCTCGCGATCGCGATCATCGAAGACGCCGAGCAGAGCGGCGCGCTCAAGCCGGGCCAGACGGTCGTCGAGGCGACCTCGGGCAACACCGGCATCGCGCTCGCGATGGTGTGCGCGGCGAAGGGCTATCCGTTCGTGGCGGTGATGGTCGAGACCTTCTCGGTCGAGCGTCGCAAGATCATGCGCATGCTCGGCGCGAAGGTGATCCTGACGCCCGCGGCGGAGCGTGGCAGCGGCATGGTGCGCAAGGCAGCCGAACTCGCCGAGAAGAACGGCTGGTTCCTCGCGCGACAGTTCGAGAACCCGGCCAACCCGGCGTATCACCGCCAGACCACGGGTCCCGAGATCCTGAGTGACTTCGCGGGCAAGCGGCTCGACTTCTTCGTTTCGGGCTGGGGCACCGGCGGCACGCTCACCGGCGCCGGCGAAATGATCCGCCTCGCGCGGCCCGACGTGCGCATCGTCGCGACGGAGCCCGCAGGCGCGGCGCTGCTGTCGGGTGCGGAATTCAAGCCGCACAAGATCCAGGGCTGGACGCCGGATTTCGTGCCGAAGGTGCTCAATCGCTCGGTGCCGCACGAGATCATTCCCGTGACGGACGAAGAATCGATCGCCGCTTCGCGCGCGCTCGCGGGCAAGGAAGGCATCTTCTGCGGCATCTCGTCGGGCGGCAATTTCGCGGCGGCGCTCAAGGTGGCCGAGAAGGCACCCGAGGGATCGGTGATCCTGACCGTGCTCGCTGACACGGGTGAGCGCTACCTGTCGACTGCACTGTTCGAGGGAATTCCCGAAGGGTCGGACCCGGAGCCCTGAGCCCGGGCCTGCGCGGCGCATCCGCGAGCGGGGGACGCACGAATCAGGGATAATTCAACCCTTCCTTGAATCGCGCTGTCGCGCCCGCGAACTCACGATGTCTGATTCGATACGCAAGGTGCTGCTCGGCACCCTGATCGGTGCCTTGGTCGTCGGTTTTGCCTGGCACCTGGCCGGCGAACGCGCCAAGCGCGCGCCCGCGACCATGGGCGGGCCGCCGGCCTCGGCCAAGCCCGCGGCTGGCGCAGCGAAGGGCGGTGGCGGCCCGGTCGTGCCCGTCGTGGCAACCGCGGCTCGCACTCAACAACTCTCGCTCGACGTCGAAGCACTCGGCACGGCCAAAGCGAGCGAGTCGGTCGACGTCACCGCCAAGGTTTCCAACCTCGTCACAGCCATTCGGTTCGACGAGGGCCAGCAGGTGCGCCGGGGCGAGGTGCTCGTCGAACTCGACGGAGAGCAGGCGCGGGCCGACCTTGCCGTCGCCAACGCGGCGCTCACCGAAAGCGCCAGCCAGCTCAAGCGCAGCCGCGAACTGCACGTCACCAGGGTCCTGTCCGATCAGCAGATCGAGCAGATCGAGGCGACCCACGCCGCGAACCAGGCGCGCGTCGCTGCGGCGCGCTCGCGCGTCAATGACACGGTGATTCGCGCGCCCTTCGATGGCCGTGTCGGCCTGCGCCGGGTCAGCGTGGGCAGCCTGGTTGCGCCCGGCACGGTGATCACCACTCTCGACGACACGCGCACGATCAAGCTCGACTTCACCGTTCCCGAACGCGTGGTCGCCGCGATGCGCGCAGGACTCGAGCTCGAAGCCACCAGCGTCGCCTATCCCGGCGAGGTGTTCACCGGCCGCGTCGACAGCGTCGATTCGCGCGTCGACCCAGCCACGCGTTCGGTGACCGTGCGTGCGCTCGTGCCCAACGCCAAGGGCCTGTTGAAGCCCGGCATGTTCATGAACGTCCGTCTCTCGCGCGGCGCAGCCGACTTGCTCGTAGTGCCGGAAGAAGCACTCGTGCCGGAGCAGGGCGACGTCTTCGTCTATGTCGTGCAGGACGGCGCTGCCACGAAGCGCAAGGTCATGACGGGCCAGCGCACGATCGGCAGCGTGCAGGTGACCGAAGGACTGCAGGCCGGTGAGCTCGTCGTCACCGAAGGCACGCAGAAGCTGCGTGATGGTGCCAGCGTCACGCTGGTTGATTCGCCCGCCGCGCCGAAGCGCGCGGTCGCGGCCGGCGCCACGGCCGACCAGGCTGCAGTGCGATGAGGCTGTCCGAGCTCTCGGTCAACCGCCCCGTGTTCGCCGCGGTCATCAGCCTGATGCTGGTGATCCTCGGCGTGCTGGCCGCCTCGCGGCTCGCGGTGCGAGAATTGCCGGACGTGGAAGCCCCGATCGTGTCGATCGACACGAGCTATCTCGGCGCGGCGGCGGACGTGGTCGAGACCAAGATCACCCAGGTCATCGAGGAGCGTGTCGCCGGGCTCGAGGGCATCACCAAGATCACGTCGCAGAGCACCGACGGCCGCTCCAGCATCAACATCGAGTTCGACCCGTCGCGCGACGTGGACGAGGCAGCCAACGACGTGCGCGACCGCGTGGCCCGCGTCGGCGACGACCTGCCGCCCGAGGCGGATCCGCCCGAGGTCGGCAAGGTCGACTTCGGCGCCGACCCCATCATCTGGCTGTCGCTGTCGAGCGACACGATGAACGTGCTGGAACTCACCGACTACGCCGAACGCGAGCTCGTCGACCGCTTCAGCGTGCTGCCCGGCGTGGCGCGCGTGCGCATGGGCGGTGCCCGCCGCTACGCGATGCGCGTCTGGATCGATCGCGAGGCACTCGCGGCGCGCCAGCTGACGGTCGCCGACATCGAATCCGCGCTGCGGCGCGAGAACGTGCAGCTGCCTGCGGGACGGCTGGAATCGTCGCAGCGCGAACTCACGCTGCGCACCGAGACCGGGCTGAACACCGAGGCAGAGTTCCGCGACCTCGCGATCGGCCGGGGCGCCGGCGGCTACCTGGTGCGGCTTGGCGAAGTGGCAGACGTGCGCCTTGCGGCCGAGAACGAACGCTCCCTCTCCCGCACCAACGGCGTGCCGGGCATCAGCATCGGCATCGAGCAGATCTCGAAGGCCAATACGCTCGAAGTCGCGCGTGAAGTGCGGGCGGAACGCGAGCGCGTGCTGCCGGACCTGCCGCAGGGCACTCGTCTCGAGGTCAACCTGGACCGTTCGATGTACATCGAGGCGTCGATGCTCGAAGTCGTCGAGGCACTGGTGATCGCGATGGGGCTGGTCATCATCGTGATCTACCTCTTCCTCGGCAACCTGCGCGCCACGCTGGTGCCCGCAGTCACCATCCCGGTGTCGATCATCGCCGCGTTCATCGTGATGGGCGCTCTCGGCTTCTCGATCAATACCCTCACGCTGCTGGGTCTGGTGCTCGCCATCGGCCTCGTCGTCGACGACGCGATCGTGGTGCTCGAGAACATCTACCGGCGCATGGAGAACGGCGAGCCCGCACTGATCGCGTCGGTGGACGGCTCACGCGAGATCGGCTTCGCCGTCGTCGCGACGACCATGGTCCTGGTCGCCGTGTTCGTGCCGATGTCGTTTCTGCAGGGTAATGTCGGCAAGCTGTTCCGCGAGTTCGGCATCACCATCGCGGCCGCCGTGGCATTCTCGTCCCTCATCGCGCTCACGCTGACGCCGATGATGACATCGAAGCTGTTTGCGGACGGCACGCACCGCTCGCGCATGGCCGAGGCGGTCGACGGGTTTTTCCAGCGCCTCTCGGCGTCGTACGACCGCGGCTTGCGGCGCGCCATGCGGCACCCTTGGCGCGTCGTCGCCGGCACGCTCGTCGCGACCGCACTCGCGGCCGTGCTGTTGAAGGTGCTGCCGAGCGAGCTGGCGCCGGCCGAGGACCGTGGCTTCGTCTTCATCGGAATGAACGGCCCGGAAGGCGCCTCGCTCGACTACATGGACCGTCACATGCGCATCGCGGAGGCCATCGCCGCGAAGGAGATCGCGACGGGTGACATCGTCCGGGCCAGCATGCGCGTGCCGGGTGGCTTCGGCGGCGTGGGCAGCCAGCTCAACGAAGCGCGCGGGTTCACGCTGCTCGCGCCCTGGAGCGAGCGCGAGCGCAGCGCGGAGCAGGTCGCACAGTCGCTGCGCACGCAGCTCAACACGATTCCCGGCGTGCGGGCGTTCGTGACGGTACCGAGCGGTTTCGGCGGCGGCGGCGCTCCCGTGCAGGTGGTGCTGCAGGGCACCGAGTACGCCGACCTGATCCAGTGGCGCGACCTGCTGATGCAGCGCATGGGCGAGAATCCCTCGCTGGTCAACATCCAGTCGAACTACGAGGAACGCAAGCCGCAGGTCGAGGTGGCCGTCGATCGCAATCGCGCGGCAGACCTCGGCATTTCGTTGCAGACGGTCTCGCGCACGCTCGAGACCGTGCTCGGCTCGCGCATCGTCACCACCTTTATCGAACGCGATCGCGAATACAACGTCATCCTGCAGGGACGGGCGGAAGACCGCGCCACGCCGACGGATCTCGACAACCTGTACGTGCGCTCGGACCGGACCGGCGAGCTCGTGCCGCTGTCGAATCTCGTGGTGCTCAAGGAACTGGCCGGCCCGATGCGACTGAATCGCTTCGACCGGCTGCGGTCGATCACCATCAGCGCTGCCACGACGCCGGGTTATGCGCTGGGCGACGCGCTCAAGTACGTCGAGAACGTGGTCGAAGAAGAGCTGCCGCCGTCGATCAAGCTGTCCTACGACGGGCCGTCGCGCGAGTTCAAGCAGTCCGGCTCACAGCTCTACTGGATGTTCCTGCTGACGCTGGTCGTGGTGTTCCTGGTGCTCGCGGCGCTGTTCGAGAGCTTCCTGCATCCGTTTGTCATCATCACGACCGTGCCGCTCGCCATCATCGGCGCGCTCGTGGGCCTCTGGATGTATGGCATGTCGATCAACGTGTACAGCCAGATCGCGGCCACCATGCTGGTGGGCCTCGCGGCCAAGAACGGCATCCTGATCGTCGAGTTCGCCAACCAGCTGCGCGACAAGGGCGTGGAATACACCGAAGCAGTGATCGAGGCTGCGGCGATCCGCCTGCGGCCTGTGCTGATGACCAGTTTCTGCACGGCCTTCGGCGCGCTGCCGCTGATGCTGGCTGCGGGAGCCGGCGCGGGCTCGCTGCAGTCGATCGGCGTCGTGGTCTTCTACGGCGTGGTGATCTCGGTGCTGATGACCCTGCTGGTCGTGCCGGCGGTCTACGCGCTGGTGGCCCGCAACACGGGCACGCCCGACGAGGTGGCGCACCGGCTGCAGCAGCTGCGTCGGGAGGCGGCGGTTGCCCGACGGGCTGAAGGTGCCCAAGCTGCTGAATAATAAGTAAAATCGGCTGATCGGGAGGGTGCCGTCGGCGCGCCGGCTGCCGGCTTGCTACAATCCCTGACCGATCCCGGTTCCCTCATCGACGCGCGCGGCGCGGCCTGCTCGCAGCAGCGACAGACGTGGCTCGCCGTCGCCGACCGGCCATGGCACAAAGTCCGTACCAGCAGTTAGAACAGGAATTCCGCCGGCTGCACGCGTTCCAGGGTGCGGCCAGCCTGCTGCGCTGGGACTCCGCGGTGATGATGCCGCGCGGCAGCGCCGACGTGCGCGGCGAACAGCTTGCTGCCCTCGACGCCGAGTGCCACGCGCTGCTCACCTCGCCGAAGGTCTCGCGGCTGATCGAGCGCGCGCAGGCCAACCAGTCACAGCTCGAGGACTGGCAGCTTGCCAACCTGCGCGAGATGCGGCGGGAGCGCGACCATGCGATCGCCACGCCGCTCTCGCTGGTCACGCGCCTCGCGCGCGCCACCTCGGTGGCCGAGGTGCGCTGGCTCGAGGCGCGGCAGGAGAACAATTTCGCGCTGCTCGCGCCGCACCTCGAAGAAGTCGTCGCCCTAACGCGCGACAAGGCGCAGGTGTTGTCGCAGGCACTCGGCCTCGCGCCGTATGACGCGCTGATCGATGGCTTCAGTCCCGGCTTCCTGAGCGCGGACATCGACCAGCTCTTCAAGGTCGTGATCCGCCGCCTGCCTAGCCTGATCCGCGAGGCGATCGAACTGCAGTCGTCACGGCCGCCGCTGCCGATCACGGGCAAGGTCAGCGTGTCGAAGCAGCGCAACCTGGCGCACGAGGTGATGCGCGCCATCGGCTTCCCGTTCGATCGTGGCCGTCTCGACGAAAGCAGCCGGGCGTTCACCGAAGGCGTGTGGGGCGACGTGCGCATCGCGACGCGTTACGACGTCAACGAGCCGTTCTCCGGTCTGATGGGCGTGCTGCACGAGACGGGGCAGGCAATGTACGACCTCGGCCTGCCTGCGGAGTGGCGCGACCAGCCCGTCGGCCGCGATCGCGGCATGGCGCTCGACGAAAGCCAGTCGCTGCTGCTCGAGATGATCATCGGCTGCAGCAGGCCGTTCCTTACATGGCTGCGTCCCCTGCTCGAAAAGCACTACGGCTGCACGGGCCCCGAGTGGGAAGTGGAGAACCTCTACCGCACGCTCACGAGCGTCAGGCGCAGTGCGATCCGCGCCGATGCCGACGAACTGACCTACATCGTGCACATCATGCTGCGGTACGACCTCGAGAAGCAGATCTTCGAGGGCACGATGCCGGTGAAGGACCTGCCCGAAGCGTGGCGCGCGGGATTCGACCGCCGGCTTGGCCTGCGTCCCGCGAACGACGCGGAGGGCTGCCTGCAGGACCCGCACTGGGCGCTCGGGCAGTTCGGCTACTTTCCGAGTTATGCGCTCGGCTACTTCATCGCCGCCCAGCTGCACGAAACGCTGCGCACGCAGATGGAGCATTTCGATGCGGACATCGCGACCGGCCACTTCGGCGCGTTGTTCGAGTGGCTGCGCGAGAACGTGCACGCACGCGGTGCGAGCGTGGGTGCGCAGGAGCTGATCAAGGACGCGACGGGACGCACGCTCTCGGCCGCGCCGTGGCTGCGGTACGCCGAGTCGAAGTATCTCGAGACGGAGGCGGAAGCCGCCGAGAGAATCGCCGAAGGCGCCGCGCGCGCGGGCGGTGTCAGCTGACGCTGCGCTTGCGGCCGTCGCCGGCGTCGAGATCCGGTTCGTCGCCCAGGCCCGGGTTCAGGTCGATCTTCGAAGCCTCGAGCTCCACGGCGATGGCCGCGGCCCTGCGCCTTGCGAGCGCCACCGCGCCGCCGGAGTCGAGCCAGTCGGCAAAGTCGCGCGCCTTGAGCGGCGCCGAGATGTAGTAGCCCTGCAGTTCGTCGCAACCCAGCCACGACACCATTTCCATCGACTCCGGGTCCTCGACACCTTCCGCCACCGAGCGGATGCGCAGGGCCTTGGCCATCGCCAGCACCGCGGCCGCCACGCCCTGCGCGCCGACGTCGGTGTAGAGGTCCGCCATCAGCGAGCGGTCGAGCTTCACGCAATCGAACGGCAGCTTGCGGATCTGGCCGAGCGACGAAGACCCCGTGCCGAAGTCGTCCATCGCCACGCGCACGCCCTCGCGCCGCAGCGCTTCGAGCATGCGGCGGGAATCGGGAGGTGCGTGCACGATGCTGGTCTCCGTGATTTCGATCTCGAGCGCCTGTGCAGGCAGCCGGTACTTGTCGAGGGCCGCCTTGATGCGCGCGGCGAAACCGGGTTGCCGGAGCTGGCGCGCGGAGACGTTGACCGACACGAAGAACTCGTCCTCGAAGCGCGAACGCCACGCGGCAAGCTGCCGGCAAGCCTCGTCCAGCACCCAGTCGCCGATCTGGTCGATGAGGCCGGTCTCCTCGGCGATGGGCACGAACTCCTCGGGACCGACGGTGCCGAGCTGGGGATGCTCCCAGCGCAGCAGGCACTCGACGCCGGTCAGGTCCAGCGTGCCGCTCGCGACGCGCGGCTGGTACATCAGGTGCAGCTCGCCCGACTCGACCGCGCGGCGCAACGCCGACTCGATCGCGAGGCGCCGGCGCGAGCGGGCGAGCGGCACCGACGAGAAGAACTCGCACGCCTGCGGTTCGCGCGCGTGCTCCGCGGCGACCTGAGCGTTCGTGAGAAGCTGCTCCGCGTCGTTGGTGCTGCCGTCGATCACTGCGAGGCCGGCGCTGAGCGGCGGCATGTATTCGATGCCCAGGCTGGTGGGCTGGCCACTGACGCGGGCGAGCACGGCCTTGACGAGCTCGGGCAGGCCCTCGACCGGGTCGCGGCTCTGCACCAGCACGGTGAGGCTGGCCTCGGTCGTACGGCACACGGATGTGCCATTGGCGTGCTTGACCAGCGCACCACCGGCGCTGACCTCGTTCAGGCCGCGGTCGATCTGCCGCGCCAGCTCGGCCAGCACATTCTTCGCGACGTCGCTGCCGTGCGCTTGCATGATGCGGTCGAAGCCATGCACGCGGAATGTTGCCACGCACATTGCCACGCCAGGGTCCCGGTCCTTCAGCGTGATCGACAGTTGCTCCAGCAGGTACTGGCGATTCGGCAGGCCCGTGGTGCTGTCAAAATACGAGAGCGTCCGCACGGCGTCCTCGGCGCTGCGCAGCCGTGTCAGGTCCTGCAGCGTGACGAGCACGGTGCGTGCGCTGGCCGACCCCGCGGCCTGAACCAGTTCCGCCTCCTGGTGGATGTAGAGTTCCTTGCCCGTGGCCGTTCGCACGCGATGCTCGAAACTGAAGCGGCTGTTCTCGGCCGCACAGGCGAGGAACGCCTGCCGGGCGAGCACCTGCTCGGCCGGCTCGAGCATCTTCACGAACGTCTCGTAGCGGTCGAGTGGCTGCGAGTCGCACTCGAGGATCTCCGCCACCATCGGCGACACGTCGAGCGACTTGCCGTCGAGCGTGAGCTCCCAGTGGCCGACGCGCGCGATGCGCTGGGCCAGCAGCAGCTTCGAGCGGCTCGACCAGAGGTCGTCCTGCATCACGCGGTCGCGCAGCAGGAACCGGACGCGCTCCACCAGCAGGCGCGGGTTCATGCCCTTCTGCGCGAAGTCGCTCGCGCCCGCCGCGAACGCGTCGCTGATCGACACGATGTCGTTGCGGCCGGTCAGCATCAGGATCGGCAGGCGCCGCCCGTCGGCGTTGTCGCGGATCTTCTGACAGGCCTCGATGCCCGTCATCTTCGGCATGTTGACGTCGAGCACGATGCAGTCGGGATGCGTGCGCTCGAACTGCCGCACGGCTTCCTCGCCGTCGCTCGCGGTGTGGACGACGAATCCGGCGCCGCCGAGCGCGGCCTCCGAGAGCAGCAGGTGCGCCGGGTCATCGTCGGCGATCAGGATCGTCGTGATGCGGGTCGGGTCCATGCCTGCCATGTCTCTCTCTGGTGATGCCTGTCGTGCGGGACGGTCAGGTCCCGGTATCGCGCTTGAGCTGTGCGCGCAGCGCCTGCTCGAACTGCGCATAGGATTGATCGAGCCCGGAGGCCGCGCGCCGCGCCGCCTCGAGGTCCGCCCGGTCGGCGATGCCGTTCTCGAGCACGTCCAGTTGTTCAGCGAGCCGGCGGCCGCCCAGGTTGTTGACCGCGGATTTCATCGAATGCGCCGCGGCGGCGGCGGCTGCGAGGTCGCTGTTGTCCAATGCCGCGGTGATCGCGCGCAGCGACTCCGGCCCCGACGCATACAGCATGTCGCACAGTCGCTCGAAGATCATTGGCTTGCCGATCGAGCGGATCGCCTTCACCTGTTCTTCGTCCAGTACCGGCACCTGCGACGTCGGCAGTTCCTCGAACAGGCCCGTGTCGAGCAGTGTGATCGTGGCAGTCGCCGACAGATCGCGGGTCTCGATCGTCGGCTCCCTGTCGCCTGCATCGAGCAGCTGCTGTGGCGGCTCGGCCTGCTGCGCGGGCGGCTCGACCGTGCGCGGCGGCCGCAGCGTGCCCCGGGCCTGCGCCAGCGGCCGCAGCGCCTGCGCGAGCTGCGCCTGCGTGAAAGGCTTGGCCAGGAACGAATCCATGCCGACGGCGAGACAACGCTCGCGGTCGCGAGTCAGTGCATTCGCTGTCAGCGCGATGATCGCCGTACGCGGCTTGTTGCGCGCGTTCTCCTCGCGCCGGATCTCCGTCGTGGCGGCATAACCGTCCATGATCGGCATCTGGCAGTCCATGAGGATCGCGTCGAAATGGCCCGCGCGCGCGTGCTCCACCGCGGCGCGCCCGTTTTCGGCGATGACGACGCGGCAATCGAGCTGTTCGAGCATGGCAATCGCGACGCCACGGTTGATCGCGTTGTCGTCGGCGACCAGCACGTCGAGGCCGAGGCCCGACAGGGCCTGTCGCGCCGGTGCGGACGAAGTCTCCGCGTCCAGGTCCTCTTCGGTCCCGTCGCGCTTCGCGCGGGCCGTGCGCAGCAGGCTGCGCAGTTGCTGCTGCCGCACCGGCTTCGGGATGCAGACGTCCGGACGCACGGCCCGGTTGCCGACCTGCTGTGGCTCGAAGTCGAACGCGCTGAGCAGCGCGCAGTACGTGTCCGGCGCCGTCGATTCGACGCGGATCGCGCGCAGCAACTCTTCCGACGTGGCGTCGGGCAGGGAGTGGTCGAGCAGCACGACGTCGAAAGGCGTCCCGAGGCGCGCCGCGCTGCTGACCTGGTTGTCGAGCGTGCGGCCGCTGGTGGCCACCGTGACGGCGACGCCCCAGCTCGTCAGTACTTCCTGCAGCGCGAGGTAGCTGGTCGCGGCGTCGTCGACGATCAGCGCGCGCATCCCCGAGAACTCCGAGCCGTTCGCGATCGGGGCGGGCTCCACGATCTCGAACGGCAGCTCGAACGAGAACACACTGCCGTGGCCAACCTGGCTATGCAGTTCGATCCGGTCACCGCCCAGCAGCTTGACCAGGCCCGTCGCGATCGACAGGCCGAGGCCGGTGCCGCCGACCCGGCTCGCGTTCTCGAGCTGCGTGAAGGCCTCGAACACGGCGGCCTGGTTCGCCGGCGCGATGCCCGGGCCCGTGTCCGAGACGCGGAAGCGCAGGCGGCACTGGCTGCCGTGGGCAAGGTCGTCGATGCCGACCCGCAGCTGGATCTCGCCGTGCTCGGTGTACTTGACTGCGTTCGACAGCAGGTTGCCGAGCACCTGCCGCAGCCGCAGCGCGTCACCGATCACGACCGCGGGTACGCCCGGTTCGACCTGGCAGCACAACTCGATCTTCTTGGTCTCCGCGCGGCCCGCGTACAGCTGCGCGGCCTGCTCGACGAGGTCGCGGACCTCGAACGGTTCGCACACGAGGTCCATCTTGCCGGCCTCGATCTTCGAGTCGTCGAGAATGTCGTTGATGATCTGCATCATCGTGCCGGCTGCCTCGCGCATCGAATCGACGAAGCGCCGCTGGCGCTTGTCGAGCGTCGTGCCGGCCAGCAGTTCCGCCATGCCCAGTACGCCGTTCATCGGCGTGCGGATCTCGTGGCTCATGTTCGCCAGGAACTGGTCCTTCGCGCGCATCATCGACTCCGCCTTCTGCAGGCGCAGTTCGATGTCGCGGGTGTGCTCGAGGATCTGCTGCCGCGCCGCGAGGCGGACGTTGCGCATCTCGCGTTCGTTCTCGGTCAACTGGTCGGCCAGCGAGTGGAAGTTCTGCGCGAGGCGCGTCAGCTCGTTGCCGCCGGCGCCCGCTTCGGCCTGCAGGTGCTTGTACTTGCCTTCGGGCCGCGTGGCATCGACGAGCTGCGCGAGCGGTTCAGCCACCTGTTGCGAGAGCCGGCGCGCCAGCAGCAGCGCGAGCGCGAGCGCGCACGCGAGCAGCAGCGGCGTCTGCAGCAGGTGCCGCTGCGCGACGTGCCAGACCGAGGGTGTGACGACGAGCAGTCGCAGTTCGGCGGGTGCCTCGTTCCCCACCGGCGCGAGCAGCACCACGTAACTGAGGGACTGATGCAGACGCGGGTCGAGGCGATTCTCCTCGTACCAGTCGACGCGACTCTCGCTGAGCGGCGGCGCCTTGCCGTACGCGACGACATCACCCGCGTCGTGCGCGTTGCGGTCGAAAGTCCACATCACTTCGCCCGGAGGCTGTTCGAGCGTCGCCGCGATCACGCCAGGCTGCGCCTGCACGCCGGCGAGCATGTCGCCCTGCCCAGGCGGCTCCTCGTGCGCGAGGACGGCGGCGGAGATTGCATTGACCTGCGCGCGCGCCTGC
>Ga0114939_10002318_pt1 | contig 14217 bp, 12 predicted proteins | sample AshMeaCrysSpring_FD_87196 | JGI IMG/M metagenome (GOLD analysis project Ga0114939, IMG submission 87196) | Groundwater microbial communities from Big Spring, Nevada to study Microbial Dark Matter (Phase II) - Ash Meadows Crystal Spring | ecosystem: Environmental > Aquatic > Deep subsurface >... | reverse complement strand
CTGACTCCCCGCCCCCGCGCCCACGTTGATCACGTTAAGCAGGACTCGTGCGGCCTTGCACGGTCTCGAAGCCGTGTAGAGCCGACGTCCGCCTGCTTAACGTGATCAGCGACGGTGGGGGAGGACGTGGCGGACGGCGCGGTCGGGATCGGGCGCCTTCGGCGTGTCGCACCGGGATCGGGCGCTGGCGCTCCTACTGTCCTGCCCATCGACGAGGTTGACATAACTATCAACCTCTAGTTGACAGTGAGACTTCAACAGCACACCGGGCGGCGGTCGGTCGGTGGAGTCGAGGAAGGCGGATGTCGTGGCAGCTCCCCAGAACTACCTGGCGGTGATCAAGGTCGTCGGTATCGGTGGCGGCGGCGTCAACGCCGTCAACCGGATGATCGAGGCGGGCCTGCGTGGGGTCGAGTTCATCGCGATCAACACCGATGCGCAGGCGCTGCTCATGAGCGATGCGGACGTCAAGCTGGACGTGGGCCGGGAAGCCACCCGGGGCCTAGGTGCCGGCGCAGACCCCGAGGTCGGCCGCCGAGCCGCCGAGGACCACTCCGAGGAGATCGAAGAGGTGCTGCGGGGCGCCGACATGGTCTTCGTCACCGCCGGTGAGGGCGGCGGAACCGGCACCGGTGGCGCGCCCGTCGTGGCCCGCATCGCCAAGTCCATGGGCGCGCTGACCGTCGGCGTGGTGACGCGACCGTTCTCGTTCGAGGGCAAGCGGCGGGCCGGCCAGGCCGATGCTGGCATCGAGGCGCTCACCGACGAGGTCGACACGCTCATCGTCATCCCGAACGACCGCCTGCTGTCGATCAGCGACCGCCAGGTGAGCGTGCTGGACGCGTTCCGCAGCGCCGACGAGGTCCTGCGCTCCGGCGTGCAGGGCATCACTGACCTGATCACCACCCCCGGCCTGATCAACCTGGACTTCGCCGACGTCAAGTCGGTGATGAAGGACGCAGGCTCGGCGCTCATGGGCATCGGGTCGGCCCGGGGCGAGGACCGGGCGGTGGCCGCGGCCGAGCTCGCCATCTCCTCCCCGCTGCTGGAGGCGTCGATCGAAGGGGCCTTCGGCGTCCTGCTGTCGGTGTCGGGCGGCTCTGACCTCGGGCTGTTCGAGATCCACGAGGCGGCCAACCTCGTCTCCGAGGCTGCCCACCCCGAGGCGAACATCATCTTCGGCGCGGTCATCGACGACGCGCTCGGTGACGAGGTGCGGGTCACGGTGATCGCGGCCGGGTTCGAGGGTGGGATGCCGAAGAAGCGGGAGCTCGGCACAGTGCGCCGCCACGAGGGCCCGGAACGGCGCAGGCAGGGCGGCCCGGCGGCCACACCCACGGCGGCCGCGGCTGCTCCTGCTGCCGCCGAGGCTCCGGCCGAGCCGCCGCCGGCACCTGCCGCCCGTCCTGCACCGCGGGTGCTCGTCCCGGACACCAACGACGACTTGGACGTGCCCGACTTCCTGAAGTAGGTACAGACGCCCCGGGGCGTCGCCGGTCGGCCGGCGGCGCCCCGGCGGTCTGCTGCCAGACTGGCCCCCGATGAGCGTGCGCGTGCTGGTGACCGGACGACCCGGTGGGGTCAGCGACGGCGAGTTCGCCTCGCTCAACCTGGCCTCCCACGTCGGGGACGACCCCGCCGCGGTGACGGTGAACCGCTCCCTGGTGGCCGCCCGGGTGGGGGTGCGGGCCCACCGGCTGGTCGTGCTGGCGGCCGTCTCGGGGGGACCGGTTGCCCGGGTGGGTGCGAGCGGTCCGGCCGAGGTCACCGGGGTCGAGGCGCTCGTGACGACCGAGCCGGACCTGGCGCTGGCTGTCATCGCGGCGGACTGCGTGCCGGTGCTGCTCGCCGACGACGAGGCGGGAGTGGTCGCCGTCGCGCATGCGGGGCGACGCGGGGTGGCTGCGCGCATCGTCCCCGACGCGGTGGCGGCGATGGCCGACCTCGGCGCCGCTGCGGGCCGCACAACCGCCTGGCTGGGCCCAGCGATCTGCGGGCGCTGCTACGAGGTGGGCGAGCAGGTGGCGGCGCAGGTCAGCGACCTCGAGCCGGCTGCGGCGGTGACCACGCGCTGGGGGACGCCGGGGCTCGACCTCACCGCTGCGGTGCACGACCAGCTGCGACGCTGCGGAGTGGTCGACGTCGGCGTCGATGGGCGGTGCACACTGGAGGATCTCGACCTGTTCTCCTACCGCCGGGACGGCAGGACCGGCCGGCACGCGGCGGTCGTGGTGCGCACCGCCTCGCCGGCAGCGGAGGGGGGGACGCGTTGAGTCTGGACCGCAGGGACCGACGGGAGGACGTCGCCGCAGGGCTCGCCGCCACCCGGGCGCGCATCGAAGCCGCCTGCACGGACGCTGGACGTCACCCCGACGAGGTCACGCTGGTGGTGGTGACCAAGACGTTCCCTGCCTCCGACGTGCGTCACCTGTACGCGCTCGGTGTGCGCGACGTGGGGGAGAACCGCCACCCGGAGGCCGGGCGCAAGGCAGCCGAGACGGCCGACCTCCAGCTGCGCTGGCACTTCATCGGACAGCTGCAGACCAACAAGGCGAAGGCGGTCGCCGGCTACGCCGCGGCGGTGCACTCGGTCGACCGGCTCAAGCTCGTGCACGCGCTCGCGGCCGGCGCCGAGGCGGCCGAGCGCGACCTCGACGTGCTCGTGCAGGTCAGCCTGGACCCCGAGGAGACCGCGGCCGGTCGAGGTGGCGTCGACCCGCACGAGGTGGCGCCCCTGGCGGCGGCCGTGGCGGCCAGTCGACGGCTGGTGCTGCGGGGGGTGATGGCGGTGGCCCCGCTCGGGGCCGACCCGGACGTGGCGTTCGCCCGGCTCGCGGAGACCAGCGCGGCGGTGCGTGCCGTCCACCCGGCCGCGACCTGGGTCTCGGCCGGGATGAGCGCCGATCTGGAGGCGGCCGTCCGGCACGGCGCGACACACGTGCGTGTCGGCAGCGCAATCCTCGGAACCCGCCCCACCCCCCGTTAGGGTCGCCGTACCGGTAGGAGGAAGGCGCGCCCGGCGGTGGCGGACAACCAGGGCAGGGCGGCACGAGTGGAGGACGCGAGCATGGCCGGAGCGATGCGCAAGATGGCCGTCTACCTCGGCCTGGTCGAGGATCAGGACACCTACCCGGACCATCCCGACTACTACGCAGTCGACGAGGACGGGTTCCCGGTCGAGGGGGAGCCCGCCGACGTCGAGGACCGGGAGTGGTCGCGTCGGGACGGCGTGCAGGCGCGGGACCGGTCGGAACAGATGGCGACGGTCAGCCCGCTCCCCGAGCGTCGGCCCGCGCCCCGCCCCGACCTGTCCCGCATCACCACGCTGACCCCGCGCACCTACAACGAGGCGCGCACCATCGGGGAGAACTACCGGGACGGCATCCCGGTGATCATGAACCTGGGCGAGATGGACGATGGGGACGCCAAGCGCCTGGTCGACTTCGCCGCCGGGCTCGTGTTCGGGATGCGCGGCACCATCGAAAGGATCTCCAGCAAGGTGTTCCTGCTCTCACCGGCCAGCGTCACGGTGACCGCGGAGGAGAAGAAGCGCCTGGTCGCCGGGGACTTCTACAACCAGTCCTGAGCCCCTGCTGCAGCCGCCGGCCGTGCGGCCGGGGCAGCCCTGCGGCACGGCGGGTCACGACGGGCGTCCACCCGGACCCGTCGGGTAGGTTCGGGGTGTGAGCATCGTCGGGGACGTCCTCTACGTCGTCCTCTGGATGTTCTTCATCGCCTTGTTGGCTCGGCTGGTGTTCGACTGGGTGTTCGTGCTCGCGCGCTCGTGGGAGCCCAAGGGGCCGGTGGTGCTGATGCTGGAGGCCACCTACAGCGTCACGGATCCGCCGCTGAAGGCGCTGCGGCGGGTCATCCCTCCGCTGCGTCTGGGGTCGATCTCGCTGGATCTGGGCTTTCTGGTGCTCATCATCCTCGTCCAGATCGCGATGTCCCTCGTGTCACGTCTGTGACTGCGAGCGGGCCGGGCTCTAGTACCGTGTCCCGTGCCCAAACGATCATCACCGAGGTGACAGATGCCGCTCACACCCGACGACGTGCAGAACAAGGAGTTCCTCACCGTCCGTCTCCGCGAGGGCTACGACATGCAGGAGGTCGACCAGTTCCTCGACGAGGTCGAGGCCGAGCTCCGTCGGCTGTTCGACGAGAACGAGCGGCTGCGCGCCCAGCTGGCCCAGGAGGCACAGGTCGGTGAGGGCGGTGCCGCGGTCGCGGCGGCCGCCACCGCTGCCGGGCTGACCGAGACCGGCGTCCAGCGCGCCATCACCGACCCGAGCGCGGCCCCGCAGGCCGCCCTGAAGATCCTGACCCACGCCCAGAAGACCGCCGACGACCTCGTCGACGACGCTCGTTCTCAGGCCGAGGCGATGCTGTCCGACGCCATGGCCGAGTCCGAGCGGGTGCGCACCGAGAGCCAGGCCGAGGCCGACAAGCTGCACGAGGACAGCACCGCCGAGGCCGAGCGGCTGGTCCGCGAGGCGCAGGAGCGGGCGGCTGCGCTGGATGTGGAGACCGAGGACAAGCGGGCCAGCATGTGCGGCGAGCTCGAGCTCGAGCAGAGCAAGCTCCAGCTCAAGGTGGACGACTTGCGGGCGCACGAGCGGGAGTACCGCAGCCGGCTGACCGCCTACCACGAGGCGCAGGTGCGCAAGTTGCGCAGCGGGGAGCTCGATGAGCTGGAGCCGTCGGCGAACGCCGTCCCCGCCGAGTAGCCCGCCGGCCCGGGTCGGCCGGCTCAGCCCGCTGCTGCACCCGCTCGGCGCAGCCGGACGGTGATCGGCGGGTCCTCGCTGCGGACCTCGAACCCGTCCGGGACCGTGTCCAGCGTCGGTGCGAGTCTGCTCGCGAGCACCTCGTCGGCCAGTGCCGCGGCGTGCGCCTCGAGGGCGGCGGTCACCGCGGCCGGTGCCTGCCAGCCGAGCTCGATCCGGTCGGTCACCTCGAGCCCGGCCTGCTTACGCGCGTCCTGGACGACCCGGACGACCTCGCGCACGAGGCCGAGTCGGCGCAGCTCGTCGGTCAGGTGCAGGTCGAGCGCGACGGTCTCACCCTCGCGGGCGACGGCCCAGCCCTCCCGAGGCGTCTCGGTCACGACCACGTCGTCGGCGCCGAGCGCCACCAGCCCGAGGCCGTCCACCTGCACCCGGGCCGAGCCGGCTGCCAGCTCGGCAGCCAGCGCGGCGGCGTCGGCGGTGGCGATCGCCTCGGCCACTTTCGGGGTGTCCTTGCCGAACCGCTTGCCCAGCGACCGGAAGCTGGCCTTCGCGTGGTGGTCCACCAGTGCCCCCGCGCCACCGGCGAGGGCGGTCATCTCGACCACGTTGAGCTCGTCGGCGGCATGCCGGCGCAGCTCCTCGGGCAGGTCGTCCCAGCCTCGGGCCCCGATGAGGGCCTTGGCCAGCGGCTGCCGGGTCCGCACCTTCGCCTCGGCCCGGGCGGCCCGGCCCAGCTCGACCAGCCGGCGCACGAGCGCCACCTGGTCGGCGAGGACGTCGTCGACCAGAGCCGGGTCGGCCTGTGGGAAGTCGGCCAGGTGCACCGACAGCGGCGCCTGCGGGTCGGCCGCGCGCACGAGGTCCTGCCAGACCTTCTCGGTGATGAACGGCACGAGGGGGGCCAGCAGGCGGGTGAGCACGCTCAGGCACTCGTGCAGGGTGGCGAGCGCCGCGACCTCCCCGTCCCAGAAGCGTCGCCGTGAGCGGCGCACGTACCAGTTGGACAGGTCGTCGACGAAGGCGGTGAGCAGCTGGCCGATGCGGGCGGTGTCGAACCGGTCGTAGGCATCGTCGACCTGCTGGACCAGCCGGTTCAGCTCGGACAGCGCCCACCGGTCCAGCACCGGCCGGGCCGCGGCCGGCGGCGCGGGCGCGGTGGGGTCGAAGCCCGCGATCCGCCCGTACAGGGACTGGAAGGCGGCGGTGTTCCAGTACGTCAGCAGCACCTTGCGCACCACCTCCTGGATGGAGGCGTGCCCCACCCGGCGGGGCAGCCACGGCGAGCCACTGGCCGCCATGAACCAGCGCACGGCGTCGGCCCCGTGGGTGTCCATCAGCGGGATGGGCTCGAGCACGTTGCCCAGGTGCTTGCTCATCTTGCGGCCGTCCTCGGCCAGGATGAGTCCGAGGCACAGCACGTTCTCGTAGGACGAACGCTCGAACACCAGCGTCCCCACGGCCATGAGGGTGTAGAACCAGCCGCGGGTCTGGTCGAGCGCCTCGCAGATGAACTGGGCGGGGTAGGCCTGCTCGAAGGCCTCCACGCTGCCGGGCTGGTGCGGGTACCCCCACTGGGCGAACGGCATCGCGCCGGAGTCGTACCAGACGTCGATCACCTCCGGCACCCGCCGGAACGTCCCGGGCAGGTCAGGCAGTGTGAACGTCACGTCGTCCACGTACGGGCGGTGCGGGTCGAGGCCGGACAGGTCCTGCCCGGCGAGCGCGCCGAGCTCGGCCAGCGAGCCGACGCAGACCACCCGGGACGGGTCGACGTCGTTGCGCCACAGCGGCAGCGGCGTGCCCCAGTACCGGTTGCGGGACAGGGCCCAGTCGACGTTGTTGCGCAGCCAGTCGCCGTAGCGGCCCCACTGGACCGACGGCGGGTACCACGAGGTGGCCTCGTTCTCGGCCAGCAACGCGTCCTTGCGCGCCGTGGTCCTGATGTACCAGGACGGCTGCGCGTAGTAGAGCAGCGGGGTGTGGCACCGCCAGCAGTGCGGGTAGGCGTGCTCGAAGGCGAGGTGCCGCCACAGCAGGCCTCGATCGTCGAGGTCGCGGACGAGGTCGGCGTCGGCGTGCTTGAAGAACTGGCCGCCGACCAGCGGCACCTCGGGGGCGAAGGTGCCGTCGGGGCGGACCGGGTTGACCACGGGCAGGTTGTAGGCCTTGCACACGGCGAGGTCGTCGGCACCGAAGGCGGGGGCCTGGTGCACCAGGCCGGTGCCGTCCTCGGTGGTGACGTAGTCGCCCAGGACCACCAGGTGGGCGCCGGGGATGTCGACGAGGTCGAAGGGGCGGGCGTAGGTCCAGCGCTCCATCGCCGCGCCCTCGACCCGCTCGAGCACCTCGGCGTCCTCGCCGACGACGACAGCCACCAACGCCTCGGCGACGACCGCTGGTCGGGGCAGGTCGCGGTGGGCGACCAGCAGGTAGGTCACGTCCGGGTGCACGGCCACGGCCGTGTTGGAGACCAGCGTCCACGGCGTGGTCGTCCACACCAGCAGGTCGGCGGTGCCGGCCCAGGGGCCGGAGGTGAGCGGGAACCGGACGTAGACCGACGGGTCGAGCACCGTCTCGTAGCCGCCGGGCTGGCCCAGCTCGTGGTCGGACAGGCTGGTGCCGCACCGTGGGCAGTACGGCGTGACCCGGTGGTCCTCGCTGAGCAGGCCGGCATCGAAGACCTGCTTGAGCGACCACCAGACGCTTTGCACGTACTCGGAGTCCATGGTGCGGTAGGGCCGGGTCATGTCGATCCAGAAGCCCATCCGCTCGGTCATCGCCTCCCAGGCGTCCACGTGCCGCAGCACGGACTCCCGGCAGCGCGCGTTGAACTCCGCGACCCCGTACTCCTCGATCTCGCTCTTGCGGGTCAGACCGAGCTCCTTCTCGACCGCGATCTCCACCGGCAGGCCGTGGCAGTCCCACCCGGCCTTGCGGTCGACCCGCAGGCCCTTCATCGTCCGGTAGCGCGGGAACGCGTCCTTGAAGACCCGGGCCTCGACATGGTGGATGCCGGGCATGCCGTTGGCCGTCGGCGGGCCGTCGTAGAACACCCAGCGCCCGGCGTCCGCCCGGGCCTGCACCGAAGCGGTGAACACGTCGTGGGACCGCCAGAACGCCAGCACCTCGGCGTCGAGCGCGGGCAGGTGGACCTGTGGGGGGAGGGCGGCGTAGGTGCTCACGGGGCATCGTCTCTCGTCGGGTCGGTGCCGGGGGAGGGACGAGGCCCGGCGGTTGCCGGTCCCCGCGGTACCACCCTCCTTGGCCGGAGGCCCGGCGCCCGGCCGCGGTGGCTGCCACCGGCCCGGCGGGTCCCGACCCGCTCTGCGGGGGTGTCGGTTCTACTGAGGCGCCGCGACCTGCTGCGCCCGTTCTTCCGACGGCTCGAGGGTGATCTCCCTGCGTGCGCACCCCCCGGGCTCCCACCGTCCCCGGGTCGCTCTCGGGCCGCCGACGCACGTACCTGTCCCTGTCGGTGCCGGGGGCCATCGTACGTGCGCTCACGCTCGCGTGAGATGCTGGCGAGTCGGGCAGGTGAGCGTTGCCGGGCCGACGGCCCACCCGTACCATCGCCCGACCTGCGCCGTTCGTCGTCGTCGGGCGCGGGGGGACGGTTGAGAGGAGTGCGTCGTGGCACAGGGAACGGCGGCCAAGCCGGGACGGTCGGCGCGCCGGTCGTCGCGGGCAGCGGACGCGTCCACCACATCGGCCGACCCACAGGGCCTGGTGGTCCGGGAGGGCGAGCAGCCCTGGACCCAGGCCGAGCTGGACGAGGTGCGCGAGAACCTGGAGGCCGACGCGACCCGGCTGCGCGCGGAGATCGCCGACGCCGAGTCCGACATCGCCGACCTGCTGCAGGGGGCCGGTGCGGAAGGCGGGGAGGACACCGCCGACACCGGGGCCAAGGCGTTCGAGCGGGAGCACGAGATGTCGCTCGCAGCCAGCCACCGGGAGATCCTGGGCCAGGTCGAGCGGGCCCTGCGCACCATCGAGAACGGCACCTACGGCGTCTGCGAGTCGTGCGGCAAGCCGATCGGCAAGGCCCGCCTGCAGGCGTTCCCGCGCGCGACCCTGTGCCTGGCGTGCAAGCAGCGGCAGGAGCGGCACTGAACGACGCCGTCCCGCCGCCGGCGGGGCCGGGACGCCCCGGCGTCCCGTCGTCCGGGGAGCAGGCCGGGGTGAACGAGCCGGCCCGGTCCAACCGCTACCTGTGGGTGGTGCTCGGCGTCGCCCTGGCGGTGGTGCTCGTCGACCGGGTCACCAAGCTGATCGCGCTCGAGCGGCTGGCCAACGGCCGGGTCGTCCCGATCGTCGATTCGTGGTTCCAGCTGCGCCTGGTGTTCAACCCGGGGGCCGCGTTCGGGCTCGCCGGCGGCTACCCGGTGCTGATCACGCTCGTCGCGATCGTGGTGGTCGTGGTGATCGTCCGGGTGTCGCGTCGGCTGCACAACCTCGCCTGGGCCGTCGCGCTCGGCGGCATCCTCGGCGGCGCGCTGGGCAACCTCGTCGACCGGATGACCCGGGACCCCGGACCGTTCCGCGGCTACGTGATCGACTTCTTCGAGTGGCCGGGGTTCCCGGTGTTCAACGTGGCCGACGTGGCGATCGTGACGTCGGTGGCGCTGGTCTTCCTGCTCAGCCTGCTCGGGGTCGCCTACGACGCCCCAGCACGCCGGCCGGACGAGCCGGGGCAGGCGCCCGGGCCGCCCGACCGGCACCCGGAGGACCCGAGCCGGTGACCGTGCACCGCGCCCTGCCCGTCCCGGACGGCCTGGCCGGGGAGCGGGTGGACTCCGGGCTGGCCCGGCTGCTGGGGCTGTCGCGCACCAGGGTCTGCGAGCTGGTCGAGGCCGGTGCGGTGCGGGTGGACGGACGCCCGGTGGTGCGGTCGGCCCGGCTGGTGGCCGGCTCCTGGCTGGAGGTCGACCTACCCGACCCACCATCGGCGGCGCCGGTCGCTCCCCAGGCGGTCGCGGGCATGCGGGTCGTGCACGATGACCCCGACCTCGTCGTGGTCGACAAGCCGGTCGGGGTGGCCGCCCACCCCTCCCCCGGCTGGACCGGGCCGACGGTGGTGGGAGGCCTGGCCGCGGCCGGGTTCACCGTGGCGACCTCAGGGGCGGCGGAGCGCCAGGGCGTCGTGCACCGCCTCGATGTCGGCACCAGCGGGCTGATGGTGGTAGCCAAGAGCGAGCGGGCGTACGCGGCGCTCAAGCAGCAGTTCCGGGACCGGACGGTCGACAAGGTCTACCACGCCGTCGCGCAGGGACGGCTGGACCCGCTGCGCGGCACCATCGACGCCCCGATCGACCGGCACCCGACGGCCGACCACCGTTTCGCCGTCGTCGCCGGCGGCAAGCCGAGCCTCACCCACTACGAGACGCTGGAGGCGTTCCCGGCCGCCTCGCTGGTCGAGGTGCACCTCGAGACCGGGCGCACCCACCAGATCCGCGTCCATCTCGCGGCCCTGCGGCACCCGTGCGTCGGCGACCTCACCTACGGGGCGGACCCGGTGCTGGCCCGGCGGCTGGACCTGCACCGGCAGTGGCTGCACGCCGTCGAGCTCGAGCTCGACCATCCCGGGACCGGAGAGCGGGTGAGGTTCACCTCCACCTACCCGCCCGACCTGGCCCACGCGCTGGCGGTGCTGCGCGGCACCGGCTGAGCGCCCGCCGGCCGCACCGGAGCGCGCGGCCGGCGGCGGCGTTCTGCGGCGTGTCCGGGGCCGCCTCGTCTGGCATGGTGGGCTACGTGACAGCAGCAGGACAGGCAGACCGGACGCTCACCCTGGGGCCGTCCGGTGACGACCCGGTGACCGTGCACCGGATGGGGTTCGGGGCGATGCGGGTGACCGGTCAGGGCATCTGGGGCCCGCCGGCCGACCGATCGGCCGCGGTCGCGGTGCTGCGCCGGGCGGTGGAGCTGGGAGTCGACTTCGTCGACACCGCGGACTCGTACGGACCGCACGTGTCGGAGGAGATCATCCGCGAGGCGCTGCACCCCTACGACGGGGTGGTGGTGGCCACCAAGGGCGGCCTGCTGCGCACCGGTCCGGGGCGGTGGCACGTGCTCGGTGAGCCGAACTACCTGCGCCAGTGCGTGGAGCTGAGCCTGCGCCGGCTCGGTGTCGAGCGCATCGACCTCTACCAGCTGCACCGGGTAGACGACCGCTACCCGCTGGAGGACCAGGTGGGGGTGCTGGTCGACATGGCGCGCGAGGGCAAGATCCGTCACATCGGGCTGTCGGAGGTCGACCTCGACACGCTCGACGCGGCCGCGCGGCTGACCCCTGTCGTCAGCGTGCAGAACATCTACAACTGCGCGAACAGGACGCACGAGGCGGTGCTCGCCGGCTGCGAGGACCGCAGCGTGGCCTTCATCCCCTGGTACCCGATCGCCGGCGGTGACTTGGTCAAGCCCGGCGGACCGTTGGCGACGCTGGCCGAGCAGGCCGGTACGACAGTGGCCCAGCTGTGCCTGGCCTGGCTGCTGCGGCGCAGCCCGTGGATGCTCCCCATCCCCGGTACGGGCAGCCTGCCCCACCTCGAGGAGAACATGCGAGCCGTCGACGTAGCGCTGGCCGACGAGCAGTGGGCGACGCTGGACGCACTCGGCTGAGACCAGCCTCGCCGGTTGCGGCGCCCACTCCGACGCATCGGCCCCACGCCTTGACCCTCACGCAGCGTCAGGGCCTACGGTCGCCCGCATGGGCAGCTGGACGGTCGGCGAGGTGGCCGCCTTGGCCGGGGTGTCGGTGCGCACGCTGCACCACTACGACGCACTCGGCCTGGTCGTGCCGTCCTCGCGCAGCCAGGCCGGCTACCGCCGCTACGAGCGTGGCGACCTCGAGCGGCTCCAGGAGGTGCTGCTGTGGAAGGCCCTCGGCTTCGGCCTGGACGAGGTCGCGACGCTGCTCGACGACCCCGGGCACGATCGACGGGCGGCGCTGCTGCGTCAGCGTGACCTGCTGGCGCAGCAGGCCCGGCGGCTGGCCGCCGTCCGAACCCTGGTCGAGCGCACCTTGACGACGATGGACGGAGCAGAGGTCATGAGCGAGACCGACATGTTCGACGGGCTCAGCCCACTGGAGTGGAACGAGCGCACACACGGTGAACAGGTGCGGGAGCGCTGGGGGGACACCGACGCCTACCGGGAGTCCACGCGGCGCACGGCCGCGTACGGCCGGGAGGACTGGGACCGGCTGAGGGCGCAGAGCGAGGCCATCGAGGCCGGGATGGCGGCGCTGCTGGGCGCCGACGTCCCGCCGGATGACCCGCGGGCGCTGGACCTCGCCGAGGCTCACCGGCGGCACATCGACGGGTGGTTCTACCCCTGCTCCTACCAGATGCACGTGCGGCTCGCGGACATGTACGTGGCCGACGAGCGGTTCACCGCCCACTACGACGGCCGAGCCCCGGGCCTGGCGGCCTACCTACGCGAGGCCATCGTCGCGAACGCCGTCCGCGTCACCCCCTGACCCCGAACCCCCCTCGCCACCGCCCGCGTTGATCACGTTAAGTGGGCTTCGGCTGGCCTTACATGGTGTCGAGATCGTGCACAGCCGCACGGGTCCTGCTTAACGTGATCAGCGGTGGGGCAGCGGGGGCGGGCGGCGCGGAGGCGACCGGGCGTGTCGTCGCCGACGCGCCGTGCCGTGCGCGGGTGGTGTCGCACCGGCGGGTTAGTCTCGGGGCTGCTTCCCCGCCACCCGGACGACACGGGCGCCGCCGGCATGGTCCGGCCGGTCGCACGAGCCGTCCGGCCCGTCGTGGCCCGACCACGTCAAGGAGGTGCCCTGAGTCCGTGACCACGAAGGACTTCGTGCACCTGCACTGCCACACCGAGTACTCGATGCTCGACGGTGCCGCGCGGGTGGACGAGCTGCTCGCAGAGTGCGCCGCCCAGGGCATGAACGCGCTGGCCATCACTGACCACGGCGCAATGTTCGGCGCCTACGAGTTCTACTCGAAGGCTCGCACGCACGGGGTCAAGCCGATCATCGGGATCGAGGCCTACCTCACGCCGCGCACGAGCCGTTTCGACCGCACCCGCGTGCAGTGGGGCGGCGGCGGCGAGGACGACGTCTCCGGCGGCGGAGCCTTCACCCACCTGACTCTGCTGGCGGCCACCACCGCCGGGATGCACAACCTGTTCCGGCTGTCCAGCCTGGCCAGCCTCGAGGGCTTCTTCTACCGCCCGCGGATGGACCTCGAGCTGCTCAGCCGGTACTGCGACGGGGTCATCGCCACGACCGGATGCCCGTCCGGGGAGGTGCAGACATGGCTGCGCCTCGGCCGCTACGACGAGGCTCTGGCGACGGCGGGCACGCTGCGCGACATCGTCGGCCACGGCAACCTCTACTGCGAGCTCATGGACCACGGGCTCACGATCGAGAGCCGGGTGCGCGAGGGCCTGCTGCGGCTGGGCAAGGACCTGTCGCTGCCGCTGGTGGCCACCAACGACCTGCACTACACCAAGGCCGAGGACGCCTCCGCGCACGAGGCGCTGCTGTGCGTGCAGTCCGGGGCGACCCTGGCCGACCCGAAGCGCTTCAAGTTCGACGCGCAGTCGTTCTACCTGCGGTCCCCGGAGCAGATGCGGGCGCTGTTCGCCGAGCTGCCGCAGGCCTGCGACACCACCCTGGAGATCGCTTCGCGCTGCGACGTGGCCTTCGCCGAGGGCATCGACCGGATGCCCAAGTTCGACGTGCCGTCCGGGCACACCGAGGCCACCTGGCTGGCGGCCGAGGTCGAACGTGGCCTGACCCGCCGGTTCGGGGGTGCGGTGCCCGTCGGGGTGCAGGCCCAGGCCGACTACGAGGTCTCGATCATCTGCTCGATGGGCTTCCCCGGCTACTTCCTGGTCGTGGGCGACTTCATCGGCTGGGCCAAGTCGCGCGGGATCCGGGTCGGTCCCGGCCGAGGGTCGGCGGCGGGGTCGCTGGTGGCCTACGCCCTGGGTATCACCGACCTCAACCCGCTCGAGCACGGGCTGCTGTTCGAGCGGTTCCTCAATCCCGAGCGGGTGTCCATGCCCGACATCGACATCGACTTCGACGAGCGCCGGCGCGGCGAGGTGATCGCCTACGTCACCGAGAAGTACGGCGACCAGCGGGTCGCCCAGATCGTCACCTACGGCACCATCAAGGCCAAGCAGGCGATCAAGGACTCCGCCCGGGTGCTGGGCTACCCGTACGCGATGGGCGACCGGCTCACCAAGGCCTACCCGCCGTCCATCATGGGCAAGGACATGCCGCTGAAGGCGGTCTTCGACCCCGGCCATGAGCGGTACGGGGAGGCGGCGGAGTTCCGCACCCTCTACACCGAGGACCCCGAGGTCGCCAAGGTCGTCGACATCGCCCGAGGCCTGGAGAACCTCAAGCGGCAGTGGTCGGTGCACGCCGCCGGGGTGATCATGTCGAGCGAGCCGCTGCTCGACGTCATCCCGATCATGAAGCGGGAGCAGGACGGCGCGATCATCACGCAGT
>Ga0114939_10002317_pt1 | contig 14219 bp, 13 predicted proteins | sample AshMeaCrysSpring_FD_87196 | JGI IMG/M metagenome (GOLD analysis project Ga0114939, IMG submission 87196) | Groundwater microbial communities from Big Spring, Nevada to study Microbial Dark Matter (Phase II) - Ash Meadows Crystal Spring | ecosystem: Environmental > Aquatic > Deep subsurface >... | reverse complement strand
GTCGGTCTCCCAGGGGAGCTGCTCGGCATCGCCCAGACAGAAATGAACGTCCCGAAGCGTCGCCTTCTTTTTTGCCTTGGCCTGCTGATAATCAGATTGATCGAGTGCATGGACCCGCGTTGGATCGACATACTTTACAATCCCCTCCGTGGAAAATCCGGTCCCCGCGCCGACATCGACCACATCAAGATCGCGGCGATCGAGACGGGCCAACTCCAAACCGGCATCTCGCATCGGCACGGTATAAAACCATGGGTTGATCCAGCGGTCATACCCAATCGACAGATAGCGATAAAACCAATACGCCTCTTCTTTATGCTGTAGAAATCTTGCCATCACCGCCCTGCTGCCATCCACCGTGCGGAAGGTATCACCTCGTCCCCGCCGACGCAAGAGGATTGTAAGATCCGTATCGTCGCAAAGTCACCCCGTCTGGTTCTACACGCGAATTGACACTTCTTCAAACGCCGTGCTAGGTTCCCGCTGCCTTTTGGGAGGATAAAATGGACAGAGGATGGAGGTCTTCTATGGTGGGTTTCCGGGCTTATTTCGTACTGTCGGCGTTGGCCGTCGGTGCAACCTTCTCCCCATCGGATGGGTGGGCGGAACTCCCGATGGAGGAGCGCCTCTCGCTGGAACAGGTCGATGTCCTCTTGCGCGGCAGTCGGGATTTCCAGGGGTCCAACCTCAACCGGATCGATCTTTCTGGCCGTGATTTGACAAGCGCCGATTTCACCGGCGCAGATCTTCGCGGAACAAATTTTCAGATGGCAAATCTGGCGAGTGCCGACTTGAGTGAGGCCGATCTACGCGGCGCAGTCTTGGTCGACGCCGAATTGGCTGGGGTAAAGATGCACAAGGCCAAGCTGGCCGCCGCCAATCTGACCGGCGCCGGGCTCAACCGATCCTCCCTCAGTGGGGCCGATTTGCAAGGGGCCACGCTTGTCGGCGCCGGCTTGGTCGCGGCCGACTTGTCTTCCGCCGTCCTTACCGACACGGATATGAACCGGTCCAACTTAAAACACGCCATCCTGCGCGCCGCGCAAATGGCACGGGCGAACCTCCGGTCGGCAACGCTCATCCTTGCCGATCTGCGTGACGCACAGATGGAATCGGCCGACCTTATCGAGGCCGACCTGAGTGAGGCGAATTTGCAGGGCGCGAACTTGGCCGGCGCGTTTTTGATCGAGGCCAACCTGAGAGGCGCAAACTTCTTCGGCGCCAACCTCGTACGGGCCGATTTGAGCGGCGCGACGATCAGCAGCCGGGTCGAGTCGATCACTACGCTGCGCGGAACAGATATGCGGGGGGCGCGCCTCGTAGACACCGACCTGGTTCGGGTTGATTTGAGTGAAGTCGACCTGCGCGGCGCGAACTTAAGTCGGTCGGATTTGAGCCGGGCGGAGATGAACAAGGCGGCACTGGGCGGGGCCAATCTTCACGGCGCGATTTTAAGCGGAGCCGATCTTCGCAGTGCCAACCTCAGCGGCGCAAACCTGCGGGGGGCGATCCTCTCGAAATCCGATTTGAGTGGGGCCGATTTGAGCGGAGCCGACTTGACGGGCGCAGACATGGAAGGGGCGAACGTCGAAGGGGCAAACCTCAACGGCGCGAATCTAGATCAAACGAATCTACACGGCATTAAAAATCTTGCGCAGGCCAAAAACGCCGCCATCCGCTGACACCTCCACCACGACATTCACATCACAAAACCCGACTTCTCTGGCCTGTGAGAACTCCCCTTTTCCGCTCCTCCGCCGGGAGGGAGGACTACTCCCGGCAGGAATTTAAGTTTGTGGTGCGCCCGCTTCGGCCCCAGAACCTTCCAATGCGGCATCGACAACTTCTACAACCATCCGAGCCGTAATGTCGTGGTAAACCTTAACGGGCACCACGACCTGGCCGAGTTCCTTAATCGGTTTTTCGAGCTCGATATGGCGTCGGTCGACCTCGATCCCTTGGACCGATAAGGCATCGGCGATGTCGCGGGCCGTTACCGAACCGAACATCTTTCCATTGTCTCCAACCTGCACAGGAATACGTACGGTCATCTCGGAAAGCTTCGCTGCCCGCCCCTCTGCTGCAAGACGCTCCCGTTGCATCTGAAGGGCAATGCACCGCTTTTGATGTTCGATCTCCTTCACGTTTCTTGGCGTCGCGACGACCCCCTTCTTCCGAGGCAGCAGAAAATTGCGGGCATATCCCCGCGCAACCTCGACCAGATCTCCCATCCGACCCAGGTGCTCCACATCTTCTTTCAAGATCAATTTCACGATTCTCTCCGCACAACAGTTGACGAAAATGGCAGCGCATCCTATTGGCCTGAAGTGGGCGTTGTCAACGCACGCAGGGGTTTGTAGCGATTCTCTCTTCCTGGCAGGGATTGATGCTTTTGATCGTTGATGGCCATGAATCCCACGCGGACATACCACCGGTACTGCTCTTTCTGTTTGGAAAGAAGCATTCATACGGCCCAGGGGGATTATCACCGGCATGTTACGGTGTTCTGGTGGCAGACGATTTTGACTTTCTGTTGGATGTCGAGCCGCAACAGCCTGGGAGAAAGGAAGTGTGTGCGATTCGGCTATTGGAGAGACGCTTTCGCTTTATCAAAGTCATCCCCGGGCCCTTGGGAATCGCTGGTCCACAAACAGTGAGTTGACAGGATTCCGTCTGGTGTCATAGCATCACCTCCCCGTCGTGGGGGACGACGGTCGTTTTGGGCCACGGGGTTGGTTTTCTGGCCCGTTGACAATTCAACTCGGGAGGTGTGCAGACGATGAAGACAATGATCACAAAAACGAAAAAATGGGGCGGCATGCTCGGCGTTTCGTTCCTCTTCGCCTTTTCAGCCGTATCCGGCGCAGTGGCCGAATATGCCGAGGCACCCGTGACCGATGGCGGAAGTATTTCGGGGAAGGTAACGTTCAAGGGGGCGCAGCCGCCTCCGGCGACCTTTGCCTTCTCCAAGTTTCCGAACGAGAAGTTCTGCGCACAGACCGATTCCGATGGCAAGGGGAATCGCATTCGTCAGGACGTGAAGGTGAAAGACGGTGGATTGGCCGATGCCGTCGTCTACATCGAGAAGATCGAAAAGGGGAAGCCGTTCAAGTATTCGGGTACCGACGTTGCCATTAACGGCTGTCGCTTCGATGTGCAGGGCGGGCCGTCGAGGGCCGTCGGCGTCGTTGTGAAAAAGTCGGAAATCCGGGTTGTCAATAACGATGCCGATGCGAGCGATCCGAAGTCGGCAAGTGGCGTGCTGCACAACCCGCACACTTATGACATCAAGGGAACGCAGAGCACGACCCTCTTCAACAAACCGATTCCGACCAAAGGCCAGGTTCTCAAAGAGTCAATCAAGCCAATCTGGTTCAAAAAAGAAGATTCATTCATGAAGATGGAATGCGACCAGCATAACTACATGAATGTTTGGTTCGTTCCGGTGACCAATCCGTACTACGCGATCGTCGGTGACGACGGAAGTTTCGAGATCGGCGACGTACCGCCGGGAAAATACACCGTGAAGGCTTGGCATCCGATCCTTGGCTTCCAAAAGCAGGAGGTTGAGGTGGCGGCGAAGGGAAAAGCAGCTGCAACCTTTGAATTCGCTATGAAATAAACCGGCTGCTTCGAAAGCAGAAACAAACGAAGGGGGAAGTGATGTTTTTTCACTTTCCCCTTTTCTGTTTCAAACTTTTCTATTTCAAAGCGGCTTTCTTTAATCAGCGACATCTATTTTTAGAGCATCCAACCGAGTCGCCTGTCGGACTTTTCTTTACAACGCATTAATTTAATTGACCTATGCAATAAAAGGCTGCCAGTGTCTGTGCAATATTTTGACATGCGATCTGTCCATGTCGGTTCCCTGTTTTGTCGCCAACTGGAAAATGAACAAGACCGTCGAGGAGGCGCAAGCCTTTCTCGCGGAGTTTGCGTCTCGGTTTGAAGACACGGATGAATGGGCAGAGGTGATTATCGCCCCCCCCTACACCGCGCTGACGGCGGTTGCGGCGGGCTTGTCTCGTCCAAGCCCGGGCAGAACGCCTCTGGGGTTCTTGGCGGCGCAGAACATCTGCGAGTATGGCGACGGGGCTTATACAGGTGAAATTTCGTCCAGAATGTTGGCGGCAATCGGCTGCAGGTTTGTGATTGTCGGACATTCCGAGCGGCGGATATACGCCGGTGAGACCGACGCGCAGATTGTCAGAAAAGTCTCTGTCGCCTCTGAATGGGGCATCACCCCGATCCTCTGTGTCGGTGAAACGGCGGAAGCGCGCCGGGCCGGGCAAAGTTTACAGGTCGTCGAGCGCCAGATTCACGCGGCGGCATCGGCGCTTTCGGCGGGGAGCATCATCGCCTATGAACCGGTCTGGGCGATCGGCACCGGTGTCCTTCCCCGCGTCGATGAGATCGAAACGGTTCACCAACATATTCGGGGTCTGCTGGCAGGGTTGCCCGCAGAAATCGGTTTGCGCCTGCTGTACGGTGGCAGTGTGAACCGCGAGAACATTGCTAGCGTGATGTCGCTGCCGTCGGTCGACGGCGTACTGGTCGGGGGGGCAAGTCTATCGGCCGCGACGTTCGCCGATTTGGTGGCACGGGGCGCCGAAGCAAAAAGTGGGGGATAAACGGAATGTACTTATTATTGGTCATCATCCATGTCTTGAATTGCCTGGTGATGGTGGGGGCCGTGCTGTTACAGTCGGGGAAAGGGGCCGACATGGGCGTAACTTTTGGAGGGTCGAGTCAGACGATTTTTGGCGGTCGGGGCGCGGCGACATTCCTAAGCAAGGTCACCGTCGGCGCGGCGATCCTCTTTTTTACGACCTCGCTCAGCCTGTCCGTCTTAACCCGCACGCGGGCGAGCACCGCGAGCGTCATCGACCCGCCAAAGACATCCGCCCCATCGGCCACACCGACGACCTCGACCCCGACCGTCGAAGGGACGCCGGCTGCCGCGCCATCCACCGATTCCACTCCATCTGTCCCACAGACCGTTCCATCTTCAGTAACAACACCAGCGCCCGCAACGCCGACGCCATAATTGGAGAGGATAACAAAAGGATATCCATGTCGGTCGTAACTGTTTCACCCCGCTTTCAAAGCGTCATCCCTATCGGTTTCTGAAAATCGTTCGACATCGAGCCCAGTTACAAAATCCAAGTTATCTTTGTACGAGGATGGGATTGCGATCACCCGTTTAAGCCCATCAAAAAAATGAGGGCTTTCTTAAGGATATTGATACGTGCTTTGCGCATTGCGTATGAAGCCGACCGCTGATGAAGGGTGCCCATTCATCGAACGAGACTTCGCCGGCACTGTTACGGGAGAGGACCATGCCGAATGCAGATGATTCTGAGCGCATCGCCCGGCTGATTCGGGAGAGTATTCAGGTCAAGCAGGCGCTGATCGACCGACATGTGGCGCAGATTGCACAGGCGGCCGACTGGATGATTGAGACGTTCGGCGCGGGAGGAAAGGTTCTCCTCTGTGGCAATGGCGGCAGCGCAGGTGACGCCCAGCATATCGCCGCGGAGTTGGTCGGTCGGTTCGAGCGGACGCGCGGACCGCTGCCCGCCTTGGCCCTCACCACCAACAGCTCGACGCTCACGGCCATTGCAAACGATTACGACTATCGGCAGGTTTTTTCGCGGCAGGTTGAGGCCTGGGCCGACGCGCGCGATCTGGTGATCGGCATCAGTACCAGCGGCAACTCACCGAACGTCATCGAGGCGATGGGAATGGCGAAGCGCAAGGGAACGAGAACCCTCGGTCTCACTGGCCAATCCGGGGGGCGCCTGGCATCCTGCGTTGATCTCTGTATTACCGTCCCCTCCGAGAACACCGCCCGCATTCAAGAGGCGCATATCCTCATCGGTCATATCCTCTGCCATCTCGTCGATGCCTCTCATGGCCGGGCGGAATCGACCGCTTGCAAAACCTCTGAAACACGGTTTTTGTCATGACGGCGTTCGGAATGACGCAAGAGTTGGGTGTTGCAAGAGGTCTCATGCCTACACTACCCCGATTCGGTTTTGCCGTCGGTTGAGAAACCGAGTCCACCCCGCGTACCGATGAATCGCCGATGCCATCGCCTGCTCCTCCAACGTCCGGCACGCTTTATGTCGTCGGCACTCCGATCGGCAATTTGGAAGACATCACCTACCGCGCCGTCCGAATCCTCAAGTCGGTCGCGGTGATCGCCGCCGAAGATACCCGTCATACCCGCACGCTCCTTTCGGCCTACGACATCCACACGCCGCTCACGAGTTATCACGATTTCAACAAAGAAGAAAAGGCCCCCGTCCTCATCGCCCGAATGTCGGAGGGGGCCTCTGTGGCGCTCGTCTGCGATGCTGGTACCCCAACCCTCTCCGATCCCGGTTATTTTTTGATCAACGAGGCGCACCGCGCCGGTCGGGTCGTCTGCCCCATCCCCGGTCCGGCAGCGGCTATTGCCGCGCTCTCTGTTTCCGGACTGCCAACGGATCGCTTTGCCTTCGAAGGTTTCCTGCCGCGCAAATCCGGTAGCCGGCAGAGACGGCTCGCATCGCTACAGTCAGAGACGCGAACGCTCGTTTTTTACGAATCGCCCCACCGTATTTTGGCCCTTTTGAAGGAACTCCAAGCGGTGATGGGCGAGCGTGAAATTGTCTTGGGACGGGAGATGACAAAACACCACGAGGAGATCATTCGGGGTCCGATCGCAGATGTGATCCGCCGTTTCGAAAACAAAAAACCGAAAGGGGAGATCACGCTCGTCGTAACAGGACACCGGGAGGGAACATCCGGGAAGAGGGTACAGCAGAAGGAAGAAGAGAGAGGGCCCGACGTGGGCGCGGTCGGAATCGAACCGACATGAGGCTTCCCTCGGCAGTTTTTGAGACTGCTGCGTCTACCGTTTCCGCCACGCGCCCATCACTTCACACGACGAAGTTCCTCTGAATCCGAGCGGACCGGAGCATATTCCAATGCGATCCAGCCATGCAACCTAATCCCAAGGGCCGCGATGAGAATGGTGGGAAGGCCCTTGGGGGTTTGGGGGGAAGATTAGGACGAGGGGCCTTTGGGATCCGGCGGCCCGGTTTCGTTGACAAGTCTTTCGGGGCGGATGTATCTTCCACCCAGTCTTGGCAAACTGGACCGAGATATTCTGCCCTTCGGCAGGTCAATCTGCGGGCGGATAGCTCAGTCGGTAGAGCATCGGTTTTACAAGCCGAGGGTCACAGGTTCAATCCCTGTTCCGCCTACCACGACGATTCGACCCGCCATCATCCATCGGCCACAAATAAAGCGGGGTCGTAGCTCAGCGGGTTAGAGCGCCGGCCTGTCACGCCGGAGGTCGCGAGTTCGAGCCTCGTCGGCCCCGCCATTTACTCGTCGGACACCCTCTTTGGAAAACGGCGCGTCTGTCCTCGATCTGGTTCTCTCCTCCGGTGCGGTCGCAAAAATCGTCCTGCTGCTGCTTTTGCTCTGCTCCATCCTCTCCTGGGCGATTATTTTGAGTAAGGGATTGGCGCTGCGAAAGGCAAACCAGCAGGATCGCCGGTTTCTTGCCCTCTTTGCCCGCGCAGAAAATCTCACCGAATTACAGCGCCGCGCCGTGAAATTGCGCGACGGTCCGATGGTAGTGTTGTTTCAATCATGCCTGCCGATTCTCGAAAAAAAGGGGCCGGTGCCGGTGGCCTACCTCGAGCGCCTGCTTCAGAGCGGTATTCGGGACGAGATGGGCCATCAAGAGCGGTCGATCCACATTTTGGCGACGATCGGAAATACCTCGCCGTTCATCGGACTCTTCGGTACCGTTTGGGGCATCATGGGCGCTTTTCAGGAGATCGGCAGACAGGGAACGGCCAACATCGCCTCTGTCGGCCCCGGCGTTGCCGAGGCGCTCGTTACCACGGCGGCGGGGTTGCTGGCCGCCATTCCGGCCGTTGTCGCCTACAACCTTTTTGTAAACCGATTGCGGGAGATGGAATTGCAACTCGATCTTTTTGCATCCGAAATTATCCGTAAGATAGAGACCGAAGCGGCCGCACCGGTCGGTTCGGCCAAGGAAGCCTCTATGCGCCGATAGCCTCTGAAGGACTGTTCTCTCTTTTAGAGCGGTGGGAGAAATCGATTGCAGTTAATGGGTGTTCAGGGTCTTGAGTGCAGCGTTACGTCCGAAGATCAAAAGGCGTGCGGACATTCTGTCTGCTTCATATGTGAGACGCCCGCGCCGCACATGGACGCAGGTGTAAAAACCACGGTCATCCCTGTTTGGGGTGCCTTACTTCGTTTGAAATGCCACCGTTGAAAGAAGAACGATGATCCTTTCGTCGCGCCGGGGTCACCATTTGATGGCGGAGATCAACATCATCCCGCTGGTCGATGTCGTCCTTGTTCTGCTCATTGTGTTCATGGTAACGGCGCCGCTGCTCTATCGCGGGGTCGATATTACCCTTCCGAAAACCGCTACGAACACCATCAAGCCGGAAGTGCGGACGGTGTTAACGATCACTAAGAGTGGCGCCGTCCATTTGGACGATGAAAAACGCGAGACGCCGCTTTCCCGCCTTGTCGCTCGTCTTTCGGAGATGAAGAAAAAATCGGAGGGATTTGCAGTCTACCTGCGTGCCGACCGCAACGTGCCGTATGGCACCGTCGTTTCTGTGATGGACCTCGTGAGGCGGGCGGGGATCGACAAACTCGGCATCGTCACCGAGCCGTTGCAGAAATGACTCCGCTCCAGATGTTTCTGCCGTCACAGAACCGGGCGACACATGCGACCACCCAGCGCTCCATGGCGACGGGAATGGCGCTTTCAGTCGTCGTCCACCTCTCTCTTTTGATCGGCATCTCCTTTTGGGAAGAGCGCGTACAGCCGCCGGTCATTCACGCGGTCACGCTCGTCTCTCCATCAACTGTCGTGCTTCCACCGTCGATGACAACAAAAACATCGAGCCCACACCCCGTTCCCCCGCCGTCCGTTGCTGCTCCGGCGTCGGAGGACGACCCGAATCGTCTACAGGCCTGGTGGGAGAAGAAAGCCAAGTCGTTGAAGAAGCAGATACAGCAGGCAAAACGGACCCCACGCCTACCACCGTCGAAAGTCGAAAACCCGGCGGTAGGCCCCGTCCAGAATGTCGCCGTTTCCACCCCGGCCCCGGCGGCGACACCCGTATCCGCGCAGCAGACACCCGTCGTCCATGCCTCGTCGAACGCCATTTTGCAGACCGGTGTTCCCGATACCGACCGAGCATTGCTGGAGAATCCATCCTATTTCAGCCGCGTTCAAGACAAGATCGATCGTCTATGGGTCGCTACCTGGTCGCGCAGCGGCGGCGCGGCGGCGACCATCCTCTTCAGGATTCAGAAGAATGGGACGATCCGGGACGTTCAGATAGAGCAACCCTCCGGCGACTGGCTTTTCGACCAGGCCGCCCTGCGCGCAATTCACGAGGCCAACCCGCTTCCACCGCTGCCGCCGGGATTGACGACACAGGTGGTACATTATCGTTTTGTATCGCAGCCGGAAAAAAGGCCGTGAGTAGGGCGATGACCACGATTTTCACGCGAGTGTCTGTCTGGTGGCACGGGCATCCCTCCCGTGGCGCGGACGGAATGCCCGCATTTCTTCCAATCTTCGTACAGGAGATTGCACGGAGACAACGCGAACGCCCATTCGAAAACCACTGCAAAACATCCTCTCTCTTTTTTTTTCTGTTGGGCATCGCTTTGTGTCTACTTACCGGCGGCACGGTGGCCGCGGCAGCCGATGTCTACCTGGAAAGCCAGCGGCAGGGGTATTCGCAAATCCCGGTGGCTGTCCTCCGCTTCACCGGGTCGGCGAGCGGGAAGTTCGTGACACTCGCCGAGGCGACATTCCGGAACGATCTTGTCCGCTCTGGGTTTTTCGATCTGGTCAATGTCTATCGGCGGCCAGGTGACACCGATTTGCAGGCAGCAGAGGCGTCAGGGGCGATGGTGACGACCTCGGCGGTCGTCGATGCAAATGGGGGCACCCTGACGCTCATCGGCCGGGCATGGGAGAGGGGTCGCGAGGCGCCGGTGGTTGAGGTAAAGTTCACCGGAGACGCCGTGTCGATCCGCCAGATGTCCCACCGGCTGGCCGATAAACTGGTTACCTATTTCACCGGCGAGCCGGGCATTGCACAAACCCAAATCGCCTATGTCTCAGACGCCACAGGCCACAAAGAAATTTACGTGATGGACTACGACGGCGAGAACGAAACCCGGCTGACGGGCGATCGGAGCATCGTCCTCTCCCCGCACTGGTCGCACAACGGCGGGCAGATTGCCTACACGTCGTATCGCGCAGGCAAGCCCGATGCCTATCTTTTGGAAATGACCACCGGCGCGCGCAAACCGCTCCTTTCCGCCCCCGGAATCAATTATCCGCCGGTCTGGACACCCAATGGCGAACGGCTGGTCTTTGCCTCGACCCGCACCGGCGATGCAGAGATTTACACGCTTCCGACGGGTGGCGGCAGTGTCACACGATTGACGTTTAGTGAGGCCAACGACCTCTCACCGGTCTGGTCTGCCCTCGGCAAACAGATCGCCTTTACGTCAGATCGCGGCGGCTCGCCGCAAATCTACATCATGGAAGCCGATGGTGCGAATGTCCGAAGACTCACGTTCACCGGCGACTACAACACCTCGCCCGCGTGGTCGCCGAAGGGAGATCGGATCGCCTACGCCTGCCGCAATCCGGAGAAACGGATGAAAATTTGCCTCGTCGGTATCGACGGACAAAATCCGATTCAGATCACCGAAGACGGCCCGTATGATGACGAATCGCCCTCCTGGGCGCCGAACGGGCGCGACCTCGTCTTCACGTCCAACCGCTTCGGAAAACGCCACATTTTCGCCATCCGCGCCGACGGCACACAGATGACCCGCCTGACCACCGGCAACGCCAACCACACCTCGCCCGCCTGGTCGCCAAGGTAAACGCCTGTTGGATCCGGTTCGGCGCCGATGACCGTCATACGGACTCAGGCCGGTATCCCGCCTGTGGAGTGGAAGCCTGAACACCCTGCGAAAACGGATCGCAGGCGGCGACAAGAAAACCGCCGAATCGTTGTGATGCAGCCTCTTGCCTGTTTTTATAGCCCTGTGCAGGGCTGAAAGCCCGCACCGCAAATATGAATCACCTCCGTCGGCCCAGATAACGTTGCCGATCTTCCGCGAGCGGCGGTACACTTGCGGCGCATTCTGAAGGATACGTGATGACGATGGAACAGCAGGCACAAGTGGCGTTGGGAAAGGCGATCGATCCCGACTTTGGTCGGGAGATTTCGGGGCTGGGTTACATTCAAAACCTGCGAATTGATGACGGTCGGCTTCGGTGCAACTTCGTCATTCCGACACCGATCTTCCCGTCCAAAGAAACGCTTTGGCGGGCGGCGGTCAAAACGGCGTTAGGCCTGCCCGGGATTCAATCAGCGGAGATCACGCTGGTTTCGGAGATCAGCGGGTCGACGCGGCAGAATCCTGGAAATTTGTCGGAGGTGAAAAACATCATTGCCATCGGCAGCGGAAAAGGGGGTGTCGGCAAATCGACCGTGACGGCCAATCTGGCAGTCGGCCTCGCAATGTATGGCGCACGCGTTGGTTTGGTCGACGGCGATGTTTACGGACCGACACTGCCGATCATGCTGGGAACTCGCGAGGCCGATCTGATGCAGACAGAACGCGGCATCACGCCGATCGAAGCGCATGGCGTCAAACTGATGTCGATGGGGTTCCTGTCGAAGGGGTCTGCGCCGCTCATTTGGCGCGGACCGATGGCGCACAAAGCGATTCAGGATTCGCTCCTTCGGGTCGATTGGGGCGCGCTCGACTATCTGTTGGTCGACATGCCGCCCGGCACAGGTGATGTTCATTTAACGCTGGTGCAGACGGTGCCGGTTACGGGAGCGGTGATGGTTTCGACCCCGCAGGATGTCGGTCTCACAATTTCCATGAAGACATTCCGGCTTTTCGAGCAAACGAAGGTGCCGGTGCTGGGGATGATCGAAAACATGAGTTATCACGTTTGCGCGCACTGCGGCGGGCGAGAGAATATTTTCGGCCATGGCGCCGTCCGACCGGAGGCGGAAAAGAGGGGGATCCCCTTTTTGGGCGAAATTCCGCTCGTTCAGGCGATGCGTGAGCAGAGCGACATCGGCATGCCGATCGTCCTTTCCGGCGGACCGATCGCTGACATCTATACCGAAATTCTCGGTCGCCTGACCGCACAAGCCGCGTTGCAAAATCGCCTTCGGATGCCCCTCATCGAAGAGGCCCCGGACGAGGCGAGCGAAACCTTCGAGGTGTAGCGACGCCAAAATGAGGCCGGGCTTGCGACAGATTCCGCACGGGAACCGTTCTGCTCTCTTGACCATGGAACATCTCATGGGGATCTGAAGCGGCCAGCTGGGAGTGCGAATGATGCCGCCGATTGACCTGACCCTTTTGGCACCTGAGCTCTGGATAACGCTCCTTTGCTGCCTCGTCCTGGCGGTCGACTTTATCTGGCCACGTTTTTCAAAGCGCGGTCTCGGCTATCTGTCCATCGCCGGACTCTGCCCTGCTGGCCTGATGCTCATCGGCCTTTTCAGAGAGCGAGGCGCCCTCTTCGGTGGGATGTTCGTCGTCGATTCCATCGCCGTCTTCTTCAAACTCTTCATGATCGTGGTCACCCTCCTTGCCCTGCTCGCCTCGCTCGATGCGGTCGACGCCTATCCGAGTTTCCGGGGCGAATATTATTTCTTGATCCTCTTCACCGCGTTGGGAACGATGTTCATGGCCTCGGCGAACGACTTTCTCTCCCTCTTTATCTCGCTGGAGTTTGCGACGTTCGGCTTCTACATTCTGGTGGCCTACCTGCGTGCAGAGGCCCGGTCGAACGAGGCGGGGATCAAGTTTTTCATTTTGGGCGTGCTTTCGGCCTCGCTGATCGCCTACGGTACCAGCCTCATCTACGGGGCCACCGGCAGCATCCTGTTTACCGATATCGCCAAGATGCCGCTTTCCGAATCGTCACTCGGCCTCACGATCGGCCTATTGTTCATCCTGGTCGGGTTGGGGTTCAAGATCGGCGCGGTCCCGTTTCACGCCTGGATTCCCGACGTGTACGAAGGGGCACCGACACCGGTGACGGCCTACCTCTCCATCGCGCCAAAAGCGGCGGCGTTTGCTTTGATCTTGCGGATCACCTTTACGATGCTCGGCGGATCACCCGAGGTATGGCGGTGGCTCATCGTGGCGATGGCGATCTTGTCGATGACCTACGGCAATGTTACCGCGATCGCACAGAAAAATATCAAGCGGCTCCTCGCCTACTCCGGTATTGCGCAGATCGGAAATCTTCTCATCGGCGTTGCCGCCGCCTCGAAAATGGGAGGCGATTCGCTCCTTTTTTATCTCCTCGCCTACCTTTTCGCCAACCTCGGTGCGTTCATTGTGGTGATCGTCGTCGCAGGTGGGACACAACGGGACGACATCGACGACCTCGCCGGTCTCAATCGGCGTTCACCCCTGTTAGCTTTTGCGATGCTGGTCTTTCTTCTATCGCTCGCCGGTGTGCCACCGCTGGCCGGATTTTTGGCAAAGGTTTATATCTTTACTGCTGCGGTGTACCAGGATCTGCTGCTGCTCGTTACCTTCGGCCTCATCAACGTCATCATTTCGTTTTACTACTATCTGATCGTGGTGAAAAAAATGTACACGCTAGAACCGAGCGATCCCGCGCCGATTCTCATCTCACCGCCGATGAAACTCGCCCTATCGGCCTGCATCGCCGGGGTGATTGCACTTGGGGTCTGGCCCGCGCCGCTGATTGACCTTTCCGTCGCCACCACCGAACTCTTTTCAAACCTTCCCCTCCGGTAGGGGCATTGGGTTTTGGGGACCGTCGGGATCGGGTTCTCCGATTAGAGCACACCGGAAACGCCGTGACGAGGAAAAAATCTTGAAGGATGTCGAAACGCCGTCACGGTCTCGTTTTCCAAAATCGGTGGAAATGATGGCTCAATCTTACAAACAAGAAGGTCTGCATCACCCGCGACGATGACACAGGACATTCCGGTCTGCGGTTTCCTCCACCGGAGTAACAGGGGCCCTTCCGCCGACGACACGAAGCCATGCCGACGATTGACGTTCATCTAAAAGATTTTGAGGCGCTGCTTGGCCGGTCGGTCGATGCCGACCGCCTTGATCATCTG
>Ga0114939_10002316_pt1 | contig 14219 bp, 11 predicted proteins | sample AshMeaCrysSpring_FD_87196 | JGI IMG/M metagenome (GOLD analysis project Ga0114939, IMG submission 87196) | Groundwater microbial communities from Big Spring, Nevada to study Microbial Dark Matter (Phase II) - Ash Meadows Crystal Spring | ecosystem: Environmental > Aquatic > Deep subsurface >... | reverse complement strand
GGCCGAGCAGCAGCGCCCCGAAGAATGCGACGAACTGCACCACCAGGATCGCCAGCACGAGGGCGCTGCTGCCGAGCCCGAGCTCGCGGCTGCCGAAGACGGCGGCCGAGGCGATGACCGTCTGGATGCCGTCGTTGTAGAACAGGTAGGCGACCAGGAACAGCAGGGTCTGCGGGTAGCGGCGCAGGTCCCGCAGGGTGTCGACGAGCTGGGTGAACGAGGCCGTCAGCAGCCCACCGGAGACCTGCTCCACGTTGACCGGCGGGCGGTCGTGCAGGCCGAGGAACGGCACCAAGGTCCAGGCCGCCCACCACGCCCCGGCCGAGGCGAAGCTGATCTGGGCGGCCTGCTCGGTGCTCAGGCCGAACGACTCGGCGAAGTTGAGCAGCACGAGGTTCGCCGCCAGCAGCAGCCCGCCGCCGAGGTAGCCCAGGGCCCACCCGCGGCTGGACACGGTGTCGCGGTCGTCCTCGGCGGAGATGTCGTTGAGGATCGAGTCGTACACGACCACCGAGCTGCCCAGGCAGATCCCCGCCACCAGCATGAGCAGCACGATCGGCTGCCACGCCGTCCCGCCGGTGGTGGCCAGCAGGATCGCGGCCAGCGCCCCGGTCCAGGCGAACCCGAGCAACATGGTGCGCTTGCGGCTGGTGCGGTCGGCGATGGCGCCCACGACCGGGAGCAGCACCGCCGACAGCAGGGTCCCGAAGGTGACGGTGTAGGACGACAACGAGCCGGCCGCGACGGGGACGCCGAGCACCGACAGCGTCGCGTCGCACGGGTTGTCGGTGGTGCCGACGAAGCCGCAGGCCGCCCGCTCGGCGACCGTGGTGAGGTACGGACCAAGAAGGACGGTGCCGACCGTGGTCACGAACGCCGAGTTGGCCCAGTCGTAGAAGTACCAGGCCCGCCACTCCTTGTGTCTGGCGACGGGGTCGGCCAGCGGCCCCGGCGGTACCAGGGTGCGCCCGCTCACGGCCCCGGTCCGGCCGTCAGGACGTCGCGGAGCAGCCGCGCCTCGTCGGTGACGATCGCGTCCACACCGAGGGCCAGCAGGCGGCGCATCTCGGCCTCCTCGTTGATGGTCCACACGTGCACCTGGCAGCCGCGGGAGTGGGCAGCGGCGACGAACCCCTCGTCCACGATCGTGACGCCGCGGTGCCGCCTCGGGACCTGAACGCACGGCACGTCCCGGGGCAGGCGTGCGCCCATCCGGGGACGGCGGGTCGAGGACCGCAGCAGTGCCACCTCGCCCGGCGCGTACGCGGTGGCCGTCCCGGGGGGCAGCGCGGCCCGCAGCGCGCGGGTGCGGCGCTGGGAGAAGGAGCCGATGCAGACGCGGCGGTAGGCCTGGGTGCGGGCAAGTACCTCCAGGGTCGGCCCAACCCCGGAGTCCTCCTTCACGTCGATGTTCAGGCGCAGCTGCGGCCAGGTGCCGAGCACGTCCTCGAGCAGCGGGATGGTGGCCGAACCCCCGACGCTGGCCTCCCGCACCTGGGCCCAGGGCAGGTCGGCGATGCGACCGGTCCGGTCGGTCACCCGATCGAGGGTGTCGTCGTGGAAGGCGACCAGGACCCCGTCGGCGGTGGCGTGGACGTCGGTCTCGACGTACCGGTAGCCCAGGGTCACGGCGGCCTCGAAGGCAACCATGGTGTTCTCGGGAACGCCCGGACCGTGGGCACCGCGGTGGGCGAGCCCGAAGGGGGTCGGTCCGTCGAGGTAGCTCCAGCGCGAGGCGCCGACTGCGCGCACCTGCTCATCCTCGCAGCCTGGTGCCGCCCGGGGAGGGCTTTCGCGCGACCCGTGCGGGGCGGAGCACCGGCAGCTACCCAGCCCACCCCGGTCCCACCCGTCTCCGGCCCCTCCATCCGTGGCCGATAATGTGCATTATGTCATATCCGGTTGGGATCACCGGCCGGACGCGGCTCCCCCGATCCCCGGGCTCACTCCTCGAGGTCCTGCCGCCGTACGAATGCGGCCATGGCCGGCACGGTGTAGGCGACGACGCCGTGGTCCGGCGAGTAGATGAGTCCCTTGCTGATCAGGTTCGCGCGCGTCGGGCCGAGCGACGTGATCCGCTTGCCCAGCCGTGCCGCGACCTCGCCGGTCGCGCTGCCGTCGTCGCCGTCCACGGCCATCGCCCGCAGGTACTCCTTCTCGGCCGGGGTGGCCCGGTCCCACCTGGCCCGGAAGAAGCCGCCGTCCAGCGCGAGCCGGCCCATCGCCACCCCCACGCGCGCGTCGGGCAGCGAGACGACCGGTCCGGTCGCTGCGTTCCAGGTCTCCTGCCCGAACTGCTGCAGGAAGTACGGGTAGCCGCCGGACTCGGCCACCACCAGGTCGACCGCCGCGTCCTGCCACCGCACGCCCTCCCGTCGAGCCGGTTCGACCACCGCCTCGGCTGCTGCGGGCGGCTCGAGCTGAGCCACCCGGTGGAACCGGAAGAGGCGCTCGGCGTAGGACTTGGCCTCGGCCAGCCGGCGCGGCAGGCTGGGCAGGCCCGCCAGTGCCACGACCAGCCGATCTCCCCGCTGGTTGGCTGAGTGCACGATCGCGCACAGCCCCACCAGCTCCTCGGTCGGCAGGTCCTGCGCCTCGTCGACGAGCACCGCCACCCCTACGCCCTGCTCCTCTGCGGCTCCGGCCAGGTCGCGCAGCAGCTTGCCCAGGTCGGACTCGAACGCCCCGGTGTCCGCGCCGCCCCCGGGCGCACCGTCCAAGTCGAGGCCGAACGACCACCGGCCCGTCGAGTCGTAGGACGCCTTGAAGCTCAGCGCCGTGCGCAGGGCCTTGAGCACCCGCGCGCCCACCCCGGGGCGGGCGAGGTCCACCAGGTTGTCGTGGAACCCCTCCCCGACCATCGCCCGCATGGTCTGACCGGCGCGTGCCTCCACCTGGGTCACCAGCCACGACCGGCGACGGGCCACCCGGGCGAACCGGTTGAGCAGCACCGTCTTGCCCACGCCGCGCAGGCCGTAGAGCACCAGCGACTGGGCGTCCCGCCCGGCCTCGACCCGCCTCAGCCCGACGTCCCAGGCCGCCAGCGGCTCGGTCCGGCCCACCAGTGCCGCCGGAGGCCGACCGGCACCGGGCGCGTACGGGTTCAGCACGGGATCCATCGGACTACTGTAGAGCACTATGATGGGCTATTGCGATACGACATAAACCAACATAGTCCTCGTCCTGACTACGCTCGCGAACGTGAGCCGGCCACCTGCACCCGAGCGGACGGCGACGGCTCCCCGCCGCGACTCGGTGACCCGGTCGCTGCGGCTGCTCGGGTTGCCGGCCTACGCCGTGGCCGACAACGTCCGCGGGCTGGTCCGGCGCGCCGCGGGCCAGGACCCGGAGACGGTCCGACGGGAGTTGCGCGCGGCCGGGGCCGCCCGCACCCGCCGGATTCTGGGCGAGCTCAAGGGTGGCGCACTCAAGGCGGGCCAGCTGCTGTCGACCGTGGAGATGCTCTTCCCCCAGGATCCGGAGCAGACCTGGCGCGACACCTTGACCAGCCTGCAGTCCGACGTCCCGTCGTTGCCCTTCGCCGAGGTCGAGCCGGTGCTGATCGACGGGCTGGGCCCGGACTGGCGGGCCCGGTTCGCCGAGTTCGAGCCCGACGCGGCCGCCGCCGCGTCCCTCGGCCAGGTGCACAGCGCCACCTGGCCGGACGGGCGCCGCGTCGCGGTGAAGATCCAGTACCCGGGTGTGGCGGAGGCGCTGGCCGCCGACATCCGCACGCTGGCGGTGGTGTCCTCCACGGTGTCCCGGCTGGCGCCGGCGATCGCGCTCCCGCCGCTGGTCTCGGAGCTGCGCGTGCGGCTGCTCGAGGAGCTCGACTACGTGCACGAGGGTGCGGTGCAGCACCGGTTCGCCGTGGCCTACGCCGGGGACGCCCAGGTGCTGGTTCCCGACGTGCTGCTGGCCCGGCCGCGGGTGCTGGTGACCGACTGGATGGACGGCCTCCCCCTGGCCGAGGTGGCCCGCACCGGGGATGTCCCGACCCGGGACGCACTCGGCCTGCGCTACCAGCGGTTCATGCTGGGCGGGCCCGCCCGCTGCGGGCTCCTGCACACCGACCCGCACCCGGGCAACTTCCGGCTGCTCGAGGACGGCCGGCTCGGCGTGCTCGACTTCGGCTCGACCCTGGCCCTCCCGCACGGACTTCCGGTGAGCTTCGGCCGGCTGATCCGTGCGCTGCAGTCGGGGGGGCCGACCGAGGTCGACGCCGCCTTGCGGTCGGCCGGGCTGGTGCGACCGGGGCAGCGGCTCGAGGTGGCCAAGCTGATGGACTACCTCGCCCCCTTCAGCGAGCCCGCGCGGCACCGCACCTTCCACTACACCCGGGCGTGGCTGGCCGAGGAGTTCGGACGGGTCAACGACCCACGCAACCCCGACTTCGCCACCGCGCTGCAGCTGACCATCCCGCCCGACCAGCTGTTCACCCACCGGGTCTGGCTCGGCGTGGTCGGCGTGCTCTGCCAGCTCGAGGCGACCGTCCCGGTTCAGGCCGAGCTCGACGCGTTGCTCCCCGGCTTCGCCCCCGCAGCGGGGTAGGCTGAGGCGGCCCGAGCGTCCCTGGTCCGAGGTGCCCGTCGTGTCTGTCCCCTGGTCCGTCGTGCTCCTGGGCGCCGTGGTGCTGGGTGCCGGCGCCGGTGTGGCGACCGGGACGGAGCAGCCTTCCGGCCTGCCTCAGCCGACAGCCCAGGCCGCCGCTGCCGCCGGTGGCTCCAGCCCGGCCACGGCACCGGTCCCCGACGACTCGCCGCTGCCACGGCCACCGCGCACGCCGCCCCCGCCCTCCCCGACCCCCCCGCCCTCCCCGACCCCCCTGCCCTCGGCTGTCCCCACCGCTGCAGCAGTGCCCCCCGCGCCGTCGCCACCGCCACCACCACCGGCACCGTCGCCACCGCCGTCGGCGTCGACGGGTCCGGTGCGCACGAGTCTCCCCTCGACCGGCACCCCCACGGTCGCTCTCACCTTCGACGACGGACCCCACCCGCAGTGGACGCCGGCGATGCTCGACGTGCTGGCCCGCCATGGCGTCACCGCCACGTTCTGCGTGGTCGGCAACCAGGTGCCGGGGCGGGAGGCGGTGCTGGCCCGCGTCATCGCGCAGGGCCACGTGCTGTGCAACCACACCGAGAGCCACGACTACGGCCTGCCGGCCCTGCCCGTCGAGCAGATCCGTGCCGACATCGCGTCGGTGACCGCGCGCATCCAGGCCGAGGGCGGGACGGTGCGCATCTTCCGGGCACCTGGTGCTCTGTTCGAGCCGTCGGTGCTGGCCGCTGCCTCGGCCGAGGGGTTGACTCCCTGGCGTTGGTCGGTGGACCCGGCCGACTGGCGGACCAAGGACTCGAACGCGATCGTGACGTACGTGCTGGACAACGTCACTCCCGGCGCGGTCGTGGTGCTGCACGACGGAGGCGGGGACCGCTCGGCCACCGTCGCCGCGGTGGACACGCTCATCCCCCTGCTGCGCTCGGCCGGGTACACCTTCGTCGGCCTGCCGTCATGACCCAGCCCGGCTTCGCCGTCTTCGACATCGACGGCGTGCTGGCTGACGTCGGCCATCGGTTGTCGCACCTGCGTCGAGGCCGCAAGAACTGGGACGCCTTCTTCGCCGAGGCGGCGGCCGACCCGGTCCTGGAGCCGGGACGCCGGCGGGTGCAGGCCGCGGCCGGGCAGCACGCGCTGGTCTACGTGTCCGGTCGGCCGGAGCGGCTGCGGGAGCTGACCCAGCGCTGGCTCGACGACAACGGCTTCCCGGCGGGCGCCCTGCTGCTGCGGCGCGACCGGGACCGTCGTCCGGCCCGGGTGCTCAAGCCCGAGCTGGTGCGCCGGGTGTCCCGATCCGGGCCGGTCGTGCTGGTCGTCGACGACGACGTCGCTGTCTGCGCCGCGCTGCGGGCGGCCGGCTTCCCGGTGGAGCTCGCCGACTGGGCTCCCCCACCCCCGGAGCTGGCAGCCGCGCAGGAGGAGAACGGTCGAACATGACACCGGTGTCTGCTCCGCAGCGCGACGTCGACCCGGCCTTCGCCGGCCTGCCGCTGGACATCCTGGCCGACGCGGCGCTGACCCGCGCGACGGCGCTGGGAGCCAGCCACGTCGACGTCCGGGTGGAGCGGATCCTGTCCCAGCACGTGGCCGTGCGGGACCGGGGCCTGGCCGGGCTGCACGTGGGCGAGGAGCTCGGCCTGGCGGTACGGGTCGTGCACGACGGGACCTGGGGATTCGCCGCGGGGCCCGACCTCACCCCGGCCGCGGCCCGGGTCCTGGCCGAGCGAGCCGTCGCGGTGGCGCGGGCGTCCCGGGGCCTGCGCCGGCGCCCGGTGGAACTGGCGGACGAGCCGGTCCACACCGGTACCTGGGTGTCCGACTACGTCGTCGACCCCTTCGACGTCGAGGTCGCCGACGTGGTGGCGCTGCTGCTGGACCGTACCGGCCGGCTGCTCGACGACCCACGCGTCGACCACGCGTCCGCGACGCTGCAGCAGGTGCGGGAGAGCACCTTCTACGCCGACCTCGCCGGCACGCGCACGCTGCAGCAGCGGGTCCGGGTCCACCCCGAGGTCGAGGCGCTGGCCATCGACGCCGACGCCGGCGAGGTGGAGACGTTGCGAAGCCTCGCCGCCCCCGCCGGACGCGGCTACGAGTACGTCACCGGCGCCGACGGCGTGCACGACTGGGACGGCGAGCTCGAGGCGCTGCCGGACCTGCTGGCCGAGCGGCTGCGGGCGCCGAGCCTGCCGGCCGGCCGGTACGACCTGGTGATCGAGCCGAGCAACCTGTGGCTCACCATCCACGAGTCGATCGGCCACGCCACCGAGCTCGACCGCGCGCTGGGCTTCGAGGCCAACTACGCCGGCACCTCCTTCGCCACCCCCGACGGCCTCGGCTCGCTGCGTTACGGCTCGGCGGTCATGGACGTGACGGGCGACCGGACCGAGCCGTTCGGCTTGGCCAGCGTGGGCTGGGACCACGAGGGCGTGGCGGCGCAGCGGTGGGACATCGTGCGCGCCGGGGTGCTCGTCGCCTACCAGCTCGACCGATCGTCGGCCCTGCTCCTCCCGGGGCCGGGTCCGCACCGCTCCAACGGCTGCGCCTACGCGCAGTCGTCGCAGTACGTCCCCCTGCAGCGGATGGCCAACGTGTCCCTGCAGCCCGCCGCGACCGGCCCTGATGCGCTCGACCTGGTCGCCGACGTCGAGGACGGCCTCTACGTCGTCGGCGACAAGTCGTGGTCGATCGACATGCAGCGCTACAACTTCCAGTTCACCGCGCAGCGGTTCCACCGGATCAAGCAGGGCCGTCTGGTCGGCCAGGTCAAGGACGTCGCCTACCAGGGCCGCACGCCCGACTTCTGGAGCTCGCTCGAGGCCGTGGGCGGTCCAGCCACCTGGTGGCTCGGTGGCACCTTCGTCTGCGGCAAGGCGCAGCCGGGCCAGGGCGCACCGGTGAGCCACGGCGCACCGACCGCTCTGTTCCGAGGGGTCCGCGTGCTCAACACCGGCGAGGAGGGGCGGCCGTGACAGCGCTCGGTCCACCGCTGCCCTCCCCCGCCGAGGTCGTCGAGGCCGCGCTGGCCGCCTCCCGCACCGAGGGCTGTGTCGCCGTGGTCGAGGACGGCCACCGGCTCAACCTGCGCTGGGCGGGCAGCATGCTGACCACCAACGGGCACAGCCACAGCCGGTCGGTCACGGTGGTGGCACTGCACGGTCGTGGTCGCGACGCCTGCGCCGGGGCCGTCACCAGACCGGTGCGCACGGCCGACGACGTCGTCGCCCTGGTCTACGAGGCAGAGCAGGTGGCCCGGCGCGGCACCCCCGAGGAGAGCGCCCGTGACCTGCTCCCGGGCACGGCGACCGACGACGCCGGCGACCCCCCCGCACCGGCAGGCATCGAGGTCTTCGCCGCCCTTACGCCCGCGCTTCGTGACGTGCTCGAGCGTTCCCGGGCGGACGGCACAACGCTGTCCGGGTACGCCGAGCAGACGGTCACCACCACCTACCTGGGCACGTCCACGGGTACGCGGCATCGGCACGTCCAGCCGTCCGGGCACCTGACGATGACGGCGACGTCGCCCGACGGGTCGGCGTCGGCCTGGGCCGGCGTCGCCACCCGCGACTTCTCCGAGGTCGACGCGCACGCCGTCGACGCGCAGCTGCGGCGCCGGCTGGGCTGGGCGAGCACGACGGTGGACCTGACACCCGGTCGCTATCCGGTGATCCTGCCGCCGACTGCCGTCGCCGACCTGATGATCTACGCGTACTGGGAGATGGGCGGCCTGGCCGCGTCCGAGGGCCGCACGGCCTACGCGGACCCTGGCCGCGGCACGCTGGTGGGCACGGCGCTGGTCGACCCCCGGGTCACCATGCGCTCCGACCCCAGCGACCCCGCCCTGGCCGCCTCCGACGTGCTGGTGACGTCGGTCTCCCACCCCGTCGCGAGCGTCTTCGACAACGGGCTGCGGCTGCCCGCCACGACGTGGGTGGACCACGGGACGCTGAACGCGCTGGTGCAGACGCGGCACTCCGGCGACCTCACCGGCCTGCCGGTCACCCCGCTGGTCGACAACCTCCTGGTGGAGGTCGACGGCGGTGCCGGCGACGTCGACGCGCTCGTGGCCCGCTGCGACGACGGCGTGCTGCTGACCTCGCTGTGGTACATCCGCATGGTCGACCCGCCCCGGATGCTGCTGACCGGGCTCACCCGGGACGGGGTGTACGTCGTGCGCGGGGGCGAGGTGGTCGGAGCGGCCGGCAACTTCCGCTTCAACGACAGCCCCATCGAGCTGTTGCGTCGGGTGCAGGACGCCGGCAGCACCGAGGTGACGTTCAGCCGCGAGTGGGGCGAGTACTTCCCGCGGGCGGCGATGCCGCCGCTGCGAGTGGCCGACTTCCACTTCTCCACCGGCAGCGACGCTCGGTAGCGCCGGCTCCCGGGCCGTAGGGTGACGGTCGTGGGCCGCATCTACCCCGACGCCGTGCTGCTGCGCGAGGTGTACACGACGATGTTCGCCTCGATCGCCGACGACGACAGCCTGGACGAGCTGGTCGCGCTCCGGATGGTGATCAACTTCCGGCTCAAGGACCCCGAGGCCGACATCTGGGTGGACGGGCGGTCCCGCCCGGTCGGCACCACCTTCGCTCCGATCGGCGCGGCCGCGACGCTCACAGCCCGGCTCAGCGCGGACTCCATGCACAACCTGCTGCTCGGCACCCTCCCGCTGGGCAAGGCTGTGTTGCTGCGAAAGCTTCGGGTGTCCGGGTCGAAGTCCAAGGCCATGCAGCTCGAGCCGCTGCTGCACGCCTGCCAGGCGGTCTACCCGTCCATCGCGGCCGACGCCCTCGGCCGCTGAGCCCGAGGGGGCCGGCCGGGTTCATCCGCGCGCCGCGGTCGCGGCGAACGCCTCCGGCGCCGGGCACGCGCAGACCAGATGACGATCCCCGAAGGCGCCGTCGATCCGCCGGACCGGGGGCCAGTACTTGTCCCGGACCTGCGCGGGTCCGGCCGGGAACACTGCCAGCTCGCGTGGGTAGGGGTGGTCCCACTCCCCCACCACCGAAGCCGCGGTGTGCGGGGCGTGGACGAGCGGGTTGTCGTGCGCCGGCCACTCGCCACCGGCGACCCGGTCGATCTCGGCCCGGATCGCCAGCATCGCCTCGCAGAACCGGTCGAGCTCGGCCAGGTCCTCGGACTCGGTCGGCTCCACCATCAGTGTCCCGGCGACCGGGAAGGACATGGTCGGGGCGTGGAACCCGTAGTCGATGAGCCGCTTGGCCACGTCGTCGACGGTCACTCCGGTGGCCTTGGTGATCGGCCGCAGGTCGAGGATGCACTCGTGCGCGACCAGACCGCCGCTGCCGGTGTAGAGCACCGGGTAGGCGTGGGCCAGCCGCCGGGCCACGTAGTTGGCGGCCAGGACGGCCACCTGGGTGGCCCGGCGCAGGCCGTCCGGACCCATCAGCCGGATGTAGGCCCACGAGATCGGCAGCACCCCGGGTGAGCCGTACGGCGCAGCCGACACCGGACCGATCCCGGTCGGCGGCCCGGCCTCGGGCGCCAGCGGGTGGTTGGGCAGGAACGGCGCGAGGTGCTCGCGCACGCCGATCGGGCCGACGCCGGGACCGCCGCCGCCGTGCGGGATGCAGAAGGTCTTGTGCAGGTTGAGGTGGCTCACGTCGGCCCCGAACTCCGCGGGACGGGCCACCCCGACCAGGGCGTTGAGGTTCGCCCCGTCGACGTAGACCTGGCCGCCGGCCTCGTGCACGAGGTCGCACAGCGTGCGGATGCCCTCTTCGTACACCCCGTGCGTGGACGGGTAGGTGACCATCGCCGCGGCCACCGTGCCCTCGTGCTCGGCCAGCAGCCGCCGCAGGTCGTCCAGGTCGACCGTGCCGTCCTCGGCGGAGGCGACGACGGCGACCCTCATCCCGGCCATGACCGCCGACGCGGCGTTCGTGCCGTGGGCACTTTGCGGGATGAGGCACACGTCGCGGTGCTCCTCGCCCCGGGACCGGTGGTAGGCGCGGATGGCCAGCAGGCCGGCCAGCTCGCCCTGCGAGCCGGCGTTGGGCTGCAGCGAGACAGCGGCATAGCCGGTGATCTCGGCCAGCCAGCCGGCAAGCTGGTCGACCAGCTCGCGCGACCCTCGGGTCTGCGCGGCGGGCGCGAACGGGTGCAGCCCGGAGATCTCGGGCCAGGTGACGGCCTCCATCTCCACCGCGGCGTTGAGCTTCATGGTGCACGAACCCAGCGGGATCATGCCGCGGTCCAGGGCGTAGTCGGCGTCGGCGAGGCGCCGCAGGTAGCGCAGCAGAGCCGTCTCGGACCGGTGTTGATGGAACACCGGGTGGGTGAGGAAGGGGGTGGTGCGCACCAGGTCCACCGGCAGCACCGGCCAGTCCGCTCGCGGCGTGGCCGGGTCGACCCCGAAGGCCTGCAGCACGGTGTCGACGTGCTGGGCGCTGGTCACCTCGTCACAGGCCACCCGCACCCGGTCGGCGTCGAGCAGGCCGAGGTTGACCCCCGCGCGCTCGGCGGCTGCCACGACCTCGCCGGCCCGGCCGGGCACCTGCACCAGCACGGTGTCGACGAAGTGGTCGTGCGCGACCTGCACGCCGGCCGCCCGTAGGGTCGCAGCCAGCCGGCGCGCGTGCCCGTGGGCTCGCCGGGCGATGGCGGTCAGCCCGTCCGGGCCGTGCCAGACGGCGAACATGGACGCGACCACGGCCAGCAGCACCTGCGCGGTGCAGATGTTGCTGGTGGCCCGGTCCCGACGGATGTGCTGCTCGCGCGTCTGCAGCGCGAGCCGGTAGGCGGGCGCCCCGTCGGCGTCCACCGACACCCCGACGAGTCGACCGGGCAGCTGGCGCTCCAGCCCGGCCCGGACGGCCAGGTAGGCGGCGTGCGGGCCACCCCACCCCATCGGCACGCCGAACCGCTGGCTGCTGCCCACCGCGACGTCGGCACCGATCTCGCCCGGTGGACGCAGCAGGGTGAGCGCCAGCAGGTCGGCGGCGACCGTCACCTGGGCGCCGCGATCGTGCGCGGCGGCCACGAGCGCGGCGTGGTCGCGGACGACGCCGGAGGCGCCCGGGTACTGCACCACCAGCCCGAAGAACGGCTCGGGGGGCAGCGGCTCGTCCACGTCGATCACCACCACCTCGATCCCGAGCGGCTCCGCCCGGGTGGTGAGCACGGCCAGGCTCTGCGGCAGCAGGTCGGAGTCGACGAGCACCCGGTCGGACTCGGCAGCAGGTCCACGCCCGGCCCGGCGCATGAGCGTGACCGCCTCGGCCACGGCGGTGGCCTCGTCGAGCAGGCTGGCGTTGGCGATCGGCAGGGCTGTGAGGTCTTCGACCATCGTCTGGAAGTTCAGCAGCGCCTCCAGCCGGCCCTGGGATATCTCCGGCTGGTACGGGGTGTAGGCGGTGTACCAGCCGGGGCTCTCCAGCAGCCTGCGCACCACGACCGGCGGGGTGATCGTGTCGTGGTAGCCCAGCCCGATCATGGACACGTGTCGCTGGTTGCGCCGGGCCAGGCCCGCCAGCTCCTCCAGCACGGACCGCTCGTCGGTGGCCGGTGGCAGGTCGAGCGGACCCGGATACCGGATGCCGGCCGGGACGGCGGCGTCCAGCAGTGCCTCCAACGAGGGGTACCCGACGACGGCGAGCATCCGCTCCACCTCATCGTCACGGGGTCCGACATGGCGCGCCACGAACGGTGCGGACCCGGCGGCGGTCGAGCCGTCGGTGACGGGGGGGACGCTCATCGTGGGCACCTCGGTCACGAGCAGGGCACGCCCCGGCTGGGGCGGCCCCGACTGTCACCGGCTGGTTCCAGCGAGGTCTACTCCGGGCGGTCCTTGGTGCCTGAGAGGTTCCGGGGAGGTTGCCCCTTCGGCGGTCCGTCGTGGACGCTCTCCCGCCCGGCGTCGACGACCTCGCGGTAAGGCTACCCCGACCCGAGCCGGCGCTGCCGACGCGCCGCGAGCTCATCACCGGCCGTGGCCGCACCCGGCTCGGCCCCGTCCTTGCTCTCGGCCGGCAGGGCCACGAGCTCGGCCTCGACCTCTCGCCACACCCGGCCCACGGCGATCCCGAACACCCCCTGGCCGCCCTGCACCAGGTCGATGACCTCGTCGGGCGACCTGCACTCGTAGACGCTGGCGCCATCGCTCATGAGCGTCACGCCGGCAAGGTCCTCCACGCCGCCCTCACGCAGGTGCTCGACCGCGGTGCGGATCTGGTGCAACGACACCCCGGTGTCGAGCAACCGCTTCACGATCTTGAGCACGAGGATGTCTCGGAAGGAGTACAGCCGCTGGCTGCCCGAGCCGGTGGCCGGCCGGACGGATGGCTCCACCAGGCCGGTGCGCGCCCAGTAGTCCAGCTGGCGGTAGGTGATACCGGCCGCCCCGCAGGCCACCGGCCCGCGGTAGCCGACGTCGTCGGGCACCGGCCCGACCGGGTCGTCGAAGAGAAGTCCCTGGGTTACCCGGGTTGCTCCCGCCCGACCCTGGCTGCTCGCCGGTCCGCCCTGGCCGTACCCGTCCGCCATGGAAGTCCCTCGATCCTGGTCACACGCGTGGAACTACATCCGCGTCGTAGCAGCGACGGTAGGGACGGACGGCGGGCGCGTCAACGCAACACGCCAACCTCGACCTCAGGTCGAGAGTGAGCCCGAACGGCCGGGCTCAGGTGCCCGGGCCCTCCTGCTCGAAGTCCTCCGGCGAGACCTGGTCCAGGAACTCACGGAACTTCTCCACCTCCGCCTCGTCCTCGGCCGGGATCGCCAGTCCCGCCTCGTCGAGCACCTCCTCCGCGCCGAGCACCGGGGTGCCGGTCCGCAGCGCGAGGGCGATGGCGTCCGAGGGCCGGGCACTGATCTGCGCCCCGGTGTCGAACACCAGCAGCGCGTAGAAGACGCCGTCGGTGAGGTCGGTGATGCGCACCTCGACCAGCCGGGCGCCGAGGCCCGCGATCACGTCCCGCAGCAGGTCGTGGGTCATCGGGCGGGCTGGGGTGACCCCCTGCTGTGCCATCGCGATCGCGGACGCCTCCGGTGCCCCGATCCAGATCGGCAGATACCGCTCGCCGTCGGACTCCCGGAGCAGCACGATCGGCTGGTTGGAGGGCATCTCCACCCGGACCCCGACGACCTCGAGCTGGCGCACACCGCCACCTTAGCGCCGGAGCACCTCGCGGACCCCGGCACGGACCAGCGCGGTGTGCAGCCGCACCGACAGCGCGGCGATCTCCCGCGCGGCCTCCTCGGCCCGCGACGGGCCGTCGGAGGTCCGCAGCCGCAGCAACGGCCCGACGACCTGCTCCACCAGGCCCACCTCCCGGTCCGCCGCGGTGCGGAAGGGCCGCAGGTGGCGTGGCTCGAGCCCGAAGTCGGCGAGTTCGGCGCAGACCCGCAGCACGGCCAGGGCGTCCCCGTCGTAGTGACCGTTGCGCCGGGGCTGGACCAGGCCGTGCCCCTCCAGCGAGGACAGCAGCGCTTCGTCGGCCCCGGCGGCCTCCACCAGCTCGGCGCGGGTGAGGCTGACCTCGCTCTCCCGGCCCAGGTCGGCTACGTCCGGGCCCGGCGCCTGGCCGACGGCGCGGGGAACACCGGGACGCCCCAACGGCGCTGCCGGCTCCAGGCCCCGGTCCATCGCGTCGAGGTGCTCCCGGATCACCTTCAGCGGGAGGTAGTGGTCGCGCTGCGCG
>Ga0114939_10002315_pt1 | contig 14222 bp, 11 predicted proteins | sample AshMeaCrysSpring_FD_87196 | JGI IMG/M metagenome (GOLD analysis project Ga0114939, IMG submission 87196) | Groundwater microbial communities from Big Spring, Nevada to study Microbial Dark Matter (Phase II) - Ash Meadows Crystal Spring | ecosystem: Environmental > Aquatic > Deep subsurface >... | reverse complement strand
TGAACTGGCGGACGCCGTGCTCGCCCGCAAGGATGACATCGACGCCACACTCGCAGCAACCGTCGATCATTACTCGCCGGAACGCATCGATCCCGTGGACCGCGCTGTCCTGCGGCTGGCGACATATGAGATCCTGCATGCCGGCACGCCTCCGAAAGTGGTCATCAATGAAGCGGTCGAACTCGCGAAACGCTTCGGCACGAGCGACTCCAAGCGCTTCGTCAATGGCGTGCTGGACCGCATCGCCAGGGAGGCCGGCGGCCGGCCGGAAATCCCGATCACATAGGATCATGATATGGAAATATCATATGCATGATTCCGTCACGCGCCGTCGAATGGACGCAGCGGGAAGCGCCTGATCCTTCCCTTCCGCCGCCGGGAAGGGCCTCGGGGAGTATGGTTGAAACTCAAACGCCAACAGTGCCCCCCGCCTCGCGCGGCCGGAATTCTCCCCCCGGATCATCCCGGCTTGGCGCGAAACGAGAGGCGGGGGTAGGTTGCTCGGGGATTTCCGCAGGGGCAAGGGGATTTCTCCGCCGCTGCGAGAAAATACGCCGGAACAAGCCGGACCGGCGCAATCAACGCGCCATGCGGTCGCGAATCGACTGCATGGAATTCACCAGCAGCACCCGCAGCTCGGGATCGGCGCCGGAGAGCACGGCACCCAGCACGGGCAGGCTGTCGGCCCCGCCAACTCGGCCCAACAAACGCACGGCGGAGTAGCGCTGGGAACCCGCAGTGGTGGGAAAACGGCGCAGCAGCGCGGGCTCGGCGTCCCGCCCCAAGTCGCCGTAGAGACTCTCCCAGATCATCGGGTTGCGGTCCCACAACTCGTCAAGGACCGGCAGCACCTCCGGGTTCTTCTCCTTGACGATGAGGGCGACCATTTCCTCCGGAACCGTCACATTGTGGACCATCAGCTTCCCGACCTCCTCCAGCGCGGCCTTGCCGGCCGGGCCCGGCTCATCGGACCACACCGCCAGCGCCTGGCAGATCGCGCCCTTGAAGCCGACTCCGGGAGATCCCAGCAGCGAGATGAGCTTGCGGGTGATGTCACTGCGGTAAATTTTCGGCTCGGCCTCGGCGAGGCGCTTGACCGCCTTCTCCACCCGCTGCAGGTCGATGCTTTCCAACTCGCGCTTGTTGAGATCGTAAAACGCCGGGTGATTCCTGTCGGCGAGCTTGTCGATCGGACCCTCGACGAAGTTCTCGTTGTTCACCCTGATTTCGGCCACCGCGATTTCCGGATACATGTTTTCCACAGAGCCGAGGGCGGCGGCGGTCGCGGCCACCTCCTCGAGGGACATCCTCACGCCGGTGACCACCATCAGGAAATTCCCGTTGCCACGGGGGTAGTAGTGCGACTGCGGGTCCGCGCCGGTCACGCGCAAAATGAAATCCTTCACCAGAAAGCGGTTCTGCTCGCGCAGATCCCGCAGCCAGAGGCCCACCGCGCGCCGCGAGCCGCCTTGTTCCTCGAGCCTTTTGATTTCGGCTTCCAGCGGTTCGGTGCCGATCCTGCCGCGCAGCTCGGTGATCGCCTCGCTCTCTTTGCTGCTTGCGGCTGTGGCGGCTGCGGAGACTGCGGCTTGCGCGCCTTCCTCCGCCGCCGGAGCGGGCGCGGCCTCGACTGTCCGGGTTCCCAAAGGGATCGAGCCCGTCCTGAAATTGAGCGGCAACAAAATCAACCCGAAGCCCATCAGCAAGCCAACGCCGATGGCCTTGGCGCGGGCCCGGGGGTTGGCATACGCCAGCAACGCCGTGCCGAGCAGACCGGTGAAACCAGCCATCAGCAGGCGGTTTTGCGTCGTCATGCCATCCAATATTCCGCCGCGGCTGGCACCGAAGATCAGCAGCAGCGCCATCAGAACCATGCCGCCCACCCCCACGAATCCCGCCACGATCCGCTCCGGTGTGGCGGGCTCGAATTTCGCGGGATCCGGCGGTTCGGCATATCGCACGGTGGGCGTGCCCACCACCGGCGGCGCGACTGCCAGCGGCACCCGCTGGAAGCGGTTCAACCGGGCATTTCTCCGCTCGCCGGGATAGAATTTCTTTCCCCGCACGATGACTTGGTCGTTGATCCGGAAACGATGCTCGCAGGCACCGCACTCCACGGTCCGTCCCATCAAATCATCGCCCACCTTGAATCTCTGGCCGCATGACGGGCAGCGGATCAGCAGCAGGGGTTCATCTCGGATCTCATCGGACATCGTTGCGCGGCCACTCTTGATGCGATTCATGGCGATTGCAATCCCCAAGCCTGCGCACAGGTCATTCAGGGTCCGGCGCTTCCGTGCCGGCGGGCTCTGAAAAGTAACGGGCGCGGACCGTTGCCGATCCGCGCCCGAGATTGCACATTTCCCCCCAAAGATCCCGCCTGGCTTTGCCGGCGCTTGATCGACTTCCCCCCGGAGTTCGATGTGGCCTGTGGCAGAGTTGCGCGGGATTGAGAATATGTCGGAAAGGTTGGCAGTCCGCCGTGGCTCGCTGTCGCCTTTCGTTGGATGTAAATTGCACCGGAATTTCGGGTTTTGAAAGCGATTTGGGCTCCCAATCCCGGCCAGGTGATCCCAAATCCGGCCGCAAACCGCCGAACGGTGATTTGATTTGGCCGTGCTTGTTGATTTTGCCAGCCTGCCGGCATGAAACCGCTTGTGGAAAGCGATTGGCCGCGCCTCGTCCGCCCCGGCAGCCGGGTATTCATCGGCGGCGGCGCTGCGGTGCCGCTGGCGCTGGTGGAGTCGATGCTGAAACGGGCGGATTCCTACAAAGACGTGGAACTGGTCCACATTCACGGCCTCGGCGAAACGCCGTGGATCGATCCCCGCTACGAGCAGGTGCTGCGGCCCAACTCGTTTTTCCTGACACCCGCACTGCGCGAGGCGGTCGAGCGCGGCGCGGCGGATTACACTCCCTGCCCCATGTCGGAAGTGGCGTCGCTTTTTGAACACGGCCCGCTCCCGCTCGACGTGGCGCTGATCCAGGTCAGCCCTCCCGATGAGGACGGCTGGTGCTCCTTCGGCGTGAGCGTCGATGTGGTGCAGGCCGCCGCCAGGTCCGCCCGCACCGTGATCGCCCAGATCAATCCGAACATGCCGCGAACCTGCGGCGACTGCCGGATTTCCGTGCGCAGGATCAATTTTTTCATCGAGCGCGCCGCCGCCCTGCCGGAAATGCCGCCTGCGGTTCTGGACGGCCGCCACGCGCGGATCGGACGCTACGCGGCGCAACTCATCGAGGATGGATCCACGCTGCAGGTGGGCCTGGGAAACACCTCGGAGGCCGTCGCGCGGGCTTTGAGGAAACACCGCCATCTCGGCATTCATTCCGGATTTTTCAACGACGCGCTGATGGATCTCGTCCGCTGCGGCGCGGCGGACGGTTCCCGCAAAAGCCATCATCCGGGCAAAATCGTCGCCAGCCATGTGCTCGGCAGCCGCAGGCTCTATCGCTTTGTGGACGGCAACACGGACCTCGAGCTGCATCCCAGCGCCTGGGTGAACGACCCGTGGCGCATCGCGCGCAACGACCGCATGGTGGCCGTCAACGACGTGCGCGAAATCGATCTGACCGGCCAGGTGGTGCGCGATTCCAGCGGCCACCGGTTTTATGGAGGCATTGGCGCCCTGCAGGACTTCATCCGCGGCGCGGGCCGCAGCAAGGGCGGGCGGCCGATCATCGCGCTCACTTCCACTGCGGAGGAAGACGGCCGCTCGCGCATCGTCGCCGGGCTGGAGCCGGGCAGCGGCGTCTGCACCAGCCGGGGGGACGTGCATTACGTGGTCACCGAGTTCGGCGTCGCCAGCCTGCACGGCCGCAGCATCCGGGAGCGCGTCGCGCGGCTGGTGGAAATCGCCCACCCCGACCACCGCGAGGCCTTGCTGGAAGGCGCGCGCCTCCGCGGCTGGCTGCCGAAGTTTTTCACCATGCCCGCCACCGATCCGGGAATCCGCGAAAACGGCGTGGAGAGCGCGTGGCTGCGCTTCAAGGCCGGCCGCTTCCTGCTGCGCCCGCTCCATCCCAGCGACATGCGCGCCCTGCAGGAGTTCTTTTATTCCCACGACGAGGAAACCGTGCGCCTGCGCTACGGCTACCAGCGCGACCGCATGACCGGCGAGTCCGCCTACAAACTCGCCGCCGTGGACCAGCGCCGCGATCTCGCGCTGGGAATCTTCGAGGAAATCCACGAGCGCCAGGAACTGCGCGCAATCGGCCGCTATTTCCTCGATGACGACGGCAAGGGCGCGGAAGTCGCCTTCGTGGTCCACGAAGCCACCCGCCACTCGGGCATGGCCGGTTTTCTGTTAGGCGAACTGGCGGCCGTCGCCGGACAGCGCGGAGTCGCCAGCCTTTGGGCGAACGTTCTGCGGGAAAACCGCGCGATGGCCGGGCTGTTTCTCGCCGCGGGCGGCACGGAATGCGCTTCCGCCGGAGATGGCGAACGGCTGTTCCGCATGCCGGTGGCGGACATTCTCAAAACCCGCGGGAAATTCCTCAAAAGCAAACACATCCAACGCATCGAGCGATGAGCGGCGCAACCCGAACGGCCGGCATTCATTATGATGCGGTCTATCTGAAGCATGACACCGGGCCCTGTCATCCGGAGTCCGCGACGCGCTACCTCGCGCTGATGGCGGCGCTGGAGGATCTCCCGCCGGAGTTCGTCAGACTGGGCGGCCGCCGCGCCACCGTGGCGGAGATCCTGCTGGCCCACCAGCATTACTATCACGATCTGGTCTATCGGGATGTGGAGACCTTCGCGGACCAATTGCGCACGGGCGACACGGCGATCTGCGAGGAAAGTTATGACGTGGCGCTGGAAGCCACCGGCGCGGTGCTGGCGGCCGCGGACGCGGTGATGCGCGGCGGGGTTTCATCCGCCTTCTGCGCGGTGCGCCCGCCCGGCCACCACGCCACCGCCACCCGCGGCATGGGATTTTGCATTTTCAATCATGTGGCCGTCGCCGCGCGCTACCTGCAAAGCCGCCACGGACTGCGGCGCGTGGCGATCATCGACTGGGACGTCCACCACGGCAACGGCACCGAGGAGATCTTCATCACGGACCCCACCGTGCTCTACATTTCACTCCACGAGCGGGATATCTACCCGCACACCGGCGCGGCCGGACAACGCGGCGAGGGGCCGGGAATGGGAGCCAACCTCAACATCCCGCTGCCCGGAAATTCCGATGGCAATACCGCCCTTCAGGCATGGGACGCCCGGGTCGGCCCGGCCATCGATGACTTCCGTCCGGATTTCCTGCTGGTCTCCGCCGGCTTCGACGCACGCATGGGCGATCCGATCGGCGGCCTGCAATGGTCGGATGAGACTTTCGCGGAAATGACCCGCCGCTGCGTGAAGATGGCCGCCAAACACTGCGGCGGCCGGATCGTCTCGGTGCTGGAGGGCGGCTACAATCCGGCCGGGCTGGCATCAGCCGCCGTGGCGCATGTGCGGGCGCTCGCCAACATCAATGCGGACGGCGGCTGATTTCCACACACACTGCCATTCTCACTTCCAATTTTCATCTTGCGCCCGCATTGACATCATGTGATTTTGATTTGTCTCAATAAAACCCATTACCGCCATGAAAGAAATCCTTGAAGCATGGAAGCGGGTGGATCGCAACAAGGTGGCAGTCGCGCTGAGCGTGATCCCCGGCTTGGGGCATCTATACAAACACCACTACCTCGCCGGATTCGGCATCCTGACCATTGGCAACGTGCTGACGGGCTTCATCGCCGGCCTGCTCGTATTCGGCACGCTTGGCGCCTCGCTGTTTCTGGTTCCCGCGGTCTGGATCGCCGGAGTCGCCTGTTCGGCCTACATGGCCTCGGACGAACACGGCCACCACCCGTGGCTGCATGTATGGAACTACCACTGGGCGGACTTCATCCACCGCACCAGGAAAGCCTGACGCGGCCGCCGCGGGGCTGCGGCGTACGCGGATTCATTACGCGCATCGAGGGGGATTGCGCGAGGATTTCCATGGGCGCGCGGCGATGCCGCGGTTAGATTGCATCATCTACGAGCGCCGGTGACGTCCATTGCCGGCCATGTCTGAATACCAACCCGATTTCTCCCATGAAAAAGATCATCGTAGCAGCCAATCTCGGGCAGTTGAGGGTTCTCAAATACCGCGAGGCCGGTGAGGATCCAGTCGAGCAGAAACATCTCGTCGAAGTGCCCGCCGAGTCCGGAAAACAACATGTGAAATCCATCCATGAAACGGTGACCGACCAGTCCGGCCGTTTCGGACGCGGCACATCCGTGGGCCTGGAAACCGGCATGTCCTACGGAGAGGAACACAACCTGAAGACGGAAATGGAGCGCGCGGCCCTCAAGCACATGGCCGCCCGCATCGAGGATGTCCTCGCCGAGGAAGGGCATCCCGCCTGGATTCTCGCGGCTCCCAGGACGATTCTCGCGCGCCTGGAGGAATCCCTCACGGCCGGGGCGCGCAAATCCCTGACATCCAGCCTGGGCGCCGATCTGACCCGCTGCCCGCTGGCGCAAATGGAGGAACGCTTCCTGTGAGAGACATGAAAGGTCAGGACGCCGCCGGGCTTTTCCGCGGACTGCTGGAAGCCGCTCCCGACGCCATCGTGATCGTCAACCGGCGGGGCGTCATTGAACTCATCAATTCGCAGACCGAGCGGATGTTCGGCTACAGCAGGGATGAATTGCTGGGACAACGGATGGAAATCCTGGTCCCCGAGAATCTGAGGGATTCCCATGTCGGTCTGCGCAAGGATTACATGGCGGCGCCGTTCGCACGCCGCATCGGCAAGGACAGGACGCTCAGCGCCCGGCGCAAGGATGGCACGGAGTTTCCCGCGGAAATCGGCATCAGCCCGCTGCTGACCGCAAACGACATGCTCATCATCAGCTCCATCCGCGACGTGACCGAGCAAACCCGGGCCGAAGAAGTCATCCGCAAGCTCAACAGCGAGCTTGAAGCCCGCGTTCAGGAACGAACCGCCGCGCTGCGCAAAGCCAATGAAAAACTGCACAAGGAAATCGCCGCGCGCCACCGCCTCGAAAAGGAAATCCTCGAAATCAGCGAGCGCGAGCAACAGCGCATCGGCCGCAACCTGCATGACGATCTCGGCCAGCGCCTCGTCGGCATTTCCTACATGAGCCATCTGCTCGCTAAAGCCCTCACGGCCGTCGCCTCGCCGGAGGCCGGACAGGCCGCCAAAATCACCGGCTTGCTCAACAACGCGCTGGCCCTCACCCGCTCGCTGGCGCGCGGGCTGCATCCCGTGGCCTTGAAATCAGGCGGCTTGGTGGCCGCGCTCGGGGATCTGGCGGAGCGCACATCGGAGATCTACCGGGTGAATTGCCGCTTCGCAGGTCCGCCGGGGGAACCGAATCTGCCGGACACCGCGGCCACCCACCTCTACCGGATCGCCCAGGAAGCCGTCACCAACGCAGTCAACCACGGCAAGGCCACCGACATCCGCATCGAACTCGTCCTGCAACCGGAACGCGCCTCGCTCTCGGTGACCGACAACGGCACGGGCATTCCCAAGCTCAACCCGCGCCGCAAGGGCATGGGCCTGCGAATCATGAATTATCGCGCCGATGTCATCAACGGCAGTCTGGTTTTCGCCGCGCCTGAGGGCGGCGGCACCGTGGTGACCTGCTGCGTTCCCATAACAGGCGCACCCGCCTGATTTCCACCCTATTGACTGCGGCGCGAGCCGCGCGAAACTGACAACATGCCTGCGGAGGAAAAACTTCACGATCCGTGGCTGGTGGCGGTCTGGCCGGGAATGGGTGGCGTGGCGATCAGCGCCGGATACTATCTGATGGCCAAGCTCGGCATGCATCTGCTCCTGGAGTTTCCCGCCACCGAGTTTTTCGACCTCGAGCAGGTGGAGGTCAAGGATGGCATCATCCTCTCCAAGCGCCTGCCGCGCAGCCGCCTTTTCCTGTGGGACGATCCCGCGAAAAAGCACGACCTTATCCTGTTCATCGGCGAGGCCCAGCCGCCGGCCAGAGGCGGCGCCTTTTGCCGCAAACTCATCGACCAGGCCAAAACCCTCGGCGTGCGGCGCGTCTTCACCTTCGCCGCCATGGCCACACCGATGCGCCCGAAGCAGGACTCGCGCGTCTTCAGCGCCGCCATCGACCGCGAAACACTCGCGGAATTCAAACAACTCGACCTCCATATTCTGGAAAACGGCAACATCAGCGGGCTCAACGGAGTGCTGCTGGGCATGGCGGCCGCCAGCGGACTCCCGGGCGGCTGCCTGCTGGGTGAAATCCCGCACGTTTTCTCCCAGATCCCGTTTCCCAAGGCCTCGCTCGCCGTGCTCGAGTCCTTCTGCGTGATGACCGGCATCGAGATCGACTTCACCGAACTGCGCGATCACGCCAAAACCGTGGAATCCACCCTGGAGGACTTCCTGGTGCGCATGGAGCAGGCGGTCGAGGAAGCGCACACGCAGCCCGGCCACCTGCCGGAACCGGACGACAACGGCGACAAGACCCCTCGCCGGGAGGCCGCGGACCGGCAGCGCATCGAAGCGCTTTTCACCGAAGCGCGCAATGACCGTTCACGGGCCTATGAACTCAAGCAGGAACTCGACCGCCTCGGGCTTTTCGGTGAATTCGAGGACCGCTTTCTCGACTTGTTCAAGGAGCCCGGATGATGGATATCGACCCACCAGCCATGAGTGAGCCGGCGACAACGCGCAAGATTCTGTTAGTGGACGATCACCCGCTGCTGCTTGAGGGGCTGGGACGCATGATCACCGCCGAGGCGGGACTGGAAGTCTGCGGCTTGGCGGGCAGCGTGCAGGAGGCGCTCGCCCTCGTGGAAACCGCGCCGCCGGATCTCATCGTCACCGACCTCACGCTGCCCGGGCGCAACGGGCTGGAACTCATCAAGGACCTGGCCGCCACCCACCCGGAAATCCCCATCATCGTGCTTTCGATGCACGACGAGATGATCTACGCGGAGCGCGTGCTGCGCGCCGGCGGCCGCGGCTATGTGATGAAGGACACCCCGCCCCAGCGCCTGCTGGAAGCCATCCACACCGTGCTCGATGGCGGCGTGTTCGCCAGCCAGGGCGTCACCAGCCGTCTGCTCAGGGGGCTTTCCAATGGCAAGGGAGCCTGCAAAACCGGTTTCCCGCTCGAACACCTCACCGACCGGGAAATGGAAGTCTTTGAGCTCATCGGCCGCGCCAAGAACAATCACGAAATCGCGTCCCGCCTTGGCATCAGCCCCCGCACCCTGGACGCCCACCGCGCCCATATCCGTGAAAAACTCGGCCTTGCGGACAGCAACGAGTTGACCCGCCACGCCATCCGCTGGGTGGAAATCGGAATGATCGACTCCTAGGAGACGCATCGTGGGGCGGATTCACCGCCTGCCATTGCCGGAGGCATAGGCAATCCGCGTACGACTCCCTGCGGCAATCACGCGTGACTGTTGATGAATTCCACCAATTCCAAAAAACCGCGGCACGGCTAGGTTGAGTTTGCCCCCGGATCATCAGGTGACTCGCAAACTCCGAACAGCCGCCATAGCCATGAAAAAAGCAGGATCCGCAGGGTTGGCTCTGATATGCGCCGTGATATCAATTACGGCATGCCAGGACCGCGCGGCGCTCATGGGCCGGGGGTTCCGGCTGCCAGAGGGCGATGTCGAGCGCGGCAAGACCGCCTTCATCGAACTCAACTGCCACCACTGCCACACGGTGGCGGGTCTTGAGTTGCCGAAACCGGAAATCCCCGCCGGCGTGTCCTTCGAACTCGGCGGCGTGGTGCGCACGGTGAAATCCTACGGACAACTGGTCACGGCGATCACCCAGCCCCAGCACATCGTTTCTGCCGACTACCTCGCGCGGATCGAGAAGGCCCGCCGCGATGGAACCGCATCGCCCATGCCTTCCTTCAACGAACAAATGACCGTCAGCCAATTGACCGACATCGTCACGTTTCTCCACTCCCACTACCGGAAAGCACCTCCACCCGGCATGAACTACCCCCAATACATGCCTTGAATCCCAATCCGCAAAACCCATTCGCCGTCATGCAAAATTCCTCCACCAAACGATTCGGAAACCGCAGGGAGGCCGGCCGCGAGCTGGCAAGGCGTCTCAGCCGCTTCGCAGGTTCCATGGACGCCGTTGTGCTCGCGCTGCCGAAGGGCGGCGTGGCCGTCGGCGCGGAAATCGCCCGCACTCTGGGCCTGCCCTTTGACGTCCTGCTCGTCGGCAGGATCACCGCCCCGGGTTGCGGCGATACCGCGCTGGGCGCCATCACCAGCGGCGGCGTCCGCTTGCTCAACAACGCGATGATCGACCGCCTGGGCCTCAACGAGACGGATGTCCGCAACGCCGTGCTCAAAGAGTGCCGGCATCTCGCCCGCAGGGAGAAAATCTACCGCGGCCAGCGCCCGTCCCTCGAGATCGCCGATCAAACGGTGATTCTCGTCGATGACGGCACCGCTTCATGCTCCACCGTGCGCAATGCCATTCGGTTGCTGCGCAGGCAGCACGCCGAGCGCGTCGTCGTCGCGATGCCCGCCGCCTGTCATCACACGGCATGCGACATGCGCATGGAGGCCGATGAAGTGTTGACGCTGGCCGAGCCGTCCTCGCCGGTCACCGTTGGACAATGGTTCGATTCCTTCCCCCGCACGAAAGCCGCGGACGTGCGCAGACTCCTGAGCGGTGAATTTTCCGAAACCGCCGCCGGCCACCGGAACTGAAGCGCGGGCATCGACCATTCCGAACCGGAACGAAGATCTTCCCCCGAAAAATCCCCCCGAAAGACGCCGGTGGCAGGACTCATGCGGCTTCCGACGGAAACAAACGGCTGCGGCGGCATTCACGCCGCAGTCGTCATTTTTTGATGGGCGCGCGGGTTCACCGCAGGCGGGAAAAAACGTGGCGATCCACATCGCCCGGCGTGTTCCGGCTCGTATTTTGCCCTCGGGCATCGGGTTTTCAATGCGGCGCTCGAACGCAGTCCGTCGAGCGGATCCACCCTTCGGCATTGCCGGGCAGCCGGATTCGCGTCCAACCGGAGCGCGATTCCATCCAATCGAATTCCGTCGCCTCGGGCAGGTTGCGGTCGAAGGCGGCGTCATAGCCATAGCCGGGCCCGAGCCGGACGTCGGCCGTTTGCACGACAACGCCCCTGGCGGGCTGGAATGCCGTCAGCAGGAGTGAAATGGCGGGTATCAGCAGGGCGATGCCGCACGCCGCCCAGACTGCGGGGTGGATGCGGCGGCCGAGCAACCTGGCGGTTAGAAATACCGTCCATGCTGTTAGATAAACAAGCAGCGCGAGTCCGGCGCGCAGCGGCAGGGCCCAGCGGTTGAATTTCATCCAATGGTCCGCCAGTCGACCGGGTGCCGCCGCACCGGCCACTTCGGCATTCGCGCGCAGCGCGGTGATGGTCGCGATCGCTTCGCGGATTTGCGGATCGAACGGTCTGCGGCTTTCGGCGGCCCGCAGATTGGCGAGGGCGCGACCGTTTTCGCCGGCGAAGAACCAACAATTTCCGGCGTTGAGGAAATTCCCCGCTGTCTCAAAGCCCAACGCCGCGCGGGTGAACAGCGGGCGGGCCTCGTCCGGTTTTTCCCCCCTCATCCGCATGGCCTTTTCAAAGAGCGCGTCCGGCGGAGTGGCGGCATGGCCGCATGCCAGGCAGAGCAGCATGGCGAGGCAGACCAGCAATGGCGCGGTGGCTTTGTGAATCCGCCGCATCAGCGTGCGGAGCGCTTTCCCGCCGTCGGCAGCCGCGCCGCCGTCCCCGCCCGCATAATCCAACGCGTCGCGCCGCTCGAAATGCCTCCGCACTTCGGCCACCAGCCCGGGTGACAGGCCTGCTTTTTCCAGCGCGGTGGTTACGGATTGGCCAGTCAATGCCGCGGCATCAAGCCCGAGCCGGTCGGCGAGGTAATTCCGCCACGCGCGCTCCGGATCGGCATGGAAGGCGCGGTGAAAGCGTCCGGCAGCGGCGCTGGAGCGGGCATATGACGCGTCCCAGCGGCAACGCTCGAGGTGGCGGATTGCCGGCCGCAGGACCAGCCATGCCAGTGGCGGGGTTGCCAGCGCCAGCCACCAGAAGCGGGCCAGGATTTCGAGCATCGTGCAAAGGGCTGCGGACATTGGTCCGGGCGGGCGATTGTGCCTGATGCCGGCTGCGGGCGCAAGCGGCTCGGAACGCGCGGCCACCGGCCGGTATGTGACCCGCCCGCCGTCAGGCATAACCTTGAGCGCCAAGGGCTTGCTTCTCAACATGCGGAACGAGCCCGCCTCCACATCGAACACCTGCAGCGGCAGACCGGGAATGACAGCGGCGTCGGCCCGCAGCGGCCGCAAAACATAGGTGAAAACGCGCGAATGGCCAAGCACCCGCTCGCGGATCGGTTCGCGCGACAGTTGAAAGCCCGTGGCCACTGCGTCGAGTGATGCGGCGGGCAGAGCGGGAAGCGCGCGCGGGCAGGCCAGACCGTCGAGCGTCACGGTCAGCAGCACCGCTTGGCCGACGACCGGATCAAGCGGTTCCGCAACGGCCGCTGGCTGGATTGTTCCAGCCACACCGGCATAGAACGCGTTGCGCCCTCCGGTCGGCAATGCCTTCACCACCATCCGCGGAATCTCCGCGCTGAGATGAACCTGCTCGTAATTGTCACGATCCCCGGCCGCCGCGAAGAAATGGTTGTCGAAATAACTCGGATATTTGCTCACGCCCGCCTTATCGCCCGCAAGCAGCGCGCAACCAATCTGCAGCGGGCTTTCAGGAAATACCCCGGCCTGCCGCGGCACCAGCGCGTAGCGGAACTCGATTCCCGCCACCTCCTGTTCCACCGGCAACAGACGCCCGATCACCCGCTGGCCGTTGACCGGCAAACCGATGCGCTGCTCCTCCGCAACCTCCGGCTCCAGCGGATAGACCTCCAGCCTCTTGTCATCGAGCAGCGGAATCCGGAAATCCAGCTCGCGGCAGCGCGTGAAGGACGCGCGGCTCGTCCATGTGATCGTCAGCACGTTCGCCTCATCCTGATACGGCGCGCCGGTTTCCAACCGCGCCGCGAGCGACATCTCGGCCGCCTGGCGCGGCTTGCGGATTGCGATGCCGAAGGGCGGTGTGGACGCGCTCTCCGCACCGTCCCGCACCTCGATCGGCGGTATGGCCAGCAGACCGTCCCGTTCGGCCATCAGTTCGATGAGGAAAACAGGTGCCGCCGGCCCGCCCGCCGCGCCCTGCCTGTCGAACGGTCCGGTCACCCCGATGACTTTCGCGCCCGGAACCGCCGCGATCTCGCCGACCTGCGGGGTTCGCGCACCCGTCACCCGCAGTTCGAGCACGATCGGCTCGTAGGGAAAATGGCTGAGTTTTTGCGGCACAATTTCGACAGCCGGTTGCCCGGAAGCCTGGCCCAGTGCGCCAGACAACAACGCCAGCATGGGAATGAACGTTCTCACCAGTTTTTCTTCACACCGGAGCCGGCGCGCGCTTCCCGCTTGCGCGCGCGGTCCTGTAGGTTGCGTGCTTCCTCCTCGAGGATCTCCTCTTGGGAGTAGTTCGGGATCGGCAGTGAGCGCGCGTCGAGCGCCGTCTTGAATTGGCCGGACATCGCGGGCATCGACTGGTTGGCCGCCTGATCGGCATCCGTGAGTTCCATATCCTCGTCATACTCGAAATCCTCCATGGACTCGTCGCTTTCCCCCTCATCGGAAGTCTGGTTGTCGCCGCTGGCCAGTTCATCGAGCGCCTGCTTCATCCGCGCGGCCGCGATGCGCATCCCGGAATTCGCGGCGGGCAAGTCGGGCGCGGCGGCGCCCAGCGAGGCAAGCGTTTGATCCTGCGCGCTCAACGCTTCGGCAAGCTGCGCCACCGCGCCATCGAACTGGGTGCCGGGCGGCGCCACGGATTTCTCAAAGGCGGAGGACAGCAGCTTGCGAATCATGCCTTGGTGTGCGGAGACCGTTTCGAGCACCGAGGCGGTGCCGGCGCGGACCTCTCCCTGGCCGGATGTGGCGGGCGGGATGGCGGCGTGCTGTTCCTGTGGGGAAACGGGCGGCTTTTGCCGAAGCAAGGCCTGGCTCTTCGCGGAAAGCTCCACCTGTTTGGCCAGCAGGATCTTGAGACGTTCGATCGCCTGAGCGAGCTCCTCGCGGCATTCTTCGTCGGCTTTGCGCTGCTCGGCGAGCCGTGCCTCGATCTCGCGGATGCGCGCGGTCAG
>Ga0114939_10002314_pt1 | contig 14238 bp, 22 predicted proteins | sample AshMeaCrysSpring_FD_87196 | JGI IMG/M metagenome (GOLD analysis project Ga0114939, IMG submission 87196) | Groundwater microbial communities from Big Spring, Nevada to study Microbial Dark Matter (Phase II) - Ash Meadows Crystal Spring | ecosystem: Environmental > Aquatic > Deep subsurface >... | reverse complement strand
CGCCCTTCGCCGAGCCCCCTGATCGCTGCCGCCAGTGCCTTCTTCGCACTCGTCCTCCTGGCCGGTTGCGACGCCCGCACCAACGTCGCTGCGACGGGCACCGCGCCCGAGCAGGCCGCGCACCTCTGGGTAACAGTCGAGGAAGTGTGGTTTGCGACGGCGGCCGACACCGTGCCCGAGGCCGAGACGGGCTGGACCCGCGAGAAGCTCTCGAGCCCAGTGGTGTTCGACCTCGCCGCCATCGACGCTGGCAAGCTCGTCCCGCTCGTCACCAACGTCTCGATCCCGGCGGGCGACTACCGGCAGATGTACGTCAAGCTCGCGGACGCGGGCGACCGCCTGCTCGACGCGGCCCGCGAGGCCGGCCTCGAGTACAACGCCCAGATCGACGTGAAGGGCGGGTCGGGCTCAGTGACGAAGCGCCGGCTCGAGCTGCCGGTGCCGCGCACCGGTCTCGCGATTCCCGTCGACCTGACGTTTCGTGACGGCTCGGGCTCGGGCAGCGACGCGGGCACGGTGAACCTCGCGCTCACGCTCGATGCCGCGCGCTCGGTCGTCACCTACGAGTACGGCTCCGACACGGGTTACGTGCTGAGTCCCGCCATCCGGGTCGACGACGCCGCGAAGGCGGGGTCGATCGTCGGCTCAGTAGACACGAGTGCGTTGCCGTCCGGTCACGCGCCGATTTACATCAGCGCGCAGTTGAAGGACGACGCCGGCGAGCGCTACGAGGTCGTGCAGCGGCGGCCGGTCACGGACGACGGCTCGTTCACGCTGTATCCGCTGCCGGCACCGAAGTCGGGCGAGAAGCTCTACGACGTCGTGATCGCCGGCGCCGGCTCGGACACCGTCGTGGTGCGCGACGTGCCCGTGACCGCCGGCAGCGAGGCCACGATGCTGCAAGCGACGCCGATCGCGCTCGCGGCTGCAAGGACCGTTTACGCGAACGTCGGCGAGCAGGTGCCCGCTTTGCCGGCCGGCACGCGAGTCGAGTTCCTGCAGACGCTGCCGGGCAGCGCCGAGCGGCCGCACGTCGTCGCCGACACGTCGCTCGATCCGATCCTGCGCGGACTGCCGGATGGCGCGTTCGGCCTGGCGGCCGGCCCGATTCACGTCGGCACCTACGCGGCCGGCGGGGCGATCGCCTTCTCCGCGACGACGCCCGCCGAGGGTACCGGCGGCTACCTCGTCGGCAGCTCGGGCGCCTACCGTCAGGGCGAGCTCGCGACGCGGACCTCCGACGTGTCCGGCAGCAGCGGGCGCCCGACGGTCGTGACCGTCCCGTTCCCCGAGGTGGCGAGCGGCGGCCGGCGCGGCACGCTGACGGTCAACCTGCTCGCGACGCCCGGCCAGTACGACAACGGTTTCGTGGCGGTCATGGCGGGGCACGAACTCGTGGAGACCGTCGAGATCGGCACGCTCCTCGACCGCGGGGGCGGACTCATCACGATCGCGGGCCTGCCGGCGGGCGCGGCCCTCGCGCCGGCCACGGGGATCCCGTATCGCGTGGCGGTGCGGGCGTGGAACTCGCGCAATGCGGCCAACACCTTCACGTGGACCGCCGCGACCCGCAGCGTGATCCTCGGCGACACCGGGGTCGGCGCCTTCTCGTTCCAGCTGCAGTAGTCCTTGCGCCTTACGGCGGGCCGGCCGGCCCGCCTTGACGCGCGCTTCCGTGTGTATCATGGTGATATCTTTGTGAAATCCGGTCTGCCGTCACGTGCGGCCGAACGGAGGTCGTCCATGTCGCGCCAGGCAACACCCCGTACCGAGGAGAACGAGCGCCGCACGTTGAGCGGCTACCTGATGGTCACCATCGGGCTCGCACTCATCGCGCTCGCGGTCTTCTTCTTCCTGAACGTTGGTGCCGCGGGCCCGGGCGCGCTGCTCTACGCCGTGCCGCTCGTGATCCTCGGCAGCTTCGTGCTCGCCGGCCTCTGCATGCTGCAGCCGAACGAGGCGGCGCTGCTGCTGCACTTCGGCGCGTACGAGGGTACGGACCGGGCCGACGGCCTGCGCTGGGCGAACCCCTTCTACCGCAAGCAGAAGATCAGCCTGCGCGCGCAGAACCTCGCGAGCGAACGGCTGAAGGTCAACGACCGGCGCGGCAACCCGATCGAGATCGCGCAGGTGATGCTGCGCCGCCAGCAGGCCGAGGCGATCATCGCGGCGGGCGGCTATGGAGAGCAACCTGCTCGTGGTGCCGTGCTCGGAGGGCGAGGCCCAGCCCGTCATCAACACGGGCACGCTCTACCAGTCGGGTCGCCGCCGTGAGCCGGCCGTCATACGGGCACACGCAGGCGGGGTGGCCGATCTGCCTGTCGCCCGCCGCGCTGGCGAGACCCTGAGCCCGCATGGCGAGCCCCGACAAGAAGGCATTCCTGCTGCGGATCGATCCGCAGGTGTGGGCGGAGATCGAGCGCATGGCGGCGGCGGAACTCCGCAGTGCGAACGCGCAGGTCGAATTCCTCCTGCGCGAGGCGCTCGAGGCCCGCGGTGTGCGCAAGAGGCCTCCGCGCAAGGACCGACCCGCGTAGTTCTGCGGATTGCCCCGGCCGCGCCCGCGCGGAAGCCTTCCCTCGATCGGCGCCGCCGGCTCCCGGCGGGGTGCTCCGGAAGGGGTCGGCCATGCACGAGCGGGACGTGATCGGGCGAGCGTTGCTGCTGATCCTGTTGTCGATCGCTGCCGTGGCGGGCGCGCGGGCCGCCGTCAGTGGAGAGGACGCGAAGGCGCTCGGCACCACGCTGACCCCGGTTGGCGCGGAGCAGGCGGGGAGCGCCGACGGCCGCATCCCGGCGTACGCCGGCGAGAAGCCCATCACTTCGACGGCGCAGTCGAACTGGGAGTTTCCGGTGTTCGATCCGAAGCGCACGCAGCCGATCCGCCCGGACGAGCCGTACTTCCAGTGAAAGGTCGACTACACCGGGCCGCAGCGGCGTGTAGGCGAGGCGTTTCTGCTCATCGAGCCGGTCGATCTGCTGAAAGCGCCGCGCCACTGCGCTCGCGTCCGACGAGTTCCTGCCCGACGGCACGCTGTCGCACAGCGTGTTCGCGCTGCTGAGCCAGAGCTACGACGCCGGCGTGCCGTTCTCCACCAACCACGTCGCCTACGACTTCGGCAAGGGCGCGTATTACCTCGCGTTCCTGCCGGGGCCGCATTCGGGCGTGAAGTACGTCGAGCCGCTGCCCGCGTCGCAGTGGTCGCCCGATTCGATGGTCGGGGCGGGAGTGCGATAGCGCAGCAGGTCAGGCGCCAACCTTTTGCAGGACGTCGAGGAACACCTCGACGTCCTGTGCGCCGCTCACGGCGTAGCGTCCGTCGAACACGAAGAACGGCACGCCGTTGATGCCGAGTTGCATGGCTTCGTCGATGTCGCGCCGCACGTCATCCGCGAAACGCCCGGAGGCGAGCACGTCGTCGGCCTCGGTGGCCGACAGCCCCACCTCGGCGGCCAGCCCCGCGAGCGTTGCGCGATCGTCGATGTTCCGGCCCTCGGTGAAGTAGGCGCGGAAGAGTCGCTCGTGCATCGAATTGGCGAGCCCGCGGGAGGCCGCGAAGTGCGCGAGGCGGTGCGCGTCGAACGTGTTCGCCACCTTCGTGTTGCCGAAGTCGAGCTCGAGCCCGGCCGTCCGGCCGCGTTCCGAGAGGTTCGCCGCGGCCGCCAGCGCGGACTCCATCGTCCAGCCCTTGCGCTCGACGAGACTCTGCAGCGAGTTCTTCGACGGGTCGCTCACCACGTCGGGCTGCAGCTGGAAGCTCTTCCACACGACGCGCACGCCGTCGCCGCCGGGCCGCTGCGCGAGCGCCTGCTCGAGCCGGCGCTTGCCGATGTAGCAGAACGGACAGACGACGTCGCTCCAGACCAGTACGGTCGGGGGCCCGGATCCACGCATCGAGCCGACCTCAGGGTGTGCCGAGGCTCGATCGTAGCTGCTTCACGAGGACGCCGTCGCTCCGGTCGCCCGGGGGTTCCAGCAAATGATGTCGTGACGCAGCAATACTGCTAACTGGAAATACGGATTGACTGAAACGCTGGTCGGCGCACGCTGGGCGCAGGTCGCGACCCAGGTGCGCGACGATCGATCGAGCGGGGAGGGAACGGTCATGCCTTATCGGCTCAGGTGGGAAGGCCACGGGGTGTACCGCCGCTTCTACGGCGTCGTGACCGCGGCCGAGTTCCTGCAAGCGTACGACGAGATGACGAGCGACATCCGCTTCGAGGGCACGCGCTACATCATCTCGGATTACCTAGAGTGCACGCCCGGGCCAGACCTCACGGAGAAGGAGATCGAGGCGTTCGCGAAGCTCGAGCGCCTGCGCTTCTACGACAGCCCGGACACCGTCCAGGCCAACGTGGCCAGCGACCCCAAGACGCTCAAATACACCCGCTACTACGAGTCGCTCCGCGTCTCGCCGTACTGCATGGGCACGTTCTCGACCGTGGCCGAGGCGCGGCAGTGGATCGCGGGCAATCCGCGGCTGGGCTGGGTGCGGCCGCCGCTGACACGCCCGCCGGCCAGCGCGCCCCAGCTGCGTTGACTGCGCGCAACCGCTGAGTTCAGAACTCGAGCCGCGTACCGGTGCGGAACTCGGCCACGCGCGCACCCATCGACTCGCGCAGGACCGCAAAGGCCGTCTCGCCCGTGCAGTGGCCCGTCCAGGTCTTGCCGACGCCGAGCTCGAGCACCTGACGCCCGACTGCAGCGATGACCTCCGCGCGCTCCGACGCGCCGCGAAACGGAGGCAGCGACGCAAGGTGGAAGCCGCCCACGACTGCCTTGACCGGCATGCCCGGGAACTCGGCGGCGGCCGCCTCGACCATGTTGAGGAGGCCGCTGTGCGCGCAGCCCGTCAGTACCACGAGCGTCTCTCCCTCGCGCAAGGCCACCGTGAGTTCGTGACGGAAGTCATCGGGTTCGAGGTGGCCGTCCTTCCGCACGAACAGCTGGCGATTGCCGGCCGGCCGAGCGTGACGGCCCTGCACGTGGGGCAGAAGGAGCACGCCGGGCATCGCCTCGGTGCGCTCTCGAACGACGCGGAAGCGCGCTGCGTGACGGGCGAGGAGGGCCGCGTCCAGGCCCACGACCTTCTTCACGAAACCCAGCAGCTTGACGACCGGGTCGCCTCCGGGCGATTCACCGACGTAGATCGGCGCATGGTCGTTCAACTCGAGGAAACGCGCCAGCCCACCGCCGTGGTCGTAGTGGTGGTGTGAGACGATGGCGGCATCGACGGCGCCGAGGTCGACGCCGAGCCGCGCGGCGTTGCGTGCAAAGGCGTCCGAGGCCCCCATGTCGAACAGCAGCCGGCGGCCGCCGATCTCCACGTGCTGCGACAGGCCCCACTCGGCCGCGAGCGCCGGGTCGTCCGGGCTCGGGCGGTTCTCGACCAGCGTGGTGATCTTCATGCGCCCATTTTGAACCGGATCGCCGTCAGTCGTATCGTTGCAAACCCGTGCACAGACTCTCCAACTGGCAACTCTTCGCGATCTGCGTGCTCACCTGGGGCACGACCTGGTACGCGATCACCTTCCAGATCGGCCGGACGCCGCCGGAGGTCGGGGTGGCGCTGCGCTTTGCGCTGGCGGGCGCGGTCGTGCTGTCGTTCTGCGCGGCGCGCGGGCTGCGACTACGGTTCACGATTCGCGAGCACGCATTGCTCGCCCTGCAGGGTGCGTTCATGTACGGCGTCTCCTACATCTGCGTGTACCACGCCGAGAAGCACATCGTGTCCGGCCTCGTGGCCGTGGGCTATTCGGCGTCGCCGCTCGTGGCCGGGCTCGGCGCGCACTGGCTCTTCGGGCAGCGCGCGACGGTGCGGTTCCTCGCGGGCGGGGTCATCGGGCTCGCCGGTGTCGCGCTCATGTTCTGGCCGGAGCTCAGCAAGGCCGCCGGCGACCGCAATGCCGGGCTCGGCGTCGTGTTCACGTTCGGCGCGGTCCTGCTCTCGTCGGTCGGCAGTCTCACCGCGAGCCGCAACCGTCGTTACGGTCTGCCGTTCTGGCCCGCGCTCGGCTACGGGATGCTGTACGGCGCCGGGGTGACGGCCGTCATCGCACTCGCGCAGGGGCAGACTTTCGCGCTGCCGGCCGTCGCGTCGTGGTGGCTCGCGCTCTTCTACCTGGCCCTCGCGGGCTCCGTGCTGACGTTCGCCTGCTTCCTCACGCTGCAGGAGCGCATCGGGCCCGGCCGGGCCGGCGCGATCGGCGTGCTGACCCCGCTGCTCGCGATCACCGTATCGGTGATCTTCGAGGGATTTCGTCCCGATCTCCTGACCGTGGCCGGCGCCGCCATGGCCGTGGCCGGGAACGTGCTGATGCTCAGGCGGGCCGGGGGCTGACGCGCCCCGGGCGACCGGTCAGTCGAACACCGCCTCCATCAGCACGTCGTGAATCACCTGGGTCGCGATGTCGACGAGGAGCACGCGACCATCGACGACGATGCGCTCGTAGCCGGGGTGCACGGGCGGCAGCATGCGCACGAGATCCGACGGCAGGTATCGCTTGGCGATGCCCGGCGGCAAGGGCTTGCCGCGCGCGAGGTTCTTCGCGATGCCCGGTGGCAGCGGCTTGGCCTTCGACTTCTTGCCGTTCGGCTGGCCCGGGTCGCCGGGGTGCTTCGAGTAGTAGTCCTGGATGATCGCGATCTCGTCCTTGCTGAAGACGACGCTGGTGCCCGCCATGGCGGTGCCCCCGAACGCAAGCAGTACGGCCATGAGGGCGAATCGGGCGAGGGGAAGTCTCATGCGGCACCTCCGGAGCGATCGGCAGTGGCGCCAGTGTGACGCGCCCGTGCGCGGCGCGACAGAGACGCGGCGCACGGTTCGTGGCGTCAGCGTCCCAGGTTCTCGAAGCTCACGTTCTGCACGCCGTACGACGACCAGTCGCGGTAGTCGAAGTGCCACCATTCCTCCGGAATCACCGCGAAGCCCTCGGCCTCGAGCGTGCGGCGGAGCAGGGCGCGCAGCGCGCGCTCGTTCTCCGTGCCGCCCGCGTAGTCCGAATAGGCGCGCGGCGACATCTCGTCGTACAGGCTCGGCATCCGCACCGGCTTGCCGGTCTTGAGCTCGTAGAGCGTGACGTCGACGGCGCAGCCGCGGTTGTGCTTCGATCCCTGCGCGGGATCGGCGACGAACTCACGCTTGTCGGGCGGCGTGGCCTCCCAGAAGATCTTCGTCACGTACCACGGGCGGTAGCCGTCGTGCACGAGCAGGCCGTAGCCCTGCGGCTTCAGTGCCTGATTGGCGCGCACCAGCGCTTCCGCGGCCGGGCGCTGCAGGAAGGCGCGGGCCTCGGTGTACACCGGCACGCCGAGGAAGTTGTTCGGGGTGGCGTAACGAATGTCGAGGCGGATCGTCGGGTCGAGCGTTACGAGTTCGACGAGGTCGCTCGGCCGCTCGTCACCCTTGGCCGCGGGCGGTGTCGCCGCGAGGGCCTCCGTCCGCAGTTCCGGGACCGGCCGCAGGGGCTCGATCCTGAAGACCTCGGGCGAGGCGGAGCAAGCCGCCAAGATCGCGGTGATCGCCGCCACACACAGGCGATTCACGAGCCATCGCTCGAGGGTCATCTCGGTCGCGCCGTCCAGCCGATGGCGGTGAACGCGAGCGCCGCCAGCCCATGAAGTACCCGGGCGGCCTCCCCGAGATACAGTCGGACCGGCGGCGGTGCCGGCGCCAGGGCTGCCCCGAGCAGGAGCAGGATCGCGAGCGCGATGAACGCGAAAGGCAAGGCGAACTTCCGCTGCGCGCCGCGGTTGTCCATCAGCAGCAGGAACGCGCCCACCCAGGCGACGAGATAGAACGGGCCGGCGACGAACGGAAAGTAGCGGTCTGTGGGCGAGCCGACGAAGGGCTCGACCAGGAGGAGCGCCAGCACGGCGGGGCCGACGAGGCGGCAGAACCAGATCGATGCAGCGGACATGGGGCGCCAGTCTAGCCGCTTCGGCGCGAAACGCGCGTATTCTCCGGCGGACGGGGAGCGAGCTCAAACTTCAACGAATTGGGGGCACATTGAACATGAGCCAAAGCCATCTCGACCGCCTGACAGTACTCGGGGCCGGTGTGCTCGGCGGCCAGATCGGCTGGCACAGCGCATTCAAGGGCAAGACCGTCGTCATCTACGACCCGTTCCCGGATGCGCTGAAAAAAGCGGCGGTCGCGCACGATACGTATGCGCAGATCTACGTCACCGAACTCGGCGCGAGTGCCGCAGACATCGCGGCGACGCGTGCGCGGCTCACGTACTCGGGGGACCTGAAGGCCGCGGTCGCCCAGGCCGACTTCGTCATCGAGTCGGTGCCGGAGGTGCCGGACGTCAAGACCCAGGTCTATCGCCAGATGGCGGGCCTGCTGCAGCCGAACACGATGGTCGCGACGAACTCCTCGACGCTGCTGGCGAGCGAGTTCGCCGAAGCGACGGGCCGGCCGGCCAGGTACTGTGCCCTGCACTTCGCCAACCTGATCTGGAAGTTCAACCTCGCCGAGATCATGGCGCACCCGGGCACGGCCCGGGAGACGCTGACTGCGGTGGCCGCCTTCGCGATCGAGATCGGCATGGTGCCGATCCCGGTGCAGAAGGAGCAGAACGGCTACGTGCTCAACTCGTGGTTCGTGCCGTTGATCCGCGCGGCCGCGTCACTGGTCGTGAACGGCATCGCGACGCCCGAGGACGTGGACCGGACCTTCATGATCGCGAATCGAGGCTGCGCGATGGGGCCGTTCGGCATGATGGACGCCGTCGGCATGAAGACCAATTACGACATCTCCCAGTACTGGGGCACGGTAAACAACGACGCGCAGATGCTCAAGAACGCCGCGTACTACAAGGAGCACTTTCTCGACAAAGGCCTGCAGGGCCTGGTCGGCGGCGAAGGCTTCTACAAGTATCCGAATCCGGCCTACGCGGCGCCGGACTTCCTCGCCGTGCCGGATGCGTCCGTCGTGCCGGCGCTGGTCGATCGCGTGATGCCGAGGTGAGGGCCCTGGCCTGGACCTCGAAGCTGTCCTTCGCGGGCCGGTTCGGGTCGTAGTCCTCGTCTTCGAGCTCGGTCTCGGCCGAGGGCGGCAGCTTCGCGATGATCTTGACGAGCATCTGCACGTGCTCGGCTTCCTCGTCGCGCAGCTCCTCGAACAGCGCACGTACGTCGGGCTGGGTTACGTACGCGAGCGCTTCCTCACAAAAGCCGAAAGCCTTCTGCTCCGCGTACAGCGCCACCCGGTAGGCCTCGAGCGGCGACATGTTCCAGCGCACGTCGCCGACGTCCGGCGCCTCGACGTCGAAGACGTCGTCGAGCGTGACCCGCGCCGGCTTGTCGCCGAAGAGGGCGAGCCGCCGCTCCGCAAGCTGCGTGCAGTGCTTCTGCTCGTTGATCGGCATGGAGCGGAACACCGCGCCCGCGTCGTCGCGGGGTCGGCAATTCGGATGAATCTCCGGCTAACGGAAACTCCGACTGGTGGCGGAGGGCAAAGAAACGTAGAGGTAAAGCATCGCCGGCGCTTCGCCGGCGACCCTCCGCATGGCCAGAAAGGTCGCTGACGGATGCCGGGGCCGGCATACAGCCCGAGAGGCTGCGAGGAGGGAGAAATGAAGGCTTTCGTCCTTCGAGAGGGATGAGACGTCGGGAGGCCGGAAGCTACGCGCACTTTTCGGTCGAACGCGACAGATACCCGCCTGGCTCCTGGCGCCACGATCCACGAACCTCGCCGCGAACTTGCACCACGCGCATTCCGGCCCGGGATCCGGCACCTGCCACGAGAGCACACGCGTCACCGCGGCGCGGAACGCTTCCATCACCCAGTATCGGTCGCCGTCGTACGGCACGAGCCGCGTGTCGAAACGCAACGTGTCGTGGAGGCCGTCGCCGCCGAGCCAGAGGTCGTCCACGGCGCCGAAGAGCGTCCAGCCCGTGTCTGTGTCGAGCCAGCGCACGCCCGTGAAGTTGTGACGTCAGGTGTCGAGGCGCGAATCCTGCAGCGGGACCGCCTCGAGCCCGGCGGTGGCGAAGAGCGGGTGCGGCTCCTGCCGGGCGCGGTAGGCTTCGAACTCGCGCTTGAAGAGTTCGTCGACGGCGATGTTGAGCGTGAACGCGGGGCCGCTCGGGAGGCCGTTGCCCCGCACGACGTCCTCGTGAAAGCAGCGCGGGCACTCGAGGAAGCGGTCGATCTTCGAGCGACTCAGCTGGCGGCGGTCGAAGGAACGGCTGCCCACGGCGTCTCCTATTTCAGGTCGGGGTTGCTCATAACGTAGGGCGCGCCGGGCTCAGGCGGTGAGCCTGGGCCGACCGCGTCGCTGTTTGGCCGGCGTTTCTGCGCGATCGCAGCAATTTTGGAGTGTGCCTGGGCACGGCCCGGTCGGCATCCTTCCCCAAGCAAAGGTCCGCTTGAGAAGCGCGCCGGATGGAGCCATAGTCATGAACGTGTCCACCTATTCAAATCTCGACAAGGCGCTGCTTGCACGGGCGCGGGCGTTGACCGGTCTGCGTGAGAACAATGCGGTTCTCAACGCGGGTCTGGAGGCGCTGATCGCGCGCGAGAGCGCGAGAAAGCTCATTGAGCTCGGAGGTACCGAGAAGAGGCTGTGTTCGATTCCCAGGAGGCGCCAGCGACCGTCGCGGGGCGCGTGATGCTCGTCGACACAGCAGTGTGGGTAGACCACCTGCGTCGAGGTGACCCGACTCTCGTGGGGTTGCTGGAACAGTTTCAGGTGGCTGTGCACCCGTTCATCGTGGGCGAGGTCGCCTGCGGGCACTTGGCAAACCGGGCCGAGATCCTCGATTCGCTCGAGGCTTTGCCGAAGGCTCCTCTTGTCGAACACTCGGCCGTACTGTCCTTTGTCGAGCGGCATGCGCTGATGGGACGCGGCCTCGGCTGGGTCGACATGCACCTGCTCGCTTCAGCGAGCGCGGCAGGTGAACGAATACTGACCCGCGATAGGCGGCTGCAGGCCGCTGCGCGGGACCTGGGTCTGGCGCACGAGGGACTGGAATCCTAAACGTTCGGGCGCAAGCAGCAGGGCGTACCTGTACGACGCGAAGAACAAGCGCAGCACGATTGACGAGCGGGAGCTTGCGGCCCTGCAGGTCACTGCAGCGGCGCCACTCGAACGGAGATCTGTAATGAAGAAGAGCCGCATTCTGGCTGAAATGCACGAGACGGCGCGCGGCCTTCACCGGGCCGGGGCGCTCGGCAAGCAGACAATGCGCGAGTTCGACGCGCACTGCCTGCCGCCGGTGCGGGCGCTGTCCGCACGCCAGATTCGGGCGATCCGGTCGCGCGCGCGGATGAGCCAGGCGGTGTTTGCCGCGGTACTGAACACCAGCGTATCGACCGTGCAGAAGTGGGAGATTGGGGAGAAGCGCCCAAGTGGTCCGTCGCTCAAGCTGCTCGACGTAATCGATTACAAGGGCATCGAGGCGCTCGCGTGACGCCTCGGCCCGGGACGGAGTTCCGCACTACGGCCAGTGACAGTTGATGAACCACGAACGACTCAAGGAAAGGCAGCGCGCGGAGCGGCACGCTTACCCCGAGAACCTGGCGCTGCGTGTTCATCGCGCGCTCAGCTGGCTGCACCGCGCGGAGCAGCTCGCGCACGGCGACGACCTCGACGGGCAGTTCATATTCCTCTGGATCGCGTTCAACGCGGCATACGCGACCGAGATGGACGACAAGTACCGGGAGACGGAGCAGCAGACGTTCCGGGCATTCCTCGAGAAGCTCACGGAGCTGGACAAGGCCCGTGGGCGGTTCGGCGCGCTGGTGTGGGACGAGTTCCCGAAGAGCATCCGTGTGCTGCTCGACAACCCCTACGTGTTTACGGACTTCTGGAAGGCCCAGGGCGGGGCGATGACCGAAGAGGCGTGGAAGGACAGCTTCGCCAGGGCGAACAAGGCGGCGCACGTGGCGCTTGGCAAGCTGGACACGGTGACGCTGCTGTCGATCGTGCTGTCCCGGATCTACACGCTTCGCAACCAGCTGTTGCACGGCGGTGCGACGTGGCAGAGCTCGGTGAACCGCGACCAGCTGCGGGACTGCGCCGCGTTCATGGCGAAGCTGGTGCCGCTGGTGATCGAGGTGATGATGGATCACCCGGAGACGCTGTGGGGGCCGGGGACGTATCCGGTGGTCAAGTGACGATCAGCGGCCGTTGGTAGAACGGGCGGCTACCCACGGCGTCTCCTTTGTCGTGCCCCTGCTGCCCGTATCGCAAGACGCAGGTAGCACGCGTTTCTATCGATTCGAGCCATTAATTGCCCGAGACAACGACTGAGCTCCGGGCGCATCTTCGCGGGTATTCGGCAACTCGCCAGCGGCCGCGTTGTCCGGCAATATCAAAATGGATATACTTCGGCCGGCAGCAAAGCCAGTCCGGTTCCTGGGCGACTCGCTCAAGCGGCTGCGTTCTTTCCCACAAGGTGCACGTTACGACGTCGGATACCAGATCTGGCGGGTGCAGCTCGGGAAACCGGCTGAGGACTTCAAGCCGATGCTCACGATCGGGTCCGGGGTGGAGGTGATTCGCGTGCGATACGTGACCGGCGCTTATCGCGTGATCTATACCGCGAGGCTGGCGGACGCCGTCTATGTACTGCACGTGTTCCAGAAGACGACGCGTGCCACGCCCAAAGCCGACATCGAGCTTGCTGCGCAGCGCTTCAAGGCGCTCATGAGGGCCAGAGCATGACGGATCGAAGGACGTTTGCCAGCGTGTGGGACGCGGTAGCCAGCTCGCCGGGCGAAGCCGCCAACCTTCGACTTCGGGCGGACCTGATGCAGAAGATTTCCGCGATCGTCGCCAGGAAAGGGTGGACCCAAGCCGAGGCGGCGCGGCGGTGCGGCATCAGCCAGCCGCGCATGAATGACCTGCTGCGAGGGCGAATCTCGAAGTTCTCGCTGGATGCGCTCGTGAATTCCGCGACAGCGCTCGGTTGCCGGGTGCGCGTCGAACTCAGGGCTGCGTAACTCGTCCGGTGCGTCGCCTGACGTGGATCGCAAAGGCGACCAATAACGCGTTGGCCTCTCAACGAAAAAAAATTATGACGAAACAAGCGACGGTTTCCTGACGGTTCCATTTTCGACGTCTCCGATCAGGAGCCCGCGCTTTGATGTCGCAATTTGCGACATCAAGCTGGAGAGGTACTCGAAAGCGACCCCTCGCGTTCACCGAACATGGTGCCATCAGGGCGGCCACGGTCTTGAGGAGTCCCCGCCCCGCGGATCGTCGCGATCGCCCTCGTAGCGCGGGATCGCGCGGATGTGCAGGGGGGGCGTCGGCCCGGCGGCCGCGCCTGTGGGCAAGGGTCCTGGCGAATCTGTTCAATCGAGACACAAATTGGCGATGCAGTCGGGTGACCTGCGGGCGCATCGTTCGTACGTCTTGCGCATCGTGATTTATAAGCTACACTCCTGCGGTGGCGGCAAGAAGCAAGAAGGCGGCAAATCCCATGAGCCGCCGTTCGCGTAGCACGGGTACGGCGTCCTATGACCAGTGGGCGCGGCGGACATTGACGGCCGACGCGGAGTTGGCGGCTGAGTACTTGCGAGAAGTCGTCGAGCATTCCGATTCACCGGAAGAACTGTTGCTCGGTCTGCGCCGAATCGCGGAAGCGCGGGGCATGTCCCGGGTGGCCGAGGCCGCGGGGCTCAGTCGAGAGAGCCTGTATCGTTCCCTCTCCGCGGCGGGCAACCCGCGCCTGTCGACGCTCGTCGCCGTGCTTCGGGTGGCGGGGTTGAAGTTGACCGTACGACCAGCGGCGTAGGCGGTCCCCGTGCGCGCAGTGAGTGACGCGGCTACCCGCGGCCGTTCAGCACTCATCTCGCGACTCTGAGTTCCCATTGCCGAGCCCGCTGTTGAATCAAGTGGGGAAACTTAGCGATTTCTCGGTGGCTTCAACCAGCGACTTCAGAAAGTTGATGCTGCGTCGAAGCTCCTCCTTCGTGACCAAGTGCGGCGTCGGCGGCCCGCGCTTGCGCGGAATGGAGCGGTGGACCGCGTCGCCTCGCTTGCCAATCAACTCATCCAAGGTCGCCTTCACCTTGGCGGTGTCGTACTGATTCCAGCTCCAGGACTTCGTGACATCGACTTCCAGGTAGTCGAGAAACAGACGTCGGGTCTTGTCGCTGTTCGGGTTGTGGAATCGTTTGAGTTCTTCTTCCAGCCGCTGCTTCACGAAACGCGTGCTCGGCCCGTCGCCTTCACTGGCGAGACGTGTTTCCAACGCCTCCCGTGCTCGGTCTTCGATGT
>Ga0114939_10002312_pt1 | contig 14255 bp, 12 predicted proteins | sample AshMeaCrysSpring_FD_87196 | JGI IMG/M metagenome (GOLD analysis project Ga0114939, IMG submission 87196) | Groundwater microbial communities from Big Spring, Nevada to study Microbial Dark Matter (Phase II) - Ash Meadows Crystal Spring | ecosystem: Environmental > Aquatic > Deep subsurface >... | reverse complement strand
TTGTTGTTTTACGTGTTTTTTGAAGCAACTTTGATTCCGATGTATTTGATCATTGGTATTTGGGGCGGTGGAAACAAGATATACGCTGCTTTCAAATTCTTTTTGTACACATTACTGGGCTCTTTGCTGATGTTGGTGGCATTGATTTATTTGTACAACAAATCTGGAGCCAGCTTTGACATTGCGACATGGCATCAATTACCTCTGGGAAGCACTGCACAAACACTGTTATTTTTTGCATTCTTATCTGCTTTTGCTGTGAAAGTGCCCATGTGGCCCGTGCACACATGGTTGCCTGACGTGCATGTGGAAGCGCCAACAGGGGGGTCCGCTGTTTTGGCTGCAATCATGCTGAAGCTGGGTGCTTATGGCTTTTTACGCTTTTCAATGCCTATTGCGCCTGATGCATCTCATGAATGGTCCTGGTTGATGGTGGTGCTGTCATTGGTCGCCGTTATTTATGTTGCACTCGTCGCCATGGTTCAACAAGACATGAAAAAATTGGTAGCCTATTCATCGGTTGCACACATGGGCTTTGTCACACTCGGTTTTTTTATCTTTAACGAACTTGGTGTTGCCGGTGGCATTGTGCAAATGATTTCTCACGGCTTTGTATCAGCTGCGATGTTCTTGGCCATTGGTGTGTTGTACGACCGCGTACATTCGCGGGAAATTGCAGCATACGGTGGTGTGTTAAAAACCATGCCAAAGTTTGCTGCGTTTGTGCTGTTGTTTTCTATGGCCAACTGCGGTTTACCTGGTACAGCTGGATTTGTCGGTGAATGGATGGTGATATTGGGTGCTGTGAAAACCAATTTTGTATTGGGTTTGGCTGCTGCAACTGCCTTGATTTTTGGCGCTGCCTATACCCTGTGGATGTACAAGCGTGTGTATTTGGGGCCTGTCACAAACAAACACGTCAAAGAATTGAGCGATATCAATGCACGTGAATTTTTTGTCATGTCGCTCTTGGCGATTGCGGTGCTTTGGATGGGTTTGTATCCAAAGCCGTTTACCGATGTAATGAATGCGTCTGTGGCAGATTTGCTGAAACACGTCGCTGTATCTAAACTAAACTGATTAATAGCAACGTTTCAGCTACGCTTCATATTCAATACGACAAACAGTAGAACAAAAAATGATTGATAAACTCAGTTGGATGGTTGTTTACCCTGAAATTGTATTGATGGTGATGGCTTGTCTCATCACTTTGATCGATTTATCAGTGAAGAGCAAGCTGCGTACTGCCAGCTATGTATTGACGCTCTTGACATTTGGTGTGGTAGGGATACTGACTGCACTCAGTGCTGCTGATGGGCAAACCCACTATGGCTTTGGTGGCATGACGGTAAGCGACCCCATGTCGAATTGGCTTAAATGTGCGGCTTCTTTGGCAATGATGGTGACCATGGTTTATGGACGGCCCTATTCAGCAGACAGAGGAATGCTGCGTGGCGGAGAGTACTTTACTTTAGCCATGTTCTCACTGTTGGGTATGTTTGTGATGATTTCTGGTAGCAACTTTTTGGTCATTTATATGGGCTTGGAGTTGCTGACCTTGTCGAGCTATGCGTTGGTTGCATTGCGGCGCGACCATGCTACATCATCCGAAGCAGCTATGAAATATTTTGTGTTGGGTGCCATTGCCAGTGGTTTATTGCTGTACGGACTATCTATGACTTATGGTGCGACTGGCAGTCTCGATGTCAATGCTGTCATAAAAGCCATTGGCTCAGGCGCAGTGAATAAAGAAGTACTTGTTTTTGGCTTGGTATTCATCGTTTCTGGTTTGGGTTTCAAATTGGGTGTGGTTCCCTTTCACATGTGGGTGCCAGACGTGTACCAAGGTGCACCAACATCCGTTACTTTGATGATTGGTGGAGCACCTAAATTGGCCGCTTTTGCCATCGTTATTCGTTTGTTGGTTGAAGGTATGTTGCCTTTGGCTGTTGATTGGCAACAAATGTTGCTAATTTTGGCCGTGGCTTCTTTGCTGGTGGGAAATTTGGCAGCTATTGCGCAAACCAATCTCAAGCGAATGTTGGCATTTTCTACCATTTCGCAAATGGGTTTTGTGTTGATAGGTCTGTTGTCGGGTGTGGCAAACGGTAATCATTTTTCCACTTCAAGTGCGTATGGTGCATCCATGTTTTATGTGGTGACCTATGTTCTTACCACATTGGCAAGTTTTGGTGTCATCATGATTTTGGCGCGCGAAGGATTTGAAAGTGAAGAAATTTCAGATTTGGCGGGTTTGAATCAGGTCAGTCCCCTGTATGCCGCAATCATGGCCATTTGCATGTTTTCTTTGGCAGACATACCACCCTTGGTTGGCTTTTATGCAAAATTGTCTGTATTGCAAGCCCTCATATCGTCAGGTCAGTACATTTCAATGGCTGTAGCAGTTTTTGCTGTCATCATGTCATTGATAGGTGCTTTTTATTATTTGCGTGTCGTTAAGGTGATGTACTTCGATGCGCCTATTACTTCCAGTGTTGTTGTAGCACCAACCGATGTGCGCATCACTTTAATCTTCAACGGTGCATTGGTTTTATTACTTGGCTTGTTCCCTAGTGGTTTAATGACGCTGTGTATCGAAGCCATCAAACAAACCTTGAGTTCTTAGATTTGTTAATCATGGTATTTGATTTAAGCGTTCGAGGCTAAAGATGAATCAAACGATATCGGTATGGTTCATTTTGATAATGACCATCGTTGCGGCAAATGCGCCTTTTTTGAATCAAAAACTGTTATTGGTATTTCCGATAAAGAAGAAAAAAAATCTGGCTACTCGTTTATTTGAATTGTTGGCGTTTTATTTACTAGTTGGTGGCATGGCCTTGCTGCTTGAACGTCGATCGGGTCAAATATCGCCTCAGGGGTGGGAGTTTTATGCAGTCACTGGTGCGCTGTTTGTAACCTGTGCCTTTCCGGGTTTTGTCTACAGGTATCTATTGAAACACCACTGATTCATGACCATCATGAACGATCAGCATTTGCTTGAAACAAAAGTCAACAGCACAGAGGTTTACTCTGGCGCTTTTCTAAAAGTACGGAAAGACACCGTTCAATTGCCAAATGGAAAACTGACCGCGCGCGAGTATGTGGTGCATCCGGGTGCTGTTGTGGTTATTGCTTTGCTGGATGATGGCCATGTTGTTTTGGTGCGGCAACACAGATATCCTGTCAACCAAGTGATGATTGAATTCCCAGCAGGAAAGTTGGAACGAGGTGAAAATCCACAATTGTGCGGTCAGCGGGAGTTGTTGGAAGAAACGGGCTACAGCGCTGCACTATGGGCATATGCTGGCCCCATGCATTTGTGCATCGCTTATTCAACAGAAATCATTCACGTTTACTTTGCAAAAGGCCTAACACAAGGTGAGCGAAAATTGGATGAAGGTGAGTCACTCGATGTATTCACCATGCATCCCGACGAACTGTTACGCAGTTGTGGCAAGGGCTTGGTTACTGACGCCAAAACGCTCACTTGCGTGTTATGGCTGCAAAATGTACTGTCAAACAATTGGCAACTAAAATGGCTTCCAGCTGTCTAAGAGTTAGCTAGTATGCTATGAAATTCATAGCGCTTTAGGCAATAAATATGCTGTCTACATGCCAATTTCTCTTATAAAGTTGATGATGGCAGCACAACTTCAAATAAACTGGTTGGATGACGGGGATGAATTTCCACCAGTCAGCAAAGCTTTGGGATTAGACACGTCCTACCCTGGTTTGCTCTGTGCTGGTGGCTGTTTGGATACGCCCACGCTGCTCAAAGCGTATTCAAGGGGTATTTTTCCTTGGTTCAGTCACGGTCAACCCATTTTGTGGTGGAGTACCGATCCGCGTATGGTTTTGCAAGTGGATGAGTTCAAGTTGCACCATTCACTCAAGAAAACACTCAAAAAATTCTGGTCTAATCAGAACGACACTGTAGAGTGCGAGATACGCATTAACAGCCATTTTGAAGACGTGATTCGTGCCTGTGCGAGTAAAGCAAGAGCGGGGCAGGCAGGTACATGGATAGTGCCAGAAATGGTAAATGCCTACATTACATTACACCAGTCAGGCTTTGCTCACAGCGTTGAGACCTGGATAGACGGTGAGTTGGTCGGGGGCTTGTATTGTGTCAACATTGGTGCTGCTGTGTTTGGTGAATCTATGTTTGCGCATGTGACAGATGCTTCCAAAATTGCCTTCGCTGCACTGGTTTGCTTTTGCCGCGCGAACCAGATACAAACGATTGATTGCCAGCAAGAGACTTCCCATTTGGCTTCGCTTGGCGCTAGGGCAATACCGCGTGAGCGCTTTATCAAACACGTGAACGAAGCCAGCAAAATGCAGTCACCTGTGTGGCAATTTAAGCGTGAAATGTGGCAACACTTGTGAACACAAGTACCAGCGATTGTGCCAACGACAGGTCTAAATTTCGCATGATAAAATTATTTGGCACCTTGTTCTGACTTCCAAGGTCCACTATTTTTTCTATATGGCACACACAGAGAACATAAATAACGCTTCCATGACATTGAGCCCAAGCATACAAGTGCTTGAGCGCATGTTTAGGTTGATTGATATTTTGGCCAGTCGTGACCAAGCCATGTCTTTGAAAGAATTGAGTCAAATCGCTGACTTGCATCCATCGACCACACACCGAATACTGAATGATTTGTCACTAGGGCGCTATGTAGAACGTCCAGAAACTGGCAGCTATCGATTGGGCATGCGACTCTTGGAGCTGGGAAATGTTGTAAAAAATCGTCTGGATGTACGCGAAGCGGCATTGGTGCCTATGCGTGAATTACACAAGTTGATACAACAGCCCATTAACTTATCGGTGCGACAAGGGGATGAAATTGTCTACATTGAACGAGCTTACAGCGAGCGATCGGGTATGCAAGTAGTAAGAGCAATCGGCGGGCGAGCACCACTGCATTTGACATCAGTGGGTAAATTGTTTTTGGCTGTCGATGACAGCGAGAAAGTTCGTGCATATGCGCATCGCACTGGACTTGTGGGGCACACCAAGACCAGTTTGACCGATTTGCGCTTGTTAGAGCGTGAATTATCGCGTGTCAGGCAATCAGGCATCGCGCGTGACAATGAGGAACTGGAGACGGGCGTTCGTTGTATGGCGGTTGGAATATATGACGATCAAAACAAGCTCGTAGCAGGTTTATCTATTTCAGCACCTGCTGATCGAATTGATGAATCTTGGCTGGTTAAGCTGCAAGAAACCGCAAAAGAAATTTCGACTTCTTTGGGATATCACGATAGCAATTGAGTTGCAGACTTATCCTTGTCTTGGCGCGCGATGTGGCGCTAGCGCTTGCGGGTTCGATTCTAGCCAGCGTCGCACACGTACAGCATCAGCTAAACGGCTAAATTTGCCGGCTGAGTCAAGAAAAACCATGATCAATTTACGTCCAGCAATTTTGGTTTGCATCACCAAACAGCGGCCAGCTTCGGAGATGTAGCCCGTTTTTTGTAAACCAATCTCCCATTCAGGGTTTTTGGTTAACTGATTCGTGTTGTTATACTGTAAAGTTTTCTCGCCCACTGACACCACATAGCCTGGTGATATCGAGTAATTGCGCAGGACGGCGTCTTGGTAAACGGCATTGGCAAGTAATGCCAAGTCATGAGCGCTTGATTGGTTTTTACTGGATAAGCCAGTAGGCTCCACAAATTTGGTATCGTGCATACCAAGCGATTTCGCTTTGGCATTCATCAATCGTACAAATTCTTCGATCCCAGCCGGATGGGTGCGCCCCAGTGCATTTGCTGCACGATTCTCGCTTGACATCATGGCCAAGTGCAACATTTCTCCCCGTGTCAAACTCGTACCAACAACCAATCTGGAGTGGCTACCTTTTTCAGTGTCTACATCGGCTTGCGTGATGGTGATGATTTCATTTAGTGGTAAGCGAGCTTCTTGAACGATTAAACCTGTCATCAGCTTGGTAAGCGATGCAATAGGTAAAACAGCGGATTCATTTTTTCTGAATAAAACTTCATTGGTATCTTGGTCTACTACCAAGGCCACACCTGATTTCAACTCAAGTGCATCTTGTGTTTGATGCAGGCCGGCCAACTCTCCAAAAGAGGGTTTTGCAGGCGTGATTGGCGCACGAGCCAGCATGATGGCTCGTCGTTTCGCAGCTATCAATGCGCGACCCTTCAAGGGTCTGCCTTTTGCGTCCTTGAGCATGCGCGGATGTATGAAAATGCGATTTCCCCGCGCTTTGATAGTTAATTTTCCATGCCCAATTGTGCGCTTTGTTTGAACCATCACTTTTCGTGATGATTTTGTGATGTTGGCAGCGCGCTGAGCGTAGTGAGTGGCTTTGACTTTCGCACCAGTTTTTACAGGTGCTGAAACACTTTTTCTTGCCTGTGGGTTTGTTTGCTTCGCAAAACCAATGGATGGTGTAGGCAACACCACAGCTAAAGTTGCAATGACCGCCAAATTCGTCAACGTACTCAAGGCATGCCGTAAGAGGTGCACTGGTTTGAGTGTATGAGCAGCTTGCGCATTAGTCATCCGACACATCTCCAATTTTTGCGATGTGCTGAGTGTACTATGGAAAATAGCAAGTTATATCAAAGACTTACTATATTTTGTTAATTTACCACATATTTAATTAGTGATAACCCTTAGCCTTGTGCCGCCACTCGATCAGATTTGCTTTGCAGCTTATTGAGTGCACTCAAGTAAGCCTTGGCTGATGCAACCACAATATCTGGGTCAGCCCCAACACCGTTGACCACACGTCCACTGTTTTGCAAACGAACGGTGACTTCGCCCTGACTCTCTGTCGAGCCACTGATGGCGTTGACCGAATAGAGCACCATTTCTGCGCCACTTTTGGCATGTGTTTCAATCGCTTTGAGTGATGCATCGACAGGACCATTACCAGAAGATGTGCCAGTCACTTCTTTGCCATTGATTGTGAATACGATTTTGGCTTGCGGTAGCTCCCCAGTCTCTGAGCGCTGGGACAAAGATACAAAACTGTATTGTTCATGTTCGTGAGTCACACTTTCGTCCGAGATCAGTGACAAAATATCTTCATCAAATATTTCACTTTTTCTATCGGCCAATTCTTTAAATTTGGCGAATGCGGTGTTGATATCTGCTTCAGACTCCAGTTGCACACCCAAATCTAGTAAACGTTGCTTGAAAGCGTTGCGTCCACTTAACTTGCCCAAAACAATTTTATTGGCAGTCCAACCCACATCTTCAGCGCGCATGATTTCATAAGTATCACGGGCTTTCAAAACGCCATCTTGGTGAATACCGCTGGCATGTGCGAAGGCGTTTGCACCGACCACAGCCTTATTCGGTTGGATGACAAATCCGGTGGTTTGACTCACCATACGACTGGCTGCGACAATGTGAACAGGATCAATGTTCATGTCCAAACCAAAGTAGTCTTTGCGTGTTCGTACCGCCATCACGATTTCTTCAAGCGAGCAATTGCCAGCGCGTTCACCTAAACCGTTGATGGTGCATTCCACTTGTCGTGCGCCACCTATTTTGACGCCTGCTAACGAATTGGCCACCGCCATGCCCAAGTCGTTGTGGCAATGAACGGACCAAATGGCTTTATCGCTATTGGGAATTCGATCGCGCAATGTCTTGATGAAATTGCCGTATAGTTCTGGCACCGCGTAACCCACTGTGTCAGGCACATTGATGGTGGTGGCACCCTCTTTGATAACGGCTTCTAGGACTCGACACAAAAAATCCATGTCGCTGCGATAACCGTCTTCTGGACTGAACTCAATATCGCCGATTAAATTGCGAGCAAAACGCACGGATTGTTTTGCTTGTTCAAGCACCTCATCGGGTGACATTCGCAATTTCTTTTCCATATGCAGGGGCGAAGTGGCGATAAAGGTATGAATACGTGCCCGTTTGGCACCTTTTAAAGCCTCTGCCGCACGAGAAATATCGCGATCATTTGCGCGTGAAAGACTACAAATGGTTGAATCTTTGATGTTGTTGGCGATTAACTGGACAGCATCAAAATCACCATTCGAGCTGGCTGCGAAGCCAGCTTCTATCACATCCACTTTCAAGCGCTCTAATTGGCGTGCAATGCGAAGTTTTTCGTCTTTATTCATGGATGCGCCGGGCGATTGCTCGCCGTCGCGCAGCGTCGTGTCAAATATGATGAGCTTGTCATTTGCCATTTTGTGGTCCTTTTAAAAGCATTGCCAATGTGTACGTTTCGAAGAGGATAAAAAAAAGCCCGTTGCATTTTGGCTAACGGGCTTTTCGGATCAGTTTGGCGCGAGCGTTAACTATCCTGCCCAAAAACAGTAAACAGTAGTGCCAGCAACAAAGTGAAAGACTTTTTAAACATCAATCTACTATAGCACAAAACTTTATTGCCACGCAATTCTTTTGAATTCTTGCTTGTCCCAACGCAGTATTTCCGCCCGCTTGTTTGGATGATCCAAATCCCAGTCCGATAAAACGATGCGTAATGCATGGGGTGCTTGCGGAGTTGAAAAACTGTGGTTATGCGGGCGATGTGTATGTCCGTGAATGAGTGTATTTGCTTGCGCCGCTGCCAACCAATCATTGACGGCAGTTGCATCAACATCAATCGAATACGTGTTTGGCGATGAATTGCCAGTATTTAGATGCGTTTGTTCGCTCTGTAAACGCATGTGTTGAGCTATTTCCCTGCGCACTGTAATTGGCTTTGAAAGTTGTTCATCTATCCATTTGGCTTGCCTGACAACACTGCGATACTGCATGTATTGCGTATCAGACAAGCACAATTGATCTCCGTGACTCAAAAGGGCGCGTTGGTCTTGAAAAATTAGCACGGTAGGATCGTTCAAAAGCGTCGCATTGCAATGTGATAACAAGCGATGACCGACCAGAAAATCACGATTGCCATGCATCAGGTACAAGTCTAAGCGTTGTCCCGTTGCTTGCATTACTTTGGCGCATTGCTCTTCAAAGTTAAGCTCGCTTGTATGTGTCACTTTGTCTGTTCGGATTACATCATCGCCAATCCATGCTTCAAATAAATCTCCCAAAATAAAGACCGCATTGGCAGTTGTACTTTCCATGTAGCGCTTCCATGCCAAAAAGGTTTTAGGCAGTGCGTCGCTGAGGTGTAAATCGGAAATAAACTCAACCGATTCCCAGCTCGTTGGAGCGATTAGCTCGTCTATATTGGGTATATCAGTTGTCATACAAAGGAAAATTAGAGCGCAATTGCTTTGCTGATGACCACATCAACTTTTGGCACATCATCATGAAATCCTTTGCGTCCTGTAGAAACGATTTTGATTTTGTCAACCACATCTGTGCCTGCAATCACTTTTCCAAAGACAGCGTATCCCCAGCCAGAGGCTGTCGGTGCCGTGTGATTTAAAAATCCGTTGTCGGCAACATTGATGAAGAATTGTGCAGTGGCCGAGTGTGGATCGCTGGTTCTGGCCATGGCAACAGTGTAGATAGAATTTTTAAGTCCATTATTGGCTTCATTTTCGATGGGTGCTGCGCAAGATTTTTGTGACATACCTGGCTCAAAGCCGCCGCCCTGAATCATGAAACCTGGTATCACACGGTGAAAAATTGTGTTGTTGTAATGACCTTGATTCACATAACTTAAAAAATTAGCTACAGATTTTGGCGCTTTGTCTTGATCGAGTTCAATGGTAATGACACCATGCTCTGCGATATGTAGTTCAACTTTTGGATTGCTCATGATCGTGCCTTTGAAATGATGAAATGTAAAAAGGTTTTGTAAAAATTTAATTCATGCAAACTGTAGTTATTTGATAAGGCTTGCTGAATTGATCACAACAGGTGTTTTGGGTACATCGCTTGGAAAAGGGCCTGCGGCACCAGTCGCTGTTGATTTAATTTTCATGATGACATCCAAGCCTTCTACCACTTTACCAAAAACGGTATAGCCATATAACTGTGGTGATGCAATTAATTGGTTACGAGGTACGTTTTTGTAAACCCTGTTTTGGTATTCAAAAACGGGAACAGGATCACCGGGTGGTATTGGCGTGGGATCTAAAAATGCATTGTCCTTCACGTTGATAAAAAATTGCGCTGTTGCAGATTGTGGGTCATTTGTCCTGGCCATAGCGATAGTTCCTACTGTATTTTTTAAGCCACCTTTGGCAACGGACTCTTGACCTTCATGCGCAACAGGCGGACGTGTCTTCTTCTCAACTAAATTGACATCAAAACCACCGCCTTGCACCATAAAGTTGTCAATGACTCGGTGAAATACAGTGCCGTCGTAGTGTTTATCGTTCACATACTGCAAAAAATTAGCCACCGTCTTAGGTGTTTTTGCCGGATACAACTCAACGGTAAATGCACCAACGTTTGTTTTGAATTGAACCCGTGGCAGCTGTTCTGCTTTTAGAGTTGTGCTGATGAAAGCGGCACATACCAGTCCAGCACAAAGCATACGCTTTTGCATTAACCATTTTGTTTTTGGCTGCTTCATAAAAAAAGACACAGACATTAAATGACTCCTTCGAAGAAAATTTTCCATGACTTTCCTTCTCGAATCCAATATTGACGTTTGGTTTTTCTAGATTTTGCTTTGTCAGCCAATTCATCAAAGGTCACAACCATGGTATCGGATTTATCTACCCAGCGAAATACCGATAATTCAGAAAGCGTAACGGGCTGTCCATTATTTTTAGCAACCTCTTGTCCTAAGATGCTGGCCCATTGAACTAGATTTTTGTCATAACTGCTAAAGTCTTGTGTGTAAAACCCAATTAGCCTGTCAAAGTCTGCCTGCGACTTCGCATGTCGCCAATTTTGCAAAGATTCTATAAATTGAATTTCCTCAGGTTTTTGTCCTGTTTTTTGCACCCATTCTATTTTTTCTGCAATCACAACAGGTGTGGTACGCACACTGACTTCGTTTAATAAGAAATTCAAGTCTGGATTGGCCAGTACCACACAGCCATCCGACGCCTTAGGCGCTCGAGAGAACTGATTAGATGGTGTGCCGTGAAGCCATATCCCACTTCCAGTCTTACCAAGACGTAAGTCAAGCGGGTTGGGGTAGTTAATGGGCAATGCACCAGCCCCATATAAATCTTTTAAAGATTTGGGGTTAAGACTGCTGGTGATGAAATAGACCCCAAGAGGTGTGCGCTGATCACCTTCTAGCGACTTTTCTACGCCTAATTTACCAACAGAAATATAAAAATCAGCAATCAACTTGATTTGGGAATTCTCGTTTTTGAATAAATACAAACGCGAGCGTGATGTATCAACAGCAATGGCGTGCTTATTGCGCTTTGATAAAGTGAGAAATTGTGATGGCACGCTGTCCGCAGGCGGACGTTCTTTTAATGCTTTGATACGTTGCAGCGATTCTTCGCGTAAATCGTTTAATTCTGGTGTCGAGGTGTTGGGTATATCGCCTGGCTTTTCCAGCGGTCTCATCAAACTGCTCAGCAAATCGCCGTGTACCAAATGAGCCAACTGAAAATTCGGGTATGACTGAATCAGCTTTTCAGCAACCGATAGCGCTTGTCGAGTTTTTCCAGCGCCAATGAGTGAGTAAATGTAAATGAGCTGAGCTTCAGCCTGTGAATCTTGTTTGTACTGCGCTTGATTGTTTATTGATTTGGAGGCGCTATTTCGCAGAACTTTTGCATCAGCGATCGATGAGAGGCTCGACAAATGTCCCAGAAGGATGATAGAAAGTAGATTTTTAAATCCGTACAACAATCTACTCAAGTGAAATCTCCGCGAACGTGGCAAACAATGTTTTTCAAAATAGCGCAAAAATACAAAAGACCCCATGTCGGGGTCTTTTTAGTTTTAAATCTCTTAGGTTGATTATAGGAGAATCACCGCAACTGAATCAACCACCAGTCACTTCTTTAACGATATACCATTTTTGTCCAGTTTTAGCAAGCGTTAATGTTTTAGTGCTGGTTGTAGAGAGCGAATCCGCGTCATACGCTTGGCGGAATTTGGCTGTTGCTGTATCGTTATTTACAGTGGTTTTCAGATTGCTGATTTTCACGCTGATGCGTGATTTGCCAACAATTCGGTCTCGTCGTTCTTCTTCCCAAGCTTTACGCGATAAACCCTTAGGCGGTTCAAAACTCTTGCCATATGCAGCCAAGTAAGCTTTTACGTCTTTGCTAGACCAGGCTTTTGCCCATGCTTGCACTGCCTGTTCAACTTGTTCTGTTACATCTAGAGTTGCAGATGCCGTTGGGGTGGGGGTACTGGTACTGTTTGCTGGCGCTTTGACCACGGCTGCAGGTGTCGTGCTGGTCGCAGTCGGTGCTGCAGCGGTTGCGGGCGCAGCTGTCGCGACTGTTGCTGGCGCGGCTACTTTGCTCACATTCGGATTCTGCCCTTTCGCTGCGGGTGAAAATATTTCGCGAATCAGTGATAACTTGGGTTGTAATGTATTGCTTGCCCCTCCCATTTGCAGCGCCTTGGAGTAAGCCTGGCTGGCCAAATTGGCATAAATATCACCTAGGTTTTCATGTGCTGTGGAGTAGCTGGGGTTGGTGCGAATGGCCATTTCCAATGAAGCTCGGGCTTTGTCGTATTGCCCTTGACTGGCGTGTAACACGGCTAAATTGTTGTAGGGTTCTGGTAACTCGGGATAATCGTCAATGAGCTTGCTAAATGTGCTGATGGCCTCATTGGGTTTTCCCATTTCGGTTTGTATCACGCCCTTTAAGAACCGCATTTGTGCATCGCGTGGCTTGCTGCTGAGTACTTGTTCAACTTTCGCCATAGCTTGTGCTTGTTTGCCTGATTTGAGTAACTGGTTGACTTCGTCAAGGTCATTGCCCAGCGCCTGTGTAGATAACAGGACGAATGATGTGACCAACATCGATGCCAGTTGGTTGAGGCGAAAATTCAAAAAGCGTCGCATTTTGGGTAATCTCCAGCAATTAAGCTCAGGGTTAATTTAGTTGTCAATTGTAGCGGTTCAAATGAACTCGCAAACAGAATTTTACTGATTTAACTTTCAGTAAAATCAGTCTCATGAGTTTGCGAATCTACAACACCATGTCTCGTGTCAGCGAGACTTTCAAACCAATCGATCCTAAGCATGTCCGCATGTACGTTTGCGGGATGACCATTTACGATTTATGTCACATTGGGCATGCGCGCATGATGATGGCGTTTGATGTGATTCAGCGCTGGCTAAAAGCCAGTGGTTATCAGGTAACCTATGTCCGCAATATCACGGATATCGATGACAAAATCATCCAGCGTGCCCTCGATAGGCGTATCACCATTCGTGCTTTAACAGATGAGATGATAAGCGCCATGCATGAAGATACAGGCGCCTTGCAAATTGAAAAACCCAGCCATGAACCCAGAGCAACAGACTATGTACCACACATGTTGGATTTGATTGCCAAATTAGAGCGTAAGGGACTGGCGTATCAAGCGCCCAGTGGCGATGTGAATTTTTCAGTGCGGCAATTTGCTACCTATGGAAAATTGTCGGGCAAGTCGGTGGATGAATTGCGTGCTGGCGAGCGTGTGGCAGTTCAAGACGACAAGGCAGATCCGCTTGATTTTGTGCTCTGGAAGGCCGCCAAACCGAGCGAACCGAGTGATGCAAAATGGACCAGTAAATACGGTATTGGCCGGCCTGGCTGGCACATTGAATGTTCAGCCATGAGCTGTGCTTTGTTGGGTGAAACCTTTGACATCCACGGTGGTGGCGCTGATTTGCAATTCCCGCACCATGAAAATGAAATTGCGCAGAGTGAAGGGGCAAATGGTCAGCCACTGGCCAATATTTGGATACACAATGGCTTTGTACGTGTCGACAACGAAAAAATGTCCAAGAGCTTGGGTAATTTTTTCACGATTCGTGATGTTTTACTTAAGTACGATCCAGAGACGGTGCGCTTCGTCATGGTCCGCGTGCACTACCGTACTGCTTTGAATTACAGCGATGCGCATTTGAATGACGCCCGTGCAGCGCTCAAGCGTCTCTACACAGCGCTTGATTTGGTGAAACCAGAGCGTGTAGCGATAGACTGGTCTGAGCCTTATGCCGCGCGTTTCAAAGCGGCCATGGACGAAGACTTTGGCACACCAGAGGCCATTGCCGTCCTGTTTGATTTGGCTGCACAAGTCAACATCACCAAATCGACGCAACTGGCAGGACTATTGAAAGCGCTGGGAGGCTGCTTGGGATTGTTACAAAACACACCGAATGTATTTTTGCAAGCCGGTGTCCAGA
>Ga0114939_10002310_pt1 | contig 14265 bp, 16 predicted proteins | sample AshMeaCrysSpring_FD_87196 | JGI IMG/M metagenome (GOLD analysis project Ga0114939, IMG submission 87196) | Groundwater microbial communities from Big Spring, Nevada to study Microbial Dark Matter (Phase II) - Ash Meadows Crystal Spring | ecosystem: Environmental > Aquatic > Deep subsurface >... | reverse complement strand
TCATAGACAGAAGATTGCCGTTATCCGCACGCTTACCTTCTCCAACGGCTAAAATTTCACCTTTAGCTGGCTTTTCTTTAGCACTGTCAGGTATCACAATGCCACCTGCTGTTGTTTTTTCTTCTTCCATACGTTTAACAACTACGCGATCACTCAAAGGACGCAAATTCATGTCTTACTTCTCCTAAATAAAAAATTATTTACCAAGATTAATCATATTCGGTGACAAAACACCACTCATGACTGCTGTTGGCAAATCATGCTCAAACGCTTTATGGTGACTAAACAAGCAGAGTTCAAGAGGGAAATAAAAATATTTTCCCTCAACATGAAAAGGCTGTTGCTTGTTAAGATAAATGTTGTTGAAAAAATGCTTCTGTCCGAGCATTAATTTCTTTAGCGGACAAGCCTACTGGCAAAGGGGGTGAGATATAAATATCGACGATACCAGGCTTCTTCAAAAAAGCACCCTTTGCCCAAAATCTCCCCGCATTATGACTAATCAGCACCACGGGCACTTGAGCTTTTTCAGCCAAGAGTGCGCCACCGATATTCATTTTCCCCAGCTCGCCAGCTGGCATCCGTGTTCCTTCGGGAAAAACCACGACCCATGCACCACCAGCCAATCTTTCTTGCCCCTGCTCTAACACTTGCTTTAAGGCGGCACGACCTGCACCCCGATCAATCGCAATGGGCCACATTGCCTTTAACCCCCAGCCAAAAAACGGAATTCTTAACAATTCACGCTTCAACACCCAAGCTTGTCGCGGCAATAACTGCTGCAATGCAAAAGTTTCCCAAGCGGACTCATGACGCACCAAGGCAACACAAGGCTGTGATAGCAGGTTTTCAGAACCATGAACTTTAAACCCAATTCCACAAGTCACTTTCAACCACCAAATCACAAAGCGCGCCATATTGGTCATCACCTCATAACGGGTCTCTTGACTGACCAACCACAAAGGCAAACTCACCATGGAAAAAACAATGGTACTCAATACATAACCAAGCTGAAACAATAGGGAGCCTAAGAACATCATAGTGTCACTCCAAGTAATTCTACGGCCTCAGCCAAATCTTCAACCACGGGAATAGCCAAGTTCACCAGATCATCCTGTCGCTGCATTAAGGTCTGCTTTCCTTTACCTGTTTTGACCAAGATAGGACGAGCACCAACAGACAAAGCCGCTTCTAGGTCACGCCAACTATCACCAATGACGGGAACCTGATGCAATGAAGACAAACCAAAACGCCAAGCAATGCAATGATACATGCCGGCATTCGGTTTGCGACAAGGCGTTTCATGCAAATAGGGAGAGTAGCTAATCCAATCCACTTCTGCACCAGCAACCCTGAGCTGGTGCTGTAAAGAAAGGTGCATATCATGCAAGGCTTGACGGGAATAAAGCCCTCGTGCAATGCCCGACTGATTGGTGGCAATAGCCAGAGTATAGCCAGCTCTTTTGAGTGCCGAAATGGCAGAGACAGTGTTTGGCAATAACACAAACTCATCGACGGACTTAATGAACTGATCTGAATCTTGGTTAATCACCCCATCACGATCTAAAATTATGAGCCGACTCATTCACACTACTCCCATTACAGATGGGATATTATAAGAGTTGCCTATCTAGGCTGCAAATTGTCTTATGCGCTCTGACACCTGAGAAGCCATAACCACCTGAGATTCCTGTGCCAACTGTTCGCCCGCCTTAGCATGTAACATAACCCCTTGAACCGCTGCTTTTGACAAGCTTAACCCTTGTGCAACCAAAGCCGCTATCATGCCCGCCAATACATCGCCCATTCCTGCCGTACTGAGCGCACCATCGCCAAAATCACAAATTTGTGCTTCATCTCCGTCATAAACCAAAGTGCCATTACCTTTAAGCACTAGGACACCACCATATTTTTGCTGCAACGCAACCACTGCCGCTAAACGATCTGCTTGAATCACTTTAATCGAAACACCCAGCATGGCCGCAGCTTCCCCTGGATGTGGGGTGAGAATCCAATCTTCACGACGCTGGGGATGAGCTGCCAGCAAGCGTAATGCCCCTGCATCAACCACTTTGGGTTTATCCGACAAAAGCACCTGTTGCCAAAGCTGATTTGACCAAGCATTATTAGTTAAGCCAAAACCTACGGCGACAACCGTCGAACGATCTAATAAATCAGGCAAGTTACGATCACCATAAGCCATCACTTCTGGACATTTAACCGTAACCAGCGGAGCATGCTCACTACGCGTAACGACTCGCACAATACCTGCCCCCGTATAAGCACAAGTTTGTGCTGCCAACATGACAGAGCCAAGCATTCCTTCATCACCACCGACAATCAATGCTTGACCAAATTGCGTTTTATAGGCATTTTTCTTACGGGCAACCAAACCTTGATCGGTTTGAGCGACATTCAATAATTTTGAAACGGGACGCAACTCTGCATAGAGTTTCTCAGAAACACCCAAAGACTCTATCCGAATCTCTCCTGCGTAATCCGCACCATCAGCGGTTACCAAACCCGGCTTATGAGCCAAAAATGTGACGGTATTCTGCGCCTGAATGACCGCGCCATAATGTGATCCCGTGTCGGCATTTAAACCCGAAGGCACATCTAATGACACGACTGGTTTTTGAAAAGCATTGACACTGCTGATGAGGGTTAATAAATCACTGGACAAGCTCGAATGAACTCCGATGCCCAACAAAGCATCAACAATCAAATCCGCTCTGGCACAAATTTGTGGATCGTAAGGTTTGGGCATTATGCCCAAACTGGCTAATTCGCTTAACAGGGTTACCGACTCATTCGATTTTACTTGAGCAGGCGACACAACCAAACCCACATCAACCTGCCAACCTGCCAAGTAAGCATATTGCGCAAAGGCAAAACCATCCCCACCATTATTACCTGCACCGCACAACACATACACCCGATTGACCTGAGCATAAGTTTTATTTACCCATTGAAAGGCTGAAAAACCAGCTCGTTTCATCAACAGCAAACTCGACAAACCCGCATGAACCGCTTGTTGCTCAATGCTTCTAATTTGTTCCACACTATACAGGTTCATGATAGGCTCCCAATCGCAGTCATTTTATTAACAGCAATTAAGCATTTCCCATGCCATAACCTATAAACTTGTTCTTAAATCCCGCAATGCAAAACCAGTTAATGACATTTCCAGCCCTTTCAAAAACGCCATGACTTTGAAGTTTTCCCCCATTTCATCCGGCATTGTCAAGGTCTTTATTTGCTGGGCTAAGCGCAGGCTAGTCATGATGTCCTCATCATCCTTCACCAAACCTGTAATGCCTAAAGAGAGCAAAAAATGACTTTGCGTGGTATAACCCGCTACAGAAAAGCCAGCCGCATAACCTGCATAGGCTAATGCAGAGAAATTAACATGTGCTGTCAAGTCTTGTAATCCAGGATAGAAAAAAGGATTGTTATGGGCGCGCTGTCGATAATGGGCACGCAGACTTCCCATCCAACGAGCACTTGACCAGAACTCTCGTTCAACATAACCATAATCAATTAATATAACTGCCCCTTGTGTCAGACTATCCGCAAGACTATTCATCCAAGGAGACAACAAGGAGCATACCTCTGTTTGATAGCCCTGATCACTCACTTCCCCTACTTGTTGCCGAATTCGATTCGCAAGATGCTGCAAACCAACATCCACCAGATGTCGCCATTCCCATTCAAACTGCTGTAAAGCGTCATTCCAACGCACAAATCCCTGCTCCGCATCCTTCGGCAGCAAACGAATCACCTCCACGGGCAAAGCATCTGCAACCTCGTTACCGACAATCACGCCGACCAACTGAACAGGCAGTTGAGACAACCACTCGACTTTCTCAAACAAAAATGAAGGTAAGGATTGCGATAGACGTTGACGCTGACGTTGTTGCAATGCAGCACTCGGCTCAAGAATATAATAACGATTGGGCAAAGATTCTATCGCTAACAAAGCCAGTAACATAGACTCAGCAAGCGCACCCGAACCAGCCCCTAACTCAAGCACACTAGGCTGTTCAAGTTGAGTCAACACCTCGGCAACCTGACGAGCGATACACTGACCAAATAAAGAAGATATTTCAGGCGCTGTGATAAAGTCACCTTCCCGACCAAACTTAACACTCGCATTGGCATAGTAACCCAAGCTGGGTGTGTATAAAGCAGCCGACATAAACTTGGCAAAGCTCAAGCCTTCATCATCTAGCAACTGTCGCTTGATCACTTGAACCAACTGAGTGCTCATGTGCATTTCTTCTAATGCTGGCTCTGGCAACTGCGCCAACAGCGTTTTTCTATTTCTCACCAATAAAACACCTAGTAAAAACCCATAAACAACAAAAAAAATCAATAAATTAAGCCAATAGATAAAAAAACTTTGCCGAGATTCATTAATTTTATTTATCATCGCCATTAAAACATTAAATCAAAGAAAATGATTCACTAATTGCTAATATGCTTTCATAAGAGTAACATCTCACCCTATGATCTGCATAGCGGATTATCGTCGATATCAATTGACGTGGTGCAGAGGGCATCTATTAAGGAGCGATTCATGTCTGAAACTTTAGAAAAAGTTGCTGTACAGACCGAAGAAAGCCGCACGCAAACGCGTCGTGCTTTCATTAAAGGCGGTTTGGCAGTAGCGGGTACGGTGATGTTCACCAAGGCAGCAGAAGCTGCTTACGACCCAAAATCTGCCGCTAAAGCTTATGCTGGCAAAAAAGAACTAACTGACGTACTAGCCGACGGTCCAGAGCGTCGCATGCTAGGTAAAGGCATTATGTCTACAACCTACAGCATGCCGTCAATGTACGAAAAAGAAGTACGTAAACGCACATTAGAATGGTTAACACCAGATACTCTGGCAACCATTTCAATGACTCCAATTCAAAGCATGCATGGCATGATCGTACCAAATGGATTGCATTTTGACCGCTTCCACGGTGGTGCTCCAGACATAGATCCTGCTACGCATAAGTTAGTGATTCATGGTCTTGTAGAACGTCCATTAATGTTCACCATGGATGACCTCAAACGCATGCCAGCGGTATCTCGCGTTTACTTCCTAGAGTGTCCTGCCAACGGCGCGCTAGAATGGAAAGGCATCCAAGTGAACTCGGTTCAATGGACTCATGGCATGATGTCTTGTTCTGAATGGACGGGCGTGCCTTTATCTGTGTTATTGAAAGAAGCTGGCATTAAACCAGAAGGCAAATGGTTATTGCCTGAAGGCGCAGATGCATCGGGTCTTATCCGTTCTATCCCTATGGAAATTGCACTAGACGACTGTATGGTTGCTTATGCCATGAATGGTGAGGCACTACGTCCAGGTCAAGGCTATCCAATCCGTTTGGTCGTTCCAGGTTGTGAAGGTAACATGTGGGTGAAATACCTACGTCGCATCAAAGTCACAGACAAGCCTCTTCACCACCGCGAAGAGTCTTCTAAGTACTCAGAATTGATGCCAGATGGCACGATTCAGCGTTTTTCTTGGGTTCAAGAAACTAACTCAGTGATCACTTACCCTTCACCAGACTTCAAAATGTCAGGTCCAGGTCGTTATGTGGCCAAGGGTATTGCTTGGTCGGGTCGTGGTCGCATTACGCACGTTGACGTGTCTCTTGACGGCGGTAAAAACTGGAAGGAAGCTAAATTCACTTCAGTTGCGCTACCAAAAGCTTGGACGCGCTTCGAGTTTGAATTCGACTGGGATGGCTCTGAAATGTTATTAATGAGCCGTGCTACTGACGAAACGGGTTATGTACAGCCACCAATGGCTAAATTACGTGATGCTGTCGGCACTAACGGTGTTTATCACCGTACAGCAATGGTTACGTGGTTAGTTCACGATTGGAAAGGCAAACGTGCAGGGGAGATTGAGAATGTCCAGTTCTAATAAAACGCTATTAAGCCTTGCAATCGCGACTGCTCTTGTGAGTTTGTCAGGTTGTAATCATGACGATGACAAATCGTCTACGACGGCAACACCTACAGCTGGCAAAGCAACGGCGGCAGCACCGACCAAATCAATGGAAGATATCATTGTTGATGTTTATGGTGGCTATGGTCGTGGTGATGATAAACATCGTTACCTTGATGCAGAGCTCAATAACGGTAAGTTTGGTACGTTTAAAGAACGTCGTGATCATAATCACCCTTACTCATCAGAAGTTGATGATAAAATTGATGGTGGCAACAAAGGTAACTCAGCCTGTAAAACACCTAAAGCCTTTAATACGGTTTGGGAAAACGCAGAGCGCAATTTGAATGCCCCTCAAGCCATTTATGGATATGGTACACCAGTAGCTGAATCGACCATGAAAAAATGGGATATCAACGTTTATGCTGATGGTGAAGGCTTACCAGCTAAGGGTGTTGGTATGACGATTGCCGAAGGTGAAAAAATGTACCTGACTTACTGTGCTATGTGTCACGGTGAGTTTGCAGAGGGTGCCAAAGGTTACTTACCTCTAGTCGGTGGTTCTATGGATATGGCAGCCGCAGATCCTACAGAACCAAACAAATTCCGTACACTCGGCAATTACTGGCCTTACCTGACATCATTCCATGACTACATTGTTCGTGCCATGCCATTCTTCTCTCCTGTCAATGAGGCAATTGGTGATGCTGGCTACTTAGGCATAACAGGCTTCATCGCTTTTGCTGATGATTTAACCTATGATGGTGGTAAAAAGTTAACGGAAGATACCTTCTTTGACAGCGAAATGTTGATGAAAGTCAGCAAAGAAATGCCAAATGCAGACAAGTTCTTCTGTGATGACCGCCCCTCAACCCGCACAGTGCGTTGTATGACAAACTGTGACGACAGTGTTGTTGGTGATGGTAAAGGCAACATCAAAAACTTCCAACGTGCGTTGGTAGGACCTGATGGCAAACCACAGTACAACGTCAAAGCTCGTGAAGACGGTGCCGATGTTGCTGCTGGTGTTGGTAAGGGAGACCACTAACACCCTGCTTGAACTCTGAGCGCTTCGGCGTTCAGAGCTTCTTTATGTGTTCGTTTCTTTATCCATAAGTCCATTGCTCCGCAGTAGCCTTATCGATAAGGATCAGTTTCTTGGAGTGTCATGTATCATGAACAGTCTTATTGACCCCTACAATCGTAAAATAGAATATTTACGCATATCTGTCACAGACAAGTGCAACTACCGTTGCAGTTATTGTATGCCAGAACAAGGTGCTCATCCAGAGGGTAATCACACAGAATATCTCAGTTACGATGAGTTGGCACATTTAGCTAAACTATTCTCTGAGTTGGGTGTGTGGAAGTTTCGCCTAACAGGTGGAGAGCCTCTCATTCGCAAAAACCTTCACGAATTAGCGGCTAAAATTAGTGCCTTACCCAACGTCAAAGACATTGCTTTGTCCACCAATGCCGAACGTTTGGCTGATCAAGCGCAAGCGCTTTATGAGTCTGGCGTTAATCGAACTAATATTTCTATCGACACCTTAGATCCCATTAAGTTTGAACGCATTACCCGTGGCGGCAATTTAGCCAAGGTTAAAGCCGGCATTGATGCCGCAATTGCTGTCGGCATGACACCAATCAAATTAAATATGGTGGTGATGAAAAACACTAATTTTGATGATATTCCCGATATGCTAGACTATGCCATCGAAAAAGGTGCCTACTTGCGTTTCATCGAAACCATGCCAATCGGTGCTGCTGGCATTAGTGTCATGGATGAACACGTTTCAGCTGAACGCATCTTAGCCAAGGTTAAAGAACACTTGGGTCAAGAACTGATTCCTTTTGTCGATCAAAAAGAAGCGGGGCCTGCACGTGTTTTTAAAGTGGCACATAGTGATGCAAAAATCGGGGTGATATCTGCTGTTTCTCAACATTTTTGCGAAACCTGTAACCGCGTTCGACTCACGGCTCGTGGAGTACTTGCGCTCTGTCTTGGACAAGAAGACTCCGTCGATTTACGTGCTCCGCTTCGTGCAGGCGCATCAGATCAGGCTCTCAAAGCAATTATTCTCGATGCCATCACTAAAAAACCAGAACGTCATCACTTCAACGAAAATAGACATAATATTCAGTTCCGACAAATGGTTAGCTTAGGGGGTTAGTGACTTGATCGTTCGCTATTTTGCTTCTTTACGTGAACATCTGGGTTGTGACTCTGAAGACATTTCGACTCAAGCTACCAGTGTTGATCAACTCATCACTGAACTTTCTCAACGAGGCGTTATATGGCAGGAGTTACTTGCCGACAATCCCCGTTTACAAATTGCCGTCAACCAGCAGATAGCACGTCGACATACGCCCATCAATGATCATGATGAAATTGCCTTTTTTCCTCCCGTTACAGGGGGGTAAATGAAGGTCCCCGTAAAAATAAGCGTTCAAACCGAAGATTTTGATGTGACGACTGAACTAAAACGCATCGGCAATCTCGACAGCACTATTGGGGCCTTAGTTTCATTTGTTGGACTGGTTCGCGATGTCAATGACGATCAAATCATTAAAACAATGACCTTAGAACACTATGCCGGCATGACCGAGCAGGCGTTACATGAAATCGCACAGGCTGCACAAGAACGCTGGCCTTTACAGGGCATTACCATCATTCATCGCGTGGGTGAACTGCTTCCCAGCGATCAAATTGTTCTGGTCGCAACGGCCAGCCGACATCGTCATGCTGCTTTTGAGTCTGCTGACTTTCTGATGGACTATCTGAAATCTAAAGCTCCTTTCTGGAAAAAAGAGCAAACCCCCGATGGTGCTCATTGGGTGGATGCACGCGAAAGCGATGCGATTGCCTTGTCGCGCTGGCAAGATAAACAGAATAGCCTTTAATCCTCTCGTTAAAATCAATTATAATGTTGGGCGTGTTTAAGCTACAAAGGCGTTTATATGCAAGAAACTCTGCTAACGGTTGAACAGGCTCAAGCCCATTTACTGAGCCAACTTAAGGCTAAAAGTGGAGAAGAAAGCTGCTCACTCCACGTAGCGACTTGGCGAGTGTTGGCGCAACCGATTTTCAGCCCAGTTGGTATCCCCATCAATGATCTTTCTATGATGGATGGCTATGCGCTAAACACCCAACAATCTAATTTATCACAGCCCTTGGTCGTTAGTCAGCGCATTGCTGCTGGAGACGTTGCGCTAGAGCCTTTAGCACCCAATAGTCTGGCTAGAATCTTTACGGGTGCCATGTTACCTCCTGATGCCGATGCCGTCGTGATGCAAGAACAAACCCAAGCTGCAGCGGATGGTTGCGTATTCATCCATCACACGCCACATAGTGGACAAAACATCAGAGCTGCCAATTCGGAAGTTTATCGCGGTCAACAATTGCTATCTGCAGGCACTCGACTGACGCCTCAAGCTATTGCGCTTTGTGCCAGTGTGGGCATAGATCGACTAACCGTATACCCTACCCTGCGTATTGGGTTACTGGTGACAGGCAATGAACTCATAGAACCAGGCGAGCCACTCACCGCAGGAAAAACTTATAATGCCAACCTCTATTTAATCGAATCTCTGTTGCGCGCTTTTGGCTATGAAGTCGCCAGTCTGGGCGTGATTCCCGATCAGCTTGAAATGACTAAACAGCGTTTGCTTGATGCGGCTAGTTTTGATGCGATTATTACAACAGGAGGCGTTTCTGTTGGGGAAGAAGACCACCTTCGACAAGCCGTTAGTGATCTAGGACAGATTGAAGCTTGGAAAGTAAAAATGAAACCCGGCAAACCTTTTGCTTTTGGTCATGTTAAACAAACACCTTACTTTGGTCTTCCTGGTAACCCTGTTTCTGCTTTTGCGACCTTCCACCTTTTTGTACTTCCTGCTCTGCGTCGTTTACAAGGACTCCCCGATTTATCTTTGGAACCCGAACTTATTCCTGCAGACTTCACCATGAGTGTCGGTGACAGACGTGAGTACCTGAGAGCCAAGATTATCACTGCTGATGGCATCAGTCGGCTGCAAATCCATCCCAATCAAAACTCATCGCTGTTAGCCTCTACTGTCTGGGCAAATGGTTTTGCCATTGTTGGAGAAAAGATGCATATTAAGCCTGGCGACTTAGTGCCTTTTATTCATTTTCATAACTTTAGAGAATAGAGCCCGCAATTTATGAGTCATACAAGCCTAACCCATCTCAACGAAAACGGCGAAGCGCACATGGTGGATGTCGGAGATAAAGCCCACACTCATCGTGAAGCGAGTGCACAAGCCTGGGTACATATGCAACCTGAAACGCTTAATGCTATCTTATCTGCCCAACTCAAAAAAGGAGATGTGCTCGCAACAGCACGCATTGCAGGCATTCAAGCAGCTAAAAGAACTTGGGAGTTAATTCCATTATGTCACCCGCTAATGATTACGAAAGTTAGCTTGGTTCTCACACCACATTTAGAAAAGTCTGCCATAGAAATTACCGCTAGCTGTCGAGTTGTTGGGCAGACAGGCATTGAAATGGAAGCATTAACCGCTGCTAGTGTTGCAGCACTGACTATCTATGATATGTGTAAAGCTATGGATAGGGGCATGACCATCAATAACATCCAACTACTTGAAAAGAAAGGCGGCAAAACAGGTCATTGGCAAGCAGATAAGTCAGTAAGCACAGCAGACTAAAGGATAGATAACGCCCTCCTATCTCATTACTTAGCGAACCTTACCCATAAAGTTAAGTCTCAAGTATTGAACGGAGTAGCTCGCCCGCCAACATGATACCAAATAAGGCAGGCATATAACTAATCGTTCCATTCACCGCTCTCATTCTGCCCTCGCCTGCTTCCTCTAGAGGGCCTGCAGCACGAGGAATCTCATCAGACATCACAACGGTAATGCCCTTACCAACGCCAGCTTTTCGTAATCGTTGGCGTACTGCCCTAGCCAATGCACACCCCGAGGTCTGCATCAAATCACAAATACGAACAGAATTAACATCTAATCGTCTCCCAGCTCCCATGCTACTAAAAGTAGGAATAGACAATTGTCGAGAAGCTATTAACAAAGCGACCTTACAATTGAGACTGTCGATCGCATCAACCAAATAATCGGGTTTAATAAGAGTTAATAACTCGTAGGCATCATGACATATCATTTGAGAAAAAATTTGAACCTGACAAGCGGGATTAATCTGCGCAATACGATCACGCATCACTTCTGCCTTACTTAACCCCACAGTACTATTCAAAGCAACCAACTGTCGATTTATATTTGACAACGCCACAAAATCCATATCAATTAACGTAATTCGACCAATACCTGCCCTCGCTAAGGCTTCAGCCACATGACCGCCCACACCCCCAACACCAGCCAAAAGCACATGGGATCCTTGTAAACGCTCTATCCCAGCATCGCCTACCAATAAGCGAGTTCGAACCAGCCAATCCATCTGACTCATCCCTTTTGTAAACTCCATAATTGTTGCCAGTTATTGGCTAATTGTTCGCTCAGCAGCTCCTCTGAAACATCTAGAACCGATGCCAAAATCCTCTGATAAGGAAACAAGTCGTTAGGACTTGCTAATTGACAAAACCGATTCCTAAAAGGAGCATCGGATTCTAAATGAATCATTTCTATATTGACGTTACGAAGCATCTCTTTTCGTTTATCGGTTAACTGAGTCAACAAGACTGGACCAAGACCTAGATGAAAACCTAATGCCTGCCATCTTTTCGCCTGAATTAATGAACCGATAAAGCCATGCACAATTCCACCTGAAAGCCCCTTTAACGAACGAATCAACTGGTAACCTTGTTCTTGATCATTCACGAGATGTAAGCTTAACAAACGACCATAGGATTGAGCTATCGATAATTGACGTTGAAACACTTCAAACTGAAGCCCTTTAGGCGGAGTGCCATAAGACCCATCTAAACCAATTTCGCCAATTGCAAAGGAAGAGTCTTCGCTTAGTAATTGCTCAAAATCTAACCAATCAATATCCGAGCAAACATACCAAGGATGTACCCCTACCGCCAAACGCCAGTTAGCTGATAATGTTAAGCGTGTTAACGCAGCTAAATGCCACTCAGACGCTTGTGATGTCACCGCCAAACCCGCAGACAAGTCTGAACTAGGCAACCAACCTGCCGCTAAACTGGTTAAGTGAAAATGGCTATCAATCAAGTTCATGATGAATTACTGCATAAAAAAACCGAGCTAAGCTCGGTTCTTTTAATCAACAACGACTTATTCAGCCGATGCTTCAGGACGATCAACCATTTCGATAATCGCCATAGGTGCAGCATCGCCTGCACGCTGACCAATTTTCAAAATACGTAGATAACCACCTGGACGTGCTTTGAAACGAGGACCTATGTCAGTAAATAATTTACCGACAACGGCAGCATCGCGCGTACGAGCGAAAGCAATACGACGATTATGTACAGAGTCAATTTTAGCCAAAGTAATTAATGGCTCAGCATACATACGTAACTCTTTTGCTTTAGGCAAAGTAGTACGAATAACTTCATGCTCCATTAACGCATTGGTTAAATTTTGGAACATCGCTTTACGATGTGAACTATTGCGGTTAAATTTACGACCGCGATTCATGTGACGCATATTAAATGCCCCCTAATTATTGCGTGGCTTTAGCAGCCAATGATGCTGGTGGCCAGTTTTCGAGCTTCATACCCAAAGACAACCCACGTTGAGCCAACACATCTTTGATTTCTTGCAAAGATTTTTTACCCAAGTTAGGCGTTTTTAGTAGCGCACTTTCTGCACGTTGTACCAAGTCACCAATATAAAAAATGTTTTCGGCTTTCAGGCAGTTAGCAGAACGAACGGTTAATTCCAAATCATCCACGGGCTGTAAGAACACAGGCTCAAATTCAATTTCTTTAACACCAGATGCTTTAACATCTGTATATGTCATGTCAACGAAAGCCGATAATTGAACATGGAGAATGGTAGCCGCCTGACGAATCACTTCTTCAGGATCCAAAGTACCATTGGTTTCAATGTTAATAATCAACTTATCTAAGTCTGTGCGATTTTCAACACGTGTGTTTTCAACTGCATAACTTACAGACAGAACCGGTGAAAAAGAAGCATCCAAACGTAACACGCCAACGGGAGAAGTTTCACCTTCACGATAGCGCTGATTGGCTGGAGAATAACCACGACCACGTTTCACCTTTAACTGCATCGCCAACTTAGCGCCTGCTTCTAAATGTGCAATCACATGTTCAGGATTAACAATTTCCACGTCATGTGAAAGTTCAATATCACCTGCACAAACAATACCAGCACCTTGCTTGCTTAACGACAAAGTAACTTCGTCACGAGAACCCATATTCAGTGCAATACCTTTAAGGTTCAACAAGATTTCTAGCACGTCTTCACGCACGCCATCTATGGTCGAAAACTCATGCAAAACATCATCAATTTGAACTTCTACCACAGCACAACCTGCCATAGAAGACAACAAAATACGACGCAACGCATTACCTAAAGTATGACCGAAACCGCGCTCAAGCGGTTCCAGTGTAACTTGACTATGTGTGCTCGACAAACGCACCACATCAACTAGACGAGGCGTTAGCAACTCATTCATCATTTCTTGCTATCCTTGGGATCAACCCTTTTTACGGATTACTTAGAATACAACTCGACAATCAAGTGTTCTTTAATATCAGCAGACAAATCGCTACGATCTGGTAATGATTTGAAAACACCTTCAAATTTGCTGTTATCCACTTCTACCCAAGTAGGCAAGCCTTTACGACCAGCCAATTCCATTGCCGTAGCAATGCGCTGGTGAGTACGAGCACGCTCACGCACACTCACTAAATCACCCGCTTTAACTTGCATAGAAGCAATGTTCGCTGTGCGACCATTGATCATAATCAAACGGTGAGAAACAACCTGACGAGCTTCAGCACGAGTTGCAGCAAAGCCCATACGATAAACAACGTTATCTAAACGACCTTCTAACAACTTCAATAGGTTCTCACCTGTTGACCCTTTAATGCGTGCTGCTTCTTTAAAGTAGCTCGCAAATTGTTTTTCTAAAACACCATAAATACGACGAACTTTTTGCTTCTCGCGCAACTGAATACGATATTCAGTTGGCTTAGTAACAGCAGCTCCGTGTTGACCTGGTGCTTGTTGTAAATTACATTTACTTTCTAGCGGACGTAAAGCACTTTTCAGTTCTAGATCAGTACCTTCGCGACGAGAAAGTTTGCATTTTGGACCAATATATCTTGCCATGAAAACTAACCCTGCTTACACACGACGTTTCT
>Ga0114939_10002308_pt1 | contig 14280 bp, 11 predicted proteins | sample AshMeaCrysSpring_FD_87196 | JGI IMG/M metagenome (GOLD analysis project Ga0114939, IMG submission 87196) | Groundwater microbial communities from Big Spring, Nevada to study Microbial Dark Matter (Phase II) - Ash Meadows Crystal Spring | ecosystem: Environmental > Aquatic > Deep subsurface >... | reverse complement strand
TACCTGCGCAGGACGAAAGACTACAAGACCGCATTCTATGGCGGCGTCGCCGTGGCGGAGGCGCTCTACTTTTACCTGCTCTTGACGGGCGGCGTGAACAACACGGCCCACGTCTGGTGCTTCACGTTTCCGCTGATCGCTTCCTTCATCCTGGGATCCAAGCCCGGCCTTGTCGCAAGCATTATATTTTTGCTCCCTGCGCTCGCCTTCTTCATGTGGGAGGCTCCCCCAAGTCCTTTCGCGGCCTATTCCAGGGATTTCAAACTGCGTTTCATCCCCTCTTTCCTCGTCGTCACCGCCTTCGCCTTCTTTTTCGAGAGGACCAGGGAGATAGCCATTGCGAGACTCGAGAACGTCAATTCCGAACTCGAGAGCACTGTTCGCGTGCTGAAGGAAACCGAGGAGAAGCTGCGCAAGGCGGGCGAAGAGCTCGAGCAGCGGGTGGAGGAGCGCACAGAACAGCTGTTCCGGGCGAACCTCCAGCTGGCCGCTGAAATGGGGGAGCGCAAGCTGTCCGAGGAAGCATTGAGAGCCAGCCAAGGCAAGCTCGACGCCATTCTTCGGTCCGTTGGCGACATCATGATCATGATCGACCGGGACCTGAACGTCGTCTGGTGCAATGACAAGGCCGAGGCGTTTTTTTCCATGGACGGCGAGGGCCGGAAATGCCACGAGATTCTCTGCGGCAGAGAACGGCCCTGTGAACCCTATCCCTGTTATGCGCTCCGGACCTTGCAGCACGGAGAAATTGACAGCAGCGACACGACGTTGAGACTCCGGAACGGGCAGGAGGCGTTCTTTCACTGCGTTTCCAGCGCGGCCCTGCGGGATGAAAGCGGGCAGCCGGCAACGGTGCTGACGGTCATGCGGGATATCACGGACCGCAAGCTGGCCGAAAGCGCGCTCATGGAGTCGGAAAGGAAGTATCGGACCCTTTTCGAGAGCTCCGTGGAAGCGATGAGCGTTTCCCGGGATGGCCGGATGATCGACGTCAATCCTGCGTGGCTCAACCTGCACGGATACGCGCACAAGGAGGAGGTCCTGGGGAAGAATGTCACCGAATTCATCCACCCGGATGACCGCTGCATTCTAACCGAGCGCCGAAAAAACTGGCCGCGCCACGAGCACCGTACGTACCAGATCCGCGACATCCGGAAGAATGGGGAAATCGTTGATATTGAAATCGGCGCAAGCCGGATCACCCTCACCGCGCAGGAAGCCATTCTCACCACGCTGCGGGACATCACGGAAATGAAGCGCAACGAGCTTGAAAAGAAGGCCCTTGAGGAAAGGCTCGCCCGCTCGGAGAAAATGGAAGCCATCGGGACCTTGGCCGGGGGCGTCGCCCACGATCTCAACAACATCCTGGGCGGCATTGTCGGCTACCCCGATCTGCTGCTTATGGAAATTCCGGACGACAGCCCTTTGCGCCGGGGCCTTGTCACGATTAAGAACTCGGGGGAAAAGGCCGCGGCCATCGTCCAGGACCTGCTCACCCTCGCGCGGCGGGGCGTACCCGTCATGGAGCCCGTGGGGATGAACCGTGTCATAACGGACTACCTGAACAGTCCGGAGTTCCTGAGGCTTTGCCGGTTCCACCCGGAAACCCGCCTTGAAAGCGATTTGGCCTCAGACCTGCTCCCCATTCAAGGGTCCTCCGTTCACCTCTCCAAGGTTGTGATGAATCTTGTGTCCAACGCCGCCGAAGCCATGCCCTGCGGCGGCACCATCCGCATCGAGACTTCGAATCAATACGTCGAGAAGGCCATTCGGGGCTATGATCAGGTCTCCGAGGGCGAGTACATCGTCTTGAAGATTTCCGACACGGGAATCGGGATTCCGCAAAGGGACATCCAAAAAATCTTCGAGCCGTTCTACACGAAGAAAATCATGGGTCGAAGCGGGACTGGCCTGGGGATGGCGGTCGTTTGGGGCACCGTGAAGGACCACAAGGGTTACATCGACATCGAGAGCCTGGAGGGCAAGGGAACGACCTTCACCCTTTTCTTCCCCGCCAGCCGTGAGGCGATCCGGCTGGAGGACCGGGGGATCATCATCGAGCAGTTCCTGTCGAGGGGCGAGGCCATCTTGGTCGTGGATGACGTGGCGGAGCAGAGAGAGCTCGCATCGGCCATGTTGAAGAAACTGGGTTACTGGACCGAGACCCTGGAGAGCGGGGAGCAGGCCGTCGAGTACCTGAAGAAGAATCCGGCCAGCCTTGTCATCCTGGACATGATCATGGAGCCGGGCATCGACGGTCTCGAGACCTACCGCCGGATCAGGGAACACCGCCCGGGGCAGAAGGCGATCATCGTGAGCGGATATGCCGAAACCGAACGGGTCAAGGAGGCCCAGCGACTGGGCGCCGGACAATATTTGAGGAAGCCGTACACGCTGGAAAAAATCGCGTTTGCCGTGCGCACGGAACTCGAAAGGGCGGCCTAAACAGGGACAGGAAGGGTGCGGCGGGAGATCGATTGGTGGGAAAAAACGACCGGATGACCAGGGAAGAGATCCAGGATTTCGGGGTCCAGATCGTTTGCGAGGAGATGGCGAAAGGCGGTTTTGAGATACTCGGCGCCAACCCGTCGCTGTCCGTCACCCCGCAGATCGTCGCCAGGAAGGATGGACGACTGTGCTTTGTCGTCGTTCGCACCGATATCTACCCGAACAAGGGGAAGCTGACCGATGAACGGGAGATATGCAACAGCCTGGAACATGCCGACCGCAACAATGCGGTGTGCTATTTCGCCGCAGTCGGGATCTGCAACGCTGCAGCCAAAGACGAGCGGGACGATGAAGGGATGCGAGTTCCTGTCAGGAGGGGTGGGTTCTACGTGGATTTTGATGGGCTGAAAATCATGACGACCATCGACCGCGTGCATGTTTCAAACGGCAATGGAAATTCTCAAACGGACGCCGCTTGAGTCCGATTTGTAACCCCTGGCCTGACGTTAGCGGTCGTCGATCAGGTGCGCGAAGAACCCCAGTTCCTTCGATCGCCGGTGGAACTCCTGCTGCGACATGTCGGTTCTGCCCGCTTCCGCGACCACCAGGGACTCCTGGACGCAACCGGGGATCCAGTACTTCTCGTAGCCGGGCAAGGGCGGCTTGAACTGGATGCCCGTGCGTCCGATGGCGACTTTATAGAATTTGACGTCCCCGGGCTTGACCGTGATCCGGGGATGGGCGTCGTCGATCAGGATCGCCGATTTTTTGATGTTCTCGTAGTAAGGCACCACGTCGTTGCCCCGCGGGGTCTGGACAACGATGAGGTCGGCGCGTTTGAGCGTTTCCATCCCCTGGCGCGCGATCTCTAAGCGCCCCTTGACGCTTTTGACGTCGATTCCGATGGCTCGGTAGCCTTTTTCCCGCAGGTCTCCGATGATCGCCTGCCCGATTTCACCCACTCCCAGGATGGCGACGGTCGTCTCGGCCTTGGACAGACCGTGCCTTTCCGCCACCCGCTCGACCGTTTCCACCACTGAAAACACCCTTCCCTTCAATCCGTAGACAAACGGCTGCTCGTAGGGAAAATGCGACTTGAACAACCGCGGCCCCTGGCCCGCGATGGCGATGGTCTTGGCTCCGGTTATCGTACCGGCGCGCTTGAGTCGTGTCATGATACCCCCGACCAGTTTCTTGTTGGTCCTGAACTGATCGACCGTGTTCGGTACGGCAAATACGAGTCCGCGGCCGAGTCCATTGCCGGCGGTGATGACGCCGGCGAAAAACGGCTTGCCCGATATGAAATGCTTGAGCCATCTGAAACCGGGCGGCGCGTACCCGTCGATATCCTTCTGAGATCCCGGATAGACGGTGAAGATGCAGTTGAACTTGAAAAATCGACAAAGCGGCAGGAGGGCCAGCATCGGCCCGCGGAAAAGAATCATGAAAAGGCCCAGAATCTGCCTCGAGAACCTTTTCGCGTAGATGAGAACCACCTCCCTATTCCGCTGCCCGACGTCACGTTTCGATTCGGCTGGGTCTAGCGATACGGGACGATAGTCGTATTTTACGATTCTTAAATTGGGAGGCAGCCGAATGGCCTCGCGCTTCAGTTTATTGAAATTACCATATAGTATCAATGTGATAAATGCAATGTGTATTCAGGGTATCGTGTCGCAGCTTCTTGTCAAGTTAGATTTTCGCGAGGATCCGGAGCTTGACGATGTGCTCTCATTTTCAAGTGCCGGTGGTATTTCCGGAAGGGCAAAACCAAAGGCCTTGAAGCGGCCGCCCAAGGCTATGATGCGAAGGGCGCGGCGTGCGCAAAGCCCGCCGCTGTGATTCGGGGTGAGAAACGCGGACGGTAGGCGTTTATCATCGGCCAGGATCAGCCGAACCGGCCGGTGATGTAATCCTGGGTCAGTTCGTGGCGCGGGTTGGTGAAAATGCGTTCGGTGGGGCCCACCTCGATCAGATCCCCCAGATGGAAATAGGCCGTTCGCTGGGAGACCCGCGCCGCCTGCTGCATGGAGTGGGTCACGATGCAGATGGAAAATTGGCTGCGCAGCTCGAAAATGAGGTCCTCGATGACCGAGGTGGCGATCGGGTCCAGGGCCGAGCAGGGTTCGTCCATTAAGATGATCTCGGGGTTCACCGCAATCGTGCGGGCGATGCAAAGTCTCTGCTGCTGGCCGCCCGACAGCCCGGTCCCGGGCTGGTCCATCCGGTCCTTGACCTCTTCCCACAGTCCGGCTTTCTTGAGGGAGGTTTCGACGATCTCGTCCAGTTCCGACCGGGTGCGGCAGAACCCGTGGATGCGCGGACCGTAGGCGATGTTTTCGTAGATGGACTTCGGAAAGGGGTTGGGCTTTTGAAACACCATGCCGACCTGCGCGCGCAGCGGTACGACATCGACGCCCTTGTCATGGATGTTGCCGCCGTCCAGGATGATGTCCCCGGTCACCCGACAGCCCTCGATGGTATCGTTCATGCGGTTCAGGCAGCGGATGAAGGTCGACTTGCCGCAGCCGGACGGCCCGATCATGGCCAGCACCTCGTTGCGGCCGATATCGATCGAGACGTTTCGGATCGCATGCTTGTCCCCGTAGTAGACGTTGACGTTGCGGCAGACCATGCGCGGGTTTTCGACCGTGATGGTTCCGACGGTCTCGCGTTTATCCCGGCTGACCCGAGGCTTGCCTGGAAGTCCGCCCGTTACGGTATTAGAATCGATGTCTGCCATCGTTCCCGCCACGACAGGATCGTCCACCCGTGTGAATGTGAGCATAACGCGCCATCTCCGAAATTATTAATAGAAAAGGCATATGTAAAGCCGTGCGGGGAATGCGGGCAGGCCGATAGCCTTCTTGGCCTGCCCGCATTCGAAATCGCAAGGCTTATTTCACCTCGGTCAATGTCTTCAAGGCATTGACGTTCTCGCCCACCTGTTTGCGCTCGGCCTCCGGCAGCGGAATCAGGCCTTTCTCGCCAAGGTAGCCGTCTTTGCCCCAGGCCTTGTCGCTGGTGAATTCGCTCAGATACTCCTTGATGCCGGGGATCACCCCGATGTGCGCCTTCTTCACGTAGAAAAAGAGGGGCCGCGACAGGGGGTATTTTCCGCTGGCGATGTTGTCGAAGGTCGGCGGATTGCCGTCCACATAGGAGCCCTGGATCTTGTCGGTGTTCTGATCGAGGAAGCTGAATCCGAAGATGCCTAAAGCGCTCGGATTCGCCCCCAGCTTCTGAACGATCAGGTTGTCGTTTTCACCCGCCTCGACATAGGCGCCGTCTTCGCGGATCGATGAAAACACTTTCTGGAATTTCTTCCCATCTTCTTTGGACAGATTTTTCAACCCCTCAAAAGCCAGGGCGCCCCGCTCCATGGCCAATTCCACAAAGGCGTCGCGGGTTCCGGAGGTCGGCGGCGGGCCGAGGACCTCGATTTTGGCATCCGGAAGCGAAGCGTTGATCTGCTTCCACGTCTTGTAGGGATTGGCCACCAGTCCCTCCCCACCCGTGGGATCCGGAACTTCCTTGGCCAGCGCCAGGAAGATGTCCTTGGCGGTCAGCTTCAGGGCCGGGGCCTGTTTGGAATTGGCCAGCACGATGCCGTCGTAGCCGATCTTGACCTCGACGATATCCTTGACGCCGTTCTTCTGGCAGGTCTCGAATTCAGAGGCCTTGATGGCCCGCGAGGCGTTCGTAATGTCCGGGTGCTGGACCCCGACGCCCCCGCAGAAAAGCTTGAAGCCGCCGCCCGTGCCGGTTGATTCGATCTTGGGAGCCTTGAACGAGCTGGCCTTGCCGAACTTCTCGGCGACCACCGTGGCAAACGGGTAGACCGTGGAGGATCCGACGATGCTGATGCTGTCCCGTTGTTGCGCCTGCACCATTCCGGAAGCTGCCGCGATCAATGCCACCGCCACACAGAAAACGACCGTTTTTCTCATAACTCCTCCTGATTATAATTGTTTAACACCTTGGAACCGCACTGCCCGCTATACCTATGCCCTGATTAAGCAGCTGGCGTTAGGAATATGTTAGGATTTCATTTGGTACGCCGGCGCACGCCGGCTTACCAGCGCCGCTCGAATTTTTTCCGCAGGATGATCGCCCCGGCGTTCATCACCACCAGAAACGCCAGCAACACCATGATGGCCGCCGATGTCCGCTCCACGAAGGCCCGTTCGGGGCTGTCCGACCAGAGGTAGATCTGGACCGGCAGGACGGTGGCGGGGTCCGTCAAGCTCCTGGGAATATCCACGATAAACGCCACCATGCCGATCATGAGCAGGGGCGCACTCTCTCCCAGTGCGCGCGCCATGCCGATGATGGTGCCCGTCAGCATGCCCGGCAGGGCGAGCGGCAGCACGTGGTGCACGACCATCTGCATCTTGGAGGCGCCCACCCCCAGAGCGGCTTCGCGGATGGACGGCGGAACCGATTTCAGCGCCGAACGGCTGGCGATGATGATGGTGGGCAGCGTCATCAGCGTCAGCACCAGACCTCCGACCAGCGGGGCGGAGCGCGGCAGGCCGAAAAAATTCAGGAACACGGCCAGGCCCAGAAGCCCGAACACGATGGAGGGCACCGCGGCCAGATTGTTGATATTGACTTCGATGAGGTCCGTCCAGCGGTTTTTCTTTGCGAATTCCTCAAGATAGACGGCGGCAGCCACTCCGATCGGGAACGACAGGCCCAAGGTGATCACCAGTGTGAAGAACGACCCGGCCACCGCGCCCCGGATTCCCGCCAGCTCGGGCTCGCGCGAATCGCCGGCGGTGAGAAACGTGGTGTTGAAATGGCGCTCCAGGCGTCCCTCGGCCTCCAGCCGCTCGATCCAAGCGATCTGTTTGTCGGAGACCCGCCGTTCGGATTCAGGCAGGTCGCGGCGGAAATGGCCCTTGATGAGCATGTCGACATCGTCATCGGCCGGAAGCCAGGCCTCGACCGTCTTTCCGACCAGCTCGGGGTCTTTCAGCGCCATGTCCCGCAGCTGATAGACGGCGCCGCTGCTCACCAGGGCGGCCAGCATCCGCCGGTCCTGCCGGCCCTCCGTCTGCGGAAACATCTTGAGAAGCGATTCGCGGACCAAGGCCGCGTAGTCCGCATTCACCAGGGTGTCCCGCTTGAGCACTTCGGGGTCGAAGAAGACCGCCAGCCGGATTTGGGTCTGCCAGAACGCGGAGTAGCCTCTGCCAACGATGCTGACGAACAGCAGCGCCAGGAACACCAGGCTCAGCACGATCGCGGCCAAACCGTAGAATCGAAAGCGGCGCTCGGCCCGATAGCGGCGCTTGAGGCTGAGGTTGACGATATCGATGGTCCGCCGCAGCGGCGGCGCCGCCGAGGTCTTGATCGCGCTATTCATACTGTTCCCGATATTTCCTGACGACATAGAGGGCGATGACGTTGAGGCAGAGAGTTACTATGAAAAGAACCAGTCCCAGCGCAAAGGCCGCCAGCGTCTTGGGGCTGTCGAATTCCTGGTCGCCGACCAGCAAGGTCACTATCTGAACCGTTACGGTGGTCACCGCGGCGAGGGGGTTGACGGTCAGGTTCGCCGAGAGGCCCGCCGCCATGACCACGATCATGGTCTCGCCGATGGCCCGCGACACCGCCAGCAGCACGCCGCCGATGATCCCCGGGATGGCGGCCGGCACGATCACCTGGCGAATGGTCTCCGAACGTGTGGCCCCCAGGCTGTAGGCGCCGTCCCGCAAGGACTGCGGCACCGCGTTGATAAAATCGTCGGAAAGCGACGATACGAAGGGGATGATCATGATCCCCATGACCAGCCCGGCCGCCAGCGCGCTCTCCGAGGCGACATCCAGGCCCAACCAGCTCCCATAATCGCGGATGATGGGCGCCACCGTCAGGGCGGCGAAAAAACCGTAAACGACGGTGGGGATCCCCGCCAGCACCTCGATCAGCGGCTTGGCCACGGCCCGCAGACGCCTGCCGGCGTATTCCGAGAGATAGATCGCGGACATCAGCCCGATCGGCACCGCCACCACCATGGCGATGGCCGAAATGAGGGCGGTTCCCAGGAAGACCGGAACGGCCCCGAAGGCGCCCGACGAGCCCACCTGGTCGGCACGGATGGCCATCTGCGGGCTCCAGTCCAGGCCGAACAGGAACTCGGTGAAAGGGATGATGTTGAAAAAGCGGATCGCCTCATAGAGAACGGAGAGGACGATCCCGATCGTCGTGAAAATCGCGATCGTCGAGCAGGCTACGAGAATGACGGTGAGAATCCCCTCCACCTGGTTCCGAGCCCGCAGCCCGGAAGCGATCCGGCTGCGGACCAGCAGCCCGGCGCCCACCATCAGGGCGATGGTGATGACGGCCAGTGCCTGATGGCTGATGGACCGCAACCGGCGATAACGGTCGACGGCCGCCTGGATGGCGGGGTCGGCGGTCTGGGAGACAAAACTGCCGCTCTCCAAGTTGCGGATATCGTTGATGACGAGGTTCATCCGGTCCGCGGGAAGGCTGCGGATGGATTCGGGCATATCGCTCACCACCAGGTGGGTGATGACTTCGTTCTCGCATGCCAGCCAGAATCCGAAAATGAGCAGCGCCGGGATGGCGCACCACAGGGCGGTCAGCGCGCCGTGGTAGGTCGGCCGGGAATGCAGCTTCACGTCCCCCCCGGCGCGGTCGGCGAGGGCGAAAGCCTTGCGCCGGCCGACGTAATAGCCTGCCGCCGACAGGGCCAAGAGGACTGCCAGCAATGAAAGAGGCGCCATAGACCTGAGATCCTTTTCACGCATCCTGCAAGGAACGGATGCGGACAAGGGAAGAAGTACGGCTCGATTGTTAGAATTTTGTTAGAATTAAGCTAACATTTGATTAACCGCCGGCGGTCAGGCCCGCGCCGGCCGGTCACCGCGCCCGCGGTGCTACTCATAGAAAATCTCCGGGCTTACCGCCAGAAATTGGGCCTGACGCGACGTCAGGGAAAAGCGAGGCGCGGATGCCTCCGAATCCGACCGGCGGGAGGCAAAGCACAGATCGTTGCCCAACGCGGACACATAAAGGACCCGTTTGCTGCATTTCAGGCAGGTGGGGTTGTTTTTGTCGGATGCACACAATTCGCAGGTCCGGCAGGGATTGGTCATGGGTTCCTTCCTTTCGTTGAGCGGCAGAGGGGCGGATCCGAATGCGGCTCGGAGCTGCCGCTGTTTCCAATCTGGGTATCCCCGGAACGTTACGAGTTTATGAGACTTTCATGAGAAAATGGCGATCCTCTCGATGCCTCAACCAATATCTAACGCGCGCCTAACCGACTCGGAACAGGGGTCGGCCAGAATGATGTAGCTTTGCATGGTATTGCTCCGGCAATCGGAATGCTGGCCACCCCGGCGCTCGAACCCTCGCGGCGACGAAGCCGACTTGCCGGAGAAACAATGGCTGGAGGCCGGATGATTCATATCCTCGGCATCGAAGACCCGCAGTCACTGGACCCGCAGGTGGTCGGGCGCAAGTTCGCCGCCCTGGCCCGGGCGGCGCGCGAAGGATTCGCCGTGCCCGAGGCCGTTGCCATCACAACCAAGGCGCATGCTCATTTTCTCGCCACCGGAGGCTGGCCCGCCGGCTTGCGGAACGAGGTCCTCGGCGCCGCCCGCCGTCTGAGCGCACCGCAGGGGGTTTCCATCCGCTCCTCGGCCACCCGCGAGGACCTGGCGGGCCAGAGCTTCGCCGGCCAGTATCGCAGTTTTCTGGAAGTGGACGGCGAATCCGAGGTTCTGCGCCGCGTCGAGGAATGCTGGGAAAGCGGCAGCTCGGACACCGTGCGCAGCTACCTCCGAGCGCTGAACGTGCAAGGCTCCGACACCGAAACCCCGCTGCTGGCCGTCATCATCCAGCGCATGGTGAACTCGGCGGTCGCCGGCGTGGCCTTCAGCCGCAATCCCCTCCATCCCGAGCGGGCCGAGATGGTCGTCGAGGCCGTCAAGGGGCATGCCGAAGGCCTGGTCAGCGGGCGCCGGTCGCCCTGCCGAGCGTATGTCCACCGCGACGGCCGGCTGTCGGTCGAAGGCGATACGCCGGCCTTTCGCCGGATCTCCCGCAAGGCCCCCTGGACCGAGATCGCCGCGCTGCTCGGGCGCCTGGAGGAATCTTACGGCGGCATGGCGCTCGACATCGAATGGGCGGTGGACCACGGCCGCGCGCTCTGGCTGCTCCAGGTCCGCCCGATGACGGCCTTGGCGCCCCTGGACGAGCTGCCCCCGACGGGCACATGGACGCGCAAGATCGCCGACGACCTCTGGGCCGACCGGCTGGAGCCCTTTATGGCCGAGGTGATGCTCCGGCACGCGCCGCGATTCGATCTGTCGGGCATCAGCCGCCTGGTCGGCATCGCCGCGGTGCAGCCGGCCCTGACCGTGATCAACGGTTATCTCTATGTCAATTGCGACAGCGTCCGCCACATCGTCGCCCATATCCCGCGGCCGCTGCGGTTGGGCGACCTGGCGGGCCTGCTGCCGGCCGGCGCCCGCCTGGACGACATGCCGCCGCCCCAGCTGTGGACCCTGGCGCGCCTTTTCCTCGGAGTGCTGCGGCTGCCCTTGAAGGAGCCCGGCATGATCCCCTGGGTCTGCCTGCGGAACGCCCGGCCGACGATTCAGCGATTGAGATCGCGCCTGAGGCCGAAGCCCCTCGCCGAGGGCGGAAGCCCCCTGGATCGGCTGCAGGCGGACCTGGAGTCGCTGGCCTTGATCCAGGAGAACAACCAGTGGCCGTATTTCCACGCGACATGCTTCACCTGGGTTCTGCGCTGGCTGGCGGTGGACCGGCTGGGAATGGAAGGTGCTGCCTTCCTGGCCATGCTCAGCCGCGGCGCCGACAACGTCACCATCAGAATCGAGCGCTGGTTCCGCGAAACGGCGCTGCGCATCGGTGCGGATCCAGGCCTGAAAGGGCGCTTCCTGGCCGAAACCGCCGACCGGCTGCTGGCTTCGTTGCCGGCCGACCTGCAGGCGGAGATCGAGGCCTTCCTGCAGCGGCACGGGTTCCGCTCCCGGCACCGAACGCTGCTTCTCAAACGCTGGGTCGAAGCCCCTGAAGAGGTGGTGGGCATCCTCCAGTCCCTGGTGCGCCATCCCCACGGCACGCTGCCGGCGTGGGACCGTGCCGGCGGTGCCCCGCGGAACGTCCTGCCGCCAGGCTTCGGCGGGCTCGCCCTGAAACTGCTGGCCGGATTGACGCGCCGCTTCCTGGATCTGCGCGAGGAGCTGCGTTTCCTGCTGGATGAAGCCCTCTTTCGGATTCGAGCGGACCTGCTCGACCTGGGGCGGGCCTGCGGCCTGGGCGAGGCCATCTTCTTTCTGCAGCCGCAGGAGATCGAGGAGCTGGCTTCCGGCAGAATGGCCCCGCAGGAGGCCGGGACCCTGTCGACTCAGCGCCAGCGCCGATTTCAGCTGCCGTTCGATCCCGGCGTTTTTTGGGTGGACGGCCGGCCCGAATACGATTTCAGCACGGGGGGCACCGAGCTGCGCGGCATCGGAACAAGCCCGGGCCGCGTCACGGGTCGCGCGGTCATCGTGGCGGAGCCCGCCGCGGCCGGGGTGCGGCGGGGCGACGTGGTCGTTGCCCGCCACACCGACCCCGGCTGGACCCCCATCTTCAGCATGATCGGCGGCATCGTGATGGAAGAAGGCGGCCTGCTCAACCACTGCTCCATCGTCGCGCGGGAGCTGGGTGTTCCGGCCATCGTGGGCGTGCGCCGCGCCACCCAGCTGATCCCCGAAGGAGCGCGGGTGACCATCGACGGGGGCGCGGGCCGGGTCAGAATCGAAGAGGCCTGAAAAGGGGGCTCAGGGCCGCAGGCGGGAGGCGGTTTCGACGGCCGCGCCTGGCAGCCGCTCGGCGTGAATCGGTTCGGGGGTCGGCGTGAAGCGGGTCTGCTCCCATGCCATCCGTGAAATCCCTTCGACATCCTGCCAGTTGCCGGCCCCGATCCAATCCGCGATCATCCGGGCCACATCGGGATAGCGCACCTGCTCGCCCCGAGGCTGGGCCAGGAAACTCGCCACCGCGTCCGGGTCCAGCCGCTTCATGGCGGTGCCCAGCTTCAACCGCACCAGCGCCTTGGCATTGGACAACTGCTCCATCTGGCGGGCCAGCGGCTTGACCAGGACTTTCTTGCCGAGATGGAGCGCCTCGCTGGCCAGCTCAAACCCGGCATTGGTGATGACCGCGCTGCTTTCGGCCAGATCTTCCAGGAATCCCCGGCGGGCATAGGCCCGCAGCCGCAGATGGCCTTCGTCGCTGGCGGCGGACAGCCGGTGGTAGACGAAGAACTGGCGCTCCTTGAAAGGCATCAGCAGCCGGCGGATGTCGTCTATCTCCTCAAAAGGCAGGTAGACGAGGACCTTGTCCGCGAGCGGCGCGGGTTTTCGAGGCATGCGTTGGGGGACGACCGGCGGCAGGATCGGCTGGTCGAAATGGTGCCAATGCAGGCCCAGGCAGTGGTCGGCGGGAGCGAACCGCCGGATGACGAACATCGCGGCGGGGTCGAAGCCGGCGACGGGGATCCGGTATCGAAAGGCGTATTGATGACCGATGCCGATGCTGGGAAGCCTGTGGCGCCGTGCGATCCGCGCGCACACCGGCTCGAAATCGGTGATCACCACATCGAGGCCGCGGGCGTCAAAGCTGCGGATGTCCTCGTAAAACCGGAAGAGATTCAGGCGGCTGGCCGTTTTGAGGTATTGCAGCCGTCCGCGCCGGGTCGAAAAGGTCAGGCCCTCCAGCGCGGCGAAGGGTTCGAACACCTCCATGTCCCAGAGCAGCGCCGGATCTCTGCCGGTAACGACCACCTGCACCTGGTGACCGTCGGCCTTCAGGCAGCGGATGATTTCACGCGAACGGCTGATATGGCCGTTGCCGGTGCCCTGGACCCCGTATAGAATGCGCCACCCCACGTTAGTTCGCCGCCGCAATCCCGCCCAGCGCGCCGAGCGAGCCGAGCACCGTGCCCGCCACGACATCGGTCGGATGATGGACTCCCAGGCAGCAGAAACCGTCGGCCGTCCTCGGGATTTGGGGCATGGCGATGGGGGTCCGCCGTTTGCGGTGCAGGCCGAAGATCGCCGTCAGCCGCATCATATTCCAACGCGCGATACCGGTGACGGTGGTTCGCATGGACGCCTCCCGTGTTCGGGATCGGAGTCTATTCCCATCCCGTTAAATCTCGGTTAGATTTCGATTTTTTTCCTGCTAGACGGCATGGGGCAGCGCCATCGGCGCATGGCCGCACGCCCGGCCGTCCGGGACCGGCCGAGCGAGGAGTCTGAGCTTGTCCGGCGCCACGCCTTTTTGCTCGAGGTCGCGCTGGGCGTCCCGCGAAGGGACATAGACCGCGTCCACCTGGTTGTAGAACCAGCTCATGTACTTCCAGCTGAGGTCTTCGATGAACCCGTCGCGGGTCAGGGCGCGGGCCAGGCGCCACATCCCATCGTGGTAGGTGGCCTCAACGGGAAGCTTCAGAAATCTGGCGATCAGAAGCCCGGCCAGCCCGGTCGGGCCGGCGCTGGCCAAATGCAGGCAGCGGACGTCGTTTTTGAAGCAGTAATCCAGCATGTCCAGAACCGGCGGGTAGATGAGGCGATGGCCCGGAAGATCGCCGAATTCGTAGACCCCGATCGGGGCGAAGCAATGCACGTCCGGACGGTCGGCCGCCTCGCAGGTGAGAATGGTCACGGCGCCGGACGCGAAAAGGGCCGATGCCCGGGCCTCTTCGATGCGGTCGGCAAAGACCGCGCAGGGGACGCCGTTCACTCCGGCGACGTTGGCCGGAGACAGGTGCGCCCTGACCTCGCGGGC
>Ga0114939_10002307_pt1 | contig 14281 bp, 9 predicted proteins | sample AshMeaCrysSpring_FD_87196 | JGI IMG/M metagenome (GOLD analysis project Ga0114939, IMG submission 87196) | Groundwater microbial communities from Big Spring, Nevada to study Microbial Dark Matter (Phase II) - Ash Meadows Crystal Spring | ecosystem: Environmental > Aquatic > Deep subsurface >... | reverse complement strand
GATGGATAGGCATATCCTACAACTCGAAAACCGCGACGCCAACTGCGATACTTGTTTCAAGTTTGACACTCCGCCGAATAAATTCGGGGGATTATTAATGACATTTAATGCGCTCCCAATGCTCAATATCACCGGGCTGAATTTGAAAAAGCGGATGGGATTCGGGTTCTTGAATTAAAGCAAGGCGCGCTAATTGTTTGGGATTACGGCGTAAAAGTTTCTGTTTTAAGTGCGAAAATTCATAGTAAATCTGTCCCGAGGTCACTAAGATTAGCGAAACCGAATGGGGTGTATATCGGATTTTAGTCGCATTGAAAGAATAACCGCGGGCGGTGGCGGCGAGTTGTATTTCTTTTAGATATGCGCCAATCGCCAAAAGTGGATCGGGATGAACCTGAAAGCGAAATAGTTGCGGGTGATTTTTATAACCGCGGGTAAAACCGGAAAGCACCGCCTGAGCTAAAAGAGCCTCACGCCATAATGCAACTAATCCGGTGGGGTCAAGATATTGCGGGTGAATTGACCAGAGACGCATAAATTAAATACCGGAAGCAAAATACAACTGGCTAATTAAAAACCGCCGCGAGTAATGATTGAGTATAATCTTCTCTGTGATTAGAAAAATCTCCGGGGTATTTCCGTATAAATCGTTTAATACGATTAAGCGCCTATATCAATGTGATTGTCCACTAACCAACGCATAGATTAGTAAATAGTAGCCTCTAAAGGCTTCCATCTCAAGAAAAAAGGTTAACTAAAAATGAACGAAAATCAAGACTTTCAACAATGGTCAACTCTTTCCAATACGCTTCTTGTTTTCTTACTGTATGTCGTCACAGGCAGTATGACGCTAAGTTATGCAAGTCCAAATTTTATCTATGAATCGCCTACGGAAGCTAAAATACTCTATTCCTCTGGTTATAAGATAAGAATTTTGCGTGACGGTGTTCTTGTGCGTGAGAGTAAGGTTGACGGTATATTCAACGATAAATTTGAAAGGGGGGCTCATACTTACACTTTTGAATATTACCGATGTGATCGCTGGGATGCTTCCGGATGCGAGATTGAAACACTTTCTTCGACCGAGACCATAAAATTAAGTGGAAATACTAACGGCTATTTAACAACAAGCAAAAGATTATCTGGTGAGCATCATATTCAAAATTTATATTTGTGTAACGGAACTCAACTGACTGTCGAGGCGGGAGCATCAATACACAACGCGGCGAATAATAGTAGTGGATTTATTAAGTCTGGTACGAATTGGGGGATGTGCTCCAACACTCGTACTGCCCCGCCCCCCAAACTTGTGATTGATCGTGCAACTCTTGAAAATATTTCGATTTCACAAGGTCAATATGACGACCCTATTGAAATATCTGTTACGAACAGCAAATTTAAAAATGGGAATTCAATTTCGAATGTAACCTTTTCAAAGTTTTCTGGCAATACCTGTGAGAACTGCTCATCGGGAGAATTTAGGGTCAATTATTGTCGTTTCCCTATTTCGGGTACAGCGACCATCAATAACAACCAGATTCCTAATATGCTCTTCAGTGTATTAATGAAGGATGGAGCATCCGTATTTTTAAGAAACAACTCTTTCGGAACGATTGGCACCTCAATGGACAGTTCGACACCAACAGGCACAGCAAACATATACGTTACGAACAATTCTGTTACCGATCAGATTGCTGTTAGTTCTGTAACAAAGGGAAGAGTTAATATCCTGAACAATACCGCAAAATTCATTAAAGTAGATAGCATAGGAGACGATGCTGAGCTGTATGTAAACGGAAATACATCCTCTTATATCCAACTTCTCGAAGGTAGTACTAAAGTATTGAATTGCGTTCAGAAGCCGATTAATAAAATTATCAGTAACAACATTTTTAACGCCTCACAGAAAACATATTCTGCTACTGATGCAACGATAGATAATACAAACAATGGGATGATTATCGAAATGTCCGGTATTCGGGTGATAAGAAATACGATTACTACCGACATGATTAATGGAAATAAATATACTGGAATATGGGCATATTCCAAATGTTATAATGAGATTATCGGCAACCATATCTCAAACTACAACACGGGAATTGAACTGGGAAATGTTTACTCTTTGATAAGTGGTTACTCTTTGATACGTGATAATATCGTTCATGGAAAAGAGACAGCGATTAAGGATCAATCGTTTAGGGTTGGTGAATATCCTACCGAAGCGCAGAAGCATAGGATATTCAATAATATTTTTCTTCATGATTCGACATCATGGTATCCTTTGGTATATCCCGGTAGCAAAAGTATCTGGAACACGAACAAAACAGCGGGGCCTAATATCATTGGTGGTCCGTTTATCGGCGGAAACTACTACAGCGATTGGATAGGAACGGATGAGAATAAAGACGGCTTTACAGATATGCCTCGTGTAATTTACGAAGATTCTTTTGCGCAACCTCCGGCAGTAATCAAAGACAATTTGCCACTGTACGCACAACTAACTGTGAATAGAGCGACCGATGAAGAAGATGCCAACGTAGCGGATGGCAAATGCGATATTGATACGAGTACGGCAGGCGATCAATGCACACTTCGGGCAGTCATTCAAACAACCAATGCACAAGCAGGTGAAAATACCGTCATTTTTAATATCCCAGGCACACCACTGATTCAAGTAACAAAACCACTGCCTTCGATTACCCGCAAAGTAATTCTCAATGCCAACACTCAGCCCAATGTAGTAGTCAACGGCACAGGTGCGGGTGATGGCGTGAGTGGGCTACAAATTAATGCAGCAGACACGAAAATTATGGGGCTAACTATTCGGGGATTTTCAAAAAGCGGTATTAAATCTAATACTGATTTAATTCTTAGCGGCGTTACCACTGATGATAATGGAGCTTATGGCGTTTATCTGACCAATGGTAATTTAACTTTCAGCAATGACGCGCTAACTGCAAACCTTGTAAAAAATAACAAGTTTGGTGGTATCCGTGTGGAGAATGGTATCATGTATGGCAAAAAGAAACTCGAAGTGACAGGCAACGGCATTGCAAAGGGTAGCGCGGGACATGGTATTTATGCGGTAGATACCATTGGTGCTGACGATGGCTTTGCCATTAAATTTGAAGCCAGTGAAAGCCTAATCGTCAGTCAAAACGCAGGACACGGGATTACAGGGCGTGGCGAAATTCAACTGGATGGTACGGCTATCACGGTATCAGATAATGGCCATTACGGTGTTTATGCAATGTCACACGGTGACATTCGTATCGGGACAGATTCAACATCTGGCTCGACAGTGGATATTTCAAATAATAAAAATGGATGGGGAATTAGAGCACCGAATGGTGATATTTTCATCGGTCGTGAAGATAAAGTGACTACTGTTGTGAAAAATAACGCTTACGGCGGTATCGCGGCAGACAAAGGCGCAATGTATGCCCGCAAATTAGAAGTCACGGGTAATGGTGCAGCGAAAGGTGACAAAGGTCATGGTATTTATATGGGATCGGTTGATGTTAATGGCATTTCTGCTTGGATTAGTGAAGGCGCAATAGTGAGTCAAAATGTGGGCAATGGTATTACCGTTTTTGGCGGTATCAAGCTAGAAGGAAAAGACATCGCTGTGTCAAATAATGGCAAATATGGTATTTATGCAAAGGGTGATATTTTTATTAACAATACCATTTTTGTTCCGACAGGATCGATTGCCGATATTTCAGGCAATAAAGGCGGCTGGGGTATTTTTTCTCAATCGGGTAATATTTCGATAGGTAGTGAATCGCGTACTACAGCGAGTGTTAATAAAAATGCCAATGGTGGAATTTTGGCAAATGCAGGTTCGATTACGGCCAGAATTCTCAACGTCATTAGTAATTACGGCGTGGGCATTCGTACACCATCAGACTTGAATATTATGATTAGTGGAAAAATATGCAACAATACGGGAGGAAATTTTCTTGTCGGAGGAATAACGACAGTGGCAAAGGTAATTCCTTGCGATTGATTAGACATTAGAATCAACCCGAATTTATTCGGTAGAGTGTCAACTTGATATCCTCCCCGGCCCATCGTAAATTGTTGCGAAATATGCTAATTAAAAGCCGCCGCGAGTAATGCTTGAGTATAATCCTCCCGGGGATTAGAAAAAATCTCCGGGGCATTTCCGTATTCAATAACTTGACCGTTACGCATTACGATAATTTCATCTGCAAGCGCCCGAACAATTTTTAGATCGTGACTAATAAATAAATAAGCCAAATTATATCGGGCTTGAAGCGTGCGCAGTAATTCAACAATCTGCACTTGTACCGACCGATCTAGTGCAGAAGTTGGCTCATCGAGAATTACAACCCGCGGTTTTAACGCCAACGCCCGCGCAATTGCAACCCGCTGGCGTTGTCCACCAGAAAGTTCATGCGGATAACGCCCGCTTAATTCCGGGTCTAATCCGACCTCAATTAATGCCGTAGCGATTATTTGCGTCCGTTCGGCGGCGGTATTTCCCAAACGATGGACCTGCAACCCTTCGCTAATAATCTCCGCAACGGAAAAACGCGGATTTAAGCTGCCGAATGGGTCCTGAAATACGACCTGCATCTCGCGCCGCAAGGGACGCATTTTGTGGGTGCTTATCGCCTGAAGGTCGTGTCCCAAAAAAATGATTTCTCCACGACTGCGCTCCAAGCGCAACAACGCCATCCCTAGGGTAGTTTTCCCCGAGCCGCTCTCACCCACAACACCCAGAGTTTGTCCGGCGCGTAGCGTCAGCGATATGCCATCCACAGCGCGCACTTGGTCCACTGTTCGCGCCAATATCCCGCGCCGAATCGGGAACCATACCCGCAGGTCACGCGCCGTGAGTACCACTGGCGCCGCGCCAATTTCCACGGGGGGGCGTACCCCCGGCTCGGCAGCCCGTAGGTACTGGGTATAGGGGTGGCGCGGACAATCCAAGACCTCGGATACGGTACCAAACTCAACCATCTCGCCGGCGCGCATCACGCCCACATGAGTCGCCATCTTCCGTACGATCCCGAGGTCGTGGGTAATCAAGAGTAGCGCCATCCCCAGGCGCTGTTGCTCGCTGTGGAGCAGGCGCAGGATCTGCGCCTGGAGCGTGACATCGAGCGCAGTCGTTGGCTCATCGGCGATCAACAGCTCCGGCGCATTCGCCAGCGCCATCGCAATCATCACCCGCTGACGTTGCCCGCCGGACAATTGATGCGGAAAGGCATCCAAACGCCTCTCCGCCTCGTTGAGCCCCACGGCGTGCAGCAACTGGAGCGCCTGTGCCCGCGCCGCCTGACGCGCTAATTTCCGATGAGTGATCAGTGTCTCAGAGACTTGCTGTTCGATCGTGTGGAGCGGATTGAGCGCCGTCATCGGCTCTTGGAAGACCATCGCGACCCGATTACCGCGAATAGCGCGCAACCGCGCCCCCGGTGCCCCGATCAGCTCCTGGCCACTGAGGAGGATACTCCCCGACGGGTGATGCGCCAGGGGGTAGGGTAGGAGCTGTAGGATCGAAAGTGCGGTCACCGATTTACCTGAGCCGCTCTCGCCAACTAACGCCAAAGTCTCTCCGGCATTAATGGTAAATGAAATGTTTTTGACCACAGTGTGCGCGCCAAAGGCAACGCTCAGATCAGTTATTTGTAATAGCGCGAGCATATCTACCCGTTCAACCTGAAGGCACCGTGTTTAACGTTTGAAAGTCATCATTAATCCTGAACGGCAAAGCGTCCTTAATCATAGAATAACCGAGTTATAGGTTATTGAGGAAGAGCATAAGAAACCAGTGCGGCGATGAGATGTGTCATGGCATTGGGAACCAAACGAAGATTCGTTTGCGTAGTATAACTGACTAATTGTTTCATTAATTTCGCCGGGAAACGAGTCGCGATTGCATATAATTGAAACTCATCGTCTTTGGTTGAAAACTCCAAACTCAACAATTTCCGGTAATTCACATAATGACCGACTAACTCCTCTAGCGCCCAGGCATCTAAAGATTCGCGGAAGGATTTATAGGTCAATAAATTATGTTTGCGCAAATCATTACTCAAGTGAGCGACATATCAAAATTTTTGCCTAAGAGATAAATCTCGCGACTCTCGGCTCGGGATGCCGCCGGTTTGCGGAAGATTACCGGGGAAAAATAGCGGCGGAGTTGCTGAATAAACTCAGCCTCTTCGGTGCCATGAAAAAATTTAACTAAAAATGATCCATTGCTGGTGAGAAATTGCCGGGAGAATTGTAAAGCTAATTGGGCTAATTCTAACGTTCGCGCTTGATCAATAGATGCAATTCCACTTAGATTCGGCGCTAAGTCAGAAATAACTAAATCGACGCGATTTTCACCAAGACGATTTTGTAATTGCTCCCGAAGTACCGCCGAACGAATATCTCCGGTAATTACCTCAATACCCGCACCACCAACTACCGGCAAAAGATCAACCGCAATTACCCGCCCCCGGGGTAATACCCCTCTCGCCGCGACTTGAGACCACCCTCCAGGCGCCGCGCCTAAATCCACGACCGTCATCCCCGGACGGAAAATCCGATCCCGCTGTTGAATCTCCTCGAGCTTAAACGCCGCTCGCGACGCCAAGCCTCTCGCCCGCGACTCCTTTACATAGGGGTCATTGACATGGCGCTCTAACCAACGCGCACTGCTTTTTGTCCGCGACACTTATTTTTTCTCAATACGAGTCCAATTCCTGGACCACGGCCAACGCCGCTTCATAATCAAAAAACTCAATATATTCGACCAGAAGTTCACCGGCATGACCAAACTTCTCACAGAAAAGGTCAGCGTGCTCGCGAGCAAAACGGATCGCATCTAAATCGCCTTGCCGTAAAAAACTCTCTAAACGGTCAAGTAAAATTGTTACGGGAATTTGTTCGATAGGCGTGGCCACTTTTCCGGGAATTAGCGGGATAATCTCGGTGTGAATTGCCTTAATCAGTTCGGATAAAGCGCGGCGCAATTCGCTTGCGTATTGGAGAATTATGGCGTGGTCTTGCCCATGAGTAATAGCATTCTGCAGGGAATACGCCGCAGTGCAAATTACTTTAGCACCGAGATTTCCGGCGCTCCCTTTTAGCGTATGGGCGATCTGCCGTACAGTATCTAAATTTCTTGCGGCTAATTCCCTTTGCAGAGATTCGCCGTCGTGGCGATGACGTTCGGCAAAAAGCACCAATAGTCGCAGATAAGCATCCATTTTGCCACGCACCGCCTGTAATCCCTGCGCAATATCGACATTCGGGAGCGCATTTAATTGCACATGCCGGAAATCATTTTCACAGTCACAATGAGTATAGTCTGGCGTGGGATCGGCCTCGGATTTTTCCAAGATTAAATAATCCCCCGGTAACCACTTGAGCAAAGTCGCGTAAAGAATCTCTGGGTCAACCGGTTTGGTAACAAAATCGTTCATCCCGGCGTGAATACAGGCCCGGCGGTCTTCCTCAAAGGCGTTCGCGGTCATGGCGATAATCGGTAGATCGTTATGTCCCCCGTGAGCGCGAATCCGGCGCGTGGCTTCCATACCGTCCATCTCCGGCATCTGCATATCCATCAAGACCAAGTCATAGCTCTCGGCAAGGACTTTTTCTAGTGCCTCGGCACCGTGGGTCGCGGTCTCAACCACTAGATTGACGGCGTGTAACAGCTCGAGCGCGACCTCGCGATTTACGGCGTTATCCTCAACCAACAGGATCCGATAGCGTCCTAACGCCACACCAGCCAATGACGGATGCGGCCGAGCCCGCCTGCGGAGTTGCAACTCGGCGGTACCCCGCACCACCGGCCCCGAGTCAGTATCCCGCCCCCTCTCCAGGCGCGCCGTGAACCAAAAGGTACTCCCCTGATGGGGTGAACTCTCGACGCCGACCGTACCCCCCATCAATTGCGCAATATGACGAGTAATGTTTAGTCCCAATCCGGTTCCGCCATATTTACGATTTGTCGCGGCATCGACCTGTTCAAACGCGGCAAATAACTTCGGGATCTTCTCCGCCGCAATACCAATACCGGTGTCGCGGACCGCGAAATGGATCAGAAAATCCGCAGCGGATTCCTCAATTACTTTTGCGCATAGGGTGAGCGTCCCGCTGGCGGTAAATTTCAGGGCATTTCCGGCGTAATTGAGCAGTGCTTGGCGCAGGCGCACCGGGTCACCGCGCAGGCGCAACAGGGGTTGGTCGACCTCGTAGACGACAGTCAAGCCCTTCTCGTGGGCCGCAGAGCTGATCAGTGAGTGGACATAATCGAGGATCGCACCCAGGGTAAAATCGGTGCTCTCTAACTCAAGTCGTCCGGCCTCAATCTTCGATAAGTCCAGGATATTATTGATAATCGCCAACAGGTGCTGGGCGGCAATATCAATTTTATCGAGCCGCTCGGCCTGGTCACTGTCGAGTTGAGTGCGTTGCAAGAGATGACAAATCCCGATGATGGCGTTCATCGGGGTGCGGATTTCGTGGCTCATATTGGCCAAAAAGGCGCTCTTGGCGCGATTGGCGGACTCGGCGCGCTCCCGCGCCTCGGCAAGCGCCGTGGTGCGATTTTTGACCAATTCCTCCAGGTGGTGATGGTGACGGTCTAGTTCATCCTCCAGGCGCTTTTTTTCAGTGATGTCCTCTTTGACCGCGACGTAGTGAGTGATCTCCCCGTGGGGTTGGCGGATCGGGACGATCACCGCAAACTCGATATATTCACTGCCGTCCTTGCGCTGGTTGTAGATCTCGCCCTTCCACGGCTGACCCTTGAGCAGGGTCTCCCACATCGATTTGAAAGTCTCTGGGGGGGTACGCCCCGACTTGAGTACCCGGGGATTTTGACCAATCACTTCCTCACGGGTATAGCCGCTGTTGCGGACAAACGCCTCGTTGACATATTCGATCCGTGCCTCAAGGTCGGTGATCGCAATACTCTCGGGGCTTTGTTCCACCGCGAGCGAGAGCTTGCGCAACTGATCTTCGGCAATCTTGCGGGCGGTAATATCTCGGTCGATGCTGAAGACCCCGATGAGTTGTCCGTGGGCATCATGGAGCGGTCCTTTAGTCGCCAATAAGACGCGCACCCCCTCCGCTGTCGCGATTTCCTCTTGGAAGCTCAACACCTCGTTGCTCGCCATTACCTGTTGGTCTTCGGCGCGCATCCGTTGCGCCTGGACCTCGGGGAACAACTCGGCGATGTCACGTCCAATGACGTCTTCAGGACGTCGGCCAAAGAGCTGGGAGGCGGCGCGATTGAAGAGCAGGAATCTTCCGGTGGTATCGCGGGCGATAATGATATCGGTGGAGCTTTCGGCGATGGCATCGAGTAACCGCAGGGCATGGAGGTGTTCGGCTTGGATCATCTGCTCGCGGCGTGCGGATTTAAGTTGTTGATATTGATTAAAAAGTAACACGGCGCCAATCGCCATTGACAGCGTCAACAACCCAACCAGGGCTATCCAAAAGGCGTCGCCGAGAGTCGCGGCGTGTAATTCCGCCCGATCAATCTTTACGACCAAAAACCAATCCGTGTTCGGGATCGAGCGCATCACACCGATTACCTGGACATCACGATAATCGACGCCGATTATCGGCGTATTTTCCACCACCGTACCGCGCAACACTTGGACCGCAAGCATCTTTGGGTTCGCGTCTCTCAGCAAAAGGCGCATCCGCGGCGCCGTCCGCGCTTGGTAGCGGAGGCGATTCAAAAAAACAATCTCCTCATCCTCGCGCCGGAATAGCTCAATCTCGCCGCTGGCGCTGGCATCAGGCCAAGTCTGAAACGATGGGAAATTATCGAAGAGGTGATAGATGGGGTTGTCTCTCGCGCTGTTGCCGCGCCATCGCCGCGCCAATTCGGCCCAAAACCGCGCAATCGCCGCTGCATAGTTCTCGTCCTGATGTTCACCAAACCAATCAATAATTTGCAGGACTTTGAGATTAGCGATGGTCTGCAGGCGGGATATCTCCTTATCTCTTTGGCGATCAAAGGTATAGACGATCCCGCCGATGGTCACGGTCACAATCGCCAAGGCCAAAAAGGTCAACAAGGGGATCAGCGGCTGGACATCCACGCCCGTTATGGCGGAGAACCTACAGCGTTGTCGGATGAGCCGATAGAGCAACACCGAAGTAATTGCTACTGCGGTCCAATCTTTGATGATGCTCGCGAGGGCGATACGGGTTGGATCGGTGAACAGCCAAGTCACCGCTTTGTCCGAGACCAAAATCCAAAAGGCCGTGAAGGTCGCATAAAACAAAACGATAGTAATGACTTGGTCGGGGGTGTGAGGCTTTTCCGCGCTGGGCGCAATCGGTGGAGTAATAGACATGAAAAAATTAGCTTTTAGGATAGTAGGAGTTACACAGTTGAATTGTAACTAATTGATTTAACTGGAAAGTCATAAGACCAGCCCCCTTCCGTAACCGATTGAAAATATTAAATATATTTTTCAACTGCGTAATTCCTACCGGATAGCAGTTGCAGCGCCGAAGGGTTGGCGCAGGCCTAACTATGTCAAGATATTGCCTTTTTCCGTTAAAGATTATTTTAATCGATATACCGCAAAATCTTGCATTTAGCGAGATTTGCAAAAAAACGGGCTATTTCAAGAAATATTCTAGGGGAATGATACTTGCATTGTGAAAAAACACCATGTTTTCTTAAAGATCTAAAATTCTAGTAATTTCGATTTAATCCCATGAAAATCAGGCGATTTTTTGCACCAGATATCCGCCAAGCAACCCGTCTCGTAGTCGACGCGCTTGGTCCCGAGGCCGTGATTCTCTCGAATCGCAAAGTTGAGGGCGGTGTCGAAATCGTGGCGGCGGTGGATTTTGACGAGACCTTACTTGCCCGTCAGGAAACCTCCAGCCCGGAAGAGAATGCGCCTCAAGCCCCGGCATTGGCGCGTGCCCGCGCCCAAATCGAGATGTTTCGCGCTGTTGCCCAAAGCGTCGCCGCTCAGACAACTCCTCAGGAAGGGACAATGGGGGCGACACAGCTAAAAACTCCTCCATCGGTTGAACCAATCGCCCCGAAATCCGACGATAGCGCTCCCAAGTCCCCGGCGGAAAAAACAAGACCCACACCCGAGGCCGCCAAGTCTCCAGCACCCAATTCAGCGCCCAAGCCCGCGAGTAGCGCGGCGCGCCCAACGCCATTAAAGACTGCTCCTCCCCAACGGATTCCAGCGTCAGAAATTCCACCGGGAAAAAACCCACCGGCGGTTCCGCCCAAAACCGCAACGACACCGCGTATCCCCAATTATCATGCGGAAAATGCCCCCACACCCGCAAATGCCAGCACCAGTACACGTCCGCGTCCCATTGAGGAACACTGGGTTCAGGACCCGGTATTGGCTGAGATGCGGCGGGAATTGAAAGAGCTACGGGGCTTACTAGAGCATCAACTTTCGGGGTTGGCATGGTCGGAGACTACCAGGCGCACCCCAGTACAGGCACAACTGCTACGCTCGCTCACTGAATTGGGACTGACGGTTGATATTGCCCGCGAACTCGCCAATGCAACTGTTTTGGCCGGAGATTTCGACACAGCCTGGCGTCACGCCATGAATTTACTCGCCGAGCGTCTAACCATCGAAGAGGACTTGATCCTCGAACACGGCGGGGTTGTAGCCTTAGTAGGCGCAACTGGAGTCGGGAAAACCACCACAGTCGCGAAACTCGCGGCGCACTATGCGATGCGTCATGGCCGGGAGCGCGTCGCGCTCGTCACGACCGATAGCTATCGGATCGGCTCTCAAGAACAACTGCGCACCTTCGCCCGAATCCTCGGGGTGCCGATGCGGGTCGCAGCCGACGCCGCTGAACTTACCCAAACCCTAGAGGCACTCAGTGATTGCGGTTTGGTGCTGATTGACACCGCCGGCATGAGCCAACGCGATATGCGCCTTTCCGAACAATTTGCTACCCTACGCGGCGCCGGACGCGAAATCCGTAGCTATCTCGTCCTGTCAGCAATTACCCAACGTCTAGGCCTAGAAGAAGTTACCCGCGCTTTTGGTGAAATCCGCGTCGTTGGGTGTATCCTGACCAAACTCGACGAGGCCGCCTCTTTAGGTGAAGCTATATCGGTGGTGATACGTCACAAACTTCCGATTAGCTATTTAGGAATAGGACAACGAGTTCCAGAAGACCTTCTCCCAGCCCGAGCCCATAATTTAGTTAGCCGAGCGGTCGCTCTGTTGCAACAGCGCCCACCGGATATCGAGGAAGAAAGTCTCGCTATGGCGTTTGGGAGTGCTCATCGTTGTGCCGTTACAGTCTAAATTTTTCCTGGATCAGGCCTCGGGATTATGTTGTATGGTACAACTTATCCAGACCAAACCACGGGGCTCTGTATGGTTCGATCCAGTAGTGAACCAGTACAAATTATCGCTGTCACTGGAGGAAAAGGCGGGGTCGGTAAAACCACCGTCAGTATTAATCTCGCCCTAGCACTAGCCCAAGAACAACGCAATGTAATGGTCCTAGACGCTGACCTAGGACTGGCAAACGTCGATGTGATGCTTGGACTTCACCCGCGCTATAACCTCTCCCATGTCCTATCCGGGGAACGTACCCTAGAGGAGGTGTTGGTCGAGGGGCCTTACGAGATGCGGATTGTGCCCGGTGCCTCTGGGATTCAGCAGATGGCGGAGCTTTCGCCGAGCCAACACGCCGGTTTGATCCGCGCCTTCTCCGAACTATCAACCCCGCCGGAAATCCTAATTATCGATACCGCCGCCGGTATCTCCGATTCAGTGATCTGTTTTTCTAGTGCCGCCCAGCATGTCCTGCTGGTGGTCTGTGATGAACCAGCCTCGATTACCGACGCCTACGCCCTAATCAAGATTTTATCGCGAGAACACCGTGTCAATCATTTTCAGATCATCGCAAACATGGCCGATACCCCCCAGGCCAGCCGCGATTTGTACGGAAAATTGTGCAAGGTCACCGACCGCTTTTTGGATGTTGTGGTCGAACTCGCCGGGGCCATTCCCCATGATGAGTTTCTGAAAAAGGCCGTCCAGCGCCAGCGCGCCGTGGTAGATTTATATCCGAATTCACAATCCGCAGCGGCAATTAAACGCCTGGCGAAAATCACCCAAGGTTGGCCGATCCCGTTTAATTCCGTGGGAAGAATTGAGTTTTTTGTCGAGCGGCTAATCAAATTGAGCGTCGAGCGCAAAGTCGCCAACGAACGGCTAGACTCCCGCCGGGAGTTTAACGAGCGCCGGGATGCTTTCCCATGAGTAGTGGCGTAGCGAGTTACGTGACGACCCGCGACCTCGATCAAGAGGCGGTGGTCACCCAATACGCCAATTTTGTCAAACGTATCGCCTATCACCTGTTGGCACGACTCCCGCCATGCGTCCAAATTGATGATTTGATTCAGTCCGGGATGATGGGATTACTCGAAGCGGCGCGCAATTACGACCCCATGCTCAAAGCCAGTTTTGAGACTTATGCTGGAATTCGGATTCGGGGCGCGATGCTGGATGAAATCCGCCGTTATGACTGGGCACCGCGCTCGGTACATCGCAAGGCCCGTCAAATCGCCGAAGCAATCCATCGCATCGAGGCGCACGTCGGACGCGATGCCCATGACCAAGAGATCGCCGCGTTTTTAGAGTTATCCCCAGAGGAATATCATCAAACCCTACAGGAAGCGTGTGGTTACCGGGTTTTCAGCTTCGAGGAACTCGCCCAGGATGAAGATGACGCCGGAATAAGCTTTGATGTGCCGGATCACGCCCCCGGACCGCTCGAACAGCTTGAGGAAAGTGACTTTCGCGCCTGCTTGGCCGAGGCAATCGCCGGTCTCCCAGAACGCGAAAAATTGATTCTCTCCCTGTATTATGACGAGGAGCTCAATCTCAAAGAAATCGGGGCAGTACTAAAGGTCTCTGAGTCGCGGGTCAGCCAACTCCATAGCCAAGCAATGATCCGCCTGCGCGCACGACTCCACGACTGGGCGCACAAGAACTGATTTGATAGATAGTAATTTATTTATTGACATATGTTAACTTTAGTTCACAAACAAAACTTTTGCTACTCTACAAATATCAAGATAAACTGCCCGTGTGCCTCATGGCGAGAACCAAGCCTGGTACTGCTCAGTCACGCTCTTTAACCAGTTCCAGTATGCGGTTGCCAGCATCAGTTGCTGGCGTAAAACGTGAAACGCATCCAAGAGTTTGGCGCGCACAAACTGGTGTTGTGCGCTTTTGTGGATTCACCCATCCTCATCGCGGGTGCG
>Ga0114939_10002306_pt1 | contig 14284 bp, 10 predicted proteins | sample AshMeaCrysSpring_FD_87196 | JGI IMG/M metagenome (GOLD analysis project Ga0114939, IMG submission 87196) | Groundwater microbial communities from Big Spring, Nevada to study Microbial Dark Matter (Phase II) - Ash Meadows Crystal Spring | ecosystem: Environmental > Aquatic > Deep subsurface >... | reverse complement strand
CAGATCCGCAAGCAGATCGAGGAAACCACCAGCGACTACGACCGCGAGAAGCTCCAGGAGCGCCTCGCCAAGCTCGCCGGCGGCGTGGCCGTCATCAACGTCGGAGCCGCCACGGAAACCGAGATGAAGGAGAAGAAGGCCCGCGTCGAAGACGCCCTCCACGCGACCCGCGCGGCCGTCGAGGAAGGCATTGTCGCCGGCGGTGGCACCGCGCTCATCCGCGCCCACGCCTCCATCGGCGACCTTGGCCTGACCGGTGATGAGAAGACCGGTGCGGAAATCGTCGCCCGCGCCATCGAGTCACCGCTCCGCCAGCTCGTCGCCAACGCCGGCCGCGAGGCCGCGCTCATCGTCGAGCACGTCAAGAAGGGCAAGGGAGCCGAAGGCTACAATGTTGCCACCGACAAGTTCGAGGACCTCATCAAGTCCGGCGTGGTGGATCCCACCAAGGTCACCCGCTCGGCGCTGCAAAACGCCGCGTCGATCTCCGGTCTCCTGCTCACCACCGAGTGCCTCATCACCGACATTCCGGAAAAGGAAAAACCCGCTGCCGGCGGCCACGACCACGGCATGGGCGGAATGGGCGGCATGATGTGAGCATCGTGGCGGCGGTTATCCACCGCCAGGCCAATCCAACAAAAAAAGCCGGACGGGGAAACCCGCCCGGCTTTTTCGTTTCACGGAAATATCGAACATGTGATTCCGGGCATGGAAACGCCTGATGGCGGGCTCCGGCCAATGTTCCGGCAGACGGGATGCCTCACGGACGGGCGGAGCTTGCCGCAGGTTCACGGCTTGGCCAGCGCCTCGTTCATCCGCTGCCGCCAGAGTTTCATCCGGGCCTTCATCGCGGCGTCCGCAGTGGCCGGATCATAGCGCGAGACATCCACGTCCTGGTAGAGTTCCGCATGCCGCGCCGCATCGAAGTCCTGATTGGCGCTGTTGTTCTGGGCGCCGAGACGCGCGCGCCAGGCGGCGAGTTCCGATAGCAGCTCCTTCGCGCGCTCCGGCTGTTGCGCCGCGAGATCGTTCGTTTCGCAGGGATCCTCGCGCAGGTTGAACAGCGCGGCGGAGCCATCCTCGTAGTTCTCGATGAGTTTCCAATCGCCATCGCGCACGGATCCGGATGGGCGGCTTCCCTGGTTCGCGTAGTGGGGAAAGTGCCAGAACAAACTCCGCGCCGGGGTTTTGCCGCCATCGATGAGCGGTGCCATGCCCGCGCCATCCAGTCCATCCGGCACCGGCAATCCGGCGATTTGCAGCAGGGTGGGCAGCCAGTCCGTGTTGACCACCGGCGCATCCACCAAGCGTCCCGCCGCGGCGCGGCCCGGCCAGCGCAGGATCAGCGGGATGCGCGTGCCGCCTTCATGGAGAAAACCCTTGCCCGCGCGGAACGGCGTGTTGTGCGTGGCCGTTTGATGCCCGCCTTCCGGCACGTGCAGGCCGCCGTTGTCCGATGTGAAAACGACGATCGTGTTTCCGCTCAGGCCGAGTTCATCGAGCTTTGCGAGCAGACGTCCCACGGCATCGTCCAGCGTCTGGATCACCGCAGCGTAAACCGGCTCGAAGGCGCCGCGGTTTTCCTCCACCAGTTTCGCGCGGGCGGAATAGGGGATGTGCGGCGAGTCATGCGCCAGATAGAGGAAAAACGGCCGCTCGCGATGTTGCGTGATGAAACCCACGGCCGCCGCCGTGAGATCATATTCGCCCTTGCCGCCCTCCGTTTCGGAAGGAGTGGTCACCGCCTTTCCCGGATGATGGACCTCGAATCCCTGTTCCAGCGGCCCGAAGCCCTTGCCGCCCAGATGCCACTTGCCGATGCAGGCCGTGGCGTAGCCCGCGGCCTTCAGGTGTTCCGCCAGCGTTGTTTCCTCCAGTGGCAGCTCCTGGCGGATCACCGGATGCAGGAGCTTCTGCGCCGCGCAATCCGCCCGCCCCGGCAAATACGTGGTGATGTGCAGCCGCGCCGGATGCTTTCCCGTGAGGATGGCCGCCCGCGATGGCGAGCAGAGCGGCGATGCCGCATAGGCCGAACTGAAGCGCAGGCCCTCCGCCGCCAGTTTGTCCAGATGCGGCGTGCGGTGCTCGCGCCGCCCGTAGCAGGCCAGATCGTTGATGCCGAGGTCATCGGCCAGCATGAACACGATGTTGGGCGGTCTTTCCGCGGCAATGCCCGCCAATGGCGACAGCGCGGCGAGAATGCCGAATGCCGCGCGGCGCACCGCCGATTGGATGGGATTGATCATCACGAGTCCATGAAACGCCGCCCGCGCGCCGTTTCTTTCATGCTGCGGGAAATCTCAGCAGCCGGAGGTTGTGATCGCCCGCGCGTCTGCTAACTTCCGCGAGCCCGATGCATTCCGAATCCACCACCGCCCCGCCGGTTTCCAGGGGCGTCGTCTTCGAGGCGCGGAAGCTGCGCAAGATCTACCACACCGGCGAGGTGGACGTGGTGGCTCTGGACGGAGTGGACCTGGAACTCAGGGCCGGCGAGCTCGTCTGCCTGCTCGGCCCTTCCGGCAGCGGCAAGTCCACCCTGCTCAACATCCTCGGCGGCCTCGACTTGCCGACCTCCGGCGAGCTGATCTACAAGGGCTGGGCGCTGGACGGCTCCCGCGAGCAAACCCTCACTCTCTTCCGCCGCAACTGCGTCGGCTTCGTCTTCCAGTTTTACAATCTCATCCCCTCGCTGACAGCCCGCGAGAACGTCGCGCTCATCACCGGAATCTCGCGCGATCCGATGAGGCCGGAGGAAGCGCTGGAAATGGTCGGCCTCACTCCGCGCATGGACCACTTCCCATCGCAGCTCTCCGGCGGCGAGCAGCAGCGCGTCGCGATCGCCCGCGCCATCGCCAAACGCCCGGAGGTGCTGCTCTGCGACGAGCCGACCGGCGCGCTCGACGTCACCACCGGCATCACCGTGCTCGAAGCCGTGGAGCGCATCAACCGCGAGCTCGGCACCCTCACCGTCGTCATCACCCACAACGCCGCCATGGCCGATATGGCCGACCGCGTCCTCCATCTGTCCGACGGAAAAATCATCAGATCCCACCGCAACGAAACGCGCCTGCCGGCCGCGCGGCTGAAGTGGTGAATCCGCCACGCCCGCCAATCGCAATCCACAAACAGAGCTGTCAGCGGCCGGAACAGGCCCGCCACAGTGCCTGCGGCGGTGGGCGGAAACCGATTCGGAACTATTCCGATGAGCAGTTTCAGATCGCGAACTTCGGCGACTGGCTGAGGAAGGTGATCGGGTTCCGATGGATGACGCGCGCGACGGCCTCCGCATCATGGCCGCGGACCCTCATTTGCAGCGCGCATTTCGGCACCGCCAGCGGATCGGAGACGCCCCAATCGCAGGCGGAGTTCATCCACAGCCGCTCGGGGCCGTGGATTTCCAGGATGTCGATGGCGCGGTCCAGCGAGCATTTGCTGTGCGGGTAAAGCGTCATGCCCGCCCAGTAGCCGGAATCGAGAACTTGGGAAACGGTGTGCTCCTCGACGTGGTCGATGATGACCTTGCCGCGGTCCAGCTTTGAAAAGTTGGCCAGGGACTCAAGGGTCAGGCGGGTGCCCTTGAGCTTGTCCTCGAGATGCGGCGTGTGGATGAGGATCGGCAGATCGCGGTCGAGCGCGAGCTGGACGTGTTCCTCGAAGATGGCGAGTTCGTTGCGGGTGTTCTTGTTGAGGCCGATCTCGCCGATGCCGAGCACCGCGGGCGCTGATAGAAACCGCGGGATCAGGCTCATCACTTCGCGGGCGAAGACGGGATCGTCGGCCTCCTTCGGATTGATGCACAGCCACGAGAAATGTTTGATGCCGTATTTCGCGGCGCGCTTCGGCTCGTATTCGGTGAGCTGGCGGAAATAGTCGTGAAAGCCTGCGGCAGAGGAGCGGTCGAAACCCGCCCAGAAAGCGGGTTCGCACACCGCCTCGCAGCCGGCCAGCGCGAGTTTCCGGTAGTCATCCGTTGTCCGGCTGACCATGTGGGCGTGGGGCTCGATGAAGCGCATGGGGAAGATGTCAGCGGCCGGAAGCCGGCGGGGCGCCGCAGGCGCCTTGGAAGGGGGCGGTCCGGGGGAGGTCGGTGCTGTCGTCGGAAAAGGCTTCGAGAATGGCGCGGGCGCGGTCCCGCCGCTCGGAGAGCAGGATGGGCAGCGCGTTTTTCATGGCCGCGAGGCGGAAATCGGCCGCGCCGGGATGGCGGTCGATGCGGTCGAGAAACGCGGCGAGATCGATGAGCTTGTGGCGGGCTTCGATGAACTGGAGATCGAGGAGATCCTGCTTGCTGGGCATGGAGGGGAGATTCGGCGCGGCGGCAGCGGCGGTCAATGGGGAAGAGGCGCGGCGGGCGGCGCGGGCCGGTCGTTGGCGAGTTCCAGCAGTTTGAAATCGACGCTGAACGGTTTTCCCATCAGCACCGAGTTCTTGAGAACATCGATCTGGAAGTGCAGGGTCTTGAAGCCGATGTTTTTGAAATCGACGTTTTCCCACGTGGTCACCGCTTCGCCGCGGCCGTGGACGTAGGGCGAAACCTCCTTGCCACGCTCGAAGATGCTGGCCAGATCGTCCGGTGTCCGGGCGCTGTAGGTGGCCCAGGCTCCGCCGGCGGGCAGCGGCTTGCGCGGCGCTCCATCGGCTTTCCCGAACGGCTTGAAGGTGTAGGACGATCCGAAGCGGTCGCTTGCCGAGAGGCTGAGAAACACGGGGGCGGCACCGCTGCCGTTGACGCGCACCCGCACGCTCAGGCGGTTGAACTGCAGCGGCGCGAGATCCCACACCACCAGCGCGCGCGGGCGGTTTTCAAGCGGCAGCATCGTCACCCGCATGAAGCGCGCGCCATCGTCGTCCTTGAGGATTTCCCATTTCTCGCCCGCTGCGGCGATGCGGATGTATTGCGCCGGATTGCGGTGTTCCGGAAAGGTCTCGCGGTACGCGATCTGCGCGTGGAGAGGCGGCGCGGCGAGCACGGCCGCGAGCGCGAATTTCTGATAGAACCTATTCATGGGCGGCGATCTTTCCATCGGGGGTGAGCAGCCACGCGCCGGTTGCGGGCAGGCGGATCGTCGCGCCATCCGCCACCGGCCGCTTCGCATCGCGGGCGGCGGTGATCGACCATGTTTTGCCGGCGAATGCGAGGCGCGTGACCGTGGCGGACGGAATCGCCTCCGGCAGGGCGGGCGCGATGCGCAGCCCGGCGGCGGCGGGTTCGATTCCCAGAATGCCATCGACGAAGAAATACGGCACCAGCCCGGACTCGGGAAACTCGCGCAGAATGCCGAAGATATCCGACACGCCCTTGTTGTTGGCTGGATCGCGGCGGAGCTGATCCTTGCGGAACTCCGCCTCGATCGCGCTGAAGCGCTTGGCGGCATCATCCGCGCCGGCGTAACGCATGCGGCCGTGGAGGTCGTAATACGAGACGTAGAAAATCGCGCCGCCGTTCTGGATTTGCAGGCCGTATGCGGCGTTGCCGCCGGGTTCGATGTCGAAGGCGCCGTCCCATGTGTTGACCACCGGGGGATTTCCACGGCGCGCTTCGCGGGTGTTGGCGCGCGGCGCGAATCCGAACGCGTAAATGTCCGCGCCAGTCGAATCATCGCCGGCGACGGCACGCTTGCCGTCCAGCCAGTCGAGCACCCGCGCGGCGCGCGTTTCATCGGCCAGCCCGAATGCGAGCGCCTGGGTGTTCACGAAGGTGAAGCCGAAATCGTGCGCCTTGCCATTGGCATCGATCCAGCCGGCGTAGCGCCCGGTTTGCTCGTTCCAGAACGCGCGGTTGAATTCCTCCTTCACCTTCGGGCGCAGCGCGCGGAGTTCGGCCGCGCGGCCGGTGTTTCCGAGGGCTTCCTCGAGTTCCGCGAATTGCCGCAACGCCTCGTGGAAAAACGCGTTGGTATGGGCGCACTTGTAGCCGAAGAGCCAGAAGTCCCAGTAATTCGAGCCATGGCTGCCGGGCGTGCCGTCCAAATCGCGCCCCGGCAGCGTGAGCATGCCGGATTTTCCGCCGAGCTTTTCGAGGTTGTAGTCCATCGCCTTGCGGGCCTTCGCGAGGATGGTCTCGCCGGATTCCGGATCCTTGGTTTCAAGAAACGCCGGATCGCGCCGCATCAGGAAATGGTGGGCGACGGCCGTCGGATAGATCGAGTTGTTCACGTGGTGCACCGAGTGGTCGAGATGTTCCGCGGAATTCGGCGCGGCCCAGACCATGCCGTCCGGATCGACGGGATTGCCCGCGATGTATTTCTCCAACTGCTTCGTGAAAGGGCCGTCGCCGAGCCAGCTGAGTTTTTTCGCGCCCCACGCGAGCCACTCGCAACTGCCGATGCAGACCATGCCGCCGTCGCTCGGCCGGTCGGTCTCCCACCACGGATCGAAGCGCTGGTGGATTTCGTTGCCCGCGATGCCGAAGTTGAGCCACAGGTTGTTCCATGCCGCGAGCGACTCGGGAGCGGGGAAATCAGCTTGGAAAGCCGGAGCCGCGCCGCCGAGCAGGCGGATGCCGCCGAGCGTCCAGCCGAAGCCGCCGCCGGCGAGCGCATTGGGCCGCGGCACATGCACCCGCAGCGCGCGCGCCAGCAAGCCCCGCAGCGGGATCCAGACTTCGTTGGCTTCCGGGTCCGGGAAAAACGCGTAGTTGGCGCTGACCACCGGATACCATGGTCCATCGGGTGAAACGGCCGACTGGATGAGGAAATGCTGCGGAAAACCGGCTTCTTGGTTTCGCGGATCGCCGCGCAGGATCAGCCAGTCCACGCCGCGCACGCCACCGAGATCGAGGGTCAGCGAGGACGGCGTGAAATCCGCCGCGAGCCGCAATCCGTTCCAAGAGAGTTCGCCCTTCGCGCCGGTTTTCACTTCCTTCGATTTTCCGAGGGCTTGGGCTGATGCGGATTTCACCGGCAGTTGCGGCGCAAGCGGCGCGGTTGACGGTTCGACGCGAGTGCGTCCGCAGGGTTTCCAATCGCTGGTCCAGCCAGAGAGTCCCACCGCGCGCCAGCGTGGCTTCGGCTCGCCCTCGAGGATCCACGGAATCGCAGCGGAAGCCACCGCCTCCGCAAAACCGATCGCTGTCGGCAGCCAGCGGCCGTCGCCGCCGTCCCAGATGTAATAAACCATTTCCTTGCGCATTCCCTCGCGTGCGGCCACGTGCGCGATCCGCAGGGTGGCCGCGGTTTCGGCGGCGGGGAGGGCGGCCGGTCCCGGCATGCACGCGAGACCACAGGCGAGGATTTGCGGAAACGGGAATTTCATGCTGTGGCAGGCTGACTTACACTGCCCGCCCGGCGTTTCTTTCACGCAAGAGGCGCTGGGTTTCCCGGGCCCGCTCGCGGGTGATCGGATAGAGGCGCAGCAGAATGAGGCCGAGGACGAGCACCGCGATCTGGCCGAGGATGTACCAGAGTTTCATGCGCTCCACGACATCCTGGGGCGCGCCAACGGACTCCGCGACGGCGGCGTCATAGCCGCAGAGCTTGAGCAGCGCGCCTCCGCCGAGCGCCGCGACGGCGACGGCGAGCTTGCGCGAGAATCCGCCGACCGCGCTGTAGATCCCCTCGCGGCGCATCCCGGTGGCGAGTTCGTCCTCCTCGCACACATCGCCGATCATCGAGATGAAAAGCATCCAGCACCCTTGGAGCCCGAGGCCGACGAAGGCTGCGGAGACCAGCTGGAGATAGGGCCTTGCGGGGTCGAGCGTCCACCACATCAGCACCACGCCGATGAGCGAGAGCCACAAACCGGCCTCCACCGCGCGGCGTTTGCCGTAGTGGGTGGAGATAACGGTGGCCATGAACACGCTGACGTATGAAAGCCCGGCGGTGAGGCTGCCGGCGATGCCGCTGAGTCTGGCCGCAGCCGCCTTGTCCCCGCCGTAGATGTAGTAAATGTTGATATAGAGCCCGAGCGAAAGCATCGTCGCCAGGCCCAGAAGCACGATGACGTTCACGGTGAGGACCACAAGATAGGGCCGGTTGGTGAGCGTGACCTTCACCGCCTCGAGCAGTTTGATTTTCTCCTGCTGTTGCGTGCGCGCGGGCTCGCGCAGGAAGACCGCGGGCAGGACGCCGCAGACAATGATGAGGATGGAGAGCACGACGCTGACCCAGCGCGCGCCGACGACTTCGTTGTCGAAGAAGGAGAGCAGGGCGATGCTGTAGAGCCATGGCATCGAGATGGAGCCGAGGAGGCCGATGTAGTTCGGCCATGCGAGCACGCGGGTGCGCTCGTCATAGTCGCTGGTGAGTTCGAAGCCGAGCGCGGCGTAGGGGATCGAATAGACCGTGTAGGTGGCGAAATAAACCGAGCCCATGAGCAGCAGGTAGATGAACATTCCGTTCTGCGTGGCCACCGGCGGCATCCAGATCACCGGCAGCAGGATGGCCGTGAGCACGGAGCCCGCCACGAGATAGGGCCGCCGCCGGCCCCAGCGGGTGCGCGTGTTGTCGGAGAGGTTGCCCATGAAGAGGTCGATGAACGCGTCGAGCGCGCGGGGAATCGCCACCGCGATGCCGAGCAGCACGGGATCGAGCTTGAGGCCGATGTTGTAGATCGGGGTCACGAGCGTTCCGAAGCCGTTCATCATGAAATTGTCGGCCAGAGCGCCGAAGCCGTAGATGATGCGCTTGATCAGCGGAACGCGCTGGTCCGGAGGAGTGATGTGTTTGCTCACGGGAGGGTTTTTGATTGGATGGAATTATGGATCCAGGCGCAGGGTCGTTTCGGTCTTGATGGAATGGAGCGGCTGGAGGGTTTGCGGATCGAGCAGCGTCACCGGAGCATCCGGCTCGATTCGCCACGCGATTTCAGCGTTGTCGCGCGACCATTCGACGCGGACTTTTCCGCCGTTGGCATCCAGCGGAAGCGTGCCCGCTGCTCCGGGCAGCGAGCCGGGCTTGAGGTCGAGCGCGAAATGGCCCGGGCCGATGTCGAGCCGCGGGTGCAGGCCCAGCCCGTAGCGCGAGAGCTGCCAGGTCGGGCAGCCGGCCCACTGGTGGCAGTGGCTCCAGCGCAGGTCGAAAACCTCCGGCCAGGTGGTGAGCCCGGTATCCAGCATCCAGCCCCATGCGCGGCGGTATTGATCGAGAACGAAATCCATCCCGCCCGCCTCGATGAGCAGTGGAAACGCGAAGTGGCAGAAGGACGGCGTGATGAGGCGCGATTCCATCACCGAAGTGTCCGCAAGCCGCGGCGCGGCGGGATTGTTCGGGAAACAATCCATCAGGTGGGCCTTGATGAAATCCAGCGCGTGGCGTTTTCCGTCCCCGGCGACCACCTTGTTGCGCATCGCCAGCACGATGGCGTGGTAGCCGAGCATCCCGCGCCGCGCGGGATCCGCCATGGCTTCGGCGGAGAATGTCTCCGCCAGGGATGTTGTCAGGCTTTCGCGGGCCTCGGCGATCCCCGCAGCCTCGTTCTCCCTGCCGATGATGCCGGCCCAGCGGACGAGATCGCCGAGCGCCTCGTAGTAAAAAAGCGTGAGCCCTAGATCGACCGATGCATGGAACTCGCGCTGCCCGCCCTCGGCGAACGGGTTGGTTTCAGTGAGATAGCCCCAGTCCACGAAGGTCCATGTGCCCGGCACCGATGGCAGCCCGCCGGGCTTGAGGTGCGGCAGGTAGGATTCCAGATTGCGCACGGCGGCGGGGAAGAGCGGTTCGAGCAGGCTGCCGTCGCCCGACAACTCGAAGTAGCGGAGGTTCGCGCCGGTCCACTCGCTGCCGTAGGTGGGAAGAAATTCGCGGATGCCGGGGTAGAGCCCGGGAATGCGGCCCAGCGAGTCCGCGCTGAGCGGCGCGGTCTTGAGCGAACGCTTCACCAGGTTCAGGTCGCCGCTGCACACCGAGTTGATTTCCAGGCCGACGCCGAGCGCGTCGCCGATCCACTGGCCGCGCTCGCGGGTCGGGTTGTCGATGATGACGTCCTCGCAGCAACTGCGGAAGGTTTCCCAGCCGGTCAGCCAGATTCTGTCCAACAACGGATCGCCGCAGGTGAAGGAGCCGGCTTCGTGTTCCTCGAAATAGACGCGGTCGAGAAACGCCTCCCGCTCCCACTTCACGAAACCGGCGATGACATGGATTTCCACGAAGCGCCCGCCTTTCGGGGTTTTCGGGAAAAACGTCTGGCGGCCGCCGCGGGCGATGAAGCGGTCATAGTTGAGCGATGGCCCCGCCGCGCAGTTGATGAAGGGGGCAACGCGTCCGTGTTCGAGCGCCTCGGACATGCCGATTTCCACGGCCGCGCCCTTCGGCAGGTCAAGCGTGAGGCGCACGCGGCCGAGGCGGATTTTGCCGAGATCATAGCGCCGCCAGAAACCCTGCGGCGGAGTCGCCGGATCCTCCAGATCGCGGAGGAAAAAGATATATGAGGGATCGTTCGAAACGAAATGCCGCGAGAGCACCAGCCGGCCTTCGGCGCAGGGCGTCATCGGCACTTCCTTCGGCCCCCACGGACTCAGTGTCGGCGGGTCGAACGAAAGAAAGCGCCGCGTGCGGCACACCGGCGCGGACCAGGCGGAATCATCGAAAGCGGGCGCTTCCCAGCCGTCCGGATTTTCCGCCGTATCGCACCAGTCGATCCAGCCGAGCAGCGGGCTGATCCGCCGCGTCTGGCGCTGGTAGCCATGCAGAACCCGGCATTTCCAATCCGCCGCAAGTACCTTTCCGCCGCCGTCGCGAAGCTCGCACCAGAAAAACGGATCCATGGATTCCATCAGGCGCGCGGTTTCGCCCTCATGGTGGGCGTGGACGGCGATCACATGGCGGCCAGCGCCCAGTTTCCACTCGCGGCGGTCGTATTCGGCATGGTTCACGTGGAAACGCGCCGGGCCCTCGGTGACGAGCGAGCCGTCCAGATACAGATCGAAGCTGCTCGCGCCGAGAAAGCGCGCTTCCACCGTGGCCGGTTCCATCAACTCGAAGGTGCCCCGCAGCGCCAGATGCGTGTCCGCGCGGAATTTCTCCGCGCAGTCCCACATCACCTCCAGCGATGTCCACGGGCGGATTTCCCCGCGCGCTTGCGGCGGCGCGGACTCACCGCCCAGCCATGCGTGAAGCCATGAGAAAACGCCCGCCGTCCAGCCCATCATCGGCGGCATCGGGTATTCGTCGGCGACGTCGATTCCGCCGCTGACCGCGTTGTATTTTTCCCAGAGCTGGCCGGTGGCGGCGAAGTTCGAGCACACCGTGGCGAGATATTTCCCCGCGATGCGGCGGGCGTCCTCCTCGCGGCCGTAGCGCCGCAGCGCCATCACCGCCGCGGCCTGGAGCGGCGGCCAGATGTTGGGAAAATCCCACTGGCAGGGCGCGGGGCGCCTGTTCCGGCCGGGCTCGCACGCCGCGATGCCGTGCTCGAACTCGATTTCACCAAGTTTCACGATGCAGCGCCGCGCGCGGTCTTCATCCGGCACGCCAGCCCACAGCGCGAACCAGACGGCGGCGGAGAGAACGGGTCCCCGGCGTTTTCCGACGAAGTCGTAGTCGTAATAACACCCGCGCTCCTCATCCCAGCAGAACCCGTTGATCAGCTCGCGGCGGCGCTCCGCCTTTGCCCGCCATGAGGTGGAGGCGGCCTCGTCACCCAGTTCGCGCGCCGCCCATGCGAGGTTGCTTTCCAGCGAGAAAACCATCGCGTTGAGATCCACCGGATTGAACCCGCTGGCGCGGCCGTCATAGCGCGGAGTGAAGTCCCACGTCTCGGCCTCGGCCAGTGCTTCTATCAGAAACCTCCGGCGCGCTTCGGGCTCCTCCGGCACCGGCCCGAGGCGCTGTTCGAGGACTTTCGAGAAGGTTTCCACCGCATCCGGAGACCCGTGGAAATACCCGCGGCAAAGCCCGTTGTCGGTCGTGCGCTGCGTCGCCCAGAACGCGTGTTCCCGGCGCATCGCCTCGTATGACCGGCGCAGCCATTGCGGATCGGGCTCGCGTTCGTAACGCTCGCGGAAGAACAGCGAGGCCACCGGATTCTGCGTGCGCGTCAAATCCCATTCGAGAATGTAGCACGGCACGTATCCGTATTTTTCGATCAGCCACGCCAGATTGTCGGCTTGGCAGCGCGCCAGCACGTCCCGCCCGTCCGCCCACAGCCCCAGCGTGGTGAAATAAGTGTCCCAATAGCACAGAAACGGAAACGCGCCGCCAGCCGTCGGAGAGGCATAGGGGTGGGGAAGATCGAGCACTCCCCTCGCGCTGGATCCCGGCGCGCGGACGGTGTCGTCCCAGTGTTTGCGAATGTATTCGCGAACCTGGCTGGCGTTCTCTGGAACCATGTCTTCGGGCCTTGCGGGCATCAACAATACGCGACGATGAGCGGCGCCTTTCACGCATGTCAATGGATTCAACGGGAATTCTTCCGTCTCACCGCGCTGGCCGGAAATCCGCGCACGCTGCGGAAGGCGGCCGCGAAGTGCTGGCTGCTGGAAAAACCCAGCTCGTAGGCCAGCTCGGTGATCGGGCGGTCGGTGCTGCGCAGGATTTCATCGGCGCGCTCGATGCGGCGGCGCAGCAGGTATTGGCGCGGCGTTTGTCCGAGATCACGGCGGAACAGCGCGATGAGATGCGGCACCGAGACACCGCACACCGCCGCCACTTCATCGAGCCGCCAGCGCTCGGCCGGGCGGTTCTCGAACAACTCGCAGGCCAGCGCCACCGCCGGATGTTTCCTGACTTCCGCCGCCGGTGTCTGTGTGCGGCCCAGCAGCCGCGTGACTTCCAAACACAATGCCGAGGCGTAGCAGGCGAGTCCCTGTCGGCGGTCGGGCCCGTCCAGCGTGAGTTCGCGGATGAGCCCGCGGAACGGCGTCTCCAGCGCGAACGCTCCGCCGCCATGCGCGAACGGGCGCGGCCAGTCGGGCATCTCATGTTCCGGCAACACCGCGTAATAAAAATGAGCCTCGGCATCCGGAAACTCCGCCAGCCGGTGCCGCACGCCGGGGGCGATCAAATAGAAACCGCCGGGCGCCACCTCGAACGCGCGCCTGCCGCAGCGCCACCGCGAGCGCCCGGCTGGCTGATAGAAAACCTCCCAGCCGGTGTTGTGATGCTCGCCGATGAAACGCCCGCCCGGCACCCACTGCTCGCCGAGTTCCAGCACCGGCCAGATTCCGCCTTGCGGACAGGACCATGAAAAACCGGAGAGGATCCCTTTCGGCCGGACGAACTGCATGTTCGTAAAATCCGAATTTATCGCACATTTACAAGCATTTGATGAACGCGCGTGCGGATCCGGCGGCGCAGGATGACATTCATGACCGAACCAGTCCGCATCGCACTCGTGGGAGCGGGAGCCATCGCTCCACACCGAGCGCGTCCGCGCGGGCAGCGCCGGGAAAAACTCGCCCGCCCGCAACGCGAACACCATCGCCGTCGTGGAAGCGATCTCCCGCAGTCTCGAAAGCGGAAAACCCGAACCCGTCGAAAGTTTGTGAAGTTCGTTCTAACGGAAAACGCGGTGCTTTTCGGCGAAGCCGGCCGCTACGCGCTCGACGATCCGTTCAAGCCCCACCTTGCGGAACTCCTCACCCCGGCCGGGCACAATCTCACGCTGGTAAGCCCCGCGGATCACCGCCACCACAAGGGCGTGATGTACGCGCTGCGCTGCGCCGATCTGAATTTCTGGGAAGAGGATCCCGGCTCCGGCTCCTGCGGCGTGCGGGAAATCATCAGCACCGAAGTCATCGGAGACGGCGTTCGCCAGCAACTCCTGTGGCGCGGTCACGGCGGCGGGCTGGAAACCTACCGGGAGACCCGCACGATCACCTGCCGCCTCACGCCGGACGGCTGCGGCCACCAATGGACCTGGCAAACCCGCCGCCGCTCGCTGCGCCCGCACCGCCTGATTCAAAGCCCGTGGAGCACCGCGCTCGCCGACGGCCGCAGGATCAACTACCACGGCCTCGGCTTCCGCCTGCCGTGGGTGTGGTCGATGCTCCACCCGGCGCCCGGCGGATTTCTGGCCGATGGCAAGGCCCGCGCGCCGGAAGAAGCCTGCGGATCCGAGTGCCGCGAGGTTTCATGGTGCGGGCCCATCGACGGCCACTGGAACGTGCCGCACGCCGCCCTAACAGCCGGACAGGAGCGGCGCTTCACCTGGTTCGTGCTGCGGACGCCGTTTCCCTACCTCGCCATCGGGCCGTCCAACGCGGCGGGATTCGACGTTGCCGGCGGCGTGGATTTCGAGGAGAGCTACACCTTCACCGCCGCCGACCGATGAATCCCATGCGCCTGCTCATACTCTCCGGTTTTTTCGGATCCGGAAAAACCACCTTCCTGCTGCGCGCGCTGCCGCT
>Ga0114939_10002304_pt1 | contig 14286 bp, 8 predicted proteins | sample AshMeaCrysSpring_FD_87196 | JGI IMG/M metagenome (GOLD analysis project Ga0114939, IMG submission 87196) | Groundwater microbial communities from Big Spring, Nevada to study Microbial Dark Matter (Phase II) - Ash Meadows Crystal Spring | ecosystem: Environmental > Aquatic > Deep subsurface >... | reverse complement strand
CCTCCGACCCGGGGGCCATGGACGCCGCCTTCAGCGAGATGGCCAATGAGGCGCCCACGGGCGCGCAGATCGGGATGCTGGCGGGCGCGGTCCCCGCCGGTGACGAATCTCCGGCCGATTTCCTGCGCCGCGCCGCCCTCGACGCCAGGCTTGGGTCCGACAAAATCCGCGACGTGACCAACAAATTCCGCACATCGGCCGCCTTTCCGAAATCCGGCCTCGGCCGCTCGCTCGAACTCGTGAGCCGCCTGATTGCCGGGTCGATGCCCACCCGCGTGTATTACGTTTCGCAGGGCGGGTATGATACCCACGCCGGGCAGGCGGGCACGCACGAGCGGCTCCTCGGCGAACTCGACGCCGCGCTGGCCGCCTTCGCCGCCGAGATGAAAGCGCAGAAAAATTTCGACCGGGTGGCGCTGATGACCTTCAGCGAGTTCGGCCGCCGGGTTGCCGAGAATGCGAGCGGCGGGACCGACCACGGGGCGGCGGCTCCGTTGTTTTTGATTGGCGGGAAAATCGCGGCCGGGCTGCACGGCACGCCGCCGAGCCTCACCCGGCTCGACGCGGGCGATCTTGTTCACACCTGCGATTTCCGGAGTGTCTATGCGACCGTGCTCGACCGCTGGCTGCACGCGCCTTCGGCGGAAATCCTCGGGAGAAAATTCCCGCATGTGACGACCCCCGCCGGCCCGCTTATCGGTTGAGGAATTCTTTGATCGTGCGGACGACCGGGTGGTTCGCGTTGGCGATTTCCGGCTTCGGGCGGGTCAGCGCGTCCCATGCGTGGAAGACGGTCCACGGGATGAGCGCCGCGAAAAACGCCGCCGCCGCCCACACCCGCGCCGAGGGCGGAAACCGCCCGAGCAACGGACGGATCACCGCCCGGCCGGTGAGCGCCTCCCACGCGAGGACCATGAGCACGACCGCCGCCGCACCCGCCGTGAGGACCGCAGCGGGGTTCAGGTAAAACGCGCGTTCCCATTCGCCGACGGCCGCCGCGCGCACCGCCCGCGATCCCCCGCAAAACGCGCACGGCAACCCGGTCGCCGCGTGAAACGCGCACGGCCTCGCCAGCAGGCCGACCCCGCCCGGCCGCGCCGGCACAAGCACGAGCCCGACAAAAAGCGCGCAGGCCAGCAGGAAAAGCAGGCGCGGGGTCCGCTCCGCGCGAAGCGGGGGAAGTGGCGGCGGGGATTTCAAGCCCCGATATCGGTCCGGAATTGGCATCCCCCGAAGTGGATCCCGCCCACTGCGGCGTAGGCGCGGGCGCGGGCGTCCTCGAGCGCGGGCGCCGTGGCCGTGACCCCCAGCACGCGCCCGCCGGCTGTCACGGGAGTGCCATTGTCCAACTTTGTCCCCGCGTGGAAAATTTCGACCGATTCGCGGGAGGCGGCGGCCTCCAACCCGGTGATGGCTTTGCCGGGGGTGGATTTGCCGGGGTATCCCCCCGAGGCCATGATGACGCACGCGGCGGCGTCCGGCGACCATCTCGGAACGACCGAGGATACGCGGTCTTCGGTGCAGGCCGCGAGCAACTCGAAGAGATCGCTCTCCATACGCCGGAGGAGCACCTGGGTCTCGGGATCGCCGAACCGGCAATTGAATTCCAGCACCTTCGGCCCGTCGGCCGTGATCATGAGGCCGGGGAAGAGCATGCCGCGGTAGGCGAGCCCGTCGGCCCGGATGCCCGCCACGAAGCGGCCGAGGATTTCCGTGTGGACCCGTTCCCACATTTGCGCGTCCAGCACGCCGGAGGGCGAGACGGTTCCCATGCCGCCTGTATTCGGCCCGCGGTCGCCGTCGAGCGCGCGTTTGTGGTCGCGGGCGTCCGGGAACGCCACATAGCCCGAACCATCCACGATGGCATGGATCGAGCATTCGCGGCCCGTGAGAAATTCCTCGACCAAAATCGTGCGGCCGGCCTCGCCGAACGCATTTTCCACCATCGCGGCGCGGACGGCCGCCTCGGCCTCCGCGACGGTCGTCGCAATCACGACCCCCTTGCCGAGCGCGAGTCCGTCGGCCTTGACGACCATGGGAAGCGGCGCCGAGCGCACATGCGCGAGCGCGGCTTCCGGGTCGGAAAATTCCGCCGAGCCCGCCGTGGGAATCCCGTGCCGGCGCATGAATTCCTTCGCGAACGCCTTCGAACTCTCCAGCCGCGCCGCCGCGCGGGAGGGCCCGAAGAGCGGCAACCCGGCGGCGAGAAATTCATCGGCAATCCCGGCCGCCAGCGCGTCGTCGGGGCCCGCGACCGTGAGCCCGATGCCCTCCCGGCGCGCAAATTCGACCAGCGCCGGAATGTCCAGTGCGGGGATGGGCACATTGGTCGCGATGGCCGCCGTGCCGGCGTTGCCCGGCGCGCAAAAAATCCGCCCGACCCGCGGGGATGCCGACAACTTCCAGGCGATGGCGTGCTCGCGTCCGCCGCTTCCAACCACAAGGACATCACATTTCATCCCCCGCAATTACCACGCCCGCCCCCGGCCCGCCAACTCCGCGTTGAACGTTCAGAGCGGTGGTTCTTTTCCCAGAAAAGCCTCGGGCTGGGAGAAGAAGCGGCGGATGAGGGCGGGTTTTTCGGGTTCGAGGGCCTCGAGTTGGGTATTCAGTTCCTCGAGCAGACGCCGGTCGGTGGCGCGGAGGGCAAATCCGATTTTTTCGGGTTCGACGCCGGGGACGAGCGGGGGTAGGGCGTCGGTGGTTTGGACGGGCGGATTGCCGTCGGGCCAGTTCTCGGCGATTTTTTGGAGGACGTAGGGTTTGTCGATGAGGAGCGCCCCGACCTTTCCGGCGAGGAGGTCTTCGATCATACGGTCGTAGGTGCCGGAGCCGGTGTAGGGCACGAAGCGGTCCGGGTTGCCGCCGACGAGGGTTCGTGCGAGGGACTCGTTGGTCGTGCTGGCGGTTGCGGCGATGGTCTCGGGGGCGAAGGCGCCGTCGGGGCCGAAGGCCGGACGGTCTTTGAGGGTGACGATGGTTTGCGGGTATTCGAGGATCGGCCGGGTGAACGCAAGGCGGTATTTCTGCTCGCGCGCGGGAGTGATCGAGATGCCCGAAGCGAGGAGGTCCACGGCCGGCTCGTCGTAGGGCATTTTGAAGAGTTCCTCGCCCCAGACCCGATACGTGTAGTCGATGGTGACCTGGCCGTCGCGGCCGTGTTTCTTGAGGAGGGCATTGCCCGCGCGGCGGAGCAACTCGATGTCGAACCCGGTGAATTCGCCGTCTTCCTTGACCACAAAAATATTTCCCGACTCCGCCGTGCCCACGTGGATCCGGCCGGTGGCCAGCACGCGGTCGAGCGCGTCGGCATAGATCGCCAGCGAGCGTTCCTCGCTCCACGGCCCGAGCCGTCCGGCCTCGCCCTCGCCGGCCCAGACCGGCCGCACTTTCCATTTGATGTCGCCGGTGACGCCGCGCAGAACGTGCGAGACGCGCGGGAACCGCTTGCTGGAGGCCGTGCCATCCGGGCCCGTGACGCGGAGTTCGAATTCGAGGTTGGTTTCGTCGAGCCCGTCGGCCGACCATTCCATCCGCGCGCTGCCGAGCGCGCTGGCTCCATCGGGCGGACTCTTGAGGGTGACGCCGCCGGACTGCGGGGAAGGGGCGGGAGTAGCGGGAATGGGAAGCGCGGCGGACGGCGCCGGGCTTGCGGACGGCGCCGGACGTTGCACGGTCGCCTTCTCGCCGAGGAAGAAAAATCCGGCGGCGATCACCACCGCGCCGGCGATGGCGGCGGGAACCACCGGAAACACCCGTCGGCGCCTTTCGGGCAGCGGCGCGTAGGCGGCCGGGTCGGGGGACTCACCGGCGTCCTCGCGGCCGAGCGCACGGCAGACGGCGCGGGCGAGCTCGCCGATTTTTTCTTCGAGCGGCGGGTTGAGGGCATCGAGCCAGTGGCAGCTGCTGATGAAGAGTTCGAGGTCCTCGGAGGGTTTCACGTCCTCGATGCGGAACGGCATGATGGTGGCTCCGTGCGAGACCGCGCGCTCGATTTCGTTCATCACATGGCGCGAGGCGTTCGTGTGGCCGGAAAAGATGACCACCATCACCTTGGAGGCATTGATGGCGTGGATGATCGAGCGGCCCCACGGCGCGCCGGGCGGCACGTCGCGCGGCGCGATCCAGCACCGCGCCTTGTTGGCTTCGAGGGCCGCGCAGACCGCGTCGGCGACCGCTTTGTCTTCCGAGCAATAGCTTATGAAGACCTCGTGCGGCATGGTCAGACGGGCTTGAAATCGACTTGTTGCTTGAAGAGATCCACCCGGGCCACGAGCACGTCGAGTTCCTGGCCGATGGTGAATGTCCGCCGCGTGCGCCGCCCCACGAGCCGCTGGCGCGCCCGGTCGATCTCGAAGAAATCGCCGTCGATGGCCGAGATGTGGATGAGGCCGGTGACAAGGCAGTCGGGCAACTCGACGAGGAGACCGTAATTGCGGACTTCGAGGACGTGCGCGCGGAAGGTGCCGCCCTTCCGGCGCTCGAGTTGGTCTTTGAAGAACTCCAGTTTCTTGAGCCGCACGGCTTCTTTCTCGGCCTCGGCGGCGGTGCGTTCGGTGGTCGAGATATGCTCGGCGGTGGCGGCCATCGCACCGGAATCCGGCCCACGGCGGGTGAGGCCGAGGCGGCGTTCGAGGGCGCGGTGGACGACGAGGTCGGCGTAGCGGCGGATCGGGCTGGTGAAGTGGGCGTAGTCGGATTTGTGGAGCCCGTAGTGGCCTTCGGGCGATTCCGAATAACACGCGCGCTTGAGGCTCTTGAGCAAGGCGATTTTCACCGCGTGTTCGAACGGCCGGCCCTTGAGCTGCGCGAGCATTTTCTGCAACTCGGAACGGTTCGTCAGGTCCCCGCAGCGCAGCCCGTGCGAAAGCGCGGTCTCGCGGAACTCGGCCAGCCGGTCGGGCTCGGGTTTCTCGTGGATGCGATAGACCGCCGGCTGGCGGGCCATCTTGAGCTCGCGCGCGACCAGCTCGTTGGCGAGCAACATGAGTTCCTCGATGAGTTGGTGCGAGATGTCGTTCTCGACCTTCTCAAGCCGCTCCGGACGGCCCTTCGCATCGAGCCAGACTTTAACTTCGGGAAAATCGAGGTCGAGCGCGCCGTCGCGGAACCGGTTCTTCCGCAGCACGGACGAAAGTTCCCACGCGATGTGCAATTTCTCCGTGATCGCGTCCACCGGCCGCCGGCCCAGCGCCGCGAAGGCTTCCTTGTAGGTGAACCGCTTCGCGCTCCGGATGACCGAGCGCCCGAAGCGGGCCGAGCGCACGCGCCCGTTGGGACCGATGTCGGCGAAGACCGAGAAGACCAGCCGGTCTTCGCCCGGGCGCAGGCTGCAAATGCCGTTGCTGAGGGCCTCGGGAAGCATGGGGATCACGCGGTCGGGGAGATAGACGCTGTTTCCGCGCGAGCGGGCCTCGCGGTCGAGCGCCGAGCGAGGACGCACGTAGTGGGAGACGTCGGCGATGTGGATGGCCGCCCGCCAGCCTTTGCCGATGCGTTCGACCTCGATGGCGTCGTCGAAATCGCGCGCGTCGTCGGGGTCGATCGTGATGATGATGCGGTCGCGGAGGTCTTCGCGGCGCGCGATTTCCGGCCCCGAAATTTCCGCCGCCGCGTCGGCGGCCTCGCGGAGCACCTCGGCGGGAAAACTCTCGGGCAGGTGGTGTTTGCGGATGATCGAGAGGATATCCACCCCGGGTTTGTCGGCGGGCCCGAGCACCTCGACGATATGCCCCTCGGGGTTGACGTGCCGCGATTCCCATGCGTCCAGCTTCGCCACCACTTTGTCCCCGATGCGCGCGGACAATTCCGGGCCCGGCTCGGGCACATAGAGGTTGTGCACGAAGCGCGGGTCGTCGGCGACCACGTAGTAAAACGACTTCGAACGCTGCAGGGTCCCCACGATCGTGCTCGACGCGCGTTCCAGGATGCGGATCACGCGGCCCTCGCGCCGGCCGGGCCTCCCTCCGCGGAAAAAGCCGCTCTCACCGGGGGGCGCGGTCGGGCCCACGCGGACGACGACCCGGTCGCCGTGCATTGCGGTGAAGGTATTTTCCGGGCCCACGAAGACGTCCGGCTCGCCGCGTTTCTCCGAAAGCACGTGCGCGGCCCCCGTGGCGTGAAATTGAATAGTGCCCGTGAAAAGGTCGGCGTCCGAGGGAATCACGTAGCGGTCCTTGCGCACGCGGGCCACCTCGCCGCCGAGTTCCATCTGGCGCAGCAACTCTCGAAACTTCGCGCGTTTGTCCACCGGAACTCCGAGGCTCTTGGAAAGCTCGACCTTGTCCAGCGCCCGGGCGGCCAGCAACTTCAGGATTCGCGCCCGCAACGCACCCGCGCCCTCGTCGGGCTGGTTTTTCTTTGCCATGCGTCTTTGATTCGCCCATCCCCGCCCGCTTGGCAAGAACGGACGGTCGCGCGTCCGGGAATCAGCCGCCCGCTCCGGGTGCGCCGGCGAGGGCGTCGAGCAGGATCTCGGCCGGATGGAGCGCGCGGCGGCCGGTGCCGTCGTGGATCTGGTGGCGGCAGCTCGTTCCGGCGGCGGCGATGAGGTCGTCCGCACCGGCGGCGCGGACCCGGGGGAAGAGGACGAGTTCGCCGACGCGCTGCGAGATCTCGTAATGCTCGGCCTCGTAGCCGAACGACCCCGCCATGCCGCAGCATCCCGAGGGGATCACCCGCACGTTGTGGCCGGCGGGCAATTCGAGCACGCGCACCACCGGCGTGAGCGACGAGAGCGCTTTTTGCTGGCAGTGCCCGTGCAGGTGGATCGTGCGTTTGGCGGGGCGGAAGTGATCCTCCCGCACACGACCGGCGTCGAGTTCGCGGGCGAGGAATTCCTCGAGCAGGAACGCGCGTCCGGCCAGGCGCCGGGCGGCGGCCTTTTCGTCCCCGCGGAGGAGGTCGGGGTATTCGTCGCGGAAGCAGAGCAGCGCCGAGGGCTCGATGCCGACCAGCGGGGCGTCGTCGGTGACGACATCCTTGAGGAGTTCCACATTGCGCCGGGCGAACCCGCGCGCGCGGCGCAGGAGGCCTTTCGAGAGCGAGGCGCGACCGCTTTCGACTTGCTCGGGAATCACCACTTCGTAGCCGAGTCCTTCGAGGAGGAGGACGGTTGCGAGGCCGATCCGCGGGTCGTTGAAGTCGGTGAATTCGTCGAGAAAAAGGTGCACCCTGTGGCCGTTGCGCGGGGCGGACGGCGACGCGCGCCGCCGCACAAGCGCGCGCGCGGTCGCGGGACCGAGCAGCGGGATGGTCCGCTCGGGGTGGAAGCCGACGAGCCGGTTTGCCATCCGGCGGAGGGCCGGCGTGCCGAAGACGGCGTTCCATGCCCATGGGGCGAGCGAGGCGAGGCGGGCGGAGTCCGCGAAGCGGGCGACCATTAACGCGCGGAGCGGGGTTCCCTTCGCGTCGTAGTAGTGCTGGAGGAACTCGGCCTTGAGCTTGGCGATATCGACATTCGACGGGCACTCCGATTTGCAGCCCTTGCAGGAGAGGCAGAGGTCCATGACTTCCTTGATCTCCTCGCTCACAAACGGCCGCGCGGGGTCGGGCGGGTGCGTGAGCATGTGGCGCAGGATATTGGCGCGGGCGCGGGTGGTGTCCTTCTCGTCACGCGTCGCCATGTAACTCGGGCACATGGTGCCTCCGGTGAGTTCGGTCTTCCGGCAATCGCCCGAGCCGTTGCATTTTTCCGCCGCGCGGAGGACGCCCATCACGTCGGAGAAATCAAAGACGGTCTCGTAGTCGGGGGTCGGATGCCCGGGCTCGTAGCGGTGGAAGGCATCCATCGGCGGGGTGTCGATGATCTTGCAGGGGTTGAAAATATTTGCCGGATCGAACAGGCGCTTGATTTCACGCATGAACCCGTAAGAGGCATCGCCGACCATGAACCGGATGAACTCGCCGCGCAGGCGGCCGTCGCCGTGTTCGCCGCTCAGCGACCCGCGGTATTTTTTCACAAGCGCGGCGATGTCCTCGGCGATCGAGCGGAACATGCGGTGGCCATCGGTCGTCTTGAGATTGATGAGCGGGCGGGTGTGGAGTTCGCCGCTGCCGGCGTGCGCGTAGTAAACGCAGGAGATTCCGTATTTGTCGCGCATGAGCCCGTCGAACTCGGCGATGTAATCGGGCAGGTCGTTCACATCGACCGCCGTGTCCTCGACGACTTCCGCCGGACGCGTGTCGCCGACGACATTCGTCATGACGCCCTGGCCCGCCCGGCGGAGTTCCCAGACCTTGTTGGCGTCGGCCCCCCAGAGAACCGGATACGCGTAGCCGAGGTTGGCCGCGCGGAGCGCGTCCTCGAGCGACTTGAGAACGGAGGCGGTTTGCGCGGGGTCGGCCCGCCGGATTTCGACGACCAGAATCGCGCCGGGGTCGCCCTCGACAAAGAACCGGTTTTTCGCCTGTTCGATATTCGCCTTTGTGCAATCGAGGATGTGTTTGTCGATGAGTTCGCTGGCCGAGGGATCGTGGCGCAAAGCGACAAGGTTCGCCAGGAGGGCCTCGTGGACCGAACCGAAATGCGCGCACATCACCGCGCCCTCGTGCGGAAGCGGATCGACCGTCAACTCGAACTCGACCCCGAAGACCAGCGTGCCCTCCGAGCCAGCAATGAGGCGGCACATATTGAACGGCCGCTCGGAATCGGGATCCAGCACGGCGGCGTCCATGAGGCTGTCGAGCGCATAGCCGGTATTGCGGCGGGTGACCGCGGGCTTCGGAAATCCGTCCCGGATGGCCGCGCGGTTGGCGGGGTCGGCGAGCATGGCGCGGATGCCTTGGTAAATGCGGGTTTCCAGCAAATCCGGCCGGCGGCATTTGGCCTCGAATTCCTCCGGGGTGAGGGGTCCGAAGACGACCTCGCTTCCGTCGGCGAGGAACCCGCGCATGCGGACGAGGTGGTCGCGGGTCGATCCATAGACGACCGAATTCGACCCGCACGAGTTGTTGCCCACCATGCCGCCGATCATGGCGCGGTTGGCGGTCGAGGTCTCGGGTCCGAAAAAGAGTCCGTGCGGCGCGAGCGCCATGTTGAGTTCGTTGCGGATCACGCCGGGCTGGACGGTGACGGTCCGCTGCGAAGTGTTGATGGATACGATACGGGTCATGTGGCGGCCGACATCGACCACCAGTCCGCTGCCGACCACCTGGCCGGCAAGGGATGTGCCGGCGGTGCGCGGGATGAGGCCGATCTTGTGCCGCGCGGCAAATTTGACCAATTCCGCGATGTCGGCATCGGTGCGCGGGAAGGCGACAGCGGCCGGCATTTCCTGAAATTCCGACGCGTCGGTGCTGTAGAGTCGGCGGATGGTGTCGGACGTCCGCACCTCGCCTTCGATGCGGAGGGTTGCCAGCAGGGAGGCAGGGATTTCCCTTGAACTTTGAACGGAGGGCCTGCTCATGGGATCAAAGCAGCGCGGTGAGCTCGGCAACGCGGCGCGAGAAGAGGTCGAGCGCGGCATCCACCGGGCCCGTCGCACGCATGTCCACACCGGCCCCGAGCAGCGTGTCGATCGGGAATTTGCTCCCGCCGCTGGCAAGGAAGCCAAGGTAGCGGCCGGTCTCTCCGGTGGCCAGCACGCCCGCCGCGAGCGAGGCGGCGGCCGAGATGCCGGTCGCGTATTTGTAAACGTAGAATGCGCTGTAGAAATGCGGGATGCGCAGACCCTCCAGCTCGAGCGCCGGGTCGATGGCGAAGCCGGGTCCGAAATACGCGTCGAGGAGCCCCCGGTAAATTTCGCGGAACCTGTCGAGCGTGAGGCCGTCGCCGCGTTCCTCGGCCGCGTGGATCTCGCGCTCGAATTCGGCGAACATGGTCTGCCGGAAAAGCGTCCCGCGCAGGTCGTCGATCTGGCGGTTCAAAATATACGCGCGCAGGGCGGGGTCGGAGGTTTCCTTCAGGAGGTGCTCGGTGAGCAGGATCTCGTTGAAGGTGGACGCCACCTCGGCGAGGAAAATCGGGTAATGGTAGTTCTGGAAATTCTGATTCCGCCGGGCATACCACGTGTGCATCGAGTGGCCGGCCTCGTGCGCGAGCGTATAGACATCCGAGAAAACATCCTCTTTGTAGTTCATGAGGATGTAGGGCGGCCCCTCGTAGGTGCCGTAGGAAAACGCGCCGCTGCGTTTGCCCTTGTTTTCGTAGCGGTCGCACCAGCGCCCGTCGCGGAGTCCGCCGGCCAGCACGCCGCAGTATTCGTCCCCGAGCGGGGCGAGGGAGGCGAGCACCTTGTCAACGGCCTCGTCCCATGTGGTGCGCGTGCGCACCTCGGCCACCATCGGCACATACGTGTCGTAGTGGTGGATTTCCTCAAGCCCGAGCACGCGCTTGCGAAGTCCGTAATACGCGTGGAGGTCGGGCAGCCTCGCCCGCACGCTGGCCACGAGGTTCTCGTAAACCGCCACCGGCACGTCGTCGCCGAAGAGCGCGGATTCGAGCGCCGACGGATAATTCCGCGCCCGCGCGTAGAAAACATCCGCCTTCACCGAACTCGCCAGCGAGGCTGCCAGCGTGTAGGCGTGCGCGTCGATCTCGGCATAAAAACTCGTGAACGCTTCGCGACGCACACGCGGGTCGCGCCTTTGCAGGAACGACGAAAGCGAGCTCTGCGTCACCTCGCGGACCGTTCCGTCCTCGTCGCGCACCTCCCCGAATTTCATGTCCACATTCGTGAGCTGGGAAAAGGTCTCCCCGTGTCCGCGCATGGCCGACGACCCGAGCGCCATGAGGCGTTCCTCGCCGGGGGTGAGCGTGTGCGCGCGCAGGCGGCGCAATTTTTCCAGCGAGTGCTTCCAGTCGGCCAGCAATGGCGACGCGAGCAGACGCCCGAACTCGTTGTCGTCCAGCGCCTGCAGCGTGGGAGCGACGAATGAAAACGCCTCGCCGACCTGGACGAGCACGCTCTCCAGCCGCGCCTCCCGCGCGAGCGAATCGGCGTTCGAGCTGTCCTCGCTGGTCTTGAGTGCGGCATATTGGGCAAGCTTTTCGACAAGGCGGTCCACCTTCGCTTCGAGCACGAATGCCTCGTGGACGGTTTCGGGCCCCTCGCCCAGCCGGCCCGCAAACCGGCCGATCTCCGGAAACGTGTTTTTGAGGATTTCAAACTCGCGCTCCCAATCCTCCGGCGTCGGGTAAAGTTGCGTGAGATCCCATTGGTCGCCGGGCCTGACCTCGCTGCGCGGGGGTGCGCCCGGGGCTGCGGGCGCGTCGTCTGCGGATAAATTCATACGCCTCATGGCTACCACCCCGCCCCCGCGTTGGCAAACACGCTCCGCGATTTCCAGCGAATCCACTTCGTCGAAAATCCGTTTGTGCCGCGGGCATATTTCTCGCCCGCTGGTGACGATCCTCCTGCCGACGGGCGTCATCACATTCGGTGTCAAAAGTCTGGTCGCGCCTGCCCCCGAAGCGTCGCAACGCTTTTATTCGGATTCCCTCGGGCAATACATCATGGTCCAGGGCGTGATCTGCATTGTTGCCGGCGGCATCGCATTGGCCGGAATGCTTTCCCGTCCGGTCCGGCGCGATGGCTTTGTTCCTTCTCGATCATTTTGATTCCTTATCGCTGCCAACTGTCGCGGCGGCTTGCCCCGGCGGGGATTCCGGTGTAGAGGGTCACGTATGCCGACTTTAATCGAAACCAGCGCCGCGCCCTTCACCGCCCGGGACTACCGGCGGATGGAGGATGATGGGGGCCGATATGAGGTCATTCATGGAGAGTTACTTATGGCGCCCGCACCGAACCGGTTCCATCAAGGAATCTCGGGGAACCTCTGTCGGTTCCTATATCCGTATCTTCGCAAAACCAAGGTGGGCAAAGCCTACGACGCCCCCTTTGATGTTTATCTCGACGACTTCAATGTGGTGCAGCCGGATGTGGTGTTTGTCGCGGCGGGCTCGGCCTGCAAGTTGGTCCCCGAGGGAGCCGAGGGGGCTCCGGATTTGTTGATGGAAATCCTCTCGCCGTCCACCTCCGTGCGCGACCTGCGCGACAAACGCGCACTCTACGCGGAAAAGGGTGTGAAGGAATTCTGGGTCGTGTCGCCGGAGACGCGTCAGGTTCAAGTCTATTACCTGCAAAAGCAGGCCGACCGTCCGGCGCTCGTGCTCGAAGAAATCGACACCCTCCGCTCCGACCTGCTCCCCGGCCTCGAAATCCCGGTGGGCGAGATCTTCGAGGACTGATGCGGGTCGGCGGTTCCCGGGTTCTTGGCGGATTTTTTTGAAGCCACGGATCCGGCAGCCTAAAAACCGAAATGAACCACGGAGTTCACGGAGTGTAACCGAGCGGGGGGCTGTGGTTTACGAAAGCTTACAAGACAAAGGGAGGTCTCACCCAAAAGATGACCGCACATCACGCCTTCGAAATCCTCTATCTTCCTCCCTCCGCGATCTCTGCTTCCTCTGCGGTTAATTTCCATTTTCCCTTTTAGGGGTTAGCCACAGAGGTCATCAATGGCGTTCGGATCCGGGTCCTCAGCCAAATACACATCGTGGTGTGCGGCGGGGGCCGCCGCAAGAATCACCAACACGTCATAACCCCCGGACTGCCTCCCTGCCGATGGCCTCGTGGAGGATGCGTTCCCATGCCGCGCGGCCGAGTGCCGCCGGACTCTCGCGGTCGTTGGCGGCTTGGAGGATCCTTTCGAAACGCGCGCGCCCGATGCGGAAAATCCCCAGCGGGGGAACGCCGAACTCGCGGGCCCATCCCGCCATGCGGTAGAAAGGGTTCCACCAATCCCCGCCGTCGGACGACAGTTTCCGGCCGAGGCGGCGGCATTTTTCCAGTGCCGCGGCGGCCGGGGGTTCGTCCGAGTGGAGAACGAGCCAGTCGAGGGTCTCGCGGATGGCGGGCCCCATGAGGCGCGCGCAGGCGATTCCGTGGGGAGCGCGCGAGACGGCCCCGATGGTTCCCGCGAGTCCGTGTGTGGTTCCGAGTCCCGCCCGGGTGAGGCCGACCCCCGATAAGAAAGCGGCCTCCAAAAGAATTCCCGTCAGTTTGTGATCGCCATCCGGAGCCGCCGCGACCGCGCCCGGCAACGCCCGATACGCGGCCACCAGAGCCGATTCCAGCCAGGGTTCGAGGTCGGCCGGCACCCGGCGCGACGACCACGATTCGAAAAGTTGGGTGAAGGCGTCCATGCCCGAGGCCGCAACCTGCAAAGCCGGCGCGCCGACCGCCAGACGGGCGTCCAGAACGACACCCGCCGCACGGTAGGAGGCATGCCGCAGCGACCTCTTGAAACCCGATAGCCCCGGACGGCTCAAAACCGCATTCGTTGTGGCCTCGCTTCCCGTCCCGGCCGTCGTCGGAGCCGCAAACCACGGCAGCATGCGCCCGGATGGTTTGCACGTGCCGACGCCCTCCAGAAAATCCATCGTGTCGCCCTCCTCGCAAAGCATGGCCGCAAGCGCCTTCCCGGCGTCCAGCGCGCTGCCGCCACCCACCGAAACCACCGCGGCCGCCCCGCCGGTCCTTCGCACCGCTTTGACCATCCGATCAACGAGCCGGTCGTCCGGTTCGCCTCCGACGCGAAAATGCGGGCTTCCGGGCGATCCCGCGAGGATCTCCCCCGCCAGCGCCGCCGCCGCCCCGCCGCGTTGGAAAATTCTTTCCCCGGTGACCAGCGCCACCCGCCCGCCGGGATCCGCCGTCCGGCGGATCCACTCCAGGAGAACCTCCCAGCAACCCGCGCCGGAAACCACCCGAGCCACGCCGGAAATCTCCGAAAGCGGCGCGATCGCCCCGGATCGGTCTGCATGGTTCTCGAACGCCGGCCTCATCGGGCCAACGCAGTAGAACACCCGCCCGAATGCGTCAAGGCGTCGCGTTAATGATGACCTTGTCCCTAATCCTGAACATCGATGCGGCAAAGACATGGGAGCCGGTTTTTGCGCGGGCTGAGGAAGCATCGGCACCATTTCGGCTTGCTGAGGGCCGATTTTCATCCCTGTGAGGCTTGAACAACTGCCTCGCGTTCCGGATTTGGCCGCATTTTGTGCTCTCGCTTCCGACGGTGGACAAAGCTCCGCCATGAGCCGCCTTTCCGGCCCCGCGTTTTGTGCCGATTTGATCGCCCCTGCCCCCGATTTGCGCCCGGCCAAGCCGCCCTGACGGCTTGCATCTCAATCGGCCCGGGCCGGTTTGGCGGCCGCCCGCGCTTGCGCTTGGGATAATGGTGGTCCAAAAACAAGCGCCACCAACCCTCTCCGGGCAGGTGTTTGATCCATCCGTATTGCTGGAGGACGGGCTTTCCCTGCCGGTCCACCCCCCCCTCCGG
>Ga0114939_10002303_pt1 | contig 14289 bp, 6 predicted proteins | sample AshMeaCrysSpring_FD_87196 | JGI IMG/M metagenome (GOLD analysis project Ga0114939, IMG submission 87196) | Groundwater microbial communities from Big Spring, Nevada to study Microbial Dark Matter (Phase II) - Ash Meadows Crystal Spring | ecosystem: Environmental > Aquatic > Deep subsurface >... | reverse complement strand
GTAAGTCCTGATATAAATAACTCACGCAAAGGCGCAAAGGCGCAAAGGCTTCGCCAACAGAATGATAATTGTCAGTAATTAGCAATTAGCAATTAGCCATTAGCCAATTACCAAGGATTCCCAACCATAGTAAAAGCTGCCCAATAAAATGGATGGGATAATTCACTGTCATTTATTTGACTGTCTTTTGCTAAAGGTAGGGAATTAATACCAGGTAAACCTTTTAATTCTCCGTTTTCGATTTTGACTTTACCTGTGGCCATTGCCTCCTGGGCTTTTCTTAATGCTTCTGCTTTGATGGGGACTGAATTTAAACTTCCATAAAATCCTGTCATTAGTGCTGCTGTGCCTGCGTCATCTACACTCCATAAACTGGCAACTGCTGTTTTTACACCTGTTTGTACTGCCATTCCCGCAAAACCAAGCTCGGCTTTTTCGCTTCCTAAAGCTGTCTTACAAGCGCTTAAGACTAATAATTCCACTGCTGGATTGTTCCAACCTAGTTTTCTAACTTTATCTAAATGTAATTTTTGATTCCAAAGCTGGATGTAGGAATCACTGATGGCTCCATCTTCAAAGTTAGCGTGGGTTGCCATGTGAATGATGCCAAAGGGACTTTCTTGTCTTATGGACTGGAGGTTAGATAGAGTGGCATTTTTATTTAGGAATATTCTGCCTCCTGTCCACAGATTTAATACTAGGGTGGATACTTCTAAGGGGACGCTGGGTAAGGGTATTTGTCCTTCTGTGCTTTCTGAAACACCCATTGCTAATATTTTAGATTTACGAATATCGACATAGCGGGTATCTGTTAGGGAAAGACTTGGCATTAAACCAATACTATATTTTTCGATGATGAATTGTTTACCATCATGAAGGGCTGCAAAAGGAAGCGATCGCATTCCCGCTACAGTTAAAAAGACTAAATTATTAATCTTTTGCTTACTTAAGTCTTGTTCAACTGGACTGATTAACCATTGATGGAGTTTTTTGGCGACGGAAATATAACCCCTTCTTTTGGTAATTATTTTTGTGCGAAAATCATCCACTGTTGCCAACATTAATTTACGAGTTACTTCCGGTACTCGTTTTCTAATGGCACCTTTAGCAGTCACAATTACTACTTCTAATTGGTCGCTATCTTTAGGTGGTGGGTTGTAGTTTAATAAATTAATTCCCTCTGGCACAAAGTTTATATATACAAACGCTGGTTTTGCCCCCGTGTCTTTCTCTACTTTTCTGGCAATATCAATGGCGTCATCTTGAGTTTTTAAAGGTACATCATCAAGACCTAAATAGGTCTTAACTTCATCAGTAAATTTACGCTCCCTATTACTAAATAAAGGATTATCTATTACATTTTTGGTCGATATTTTTGGTTCCCTTGGAGTTGGTAAACCTGTTTTTGGCGGCACATCTGGTTGACGGTCTTTTGGATCTGGAATTGGTGTTATTTCAGGTATCGGTGTTGGGATAGTCGTTGGTCTTGGGGTAATATTTGTATTTATAGCGATAGGGTTAGATGCGGACAGGGGTGGATTTGACTGTCGATTATTGCGGTCTATTGCTCGAATTTCAAATGCTGTTTGGTTTCCTATGGCGTTGGTGGGTGGAGTGTAGGTGAGATTATCTCCAGACCGAATAACATCTCCTGAATTTAAAGCCACTCCATTTCTTGTTAAACTTCCGCCATTGGGAATGTTACTAATTTGGATATCAATATTATCGTTATTAGAATCTATCGCGCTAATTCCCAACTGTTCGTAGGTTATATTTATAGATTGATTTTGCTGGGTATTCAGATTTGGTGGATTAGCGGAAATATTGGGAGGGTTATTTACAGAAGAAATTGTAATTCCTGTGGGAGTGCCTACTTCTGTAGCGCTATTGGGGCGGACTGGGAAATTGCCATTATCCAGGCGATCGCTACTATTAATACCTGCCGCTGTCCCATTATTTGTAGAGTCTCCCACTGTAAAGGGAATATTATCTGGCCCTCCAGCATGGGTAATATTTACCCTCCCACTGGCATCTACAATTATTAGTCTTTCTCCACCCCCCGAAGAATCACTTCCTCTAGTATCAATACTGTTATTGGATTGCCCAATAATCTCGCCGTCATCGAATTGTGGGATAGTTCCAGTAACTCTAACTAAATCCCCAGAGAGGTTAACATTTCCCCCCGGAGTTATAAAAGTTGAAGGTTGATTATTTGGAACATCGTTAAAGCTAGGAAATCCAGTGGCATTAATACTATCTACTGTTATATTGCGTAAAGCTGTCAGATTAACATCCCCAGCGCGAGGGTTATTAGGACTGCCATTTATATTTCCGTTACCATTAATGCGACTGTCGGAGGTATTTATTTGACCAGTAATAATATTTCCATTGGTCGCATTTAGTGAGATATTACCTCCACCAAACCTTCCTCCCGAAGTGTCGAGATTTCCTGTGGTAATATTTGCCCCAAAGATATTTAAATTTCTTCCTCTGGCTGTGATACTTTGGTCATTAGCCATGATAAAGTTTCCAAGACCATTGTTATCAGCATCTGCTGTAAAAGTAATTGACCCAAATTCTCCACCGTCATAAAAGCCAGCGGAGGAGAAAAATAAAGAAATAGCGGGGTCGATAGTTATATTATTAGTTGCTGCCAGTTCTATATTCCCTTCTTGTCTTTCCAGAGTTGCCGCATTAATAGTTATATTTTGTCCTGGAAAATCTGTAGCTAATATATTGATGAGGTTGACATCGACTCCTGGAGTTGTAGCATCGTTAGAAATCAAGATATTTTCTGGGTCTAACATTAAAGTCCCAAATTTCCCATTGGTTGCGGAAGTATCTACAAAACCATCAAAAACTAAATTCTTCTTTCCCGAAGCCTCAACAAAACCACCATTTCCACCACTACTTCCACCAAGAGCGCTAACGTTACCAAAAAATCCTAAATTTTGATTTGCCCAAGCAATGACTCTACCGCCATCGCCTTTAACTAAGGCATCAACATTGATTTGAGAATCTCTACTGACAAAGGTATTTATGGCATTGGGGACAGTGCCTTGGCCTTGAAAATCTCCACCAATAAGTACTTTTCCACCGCCATTATTACCACTGGCATCAACTCTAGCGCTAGATACTCCCACGCGGGAGCCTAATATATTCACATCCCCACCCCTATCATTTCCACTCACACTAATTCGACCAGAAGCAATAGTTGTGCCTGGGGTAGTTACTATATTTCTTTCACCTATATTTGTTTGACTGCCTAAAAAGACATTTCCATTAGCATCAACAGAAAGTCCAGTTGCCGTAGCAAGTCCATTACCCGTTAACAATTCAGGAAGAGAGGAAGCTGTAAAAGGTAGAGAATTAACACCAGAAATATCCCCCGGTTGAAAATCCAGACTTAATAAATTACCAGTCTGACTAAACCTGACAAGATTTTTTCCAGGGACACTAGCTAATGTCACCTTGCCACCGGGCACAGAAATTTGCCCAGTATTAACAACATTACCCCCCAATAAAGTTAAATTCTGTCCTGGATTTAAACCAAGATTTCCTCCATTGACAACAACACCTGGTTGACTAAGGGTAAAAGCATAGTTATTAGGTTGTCCAGCCAAAATAGAATAGTTATTATTTCCCGTTGCATTAAACCAACCGCTATCAAAACCAATGGCGGAGGAAGTTGTCGCGCTAAAAGCTGCGGGTAAATTTAAACGGGCATCTTTACCAAAGATGACACCAGCGGGATTGATAAAAAAGAGATTGGAATTTCCGCCAGTGATTTGAAGTAAACCGTTAATCAGGGAAGGATTACCACCAACGACTCTGGTAAAGATATTTTGGATATTGGGATTTGACTGAAAATTGGCGATTTCGTCTTTGGTTAATCCAAATTTTACAAAACTGTGAAATAAATTTCCGCCATCAGATGACTGTTGCCCTCCAGTAATATTAATAATATTAAGGTTATTGCCATTCTGATTCGTAACGCTATCAATTACAGTGCCAGTGCCATCGTTAGCGGGAGTAATAGATTGGGCAAATGTGGGAATTGCTGTTGCTGTAATATTGCCCAACAGGGAAAGACTGACGAGACCAAAACTAAAACTAGAAAAACGAGAAATAGGTTTAAAGCAGCGAGTCTTAAGTTGAAAAGATAGAGCGATCGCTCGTCTATTGTTTATCCATCCTAAATTTAAGTCCAAACCAAGACGTCTATTTAATCCTCTTCGAGACAAAGCCTTAGAAACGGCTTTATAGGAATCAAGGGAAAGAGACAATTTATGTTGAGAAGAAATACTGGCAGAATGTTGACGATAATAATACAGTGCTTCTGGTAAATGTTGAATTTCCGTAACTTCCGACAACCTTAAACACAGGTCATAATCTTCCGCCACTCCAGAATTTTCATCAACTCCTCCGACTTTCTCATAGACTTCCCGTCTAATTAAGCGAAAATGGAAAGTCATAAAATCTGCCAGCAGCCTATCCGCAGAATAGGGAATTTTCGACCGCTTGCTATAACCAAGAATTTTACTATCTTCATCCGCAAGCAGATAATCTGTATAAACCAAACCCACATTGGGATTAGCTTCTAAAACAGCTACAGTTTTCTCTAAAGTTTTGCAGTCAATAAAATCATCGCTATCAACCCATCCGATATATTTCCCCCTCGCCAATTCCGCAGTTTTCTTCCGGGCGATCGCTATTCCTTGGTGACTAGAAGAAATAACCCTGACTCTACTATCTTTTTCCTCATAACTGCGGCCAATCTCCACAGAATTATCCCAAGACCCATCATCCCAAATCAATAACTCAAAATTTCTATAACTTTGCCCCAACACACTTTCAATGGCAGCCCTTAAATAACGCTCCCGATTGTAAGAAATAATAATTATAGATATAAAACTATTCATGATTTAAGCTTCTTGTTGATATAGCTGGTAATAAAAGTTATTAATCAAGAGAAATATTTATTTAATTATAGGACTTACGCAAGCTCTACGAAAACTTGGCGTTCTTGGCTTCTTGGCGGTTACACAAATCAAGCTTTCTGACAATTTTTGCGTAAGTCCTGAATTAATTGAATCAAATAGCCGAATTTTAACTCACATTTTTCTTCTTTGCGCCTATGGCAATTCTACCAAGCTAAAAACGCGCCTAAACAGCGAAGGCTATGGCGTAAAAAATGCAAATTAAACGAAACGAAAATTTTCCTAACTTTCCAACTATTGATTAATTACTTATCGAAAGAAGAGGTATAGAAACAACGATTTAAAGAGACGCACCCGTTGATGAACTCACCAGACCTCTTTGTTACAGACGCACCTGAATTTATTTTCTGCTAATTCCTTTTCCAATTAGTTTATCAGCAAAGTCCGTAAATATTTATAGTATAGATTATTCTTTTTTACAACAAATTTCCGAAAATATTCAGAAATCATTTAAATATTGTAGGAATAGCCCAGAGCTACTACGAAACCTTGGCGTTCTTGGCTTCTAGGAACGCGGCGGTCTCGCCGAGAGGCGGTTACACAAATCAAGCTTTCTGACAATTTTTGCGGCTATTCCTGTATTGTAATTCTTAAACAAGTCAGACCTCTATTTTTTTATATTAAGTAGCCTTTTACAGTATTTAGACAAAAATGTTACATATACTTTAATTTTCATAAATAAGTTGTTAAGTTGCTGTATCTTACTATTCTATACATAATCTGACAACTATATTTAGATAGATATTTATAGCAAAAGTTATATTGATTGAATTATCGACTTCTCAGAATCATGTATGAATCTACACTGAGAAAATACCAGTACAAAAAAATGCCAATCTGGAAACATAAAAGGTAAATAAATAGCTAATCTAATAGATTAAGAGTAACCAAATACTGAGAGATGACTAAAAAACAGTTTTGGATTTGGATAGCAGGTGTATTTATAATGTCCCTAATTCTCAGATTCTGGGGATTAGACAGATTTAACACCCTAGTATTTGACGAAGTTTACTTTGCGAAGTTTGGCAATAATTACTTGACGGGGACACCATTTTTTAATGCCCATCCTCCCCTTAGTCAATACATAATAGGAATAGGGATTTGGATTGGTAAGCGCATACCCTTTTGGCAAAATCCGGTAAATGGATTAACAGGCTCCATATTATCTCCCTGGAGTTATCGTTGGGTTAATGCACTAACAGGTTCTTTGATACCGATTGTAGTAGCAGAAATAGCTTACCAAATAAGTTACCGACGGAGATTTGCTGTATTAGCCGGTTTTTTTACAGCATGTGATGGATTATTCTTAGTAGAATCTCGTTATGCCCTTAATAATATATATATAGTTATTTTTGGTTTATTAGGACAATGGTGTTTGTTAGTTGCAGTCAATCAATCAAAAGGGAAAGGAAAACGCCATTTATGGTTAATATTATCAGGGATATTTTTTGGTGCTTCCGTTGGCACAAAATGGAATGGATTATGGTTTTTGGTTGCAGTTTACCTACTCTGGATAACAGCTTGGATAATTAATTGGTTACAACAAAAATCTCAAAATTTACAATATCTATATGAACAATCTCCAACAGAAGAATCCATAACAACAGACTTTGTAGTTAAAGAAGAAAATCAAAACAAAAAAATCTCATCAACAAGATTATGGAATCAAACACTTCCAGATAAAACACTCAAAACACCCTTAGAAAATCTCGCGCAAATCAACATCTTACAGATGTTCGCCTACTTAGGAGTTATTCCTGTAATCATCTACTCTATTATTTGGATACCCCATCTACAACTAGACAAAAGATTTGATTTTATAGAAGTCCACAAACAAATTTGGGGATTTCATAATCGTTTAGGGGGTAATACCGCAGAAGTACATCCTTACTGTGCAGCTTGGAATACTTGGCCCTTAATGATTCGCCCAATGGCATACTATTATCAAACAGCAGTAAATGCCCGCGACCCGTTACCAGTATTAGGTCCTCCCCTACCAGCAAACACCGCACAAGTTATATATGATGTCCACGCAATGGGAAATCCGATTTTATGGTGGTTAGGATTAACAGCCATATTTTTTATAGCAGCAATGGTGGCTTGGCAATTATTAAGTCCTTCCATTATTCAACAGCATTTAGCCATCCCTGAAAACATTTCCACTGATGTTTGGATAGGGTTATATTTAGTAATAAATTATCTAACGAATTTTTTACCTTGGGTAAAAGTTACAAGATGCGTATTTCTTTATCATTACATGTGTGCTGTAGTATTTTTATTTATAGCAATTGCATGGTTTGTAGACCAATGTTTTCGTAGTTCTCACAAAGAATTGCGACCTATAGGCATTGCAATTTCGAGTCTAATAGTGATTTTCTTTATATTTTGGATGCCCATTTATTTAGGTTTACCCATACCAGCTAATCTTTATCGAACATGGATGTGGGTTGATACTTGGATTTAATTTGCTAATGGTTAATGGTTAATGGTTAATGGCTAATGGTTAATGGTTAATGGTTAATGGCTAATGGCTAATGGCTAATGGCTAATGGCAGAATCTAAATTATTTGTTTGCTTTCTATTAAATAATAGCAAATAGGAAGAGAATATAAGTAATAATACCAATACCCTACAGAATAAGCCATTAACCATCAGCCTGTCTTCAAGAGCGCAATTAGCAATTAGCAATTAGCAATTAGCCATTAGCAATTAGCCATTAGCAATTAGCAATTAGCCCCCAAACAATACAAATATTAACAATAGTTCATCAATCATTAACTAGGTTGAGAGTTGTTGATATTTATGGCGTAATTGACTCACAGCTTTTTTATATATATTATCTATCAATCTCCCTACTAACTGTTAAACTTGAATACCAAAGTCTGAAAAATATTCTTTGGGTGAAAAAGGGATTATCAAAATCATTCATACAGAAAGAAACATCCTATTGAAATAGCTATAACCCAAATCTAAATCAAGGACTTGTTGCTAAATATGACCTATCGATTGCAGGATTAAGATAATGGTAAACGATTTACAAGTGCAAAATAGTAGTTTTATTGATTGGGAAGAAAAACCAATTCATATATCTCGTCAAATCCAACCTCATGGAATTTTATTAGTATTACAAGAACCAGATTTAAATATTTTACAAGTTAGTAATAATGTATCGACAGTCTTTAAAATAGCATCAGAAGAAATACTAAAAAAGAATTTAGAAGATTTACTAGACCCATTTCAAATAGAACAAATTAAGCTTGGTTTATCCCAGGAAAGTTTAGATTTTATTAATCCAACTAAAATTTGGATTAAAGTTAAGGGAGATGAGTATGTGATTTTTGATGGTATTTTTCATCGAAATAGCGATGGCTTTTTAATTTTGGAATTAGAGCCAGCTTCATCTCAAGAGAATATCCCGTTTTTAAGTTTTTATCACTTAGCGAGGACTTCTATTAATCAGTTAGAATCCACATCTAATTTACAGGATTTTTGTCAAATCATCGTTAAAGAAGTTAGAAAAGTAACGGGATTTGATAGGGTAATGTTATATAAATTTGATGATGATGGACATGGTTCTGTTGTCGCGGAAGAAAAGTTAGCAGAATTAGAACCTTATTTAGGTTTACATTATCCAGCATCTGATATTCCTAAAGTCGCCAGAAAATTATTTACCTCCAATTGGATTAGGATTATTCCTGATAGTCATGGAGAAGCGGCGGTATTAATACCTGAAAAAAATCCTATCAATCAACAGGGCGTTGATTTAACTCATTCAATTTTAAGAAGTGCCTCCCCTTGTCATTTAGAATATTTACATAATATGGGTGTAGGTGCTTCTCTAACTATTTCCTTAATTAAGGACCAAAAGCTTTGGGGATTAATTGCTTGTCATCATAAGACACCCAAACATGTATCCTACGAGTTACGAAAAGCTTGTGAATTTTTAGGAAGAGTGATATTTTCGGAAATTTCCGCGAAGGAGGAAACAGAAGATTACGATTATCAAATGAGATTGACATATATTCAGTCAAACTTGATGAAATATATGTCTCAGGAAGATAATTTTATTGATGGCTTAGTAAAATATAGTCCAAACCTTTTAAATTTAACAGATGCTTTAGGTGCGGCGGTATATTTTGGTGGAGAATGGACTTTACTAGGAAAAACACCATCTATAGATGATTTAAATTTTTTGGTTCAGTGGTTAAAGAATAATGTTGAGGAAGAAATTTTCTATACGGATTCTCTTCCTCGCATTTACCCAGATGCGGAAAAGTTTAAGGATATTGTTAGTGGTTTGTTGGCAATTCCGATTTCTCAACGAAGTTATGTTTTATGGTTTAGACCGGAGGTAATACAAACTGTAAATTGGGGTGGAGACCCAAGTAAAGCTGTGCAAGCAAGTCATAATACTCAAGGTATTTTACATTTATCTCCCCGTAAATCTTTTGAGCTTTGGAAACAAACAGTTAGTTTAACTTCTTTACCTTGGCAAGCTGCTGAAATTAAAGCTGCCCTAGAATTGCGAAAGGCTATTGTTAACATAGTCTTACGACAAGCTGATGAATTAGCGCAATTAGCCCATGATTTAGAGTTATCTAACTCTGAGTTGAAAAAGTTTGCCTATGTAGCTTCCCATGATTTACAGGAACCCTTAAATCAGGTGGCTAACTATGTACAATTATTAGAAATGAGGTATGAGAAACAACTTGATGAAGATGCTAAGGAGTTTATAAATTTTGCTGTAGAAGGCGTTAGTTTGATGCAAACACTGATTGATGATGTGTTAGCTTACTCTAAAGTTGATATGCAAGCGGCGGAGTTTCAATTAACTAATGTTGAACATGCATTTGACCGGGCTTTAATTAATTTACGAGGAAGAATTGCAGAAACAGGTGCTATTATTACCCATGACTTTTTGCCAACGGTGATGGCAGATAAAACTCAGTTGATGCAATTATTTCAGAATTTAATTGGCAATGCCATTAAATTCCGCAGTGACAAAAAACCAGAAATACATATAGGTGCTTCTCGTCAGGAAGATACTTGGTTATTTTATGTATCTGATAATGGTATAGGTATTGAGCCTCAGTTTAGCGATCGCATTTTTGTAATATTCCAGAGATTACATACTAGAGACGAATATCAAGGTACAGGAATGGGTTTAGCAATCTGTAAGAAAATTATAGAATGCCATCGAGGCAAAATTTGGGTCGAATCTCAACTGGGAGACGGTGCGACTTTCTATTTTACCATTCCAATCGGGGGACGAGAGCGTGAGCGCAGAAGTGGACGTAAAACCCAAAACAATCTTTTTAGTAGAGGATAATAAGGCTGATATACGTTTAATTCAAGAAGTCTTGAAAAATAGCAGCTTACCCCATGAGGTGATAACTGTTAGGGATGGAATGGACGCGATGGCTTATTTACGTAAAGAAGGTGAATATGCCAGCGCTTCTCGCCCTGATTTAATTCTGCTAGATTTAAACCTACCTAAAAAAGATGGGCGAGAAGTTTTAGCAGAAATTAAATCTGACCCTAATTTAAAACGTATACCAGTAATTGTGTTAACAACATCAAGAAATGAAGATGATATATTTCACAGTTATGATTTACATGTAAATTCCTACATTACAAAATCCCGTAACCTCAATGAACTTTTTAAGATTGTTAAAAGCATCGAGGATTTTTGGCTGGCTACAGTTACTTTACCGGAGATTAATGGCTAATGGCTAATAGCTAATGGCTGATGGCTAATGGCTAATGGCTAATGGCTAATGGCTAATAGCTAATAGCTAATGGCTAATGGCTAGAGGCAATAAATTTTGCAACAAAGAAAAGCCGAAGTATTTGAAGGTGATTCGAGGTATTCACAATAATCAGGGACTGCAAGTCCCTTTTTAATAGCGCGCATTCCTCTACAAGAGGACTGGATAAATAATTAAATTTGATATCATAAATTTGAGTTAATAAACTTTGATTTCATCTTTATTACTCAAATTCTTGATGCTAGTTATTGGTGGGTAGATCAAGGTGAATTCTAGTGAGATAGTTTACATATGTAATTAGCAATTAGCCATTAGCAATTAGCAATTAGCCATTAGCAATTAGCAATTAGCCATTATCAATTAGCAACTAGCAATTAGCAATTAGCCATTATCAATTAGCAATTAGCAACTAGCCTGATTCAAAGAGGAAATATGCTTGGGAATTCAATAACAATTTTGTTAATTGAAGATAGTCTGGCGGAGGCGAGATTTTTAGAAGAGGTGCTAAAGTTAAGCAACCTAAAACAATTTAGTCTAATTCACGTGCAAAGGTTGGCGATCGCTCTAGAAAAGCTGGGGAAGAATCAGGGTTTACATTCTTCCCATCATATTTCCTATGATGTCATTTTACTAGACCTGAGTTTACCTGATAGCCAAGGTTTAGCATCCCTGGCACCACTACATGAAATGGCACCCAATGTACCTGTGGTGGTGTTAACTAATAATAATGATGATGAATTGGCTATTGAAGCAGTCAGGCAGGGTGCCCAAGATTATCTGGTGAAGCGTCAAGTAAACCCCCAGGTTTTAGTGCGATCGCTTTACTACGCCATAGAAAGAAAACAAATGGCTAAAACTTTACTTAAACTAAATCAAACCCTAGAAAATAGCGTTAAAGAAAAAACCGCAGAATTAGTGCAAGCCCAGGAACTTAATCAATTGAAGTCTGAATTTGTCTCAATGCTATCCCATGACATCCGCAATCCATTAAATACAATTCTACTATCTACAGGCTTACTGCAAAATCACGACCAAAAATTAAGCTACGAAAAAAAACTCCGCTATTTCCAGCAAATTCGCACCGCAATTAAAGGTATGGCTCAACTTTTAGATGAAGTCTTACTTATTGGTCGGTCTGATGCTGGAAAATTACAGCTTTATCCTCAACCTTTAAATTTACAAATCCTCTGCAACAAGCTTTTAACAGAAACTCAACTTAAAACTCAAGAAAAAGAGATTGAAATTATTTTTACTACTGAAGGCAAAATAATTGAAGCCTTATGGGATGAAAGTTTATTACGCCATATTCTAGAAAACTTATTGGGTAATGCGATCAAATATTCAAATTTCCAATCTCAGATAGATTTTAAACTAATCTTTCAAGACACATCAGTTATTTTTAGTATTACCGATACAGGTATTGGCATCCCCCAAGAAGACAAGGAAAATTTATTTCAACCCTTTCACAGAGCTGGGAATGTTGGCATCACCCCTGGGACAGGTTTAGGTCTGGCAATTGTTAAAAAATGTATTGATACCTATCAAGGACAAATTCATATTGATAGTGAAGAAGGTAAAGGAACAACAGCAATTGTTATATTACCTATAAGTAAACTGTAGTAAAACGGGTTAAAAGTATACTTAGTTTTTTAGCTTAAAACCTTACAGATGCTCCGTTTTTCAGCATGACAGAAATTTTCTGAGAATTTTTGCGGCTATTCCTGACAATAAGATAAGTAACCTAATAGTAACAATAGGCAATACACATGCCGTTCCAATAAATAAATGTTTTAATATAATCAAATAAAAACTATAATAAAAACTCCAATGCTTATACACTTATCCAAACCTGAGTTCGACGTAAGAAAATGCCCCAAAACATTAGATATAAAGCTTTTCCCTGAAAAACGCATTCGGGCTTTGTTCTCAAGAAGACTCCCATAACAAGAATAAGACTCCTATTCTCAATAAATCGCTTTAATTCTCAATAATCGTCGTTAAAAAAGTACCTAGATAATTTGGTCTTAAAGCTTATCAGACAAGCTTTTCAAGCTCATTTCTTATATCGAACTCAGGTTTTAGAAAATAAAAATTTAAATTTATGCGAAAGATACACTCATGTCGGGACAAATGCCATTTACCCCTTGGGAATCATCGAGCTATTCTTCTATTAGCAATTAGCAATTAGCAATTAGCAATTAGCAATTAGCAACTCTTTCAAAAATAGCCCGATAAACAGATTCTCTTCGTAACATAACCCTTTTTTCTCTTTCAGTGGCTACGGGGAAAGGGTTATCTATCAACCATTGTTGTTGATGTTGTTTGTTAAAGGCGGGGTTTTCGGAAAAGCGATCGCTCATTTCAATGGCAACAAATTCAATATCTGATTGAAGGAATACTGTACCCCCAATGGGTAAATAATCGGCTAACTCATTAACTAATTCAGGCTGCACAACTCGCCGTTTTGCATGGCGGTTTTTAAACCAAGGGTCGGGAAACTGTATCAAACATGAATGTAATATTCCTGGAGGTAAAGTTGAAAGAATTGGTCGCAGAGAATTATTGGCGTTACAAAATATATAATGTAAATTTTTCAGCCCTTTTTCATCACGTATTTCATTAGCTTCGTCTACCAGAGGTTGTCGAATTTCTAAACCAAGGTAATTCCAACGAGGTTCAACTTCCGCCATTTCTAGTATAAATCGACCTCTTGCACAACCAATATCTAAGTATAGAGGTAAGCTTAAATTAGCATAAATATTCTGCCAATCAGGTGCTGATACAGGTGTTCGGAATTTTTCTGATAATGGATTAACGTGTTGACGAACGCGGACTGCGGCCAAAGTTTATACTCCTGATTAATCAATTGTTTGAGCTACAAGAATAACCTAGGACTTAGGCTGGCATGTTTCTTGTTTCCCTGAGAATGAGATAAATTTAGTTATTTTGGGTAAGTCTGTAACCGAATCATAAACTAATAATAAGATTTATAGAGTTAATAAATTTATATTAAGATTTTTGAGTATAAGTTAAGTATTAAAATAATTTAATTAAATAATTAAAAATGATTGCCAATTTTCGCTTTGGGATTATCAGCGATTTACATATTGCCGTTCCCCATACGATATGGGATAGTCCAGGTCGTTTTCATTTAGTAGAAGTAGGGATTCCGGGTTTAGAAAGTGCTTTGGAACATTTATCACAATTAGATATAGATTTTCTTTTGCTTCCGGGGGATTTAACCCAACATGGGGAACCAGAAAATCATGCTTGGTTACAAAATCGTTTATCTCAGTTACCCTTCCCTGTTTATGTAATCCCAGGAAATCATGATGTTCCGGTATTAAAAGCTTCAGAGCAATCCATTGGTTATGATGAATTTCCTAATTATTATAGAAAATTCGGCTACGACAACGCCAACGGACTTGATTATACCTGTCAAATAATGCCGGGAGTTAGGCTAATTGGTCTAAATTCAAATAATTTTAACGAAGAAGGAAAACAGTTAGGAATACTATACT
>Ga0114939_10002302_pt1 | contig 14289 bp, 9 predicted proteins | sample AshMeaCrysSpring_FD_87196 | JGI IMG/M metagenome (GOLD analysis project Ga0114939, IMG submission 87196) | Groundwater microbial communities from Big Spring, Nevada to study Microbial Dark Matter (Phase II) - Ash Meadows Crystal Spring | ecosystem: Environmental > Aquatic > Deep subsurface >... | reverse complement strand
GATCGCCCGCGTGTAGCCCGCCGCCATGCTCGACTGGACGTGGCCCATCGTCTCCGCGATCGCCTGAAGGTCACCGGTCCCGTTAGCCGCTTCACTCTGGAAGATCCGGCGGAGGTCGATCATGGTGAACTTGCAGCCCGCCTGCTTGCACAGCTTGGCCAGATCAGGGCTGACGGGCGTCACGCCCTTACTGTCTTGAAGCGGGTTGCCTCTCGCGGTAAGCAACAGGAGAGGCTCGCTCGCTGGATCTCGGGGTCGCGGCTGCTCGTAAGCCTTGAGGGCCTCGAGCGTCTCCGGCCAGAGATAGGCTCGACGCCCGGTCCCCGTCTTGCTCCGAGTGGTTACCAGCCACTGTCCGCGAATCTCTCGGCCCGTCAGCGCGGCGAGGTCGATCGGGTACATCGCGGCATTCGCCGCCAATAGGATGCAGCAACGCATCAGCGGATTGGCGATCTCCAGGACGGCTCGAATGTCTTGCGGTGAGATCGGCCGAGACTTGGCTCGTTCGACTTGCGCGCGGACCAGCTTTCTGGGGACTGGCTTGAGTGCTGTGCCGACGTTGACCGTAGGAGCCCAAGACTGCGCTTTCAGCCACGAGAGAAACGCCCGCAGGCGTCGCAGGTGCTGGTCTCTAGCGATCGGGCTGAGCGGCTCGTTTGGCTTCGCCTTATGGGTGAGTAGCTGGGCCCAACGACGCCAGTCATCTTCCGTCAGGCGGTCGATCGGGTAGTTGCCAAACGCCTCCACGAGGCGATCGAGCGTCTTCTCGACGTCCTTGATGTGAATCGGGGTGATTTCACCCATGCGAGCCCGATCGTCGAGCGAGTCGAGGTACAGATCACAAAGCCTTTTGACCTGCGTGTCATCTCGCCTTTGCTGGGGGATGCGACCTGCGAGCCACTCATCCTTCTCCTGTAGCTAGCGGCGCATTGCCTCCGTGTGATCGCGGCCCAGGTAGACGGTGCGTCTCTCGGTGCCCCACTTCACCTTCACGGTCCATTGGCGGCTCGGTTTGTGAAAGAGCAGCGGGCTACCGGTTGGCTTGCTGGGCCGCGCCCGCGTACCCTGTCTGGTTCGGTGGATCACGATGGCATCGCCTCTGGGGTAAATCTCGGGGTAAAGTACCGCAAGCTTCACGAGACGGTGTCAAAAAGTCAATGAATTTCAAGCCTGGCCAGCTGGCGGAATGGCAGACGCAGGGGACTTAAAATCCCCTGGGGAATTAAATCCCCGTGCGGGTTCGAGTCCCGCGCTGGCCATTGCCGGGCGGCTCGCGTCTGCAAAACGCACTCGCGAGCCCACCGGACCATTGAGGCGGCTTGCGGTCCGCGAAACGCTACCAAGCAGCGACCGTTTACTGTTAAACTGCCCGATGCCGCGTGCACCCGCCCCTAATACCTTGGGTGCAGGCCGGTCCATCAGCCCTTCTCCGCCGATCACTCGTCAAACCTTTGTTTGGTTCTCGCCAAAATTTCGTGTCGGTGGTCCGACCGCTTAATCCATGAGGTCTTTGGGGTCCCCTTTTTCGACGTCGTCAGGGCAAGATGCAGAGGGTAGGCGCGACCTCCAGCGACTGTCCTGGTTCACGGCTTAACTCCTTTTGATCGATCTCGATTCGCGGTCGGGAGCCGCTGCTGCCGCAGTCCAGCCTCCCGGCTCCACGCGAAGCGTGCTCCCAACTGTCGAGTAGCAGACCATGAATCAGCATTCACAGCAGCGACTGAGTCGCAGCGGAACTTATTACGCCCGCCGTGGCGAAACCACAATTGGACCGGTAAATCTCGAGCAGCTCGCGTTGAGCGTGATCGCAGGGACACTGACGAGCCATGATGGCGTCAGCACCTCTCCCAGTGGGCCTTGGCGAGAAGTAATTCGTATTGCTGGCTTGGCCAAGCTGATCGATTTGCCGTGCGGACAGGTGTTCGATAAGCCCGAGTGGTATTACGAGAACGATTCAAACGTCGTCGGGCCAATGGCACTCAGTCGGCTGCAGGCTCGATTGGCCGTAGGTTTAGCCCCTGGAACCGTTCGGGTCCGGTGCGGTGAGAGTGGACCTTGGCAATCCGTCGAGCAGGTTCCGGTCCTGAGGGGGTTGGCGGCAGCGACGCTCCCCGAGAGCAGTTCAAGCGTCGCTTTGGGACAGGAATTGGACGAGTCGAGTATCGAGCTGATTTTGTTGGACGCCGAGCAAAGGGCTGCTCGAAGTTCGCAGTTCATGCTCGGCAAATCGTCCCCGCGACGGTCACCCGGACCCTGACTCTTGGAAGGGTGCTCTGGCTGCCAGCATCTGCGGTGAAAGTCCGCAGCGCCCTCAATTGGGGGATGAGCCCAAAGGGCTGCGACGCGTTCCGACCGTCGCTTCTGATCGGCGGGTCCAGGATGCAGGGATCAGGTATAGTTGGGAGGAGTGGCGGGGGCCGACAATCGCGAGCTAGCCCCGCCAGCATTCCCGCCCCCCGCTCCGATGGCCCCGTGCTGGCCCTTCCGTTGGTGCATCGTATGTCCCGCTTCTTTTGCCTCGCCTTGGCAGTCTTGGGGCCGGTGATTGCCGCCGAAGCCAGCGATAGTTCCGCCGCCACCCACTACCGAGAAACCATTGAGCCATTACTGAAGGCTTCGTGCTGGGATTGCCACAGCGAGGGGACAGCCGAAGGCGGCGTCGCGTTTGATGAACACGCGGAAGCGGAATTGCTTGCGAATCGGCGACTTTGGTGGCGTGTCCTGCGAAATGTCCGGGCGGAAATCATGCCGCCCCACGACGCCGGCGGCTTGAGCGATGCGGATCGACGGGAAATTGTCGACTGGGTGATTCGCGACATCATCGAAGTGGACCCGCAACAACCCGATCCAGGCCGCGTGACGCTGCGCCGCTTAAACCGGATCGAGTATCGAAATACGATCCGCGACCTGATGGGGGTCGACTTCGACTCGCAAGCCGAGTTCCCGCCGGATGATTCCGGACACGGGTTCGACAACATTGCAGAGGTGCTCTCCATCTCGCCCTTGCTGATGGAAAAGTATCTCGAAGCGGCGCGCACGATTGTCGAGCAGGCAGTGCCTACGCAAAGCCGCGTGGTCGGCAGGCAGGAAGTCCCAGGCAAGTCAATCAGCAGCGACGATCAACAGCAGCATGCCGATCGACTGACCTTCTACAAGCCCGCCAAGGTCGGGACAGCTCTGCCGGTGAAGGAACCGGGAGAGTATCGAGTGATTCTGGAGGCGCGAATCAACGGTGATTTTGATTTCGATCCGGGGCGCTGCCGAGTCGAATGGCGGGTCGATGGCGAGCCGATCGCGGAATGGCAGTTGGCGTGGCAGGACGGAAAGCCTTTGATCCATTCGCACACGGTGACTTGGGAGCCGGGCGAGCACCACGTCGAGTTGCAGTTGGAACCGTTGGTTGCCGAAAGCGAACGAAAGAATCAACTCGATCTGACCGTGCAACGTGTGGTGCTTGAGGGACCACTTGCCGAGTCCTCTTGGCGGGAACCGCCACGATATCGGGAGTTCTTTCCCCGCGGCGCCCCGGTGGAGTCCGCCGAGCGGCTCACGGAAGCTCGACGTCTGCTGGCCGAGTTTGGCACGCGAGCCATTCGCCGCCCCCTGCCTGACAGTTTGCTGGACCGGCTGGTCGCGGCAGCGCAGGCTGTCTATGAACAGCCCGATCAGTCCTTCGAGGCAGGGATCACCGAAGCGATGGTCGCACTCCTTTCGTCGCCGCAGTTCTTGTTTCGCGTAGAGCGACCGCTGGCGGAGGACGTAGCGCGAGGCGACAGATATCCGCGGATCGACGAATACAGCTTGGCATCCAGGCTGTCATACTTCTTCTGGTCGACCATGCCAGACGCGGAACTGCTGGCGCTGGCCGACAGCAATCAGTTGCGCGCCCAGCTTCCCCAGCAGGTCACTCGACTCCTGGCAGACGAACGCGCTCGACAATTTGTCCGACACTTCACCGGTCAATGGCTGCAGGCCCGAGATGTGGAAGGGATTTCCATCGATCCGCTCGGGGCTCTCGGCGTGCGTGATGACTATCTCCGATTGGAAGCCGAGTTTCAGAAGCAGTCCCAACATCCTTGGTGGGCTGAGCCCAAGGCAGGCGAACCTGAAGCGCTTGGGGCATTACGCCAGGAGATCAAGCAGTTGCTGATGCCCGCCCGAATCTTTACCGACACGCTTCGTGCGGCGATGCGCGAGGAATCCGAGCAGCTGTTCGACTACATTGTCCGCGGCGATCGGAGCTTGCTCGAGTTCATCGACAGCGATTATGTGTTCGTCAATGAGGAACTCGCCAAGTTCTATGGATTGGATCCCGTCGAGGGTAAAGAGCTGCGTCGTGTGCAGCTTCCGCCCGATCATCCGCGGGGAGGAGTCCTGACCCAAGGGACATTTTTGATCGTCACGAGCAATCCGACTCGGACCAGTCCTGTGAAACGAGGCCTGTTTGTACTGGACAACATCCTGGGCACTCCCGCGCCGCCTGCGCCGGGCGGAGTGCCTGACTTGGAAAAGGCCGATGTGAAAGTAACGGGGCGGGAGCCGACACTCCGCGAGATGCTGGAGGTGCATCGGGCTCAGCCGATCTGCGCCTCATGCCATGAACGCTTTGATCCGTTGGGGCTGGCACTGGAGCAATTCAATGCGATGGGGCAATATCGCTCCGAAGAGCAAGGCCTGCCGATCGATGCGTCTGGATCACTGATCACGGGTGAATCGTTCCAGGGAATCCGCGACCTGAAGCAGATTCTGGTTACCAGCCGGCGCTTGGATTATTACCGTTGTCTGGTCGAGAAGTTCCTGATGTATTCCCTGGGTCGAGGCCTGGAAGACGTGGACGAATGGACCGTCGAGCAGATCGTCGGTGAGTTGGAACGCAGTGGCGGCCGCGCCAGCGTGCTGCTGGAGCAGGTGGTCAATTCGGCTCCATTTCAGCGGATGCGATGGCAACCAATCGACTCGCCACAGGCACAGGCCGTGACTTTGGATCGATAAGGGCATACCTCGCGGTCGCACCGACTTGCCGCGATAGGATTCAACCGTCCTTCGCAGGTCGCAGGCGATCCGGCCGCAGTTCGATACCAACGGGTTTGAGGGTCGGCAGTTTGATCGAGGGGACGCGATCGGGCGGACCCGCAAATGAGGGGTAGGGACGATGGCGCGTGGACTTACTCGACGACATTTCCTCCGCGGTTGCGGTGCATGTCTGTCACTGCCGGCCTTTCTTTCCTGGCGTGGCGGCCCTGCCGCCGCAGCGTTCGCGGCGTCCGGTCCACCGCGACGAATGGCTTTCATTTATTTCCCGAACGGTGCCCAGCAGCAGCACTGGTTTCCCACGGGCGACGAATCCAATTTCGAGTTGAGTCCGACCTTGGCGCCGCTGGGCGATGTGCGGCACCAGATTCAGATTCTCACCGGTTTGGATCATGTGAATGCGGAGCCCGGGCCAGACGGCGCTGGGGACCATGCCCGGGCGAATGCGACGTTCTTGACGGGCGTGCGGGCGCGGAAGACGGCCGGCGCCGACATCCGAGCCGGCGTCTCGGTGGATCAAATTGCCGCTCAACATCTTGGCAAGCGAACTCGGTTTGCCTCGCTGGAGCTTTCCTGCGATGCCGTGCGGAAGAGCGGGTCATGCGATTCAGGCTATTCATGCGCTTACCAGTTCAACCTGTCTTGGCGGAGCCCGACGACACCCATGGCCCCGGAGACCAATCCGCGAGCCGTGTTTGAACGTCTTTTCGGTGATGGGGGCGCGGGTGATCTCTCAAAACGCCGCCAGCAACAACAGAGCGTGCTGGATCTGGTGTTGGACGATGCCGAGACTTTCCGGCACCAACTGGATGCGGCCGACCGACGCAAGTTAGACGAGTATCTGACGGGGGTTCGCGAACTGGAACAACGGCTCGCGGATGCCGAGAATTGGCCTGAACTTCCGCGCCCCGCGATGCCTGCTCCGGATGGCATTCCCAGTGACTACGGCGACTATCTGTCGCTGATGTTTGACATGCTGGCACTTGCCTTGCAAACCGATGCAACGCGAATCGCCACCTTCCTGATGGCCGGCGATGGTTCGAACCGCGCCTTCCCGCATATCGGCATCCCCGAAGGCCACCATTATCTGACGCATCAGCAACACAAAACGGAGTTGGCAGAAAAGGTAGCGCAGATCGACCGCTTCTATGTCGAGCGATTCGCGAAGTTCCTTGCCAAGTTGGAAGCGTCTCGTGAAGCCGACGGTAGTTCGGTGCTGGATCATTCGATGATCGTCTATGGCGGTGGGATCGCCGACGGGAACGAGCATTCGCACACGAACCTGCCAATTGTTCTGGCGGGCGGTGGCGGAGCGACGCTCCGGCCAGGCCGGTTCGTACGGATGCCCTCGATGCCAATGACGAACCTGTTCGTCAGCCTGCTCGATCGACTGGGAATCCCTGAAATGCAGCAGTTCGGCGACTCGACGGGTCGCTGTGATCTGATCTAGCTTTTCACCCACCCGCATCTGCCGAGGGCGCCACCGGCTGAACCTTCGCATTGGCGATTCCAGCCGGCGGAGCGTGTTGGGGTACCACTCTTTTCGTTCCGGCGGCACGCCGGCAGGTCGTCAAACCGCTACGATTGATGCAGTCGAATGCCATCGCGCGGGGCTCCGCCGACGCGGTGGCATGGCCGAGGAGAACTTGGATCATGGTGCGCGTGAGAGCTGTCTACCGACCGTCGCGAGCCTTTTGGGTGCATGGGCTCATTGGGTTGTTCGCTTCATGGACGACCGCGGGATTCTCGCAGGACGCGGTGCTGCGGAACTGGCACCAGTGGCGAGGTCCCATGGCGACGGGCGAGGCTCCTTTGGCGGACCCGCCGCTCTCCTGGAACGGCGTTGAAGGTACCAACATTCGCTGGAAGGTCGCGATCCCGGGCCGTGGCAGCGCGACGCCTGTGGTGTGGGAAGACAAGATCTTCGTGCTGGCTGCCGAGCCCACGAAACAGGACGATGGACAGGCCGAAGTGGCGCCACCGGCTGCCGAGCCAGGGGGCGGACGCCGCGGGGGCGGACGAGGCGGATTCCGACAACCGCCACCCACTACACCTTACAACTTCCTGGTGATCTGCCTGGACCGCCAAACGGGCAAGGTGCTCTGGCAACAAACCGCCAACACCGCGCTGCCTCACGAAGGTGGACATCCCACCAACACATTTGCCTCGGGTTCGCCGATTACGGACGGCAAGCATGTGTGGGCTTCCTTCGGCTCTTTTGGCATCTTCTGCTATGACATGGATGGCAACTTCATATGGTCCCGTGACCTGGGCGACATGCAGACGAGGAATTCTTTTGGCGAAGGCGCTTCACCGGCCTTGTATGGCAATACCCTGGTGGTCACCTGGGACCACGAAGGTCCCGATTTTATTACGGCGCTCGACGCCCTGACGGGCGAAACGAAGTGGCTGGCCGAACGCGAAGAACCAACGACGTGGTCAACCCCATTGATCGTTGAATATGAAGGACGTCCGCGAGTGGTCACCAATGGGACCAACCGCGTGCGCTGTTATGACCTGGAGACAGGAGAACTGTATTGGGAGTGCGGCGGACAAAAGACAAATCCTATCCCCTGCCCTGTGTCCGCCCATGACGTTGTCTATTGCATGTCGGGATATCAGGGCAATGCCGTGTATGCACTGCCGTTAGGTGGACAAGGAGACATGACCGACACGGATATGGTGATTTGGTCGCGTGACGATGCGGGACCCTACGTCCCGTCACCGCTGCTTTACAAGGACCGGCTGTTCTTCACCAAGTCGCGCGACAACATCCTGAGCTGCCTGGACGCCAAATCCGGGGAGCCGATCATCAATCAGGAGCGGATCAACAACTTGGATGGTCTGTATGCTTCGCCGGTCGCCGCAAAGGATCGGATCTACCTGGTTGGTCGCGATGGTCAGACGGTCGTCCTGAAGTTCAGCGACCAAGTGGAGGTTCTGGCTACCAATCCGCTTGGCGAGGGTGTCGATGCCTCCCCGGTGCTCGTGGGCAAGCAACTGTTTCTGCGGGGTGCCGAGCATCTGTTCTGTATCGAAGAAGGCTAAGAAGCACCTCAACGAACTTTCGGGCCTGCAGCGTGCGCTGCAGGCCGGATCGGCGTGCGAGAAGAGCGTCATGCGGTGGCGAGTGCGGAGCGGGTGAGGCTTGAGCCGGCTTGGACCGAATCATCGCAAGGGATGAGGGTTGAGCCGGTGTTTCGATTGACCCATTGATGAATGCTCGCGCATCCCATCCGCTTGCTCCACTGGCGAATCCATGGTTTCGCGCGTTTTGGCTCGCCGCCATAGTGTCCAACACCGGCACCTGGATGCATGAAGTCGGTGCGGCGTGGACGATGACGACGCTGACTGACAATTCGCCGCTGCTTGTCGCCATGATCCGCACGGCGACGACCTTGCCTCTGGTGCTGCTGGCGCTGCCGATTGCATCGTGGGCCGACCAAACCGACCGTCGGCGCTACTTGTTGTTGACACAGACCTGGCTGGCCTTCAGTGCGGGCGTGCTTGCCGTGCTATCCGCGGTGGGCCAGTTGAATCAGTGGTCGCTGTTATTGTTGACGCTGGCATTGGGGATCGGCGCGGCCGTCCATGGTCCTGCGTGGCAAGCCACTTTGCCCGACTTGGTGCCTCGATCCCTCCGTCCCGACGCAGTGGGACTGGTCAGCACCAGTTGGAACCTGGCGCGAACCATCGGACCGGCGATCGGCGGTGTGCTGGTTGCCGCCTGGGGCGCCTGGAGCGTATTTGCTTTGAATGCGCTTTCCTACTGCGCGATCATCAGCGTGCTGTGGTACTGGCAACCGGGTCCCGAGGATGGCAGGTCGATCAAGCAACCGCTGAATTCCGCAGTGCGTGAAGCGATCCAGTTCGCGCGCACGGACGCCGCGATGCTCCACACACTGATCCGCACTTTCTTGTTCACAACCTGCGCCACGTCGATTTGGGCGCTTGCACCCGTACTCGCCCGCTCATTCCTGGGATGGCAGGCTGCGGGCGTCGGCTTGCTGCTGACCGTATTGGGCGCTGGAGCCGTCAGCGCCGTCGCCGTGGTTCAAGCCTGGCGCGTGCGATGGACGAGCGACGGATTGGTTTGGGGGTGCGCGTTGGCCGCCAGCGCTTCGCTGGCACTGGCCAGCACCGTGTATCAGCCGCGACTGGCACTCCCGTTGATGTTTGTCTTGGGCGCGTGCTGGATGATGTCGATCACGACCTTCAATGCCACGGCGCAGATGACATTGCCCAGTCACCTGCGGGCTCGAGGGATGGCCTGTTTTCTGACCACCTTTGCCGCCGGGATGGCCGGGGGCTCGTTGCTGTGGGGCGCGCTGGCGAAGCAGACAAGCCTCTCATTCAGCCTGCAAGCGGCGGCCGCCTCACTGGTCGCGACCTCCTGGTTTTCCCGTCGCTGGTCTCTGGGTTCATCCTTGACCACCAGCCATTCACCTGCCGCGGCGACACGGGGCCCTGCTTGATCGGTTGCCGTGTCGCTGATTGCATCGCTACGGCGTGGCCATCACGCACGCCGCAGCTGTCTCCGTAGCGCGGCATGTCAGGTCACGGATGCCGCGTTCTGGCTCGCGCCAACCTCATTTCAGCGGAGAGAAATCCGCTGGCTTGAGGAATTCGCTGAGGACCCCGTCTTTGGCAACCGTCAGGGATCCGCCAGCTGCCTTCTCGCTTGCTTCGCGTGCGGCAACCCACTGGGGGTCCTGCCGGAATGCGTCGAAGGATGCTTTGGCGGCCTCTTCACTGTCGTGCGCCAGCAGGTAAATCAGCTTGACATCCGCGTCGGGCTGGTCCTTGAGCCGCGTGAAGTACAGCACGTTGGTCATGCCATGCTTCTTGAATAGTTCCAAGGTGTGGTTCCGGAATCGCGCTAGCAGCCCGTCCAGATTGCCCGGGCTGGCCGTGTACTCACGCAGCTCGTAGGCCTTGGGCGAGCTGCCTGAGGCCGTTGGTGAAAACGAGGGCGAGAAGTCGGTGGGCTTCAGCAGGAATGACTCGACCTTCGAAACCAGCGGACCGTCCTTTTCTGATTCCTTGTAGACCTTCTGCCATTCGGGGTCGGCAACGAACGACTTCCAGGCCGCTTCCCGCGCCGCTTCATCAGGGAAACCGAGGAAATAAACCAGCTTCGAGTCCGGTGCCTGGGTTGGCACGAAGTAACCAATGTTCTGCATCCCATGCTTTTCGAACAAAGCGCAGGTGTGGTCGCGGAATCGCGACATCATCGCTTCGAACTTGCCTGGGTGCGGGTAGTAGACCCGCATCTCATAGATTCCTGGAGATTCGGCCGCAGCAACCACCGCAAAGCAAGTCATAGCAAGGACCGTAAGCAGACGCGTCATGGCGAAAACTCCCATGAAAAGCACCCAAAGCGGTGGAATCTTCAACTCCGTGAATCGAAGCACGGCGTCCCAGTGTAGCACCGATCCATGCAGCCATTCAGTGATGCTCGGGGGCGCCGAGCGACTCGATTCACCGAGTCCAGCGGTCTGTCGAACCAGGTAGCCCAGCGTTTGAAGACACTCCCGATACGGCCCCCCATGGATCCGGCCAATGCAAACAGCCCGCCATGCCGCGGGCGTTCCCGCGTTCGGGACGGAGCCGATGCAACGCAAGAGGCGGTTCAAGACAGGGGGAAATGCTCGGCCACTTTCCGATGGAGAAAAGCCAGCGATTCGGCCATTTCCTCCATTCCATTCATCCCGTCTTCGATGCTGATCCATCCCGAGTAGCCGTGTTCGGCCAAAATCCGGAACAGCGCGTCGTAATCATTCAGGCCGCGGCCCGTGACGCCGTGTTGCAGATGGGGTGAATAGCCCAGGGTTCCATCGCTTTGCCGTAAGTCGTCGAGTTTCGCGCCGGGCGCCAGGAAGCGGTCGCTCGCATGCATGCTGACGACGCGAGGTGCCACCTTTCGCAGCAGCTCCACCGGATCATCGCCAGCGACCAGAGCGTTCGACGGGTCGAACTGGACGCCGAAGTTCTCGTGATCGGAGATCGAATGGAGCAGTTCAAGGAAGACGTCCGACTTCTGAGCGAATTCCGGGTACTGCCAGAAGCCATCCTTGTAATGATTCTCCAGACCCAGGATGACTCCCAGGCGACGAGCCGTCGGCAGGCAGGCTTCGATCGATTCGCGACACCACCGCAGGCCGTCAGCGCGAGAGACTTCCGGCCGCCGTTGTCCGCTGAGGACCCGGCAGACCGAGCCCTGCCCGCCCAACCGCGCGCAGGCTTCGATCATTTGACATTGCTTCTCGACGGCCATGCGACGGGCTGCCGGATCTGGTTGCGTGAAATCGGGTGAGCAACAAAGCATCGGCATTTCAAAGCCGGCTGCTTCGATCGCCGCGCGGACGCGATCCAGATAGCTGCTCTCAAGCGACGTGAAGAACCCTTCATACATCTCCAGGCCTTCGGCATCCAATACCCGCGCCTGGTCGATCCAGTCAAACACCGACATCTTTCGGGCGCCGGCGATCTGATCGAGGTAGCACTTGGGGAATGCCGAGATCCGAGGCCGTGTCATGAGGGACTCAATGAGGAGCGAGGTAAACGCAACTGCAGATCCATGGCATGGAAGAAGCAAGCCGCAAGGAGGCTTCAGGGAGTCGTGGACCACTGCATGCCAAGACTTTGCACCAGGAAGGCCCAGCAGTCGGCCGCCTCTTCGATCCGCTTGCTGACTGGAGTTCCGGCGCCATGACCGGCGCGCGTTTCGACACGGATCAGGATCGGTCGATCACACCCCTGCGCCGCCTGCAAGGCTGCGGCGAATTTGAACGAGTGTCCGGGCACGACGCGATCGTCGCGATCGGCAGTGGTCACCATCGTGGCCGGATAGCAGATCCCGGGGCGAATGTTGTGCAACGGCGAATAGGACTGCAGGACTTTGAACTGCTGCGGATCAGCGCTGCTGCCGAACTCACCGGTCCACGCCCAGCCGATCGTAAACTTGTGAAACCGCAGCATATCCATGACACCCACCGCCGGCAGGCAGGCGCCGAACAACTCGGGGCGCTGCGTCATCGTGGCCCCGACGAGCAATCCGCCGTTGCTCCGACCGCGGATCGCCAACTTCGTCGGCTGTGTCCATTGCTCGCGGATCAGGTACTCGGCAGCGGCGATGAAGTCGTCGAACACATTCTGCTTTCGGTCAAGCATGCCAGCTTCATGCCACTCGCGGCCATACTCGCCGCCTCCGCGGAGGTTCGGAACTGCATAAATCCCGCCCAGCTCCAGCCAGACTGCATTTTCCGGACTGAACACAGGGGTCAGAGAGATATTGAATCCGCCATATGCATAGAGCAAGGTCGGATTGGTGCCATCTCGCTTGATCCCCCGCTTGTACGTCAGGAGCATCGGCACGCGTGTCCCGTCCCGGCTCGCATAGAACACCTGCTCGGTGACAAACTGGCTGGAATCAAATGCAATTTGCGGCTGCCGCCAGAGCTGGCTTGTGTCGGTCTTCAGGTCGAAACGCTGGATCGATCGCGGTGAACTGTAGTTTGTGAACGAGAAGAATGTCTCGTCGGCGTCACGGCGTCCTCCAAACCCCTCGACGGTTCCCAAGCCGGGCAAACTCACTTCACCCACGGAAGAACCATCGAGCGTGAACAACCTCACGGCCGACAAAGCGTCGTGAAGGTAAGTGGCGATGAAGCGGTCGCCAAGCAACGTGACCCGTTCAAGCGTGTCACTTGATTCCTGTATCAGCTCGCGCCACTGCGGGGGCTGCGGCGAAGTTAGATCGATCGCCACGACGCGTCGTCGTGGGGCACCTTCGTCGGTCAGGAAATAAAACGTGGTCCCATCGTTGCCGACAAACACGAATTCGGCGGTGAAACCGGTGAGCAGTTCCTGAACAGGCTGGTCGTGATTCTGCAAGTCCTTGATAAAGATCTGATTCTGTGGATTTGTGCCACGCGTCACATCGATCACCAGATAGCGTCCGTCCTCGGTGACCGTGCCATGGAATCCCCACTCCTTCTGATCGGACCGTTCGTAGACCAAGACGTCATCCGACTGTGCCGTGCCGACTTGATGGTAATAGAGCTTCTGGAAGTAGTTGGCTCCCAACAACTCTTGGCCGGCGGTCGGTTCGTCATACCGTGAGTAGAAAAACCCTTCTCCACTGGGTACCCAAGCGATCGAGCTGAACTTGACCCATCGCAGTTCCTCGGGCAGGTCTTCGCGTGTGTTGACGCGGCGGATTCGCACAGTCCGCCAATCACTGCCGCCATCCGCGATCATGTAGGCGAGCAGCCGGCCATCTTCGCTTGGTTGCCAACTGGCCAACGCCACCGTCCCATCGGTGCTCAATGTATTCGGATCAAGCAGCACCGCCCGCGGCGCTTCCAGATCGGTCATCGAATAGAGCACCGACTGGTTCTGCAAGCCGTCGTTGTGCGTAAAGAAGTATCGGTTGCCGCGCTTGACCGGCAGGTCATATCGCTCGAAGTTCCACACATCCGTCAGTCGCTGTTCGATTGCGGCGCGCTGCGGAATCGACTTGAGGTAACCGAAGGTCAGCGCATTCTGACGTTCGATCCAATCGCGAGTCGTCGGGCTTTCCGTATCTTCCAACCATCGATACGGATCGGCGACCGGCTGGCCGTGGTAATCCTCCACCACCGATTCACGAGTCGACTCGGGATAGACGATTCGGCGGTCGGTTGCGTCCTGCCCAGTCGCGACATCGGCCAGGAGTAGCGCGGCAGCGGCCAGCCAGCAGCCCGCATGCCACCAGCGCCCTACGGTCCGCCGCCCCCAACTTGTCACTCGTTTCCCATGCAGCACTGGCTCGCTCCCGATTACTTGCCCGACATTCAGACGGTCATTCCGACAGCCAAAACTGGCTTGGGGCTCGCGGATTTCACCACCGCCGATTCGCCACCTTGGCCGCCACTCCCGTTGGTTCGATCGCACCTGCGATCATCGGGGATCGCTGCATTGCGCTCCAGGGGTCGCCGCGGTCGCTCCTCGTGCAAAAAGACGTCGCGGCCAAATTGCTTTCGACCAGTTTGACACGTCGCCAGCGGGCCATGCTAGATTCAGCGGCCGGATCACAGGCGTACACCAGACCGCGAGTAAGAATCGTGATGCTGCGGGCCTCGCCCCAGAGGAGCTGGGTGTTCGGCGAATGGCTGACGCTTCAGCCACTCGTGCCGCTGGCGATTGCTGCATCCCTGGGCGTCACGATCGATGCCTGGCTGAAGCCGCCCACGTTGGTTTGGGGGGTTCTGTTCG
>Ga0114939_10002301_pt1 | contig 14292 bp, 13 predicted proteins | sample AshMeaCrysSpring_FD_87196 | JGI IMG/M metagenome (GOLD analysis project Ga0114939, IMG submission 87196) | Groundwater microbial communities from Big Spring, Nevada to study Microbial Dark Matter (Phase II) - Ash Meadows Crystal Spring | ecosystem: Environmental > Aquatic > Deep subsurface >... | reverse complement strand
GCCGCGCATCGGCGGCATCCCCCAAAGTTACCGCGTTGGCCGAGGCATTCAGCAGCGTCTCCACGTTGTCGGGGGCGATCCGCAGGCTGCGCTCGAAAGCTTCGCGGGCCTGATCGTTGCGCCGGAGCCGGCGCAGCGCCAGCCCGATCAACTGATGGATGCGCGCGTCGCCGGGGATCGCTTCGCTCGCCTGCTCCAGCGCCTCGCGCGCCGCCTCGAACCGGTTCTGCGCCAGCAGCGTGGCGCCCAGCAGGTGCGCCAACGCCGCCGAGTCCGGGAACTCCGCCTGCAGTGCACGCGCCTGCGCCTCGACCTCGGCGAACCGGCCGGCGTTGAACGTCTGCTGCAGCGCGGCCACGTTCGGCGCGCGCGACCCGGCGGCGTCGCTGCCGACCAGCGTCTCGACGACGGTCGCCGCGCCGCCCGACCGCAGCATCCTCTCGACCTGCGCCAGCAGGCCCGGCAGCGCCTTTCCTCCAAGCCCGCGGCCGCGCGCCTGCAGCAGCACCCGATGCGCCGCTTGCGGCGCGCCGCTGCCGGCCAACGCGGTGGCGTAATTCAGCCAGAGCGCCTCGTTGTCCTGATCGGCCTCGAGCGCCGCCTTCAGCACTGGCACGGCTTCGCCTGGCCGGCCGCTCTGCAGCGCGATCAGGGCGAGGTTGTACCGTGCGCCGGCGTGCTCCGGTTCCGACTCCAGCACGGCCTTGTAGATGATCTCGGCCTGTTGCAGGCGTGCGGCCTGGTGATGATCGATCGCCATGCGCATGGCTTCGCCGATCGGGACTTGCTGGGTGCCTTGGTTCGCCATCGGTTCGGTTCGCCGTTTCTCCGGCGCAGACTTCAACGCGACAGCCTCTCGCGCGCGGCCGGTTTCGTCGAGGGTCCAGGATGCCAACGAGCGCTGCCGACTCCGGTGACACCATCGCGTCGTTCAGCGCTATGCCGAACTTGACGGCGCCCAGATTAGGGGATTCTAAGGCGGGGGGAACCCCGCGCACCCCCAGGCCGGCGCCGGCTCACCGACCGGTGAACTGTCCGCCATCGTCACGCTTTCGCGTCCGCTCCAGTGCGTCGTTCAGCGCGGGCGTTCACCCTCCCACAGGCACAGTGCACGCGCGGGGAAGTCGCCTCCCAGGCCAAGGGCCAACAGCGGCCGTCGACCGACGTGGCGCAGCGGTCGCCTCAGTCACGCCCCGCCTTCCTGCCGACGAAGAGCCCGTACCGATGTCCGGGGAAGAGCTCGGTGTCGAGGTGCTCGACATCGAGTCCGGCCCGGCGGAATGCTGCCGTGTATTCGTCGTCGGTGAACAGCCCCATGACCTCGCGCTCGACGCAATGCCGGACTTCCTCCGGCGTGCCGACCAGGTAGTGGATGTCGAAGACCGAGGTCAGGCCCTCGATCTCGTGCGTATGCATGCGGACGATCTTCAGCGGCGGCGAGTCGAAGACTTCCGAGGTGACCCGGTTTGTCCAGCAGTTCTCGGGAGACACCCAGGGTTCGACGATCAACAGGCCGCCCGGCGCAAGGTGGCGGGCCATGCACTCGATCGCCCGCTGCGCCCGCTCCAGCGTGACCGCGTACCCGATCGAACAAAACAGGCAGGTCACGACGTCGAAGCGGCGGCCGAGGTCGAAGTCGGTCATGTCGGCGACATGCAGCGCCACGCCGGGCAGTCGCCGGCGCGCCGCATCGATCTGCACCGGCAGGATGTCGATACCAGCGACGTCAAGGTGATGCCGCAGGAGTTCGAGGTGGCGGCCGGTGCCACAGGCCGCGTCCGAGCAGCGAGCGCGCCGAGGGATGACGCTCGCGAATCAGCCCACGCAGGCGCTCGCCGGCCGCTTCGTAGTCGAGGAAGCTGTAGAAGTGGTCGTAGTACCCGGCCGATCGTTCGAACATCGAGCGGTGCTCCACAGGGGTCAAGGCGTCAGCCGAACTCGCCGCTGCGATACCGGGGAAAGTAGTCACTGGGCCGTGCTTCTTGCAACGCTCCCAGCGCCTGATAGCGCGCGGCGTCGAGGATCGCGCCGAGCAGGTACGACTGTCGCTGCTCGCTGGCCCAGCCCTGCTTGTAGCGGGCAAGCCCCGAAGCGCCGCCGTTCGCGTCGCCGGCCTCGCCTCCCCAGTTCACATGGCTGGCCCGGCCCCTGAAATGTCGCAGGGTCTCCCAGTCGAGCAGATACGAGGCGCGCTGGCGGTAGCCCTCGTCAGAACAGCAACCAAGGTGAGCGTGGGCAATGCCGTCATGCACCACGACAATCTTCGCGCCGACCGCCTTGCCCCGCAGCACGGCGCGCAGCAGGACCACACCCGGCATGCCCAGCAGCCCGGCGAAGTGCGCACGGGAGAACGCGCGCAGCCCCGAAATGCCGTGCCGCGATCGCAGGCAGGCGTGCAGTTCCAACCACTCGTCGAGGTAATCCAGCGGCGTGGCCGGAATGTCCAGTTCGAGCGTTCGCGCCGCCTTGCGGGCGTAGTAGCGGTGATGCCGCGAGACGAAGGCGTCCGGCTGGACTTCCAGCGTCGACAGGAAGTGCGCCTTGAACGGGCGCGCGACGTCAAAGTGGCGGAAGACCTCCCGGTCCCGTGGCGCGAGCGCGGAATCGGTGACGAGGACGACGCTGACCAGTCCGGCCTCGCGCAGCGAGCGCAGATCTTCCGGTAGGCCGCTCCACTCACGGCAGCAGAACAGCGGGTACGGTCCCATCGCATCGCGCGCGTCCGTGCCCGCGATGGCGCGCTCGATGACCCAGCCCCCCGCGTGGGGCAATTCCCGCGGCGTTCCGAACTGCGCGAGCGAGTGCGCATAGGCCGGGTCGCGGTAGCCGTGCGGCCCGACAGCGGGCGCGGCGCAGTCGGTTGGATCAGACATCGCGGTGCGATCCTACGGCCAGGACCGCCGGCCAGAAATCGGCGCCGCAGATCTGCAGGCAGTACCCGTCGGCGGTCACGAAAGACCGGCGGGCGCCGCGGACACAAGGGGCAAGCGACGTCACCGGCCACCAGCGCCCGTTCAGCCGGGTCGACACGCGCAGGAACGCGCGAAGCCGCCGCTCCCATTCGGCACGCGACAGCGACGACGGTTCCTCGACCCGCGTCGCAAGCTCGAAAGCCGTCGCCGAATGGATGCAAGGCATGCCGGCCTGCGGTCGCCCGGCCTCGCGAGTGCTGAGGGTGTCGAGCACATCCCGCAGCATTGCCGCAGCGGCCCGCACCTTGGCGAGCTCGATGTCGGCTGCCGTGTCGCCAGCTGCCATGGCCACTTCGCCGCAGCGCAGGACCGGGCCGCTGTCGATGCCTTCGTCCATGCGGTGAAAGCAGAAACCAGTGCTCGGCTCGCCGGCGTAGATGGACCCGTTGGTGGCGCGCAGCCCTCGGAAGGTGGGCAGCCGACCATTGTGGTAGTTCACGGTCAGCGCCAAGCGCTCGAGGAGCACCGAACCGAACCGCCGCACGCAGTACAGGTTCAGGGCCACCGCGCCTTCCGGCCGGTCGTCCAGCCAGCGCAGCACCTCGGGTGCGTTCGGATCGCCACCGGCGATCGCCAGCAGCGACGCGCCGATGCCGCTGGCCAGAGACTCGATCGCGACAGGACCGAGATCGAGGGCACGCTCCCATCGGCCGCTACCGAGGCAGACCTGAAGTCGCCGCTTCAGCCGCTGCCCGTGCCAGCGAAGCCTTCGCGCGCGGTATCGCTCCATCGCCGGCACCACGATCGCGCTGCACCGCAGGTCTCGCCTCGTGGACAGCTCCTCGGCCAGCGCGGGCAGCAGTACGCGTGCCGCGACATGCCGCGGATCCGAGAAGACGACCAGCTCGCTCACGCGCGGCGGGTTGGTCGCTGACGCCTGCGCGCGGCCAACGGGTGCGGCGACTGCTTCATGCCGGAGCCGCCCATTGCACCGTGTCCAGCGCATCGGCGGGCTGTGCACGTCGTCGCGCAGGCGAACCGGTGTAGACGCCGTTCTCGCTCGTATCGGACAGGACCACCGCGCCCGCGCCGAGGAAGCAGCGCGGCGCGACGCGGACGCCATCGCGCACGGCGCAACCAAGCCCGAGCACGCAGGCCTCGCCGATCGTCGCCGCGCCGGCGACCATCGCGCCGGCGGCGACGAAACAGTGATCGCCGATCACGGCGTGGTGGGACACGATCGAGCCAGCGCGCAGCATGCAGTTGCTGCCAATGCGCGCGAACGGCTGCACGATCACGCCGTCGTGGATCATCGTGTTCTCGCCGACCAGCAGGTCCGGACAGACCAGCGCGCGCGAAGAAACATAGGAGGCGAAGCCGTAGCCCATGCGGCGCGCCTGCTCCAGGCGTTGCCTTCGCAGCGCGTTCATGCCGCGCCAGCCTATCGGAATGCTGAGCAGGGACGAGCCCGGCGGGAACCGCGACGCAAGATTCTCGAAGGCGACGACCGGGCAGCCGTGCAGATGCGCACGGTCGCAGTGCGAAGCATCGGCGGTGAAGGCGACGACACGGTGCGGGCTGTCGTGCGTGTAGACGTACCAGGCCAGGCTGGACTGCTGGCCGAGGCCGAAGATTACGAGGTCCATGATGCGTTGCCCGAACCGTGCAGGGCGCGCCGGCGCGAAGCGGCGGAAAGGCGGCCTGGTGCTGCTGAGTGGACTCGAACCACCGACCTACTGATTACGAATCAGTTGCTCTACCAACTGAGCTACAGCAGCGAGGGGGCGCATTATAGGACGCGCCGCCGCACCAGGCGCGGGCCCTTGCCGCAGGCACAATCGGCCGCTCCGTCCGCCCCGCCATGCTCGCCAACGCCGCCCTGGTCCTGCCCGACTTCGCGCTGATCGTGCTGGGCTTCGTGCTGTTCCATCGCTTCGGCTACGAGCGCGGCTTCTGGATCGGGCTGGAGCGGCTCGTCTACTACGTGCTGTTCCCGGCGCTGCTGTTCAACTCGATCGTCGCCGCCAGGTACTCGCTGGCGGCCGACGGCGGGCTGCTGCTGGTCGCGGTCGGCGCCTTTCTGTCGGCGGTGCTGCTCGGCTATCTGGCGCGGCCGCTGCTGCGGCCGCCGCCGGCGCTGTTCGCCAGCTGCGTGCAGACGGCCTTCCGCTACAACTCCTATCTGGGGCTGGCGCTGGCGCAGTCGCTGGCCGGCGGGCGCGGCGTGGCGCAGATCGCGCTGGTGTTCGCGGTGTGCATCCCGCTCGCCAACGTGTTCGCGGTCTACGCGCTGGCGCGGCACCGGCAGACCGGGATGCTGCGCGAGCTGGCGCGCAATCCGTTGATCATCGGCACCTTGAGCGGCGTGGCGGCGAACCTGCTCGGCCTGCAGTTGCCGCAGGTCGCCGCGCACGCGCTCGGGCGGCTGGGGCAGGCCAGCCTGGCGCTCGGCCTGATCTGCGTCGGCGCCGGGCTGACGCTGTCGGGCGCCACCGCGCAGCGGGCGATGCTCGGCTACGTGTCGGCGGTGAAGCTGCTGGCCTTTCCGGCGATCGCGCTGGCGCTGGCGTGGTCGCTCGACCTGCCGCCCGAGCAGGCCGCCATCGCCGTCCTGTTCGCGGCGCTGCCCACCGCGACCACGGCCTACGTGCTGGCCACGAGGATGGGCTTCGACGGCGCGCCGGTCAGCTTCCTGATCACCGCGCAGACGGCAGCCTCGATGCTGACGCTGCCGGTGTGGATCGGCGTCGCTTCAGCCGTGTTCTGAGCGCTGGCGCGCCAGCGCCCAGGCCACGTGTTCGCGCACCAGCGCCGAAGGCGAGCCGGCGTGCGCGCCCAGCGCGGCGATCACTGCCGCCGTGGCCGGCGCGTTGCCGAGCGCGACCGCGAGGTTGCGCAGCCAGCGCTCGTAGCCGATGCGCAGGATCGCGCTGCCCGCGTGCCGCTCGCGGAACTGCGCCTCGGTCCAGCCTGCCAGTTCGACCAGCGTCGCGCTGTCGAGCCCGTGGCGCGCGTCGAAGTCGGGCAGTGAAGCGACGCGGGCGAACTTGTTCCACGGGCAGGCGAGCTGGCAGTCGTCGCAGCCGTAGACGCGGTTGCCGACGAGCGGCCGCAGTTCCTCGGGGATCGCGCCGCGGTGCTCGATGGTCAGGTAGGAGATGCAGCGCCTGGCGTCGAGTTCGTACGGCGCGACGATCGCCTGCGTCGGGCAGGCGTCGAGGCAGCGGGCGCAGCGGCCGCAGCGTTCGGCGACCGGCGCGTCCACGGGCAGCGGCAGGTCGGTGACGATCTCGCCGAGGAAGAACATCGATCCGGCGTCCTGCGCCAGCAGCAGCGTGTGCTTGCCGCGCCAGCCGATGCCGGCGGCGCGCGCGAACTCGACCTCGAACAGCGGTGCACTGTCGGTGCACACGCGCAGCGCCGCGCCCGGCGCGTGCCGCGCGATCCGCGCGGCGAGCGCCTGCAACCGGGCGCGCAGCACCTTGTGATAGTCGCGGCCGCGGGCGTAGATCGACACGACGGCGGTCTCGCGCTCGCCGATCCGCCGCCACTCACGCTCGACCCAGCCCTCCTCGTCGCCGCGCGGCCGATAGTCCATGCGCGCGCTGATCACCCGCAGCGCCCCGTCCTCGGCGCGCGGCAGCAGCGCACGCGGGTCGGCGCGCAGCGCGGCGTGCCGCGCCATGTAATCCATGTCGCCGTGCCGTCCCTGCGCCAGCCAGGCTTTCAGGCGGTCGCCGGCGACGGCCGCATCGCCGGCGCTGATGCCGACCGCGCCGAAGCCGAGCTCGACACCCCAGCGCCGGATGTCCGAGGCGAGCCGCGCGAGGTCCGCGGCTTCCGGGCCGCCGCTATCCTGCGGCATCCGCTCGCTGCGCAACGTGCTCACCGCCTGCCCATGGCATCGACCACGATCGAGTTTGCCCTCGCCGACGAACGCGCGACAGCGCGCCTCGGCGCGGCGCTGGCGCGCGCGATCGAAGCGAACGCGCCGCAGATCGCCGCGCGCGGTCTCGTCGTCGCCATCGCCGGCGATCTCGGCGCCGGCAAGACATCGCTGGTGCGCGCGACGCTGCGCGCCCTCGGCGTGCCCGGCGCCATCAAAAGCCCGACCTTCACCCTGGTTGAACCTTATGTTGTTTCGAGCTTAAACTTTTATCACTTTGATTTTTATCGACTCGCCACTCCGGACGAGTTCCCGTCGGCCGGCTTTCGCGAGATGTTCGGCCCCGGCGCGGTGTGCGTGATCGAGTGGCCGGACAAGGCGGGTCGCCACCTTCCGGGCGCCGATCTGCGCATCGCGCTGCAGGTGGCGGGGGAAGGACGGCACGCCGCGCTGACGGCGGCGAGCGGGCTCGGAGCGACATGTCTGCAGCGAATCGCAACGGAGACAGCGGCACCGGCGACGTGAACGCGGTGCGCCGGCGCCTGGTCGGCGGCGCCGCGGGCACGCTGGTGCTGTCGTTGTCGCCGCTGCAGATCGCGCGCGGCGCCAACCTGCTCGACGTGCGGCTGTGGCCGGCGGCCGACTACACGCGGGTCACGCTCGAGCACGACCAGCCACTGAAGTTCAGCCACTTCATGGTGCGCGAGACCGCACCGTTGCGGCTGGTGGTCGACATCGAGGACATGGAACTGACCGCGCCGCTGAAGGAGCTGGTCGGCCGCGTCGGCGCCGACGATCCGTACATCGCGCGGGTGCGCATCGGCCAGAACAAGCCGCGCGTGGTGCGGCTGGTGATCGAACTGAAGGAGGACATCCGCCCCGAAGTGTTCGCGCTGGCGCCGGTCGGCCCGTACCAGCACCGCCTGGTGCTCGACCTGAAGCCGGTGACGCCGCCCGATCCGCTGCTGGCGCTGCTGCGCGAGCAGATGGGCCCGCAGGTGGTCGAGGGCGAGCGGCGCGACGAGGCGGCCGTGGTCCGCGACACGCGCCGGCCCGACAGCGGCCAGGGCGCGCCGGCGCGCGGCCGCCCGCGGCAGCAGCCGGTCGACCGGCTGCTGACCATCGCCATCGACCCCGGCCACGGCGGCGAGGATCCCGGCGCGATCGGCAAGCGCGGCACGCAGGAAAAGGACGTCACGCTGAACATCGCGCAGCGGCTGCAGCGGCTGATCGCCGCCGAGCGCGATCTGCGCGTGCTGCTGACGCGCGACGGCGACTACTTCGTGCCGCTGCGCGAGCGGGTCGACAAGGCGCGGCGCGTGCAGGCGGATCTGTTCGTCTCCATCCACGCCGACGCGTGGATCCGGCCCGACGCCCGCGGCTCGTCGGTGTTCGCGCTGTCCGAGCGCGGCGCCAGCAGCGCGGCCGCGGCCTGGATGGCGCGGCGGGAGAACGACGCGGACGTCATCGGCGGGGTGAACCTCGGCGTGCGCGATGCGCAGGTGGCGCAGGTGCTGCTCGACCTGTCCACCACCGCGCAGATCAACGACAGCCTGCGCTTCGGCAACGCGGTGCTGCGCGAACTCGAGCGCGTCAACGCGCTGCACAAGCCGCGCGTGGAGCAGGCCGGCTTCGCGGTGCTGAAGGCGCCCGACGTGCCGTCGATCCTGGTCGAGACCGCGTTCATCTCCAACCCCGACGAGGAGCGGCGGCTGAACGACGACGGCTACCAGCAGAAACTGGCGCGCGCGATCCTCAACGGCATCCGGCAGTACCTGGCGCAGCAGCCGATCGGCGCGCGCCGCACGCTCGGCTAGGCGCCAACAGTGAAGGCGGCGGCGCGACGACGGCCTCGTCGCCGCTGCTGCGTTGCCGGCCGGCGCTAACTTCGGTCCAGCTTCGACGGCACCGCCGAGGTCGGCGCGGCCACCGCCGCCAGCGGCGCGAGCATCCGTCTCGCCAGCCGCCAGGCCGCGGCGATCGCCAGCGGGCCGAGCACGAGGCCGATGCCGAGCACGAGGATCAGGCCCAGGTTGTCGCGCACCACCGGCACCCGGCCGAACAGGTAGCCGCCGCCGACCAGCGACACCACCCACAGCACGGCGCCGGTGACGTTGAACAGCTGGAACTTGTGCATCTGCATGCCCGAGGCGCCGGCCACCAGCGGCGCGAAGGAGCGCACGATCGGCACGAAGCGGGCGATGACGATCGTCTTGCCGCCGTGGCGCTCGTAGAAGTCGTGCGTCTTGGCGAGCGCCACCGGGTCGATCCAGCGGATCGTGCCGTCGTAGATCTTGCGGCCGAGCCAGGCGCCGATGTGATAGTTGAGCGTGTTGCCGAGGATCGCGCCGACGATGATCACCGCCATCAGCACGCCGACGCGCAGGCCGGCCTCCTGCGCCGCCACCGCGCCGGCGACGAACAGCAGCGAGTCGCCGGGCAGGAAGGTCATGAACACCAGCCCGGTCTCGGAGAAGAAAATGGCGAACAGCACCACGTAGACCAGCAGCACGTTGCGGTCGACGATCGCCAGCAGGAACCTGTCCATCGCCGTGAACAGGTCGGTCCAGTGGATGCCTTCCATCGCCTCGGAGCCCGGCGCGTCGCCACGCCGGACACAAGAAAGCGCCGCTCGCGCGCGACCGGTCTGGCGGGCGAGCGGCGCTCTGGGATGGAACCATCTTACGTGAGCGAGGCGCGAAACCGAAGCCCGGCCGGCGTCGGGACTTGCCCGGACACGCCACGCGGCAGCCTCGGCGATCGGTCGACCCGGCGCGGCTTCCTATAATTGCCCCGGTGCCCCACGCCACCGTCCCCGCGCCGGCGCCGATCCGGCCGCTGCCCGACCTGCTGGTCAGCCAGATCGCCGCCGGCGAGGTCGTCGAGCGGCCGGCCTCGGTGCTGAAGGAACTGGTCGAAAACGCGCTCGACGCCGGCGCCCGCCGGATCGACATCCGGCTCGAAGGCGGCGGCATCAAGCGCATCGTCGTCACCGACGACGGCAGCGGCATCGAGCGGGGACAGCTGCGGCTGGCGCTGGCCCGGCACGCGACCAGCAAGATCGCCTCGCTGGCCGACCTCGAAGCGGTCGGCACGCTCGGCTTCCGCGGCGAAGCACTGGCCTCGATCGCCTCGGTCGCCGCGCTGGCGATCACCTCGCGCACCGCCGATGCGGTCAGCGCATTCCGCATCGACGCCGACGGTGGCGCGATCGAGCCGGCCGCCGCCGGCACCGGCACGCGGGTCGAGGTCGCGGACCTGTTCTTCCGCACGCCGGCGCGGCGCAAGTTCCTGCGCGCCGACGCCACCGAGCTGGCGCACTGCGTGACCCAGGTGCAGCGCATCGCCGCCGCCCATCCCGCGGTCGAGTTCAACCTCTGGCACGAGGGCCGCGCGATGCTGGCGCTGCCGGCCGGGCAGGCCCAGGCGCGCGTGCTGAAGCTGATGCCGGAGGCCTTCGCCGGCGCGCAGCGCCAGGTGTTCGCGCAGGCGCCCGGCATCGAGATCGCCGGCTGGGTCGGCCTGCCTTCGGTGGCGCGCAGCCGCGCCGACGCGCAGTACTTCTACGTCAACGGCCGCTACGTGCGCGACAAGGTGCTGGGCCATGCGGTGCGCGCGGCCTATGCCGACGTGCTGCACGGCGCCGCGCACCCCGCGTACTGCCTGTATCTCACCATCGACCCGGCACGGGTCGATGTCAACGTGCACCCGACCAAAATCGAAGTGCGGCTGCGCGATTCCTCCGCCGTGCACCAGTTCGTGCTGCACGCCGTGCAGGCGGCGCTCGCCGAGTCGGCGCGGACCACCGCCGGCGAGAGCGCGGCGCCACTGGCCCGGCTCGCCGACCTCGCCGCCTCGCGCGCACCGGCGCGGCCATGGCCGGCGCAGGCCGGCCTCGGCATCGAGCAGCCACTGGCGCCGTATCTGGCCTTGCTGGCCGAGGGCCGGAGCGCGCCGCCGCAGGCCGCGCCGGCGGCCGAGACGCCACCGCTCGGCTACGCCATCGCGCAGCTGGCCGGGCTGTACGTCCTCGCCGCCAACCGCGACGGACTGGTGATCGTCGACATGCATGCCGCGCACGAGCGCATCGTCTACGAGAAGCTCAAGCGCCAGCTCGACGCGCAGTCGTTGCCGCAGCAGCGGCTGCTGATCCCGCAGGTCTTCGCCGCCGACCCGGTCGAGGTGGCCGGCGCCGCGGAGCACGGCGAGACGCTGGCGGCACTCGGCCTGGACCTCGCGCCGGCGGGGCCGGCGCAGCTCGCCCTGCGCGCCGTGCCGGCGCTGCTGGCCGCCGCGGCGAGCGAAAGCGGCGCGCAGCTGGCGCGGGACGTGCTGCGCGACCTGCGCGACTACGGCGGCAGCCGCGTGCTGACCGAGCACCGCAACGAACTGCTGGCCACGCTCGCCTGCCACGGCGCGGTACGCGCCAATCGCCGGCTGACGGTCGACGAGATGAACGCCCTGCTGCGCGAGATGGAAGCGACCGAGCGCGCCGACCAGTGCAACCACGGCCGGCCGACCTGGTTGCAGCTCACCGTTGCCGATCTCGACCGCCTGTTCCTGCGCGGCCGCTGACGGCAGCGTCGCGGCCGCTCGCCGGGCGCGCGCCCGGTGACCCCGCCCGCGCCAACGCGCGCTGCCGCGGCGCCGCTCAGCCCGCCGATGGTGCTCGTGTTCGTCGCCGGCTTCACGATGCTGCAGCCGCTGGCGACCGACCTGTATCAGCCGACGCTGCCGGCCATCGCCGCCGCCTTCGGCGTACGCATCGGCGAGGTGCAGCTGACGCTGTCGGCGTTCGTGCTCGCCTTCGGCCTGTGGCAGCTGGTGGCCGGGCCGCTGGCCGACCGCTACGGGCGTTACCCGGTGGTGCTCGCCGGCGTGACGACCTACGCGCTCGCCTCGGCGCTGAGCGCGGCGGCGACGTCGATCGAAACGCTGGTCGCCCTGCGCGCGCTGCAGGGCATCGGCGCCTGCTCTTGCATCGTCGGCGCGCGCGCCATCGTGCGCGACCTGCATGCGCCGGCCGACAGCGCGCACGTGCTGGCGGGCGCCGGCATGTGGATGAGCCTGGCGCCGCTGGCCGGCCCGCCGCTGGGCGGGCTGCTGCTGGCCGCCTACGGCTGGCGCTCGTCGTTCGTGGTGCTGACCGTCTTCGCGCTGCTTCTGGCCTCGCTGGCGCTGGCGCGGCTGCGCGAGACGCTCGTGCACGTCAACCGCGACGCGCTGCGGCTGCGGCCGATGCTCGCCACCTACGCCGCGGTGCTGCGCACGCCGAGCTTCAACGCCTACGCCTGGCCGGCCGCGGCCAGCTACGCGGCGCTGTTCTCGTTCATCTCCGGCGGCTCGTTCGCGCTGATCCGCGTGCTCGGCGTCTCGCCCACCGCCTACGGCTTCTGCTTTTCCTTCGTCGTCGCCGGTTACCTGCTCGGCACGGTCGTGTGCCGCCGCTACGTCGCCGGCGCCGGCCTGCAGCGCACGCTGACGGCCGGCGCGGCGATCCAGGTCGCCTGCGGGCTGGCGCTGGCGCTGCCGGCCGCGGCTGGCGTGCAGCACCTGCTCGCCATCCTGCTGCCGATGTTCGGCGTCGTTTTCGGCCACGGCCTGGTGCAGCCGGTGGCGCAGGCCGGCACGGTCGCCCACTTTCCGCGCCACGCCGGCGCGGCCACCGCGCTGATGGGCTTCCTGATGATGCTGGTGGCCACCGGGGTCGGCCAGCTGCTCGCCGCCGCGTTCGACGGCACGGCGAGGCCGCTGGCCTACACGGTGGCGCTCGCCACGGCGGCCTCGGCCCTGTTCGCCGCGACGATCGTCCGCCGCCACGGCCATGTCTGAAGGCCGGCTCGACGCGGTGCTGCTGCTCGGGCCGACCGCCTGCGGCAAGTCGGCGCTGGCCATGGCGCTGGCCGGGCACGCGGCGCTGGAAATCGTGTCGATCGACTCGGCGCAGGTCTACCGCGGCATGGACATCGGCACCGCCAAGCCCGGCGCCGCCGAGCGCGCGCGTGTGCCGCATCACCTGCTCGACCTGCGCGATCCGTCGCAGCCGTACTCGGCGGCCGACTTCGTGCGCGATGCCACGCGGGCGATCGGCGACATCGGCGCCCGCGGACGGCTGCCGCTGGCCGTCGGCGGCACGATGCTCTACGCCCGGGCGCTGCGCGCAGGCCTGAGCGCGCTGCCGCCGGCCGACACTGCGGTGCGCGCGCGCATCGAGGCGCGCGCGCGACAGACCGGCTGGCCGGCGCTGCACGCGGAACTGGCGCGCATCGACCCGGCCACCGCGGCGCGGCTGCCGCCGGCCGACAGCCAGCGGATCCAGCGCGCGCTCGAGGTGTTCGAGCTGACCGGCGCGCCGCTGTCGCAGCTGCAGGGCGCGCCGAGCGCGCCCGCGCTGCGGCTGGCCACCGTCGCGCTGCTGCCCGCGGACCGCGCCGAACTGCACCGGCGCATCGCGCTTCGGTTCGACGCCATGCTCGCCGCCGGTTTCCTCGACGAAGTGCGGGCGCTGATGGCGCGCGGCGATCTCGACCCGGACCTGCCGGCGCTGCGCAGCGTCGGCTACCGGCAGGCGTGGCGCCACCTGCGCGGAGAAACGACCGCCTCGCAGTTCCGCGCCGAGGCGATCGCCGCCACGCGGCAGCTGGCCAAGCGGCAGATCACCTGGCTGCGGTCGATGCGCGACGCGGTGTTCGTCGATCCTTTCGCGGACGGCGCGTTCGAATCGGTGCGGGAGATCGTCGCCGGCGCGCGGCCCTGAGCGGGCGCGCGCCGACTTATCCGCCGTCGTCCTCTTCGCTCAGGATGCGCAGCGCGGCGGCGAGCGCGCGGCGGTAGCGCGCCGACTCGCGGGCGATCGACGCCTCGTCCCACCGGTAGAAGCCCCGGCGGCCCGGCGACTTCATGCCGGTGTCGCCGCGCGCGACGAGCTCGCGCATCACCCGGCTCGGCTCGGTGGCGTTCGACAGGTGCGGGTACATCGTCGCAGCCGCCGCGCAGTGGATGTCGATGCCCGAATGGTCCTTCTGCAACAGCGGGCCGGCGGCGATGTAGCGGAAGCCGAAGCCGTAGCGGACCATCGTGTCGACGTCCTCGGGCGTGGCCAGCCCCTGCTCGACCAGGGCCAGCGCCTCGCGCATCAGCGCGTGCTGCAGCCGGTTGCCAAGGAAGCCGGGGATGTCGCGCCTGACCTGCACCGGCTTCTTGCCCACCGCGCGCATGATGGCCGTGGCCGCCTGCGCGGCGGCCGGGTCGGTGCGCTCACCGTGCACCACCTCGACCGCCGGCACCCAGTGCGCCGGCATGAAGAAGTGCAGGCCCAGCATCCGTTGCGCCGTGGCCAGGCCCTCGGCGATGCGGCTGATCGGGAAGCTCGACGAGTTGCTGGCCAGCGGTGTCGCCGCCGGCGCCAGTTCCTCGAGCGCGGCGAACACCTCGCGCTTGACCTGCAGCACCTCGGGCGCGCACTCGATCGCCAGCGCCACCGCGCGCCAGTCG
>Ga0114939_10002300_pt1 | contig 14297 bp, 9 predicted proteins | sample AshMeaCrysSpring_FD_87196 | JGI IMG/M metagenome (GOLD analysis project Ga0114939, IMG submission 87196) | Groundwater microbial communities from Big Spring, Nevada to study Microbial Dark Matter (Phase II) - Ash Meadows Crystal Spring | ecosystem: Environmental > Aquatic > Deep subsurface >... | reverse complement strand
TAAGCTGCTAAAGAGTTATCAGCTTCAGCTAACAACATATTAATTTTCCCTTCCCGACCACCACCAGAGGTCCCAGATTTAGCATCGATGATGGCTGTATCTGGAATAATTAAGCCCTGTTTAAGTAAAGGCGACAATGCAAGAAGACTGGCTGTAGGATAACAACCAGGACAACCAATTAATTGAGCTTCAGCTATACGATCTTTGTATAATTCTGGGAGTCCATAAACAGCGCTTGCCGCCGTGGTGATATCATTTCTTTCTTTGCCATACCAATTAGTGTAGGTATCTAGATTACTAAAGCGGTAATCAGCGCTTAAATCCAAGACCTTACAACCTTTTTCCAGTAATGGGGCTGCGAGTTGACAAGCTAAACCATTAGGGACAGAAAGAAACACGACTTCACATTTTCTGGCAATAACCTCTGGGTCAACAGCCTCCACTGTTAAATTAACAGCTTGGGCTAAATGGGGATAAATATCTCCATACTTTTTACCAGCAGTACTATCACCACCTAAATAAGTGACTTCGACTTCTGGATGGTCCATCAAAAGTCTTACTAACTGAACTCCGCCATAGCCTGAGGCGCCAACTATTCCAACTGGTATGCGCCGATTATCACCCATGGTTTCCAAATCCTTCATCTGCTTTTGGTTATTGGTTATTGGTTATTAGTTGTTGGCTGATTTCTAGCCAACAACTAATAACTGTCTAACCGTGGGTGAATTGTAATACCAAAAACAAATTTTAGGGCAACTTTTGCCCCTAAAATTTTGGCATCTTTCAATCAAAAGATAATTTCTCAGCCTGCTATGCCATACAAACAAGCTACAATCAGGAATATTAGTTTTTTAGTTTCTCTTTTAATTTACCTTTGCTCCCTGGAAGTCCACTGTGTCCCAATCTATTACCCCCTCAACTCAAGCTTTTACCTTTGATTCCATTGATGCTGCTTTGGCTGACCTCAAAGCAGGCCGCGTTATTGTGGTGGTAGATGATGAAAATCGGGAAAATGAGGGTGATTTAATTTGTGCAGCCCAATTTGCCACCCCCCACATGATTAACTTAATGGCAGTGGAAGCACGAGGTTTAATCTGTTTGGCAATGACAGGCGATCGCCTAGATGAGTTAAATCTACCCTTAATGGTCAGCAACGTAGCTGAAAGCCATAACACAAGCTACGAAAATCAAACAGCTTTCACTATCAGCATCGATGGCGCCTACCATTTCGGCGTCACCACCGGAATTTCCGCCGAAGACCGGGCCCGCACAATTCAAGAAGCTATTAACCCCAAAACAAAACCAGAAGATTTACGGCGTCCCGGTCATGTATTTCCTATTCGTGCCAAAGATGGGGGAGTTTTAAAAAGAGCCGGTCATACTGAAGCTGCTGTAGATTTATCCCGTTTAGCGGGACTGTATCCCGCGGGAGTCATTTGTGAAATTCAAAATTCTGATGGTTCAATGGCCCGATTGCCACAGTTATTTGAATATGCGAAGGCACATAACTTGAGAATTATCAGTATTGCCGACCTGATTAGTTATCGTTTACAACACGACCGATTAGTTACACGAGAAACAGTTACCAAACTTCCCAGTAAATTTGGTAAATTTGAGATTTATGCCTACCGTCACACTTTAGACAATACCGAACACGTAGCCATTGTCAAAGGCGACCCAGCAACCTTTAAAGACCAGCCTGTAATGGTCAGGATGCACTCAGAATGCTTAACAGGGGACGCCCTTGGTTCCCTCCGTTGCGATTGTCAAATGCAATTACAAGCCGCATTAAAGATGATTGAGGACGTTGGTAAAGGTGTCGTAGTTTACCTGCGTCAAGAAGGCAGAGGTATCGGTTTAATCAATAAATTAAAAGCTTATTCATTACAAGATTTAGGGCTAGATACAGTTGAAGCAAATGAGCGTCTTGGTTTTCCTGCCGATTTAAGAAATTATGGCATGGGCGCCCAAATGCTTGTAGATTTAGGTCTTAATCAAATACGTTTAATTACTAACAATCCACGTAAAATTGCCGGTTTAAAGGGATATGGTTTAGAGATTGTAGACAGGGTGCCCTTATTAATTGAGGCAAATGATTACAATACTTACTACCTGAGTACAAAAGCCGAAAAACTCGGTCACATGTTGCTCCAAACCTATTTAGTCGCCGTTGCCATTCGATGGCAAGATAATCCCAAGTCTCCAGGCGATCGCTATGAGAGATTAGAAAAAATTCGCCACCTAGCCAGAATGCATCATATACTCCTGCAAGAAGAAGCACGCCCAGTCGCGATCGCTCTTTTTGATAACCCGTCTTTAATCTTTCACCTCGGCTTTGACCAAGCACAACTTGCCCCAGGTGATTGGTTTAAACAACCAGGTCACCCCTACATTCAAGCCATAGGCAAAATATTAGATAATCTCATCACCTTGCCCTACATTGATAAACTAGAGTTTATGATAGCTGACATTGAAAATCCTCTAAGTCATTTACAAGCAGGATGTGATAGACAAATTTTCCCCAAAGGAACCCAACCTTCCTCAATCTGCTGCGAACAGTTAGAAACTCAGAAGATTTATAGTTTGATGGCTAATTGCTAATAGAAGAATGGCTAATGGCTAATGGCTAATGGCTAATAGAAGAATGGCTAATAGTTAATGGCTAATGGCTAATGGCTAATGGCTAAGGTCAGACTGGCTAATAGTTGGGCGACCCTAGGCACACTTTCAAACTCGGCGAAACAAAAAAAATCAATCTTTTTAGCCCACTTAAGTGGGCTTTGTTTGTATAGCCCCAGTTTTAACCTGGGGTAAGGTGGCGGGTAATTTAGAGGGTTAAAAAACAACCCTAGGGCGTGTTTTCAAACTATTTTGGGCAAGGTATTTGGGTCTCAACGCCTGGATTTTTTCTGGCAATTTATACCCCTAATGTCTCGTCTCAAGGAAAAAATTGGGAGTTTGAAAACACGCCCTAGTCCCGACCTTTATGATTAATATAAATCTTCGCAAATAAACACTAAAACACACCAAAAAGTGAATAAAATTATCTTTTCTTCAGCACCAATAAAGTAATATCATCCAAAATAATTTGTTCTCCAATATATTCATTTAAATCATTAATAACTGCTTGTTTTATCTCATCAGCAGAATATTGCCAGTAAGCACTAACAACTTCACATAATCTTTCTACACCATATTGTTTTCCTAATAAATTTTCTGCTTCCGTCAATCCATCTGTATAAAGTACCACTCCATCCCCTGGATGTAATTGGACTTCAGAATAGTTAATATAACTGGAAATATCCTCTTCTAAACCAATAGGAAAACCTAAATCTATTGTGTCTATTCTCTCAATATATCCATTAGCACGCACTAAGATAATTTCCTCATGTTGTCCGCTAAAACGTAAGTATCCATCTTGGTAATCGAGTAAAGATAAAGTTAGGTTTTTATCAGAATTCATTCGGCTAATATTATCATAAATAACGCGGTTTAATATATTAAAAGATTCATGAGGTTCTATAATATTACTTTCCACCAAAGTTTTGACGGATGTCTGTATCATTAACATTAACATTCCGCTTTCTAAACCATGTCCAGTCACATCTCCAATACCTATTTTTATTCCCCCTTTATAACTAATTACATCATAATAATCGCCTCCAACTTCTGAAGCAGCTTCCATGAGAGTGGCAATATCTAATTCTGGAATTTCTTTGATTTCATGATCTTTAGGCAATATAATTTGTTGTAGACTGCGAGTAACTGCCAACTCACTGCCCATGCGATTATTTTCTGATTTTAAGCTTCTATTCAGAGATTTTATTTCCTGATTTGCCTTTGCTAAATCAGTTAAAGCTTTTTTCTGATTCGTATCAGAAACCTCCAGAGTCTCTAACATTTGATTAATATTACCAATTAACTGAGATATTTCATCTTTACCGGATAAAGGTAAACGAAGTGAAAGATTTTTTTTCTCTCTAACTGTACTAACTCCATCAATTAATAAACTTAAACGATGTAGGATAGAGCGTTCTAGTAAAAATAGTATTAATATGTCAAAAACTATCCCAGCAGCGATAAGAGTTGCCATCATATAGTAAAAACTGCTTTTACTTTTTTGATAGCTTGTTCTTGGCATATCAACTTTTAATAAAAGTGCTGGTTGACCATAGACATCTTTTATTAAAGAATATCCAGATATTGAATTTTCATCAATAGCTTCAACAAGAGTAGTTGTTTTTCTTTCTAATAATTTCTCATAGTTATTTTTAACTTTAGGGGGTAATTTATTATCATTAATCTGATATAGAGAAAGAGGTAAACGAGCAGATTTTGATAACTGATTAATCGCGATATCATCTAAATAGCGTCCAACAATGATAGTTCCACGAATGGGACCAGAGTTATTACTTGTAATAATTGGTTGGGATGTAATTAGCATTGCTCCTGAGGCTAAATTAATGATGCCAGTATAATTAGAAGTTAAGTCAGAGTGTTTTAAAAGTAAATTATCTGGCGTTAAGCGAGTGCTTATTTCTCCTGGAATTGGTTGATACTTTTTACTTCCAATATCAAATCCAGTGCCATAAACTATTTTTCCAGAATTATCGATAAAAAGCATTAAATTAACTTTTAAATTAGCCAATGTATTCGGGACTAAGTTAGATTGAATATAGCTGGGGCTAAGATTATTAATAAAATTATAAGTATCATCCCATGCTGACCAATCTAGAAAGCGTTCGCGAAAACTTTGTTGAGTTTGTAAAACAAGGTTTTCAACACCTTTGATAGTTTGTCTTGCTTCGTTATCTTCTGCATTACCTATACTTTTAGATAAAATTATTGACGCCGCGACTTGAAGAAAAGTTATTAAACTTATCAGAGTGATATTAACGATAAAAAGTGTTTTTTGTCTAAGTTTCATAATTATTTTCTGAAATTTTAAATATTGCTATTAACAGTTATTTAGATACACCGACTTATAAAGTAGAATATTTTGTGACTTAATTAGTTGTTGTCAACTAATTAAGTCATACCTTTATTTTTTATATTTATATAATTCCCATTTCGCCTATAAAACTAACAAAATGTCTGAATCACGGATTAAACGGATTTTCCCATAGGAGAGATTTTAACCCTTCAACAGGATTCCATAATCTGTGTCATCCCATAATCCTTATAATCACTCATTAAAACGTTTTTTTTGAGAGAGAGATTTTAACCCTTCAACAGGATTCCATAATCTGTGTCATCCGATAATCTTTATAATCAGTGATTCAGACATTATGGATTTAGGAACTTACCTTGGGGGATAATCTCAGTCACAACTTTACTGCCATTGGACTGTCCGGCACTAACGGCAATAGTCTCAGACTCCAAATTACCTACAGCTTTTTCTCCTGTGAAGGTTAATGGAGGTTCCCCTTGTCTATAAGCAACATCTCCCTGGGCTTCAACTAACTGCTTATTTAAAAACCACACTAGGGATTTAGACCTAAGAGACTGACGGCGATCGCCTATGGCATTCACATCGCCATTTAAGTAAACAATTTTTTCAGGAATCTTTAATTCCCCTTGATTGGCAGTAACGTTTAATTGCTCAACTCGATGATAAACGCGAATTTTAGTACTACTCTTAACTGTTTCATTATTAAAATTCCAGGTCATTGCATTACTAGCAATTTGTAGAGGCGGGTCAGTCATTTCAATTTGAGCATTTTTAGTAATATTGGCAATCTTTGTTTTTAAATTAACTTCCGCACTATCCCCTCTACCCCGGTCTGTAATTTGATTGCCTTGGTAACGGTCCATTTGCACGGGGCGGTCTGCAATTAACGTTTCCTGTTTAACTTGCCAAATTAAATGCTCAGTTTTCATCTGTAAAGGAGGCTCAACTGATTTTGCCGCTACCCCGCCAGTAAATTCTATTCTATTTTCACGGGTTTTTACTTTCGCTTCTTGGGCTACGGCCTGCATTTGTTTATGGCTACCAATAATCTGATTGCGAATGACTAATAAATCTTGCTGCGGTCGCCATTCCAACTCATTACCACGCAAAACAACTCCATTATTCGGGTCTGTAGCGACAATCTTCCCTTTCAAAAATAGTAATTTTCCATCCTGTTCGATTTCAGCTTGCTGAGCCTGAACCCTATATATGACTTTCCCATCTTGAAAAAGTTCTGCATCCGGTCCCTGCACCAGGGCCATTTTTTTCTCTGTATCGTACTTACTTTTATTTGCCTTTACCTTCCAAATGGGGCGTCCAACCTCATCATAATTATCCAAAACAGCCCCATTGATAACTATACTTGGTCCTTTTTCTTCTTCAGGGGCTGGAGATGTTGATGATTTTGGTGTTGGTTTAACAGAGGTAGTTGTTGTACTCCCACAACCTGCTAAACCTAGGATAAACAAAAGGTATAAATTAAAAATAAGAAATTTAAAATTAAAAAAATGTAGTATATTTGTTTCTAATCTTAATTTTTTCATTTTTAATTTATAAAACTTCATGGTTGTTCTTGAACCTCTATATGCTGGCTTGCTTCATGGTCTTCTAAAAAGCCAATACCAGGTATTTGCCGATAGGGATAACTTTGGCGGGGAGTTTTTTGGATATCTTCTTTGATAGCCTCTAAATCAATATAGCGATCGCTCACATTAATTAAGCTGTCGCTAGTCATAGAACGTAAACTAACTACCTCCACCCTTACACCCCGATAACTAACGGAATTGACCGCATATGCTAAATCACCATCACCACTAACCAGCACAGCAGTATCATAGGAATCAACAAGGGCCATCATATCCACTGCTATCTCTACATCTAAATTAGCTTTTTTAGAACCATCTGGTAACTGTACCAAATCTTTAGCAATTACTCGGTAGCCATTACGACGCATCCACAGTAAAAAACCCTGTTGTTTTTCGTTGGTTCTATCAACACCAGTATAGAAAAATGCACGTAGTAGACGAGAACCCCCAGTCAAACGACAAAGTAGCTTAGTATAATCGATTTCTATACCTAATTGTAATGCGGCATAAAATAAGTTAGAGCCATCGATAAATATAGCAACACGACCACGATTTTCTAAAACTTGTTCCGGTGTAAAAATTGAGTCGTTTTCTAAATTATTTAACATTCTAGTTATACCTCATATTTTTGTAATAATTGATACTTTTAATGGTTTTGTAGACAGTATTGAAAATTACACAAACAACTGCTTATGATAATTTCTCAGGGCTATAAATTTCAGCCCCGATAACTTTTGCTGAAAAAAAGTAAAATTAGTTTGCTATGTTGTCATGGAAAATGCACCAACAGATAATAGAAAATTAATCATTTTTAGGGATTTCAATCCGTTTAAATATGGGTTGTGGCTGACCAAGCTTTTGCTTGCTAGTTAAAAAACCCCAAGTCGCATGGGTAGCAAAGGGAGCATTAATAGCAGTTTCTGGTTGGTCGTTAAAATTAATTTCAAAGCCTAGCTGTTGATATATTTGGCTACTAACACTTGGAATTATGGGAGAAAGGAGATAAGCTGCCAATCTCACTGATTCTAGAACAGCATACAGTACTTTTTCTACTGATTGCTGCTGTCCATTTTTATACAATGTCCAAGGTGCTTGTTCGTCAATAAATTTATTGCTGGCGCGTACCAAATTTAACACTAATTCACAAGCTTGGTTAAAGGCTAGGGCTTCATAAGCATTTTGAACTTGTTCCCCAAGAGATAAGCCAATGGCTTTTAAAGAACATTCATTAGGAATGTCAGCATTTTCTACCTGTGGCATATTCATACCACAATATTTCTTAACCATATTTAAATTACGATTTAACAAATTTCCCAAATCATTTGCCAAATCTGCATTCAAAACGTTGATAAACCTTGTCTCATTAAAGTCGCCATCTTTACCAAACTCTATTTCTTTAAGGAAATAGTAACGCACTGCGTCGGCACCATACTTATCAACTAATGCTATGGGGTCTATAGTATTACCTAAACTCTTACCCATTTTCTGTCCATCTTTAGTTAAAAAGCCATGCCCAAAGACTCTTTGGGGTAATGGCAACCCAGCGGACATCAACATTGCGGGCCAATAGACTGCGTGAAAACGTAAAATATCTTTACCAATCAGATGCAGGTTAATGGGATACCACTTGTTTAATGCAGCTTCTAAAGTTGGTTTATCTTCCTTATCTAACAAAGCCGTGACATAAGCGAGTAAGGCATCAAACCATACATAAATAGTGTGTTTTGGGTCAGTTGGCATAGGGAAACCCCAATCAACGTTAACCCGCGAAATAGAAAAATCTTGTAATCCCTGACTAACAAAATTTAAAACTTCGTTTCGACGACTTGATGGTTGTATAAATTCAGGTCTTTCCTGATAAAGTGCTTCTAATTGTTGTTGGTATTTAGAAAGACGGAAAAAATAGTTTTCCTCATCTCTCCATTCTACTTCCTTATTAGTATGAATCAGACAGCGCTTGCCCTCCAAAAGCTCTCTTTCTTCTTTATACTCCTCACAGGAAACGCAATACCAACCTTTTTGCTGCCCTTGGTAAATATCTCCTTTTTCCCATACTCGCTGGAAAAATTCCTTAACTATGGCGTGATGGCGCTCTGCCGTTGTCCGGCTAAATCTATCATATTGAATATCTAGTTTTTGCCATAGTTGGACAAAGTGGGGCACTATTTGGTCGCAAAATTCATGAGGCTGTAAACCTTTTTCTTCTGCAGTGCGCTGAATCTTTTGTCCGTGTTCGTCTGTCCCTGTAATCAATAAAACAGGACGACCTAACAATCTTTGAAATCTAGCCACCGCATCTGCTGCCATAGTTGTATAGGCACTACCAATGTGGGGTATATCGTTTACATAATATAAGGGCGTTGTCAGCGCAAATGTTTCTTTCGTTTTATCCACTATATTCATGGAGAATTTTAAGCAACTTTTTAAATAATTTTATTAGCTAACGCTTATAGTTAAAACCACGTAATTATATTACATTTTACCTGTGTTTTCAAATAACATGTTTATCTTACCAAATTTATTCAGGTCAGATTTTTCTGTCCTACTAGGGATATTGTGGGTAAAATATCAGAAAACAATGAAATTTAAGATTAAAAATCCATAACAAAGACTTTTATCAGCGCTTTTTTCCATTTACTGTCTATCAGATGTTTTTTCTTGCCATGTAAGGGATATATTCTTATTGTCATGGCTCTCATCATAATAAAGAAATATAAAAATTAGTTCCAAATAGAATAGGAAATTTATTAAAAGTTAAAGTAACAAGATATATGTACAAAAAGCTGTAAAAAATTTCATCCTACAGCATGGCAACTTCTTTACTTTCTATTGGTCTGAATATCAATAAACACATGTAACACCTAACATGCAAAAACTAATATGTCTTCTGTTCACAGCCAGGGATTAGCGCAGCTAGACCCTGGCTGCCAACATTTGTTTTTGGTAATTCTAAAGGTTGTGGCATAACAGAAGAAGTATAAGGATGCTTCGCATATCGCCTCAATTTATCCTATTCTGCGTGATTTATTTCTCATTTTTGCACGGATTAATATCATATTTTCAAAAATTTGTCATCTATCATTGATGAGATTTACTAAATAATGCTCTTGTTTTATATATTTTATTTAAAATATGGCTTAAGCACGGGCAAAATATTGAAAGTTACAAAACTAATATTACTGTTTATTTATACTAATACATTAGATGAATCTTAAATAAGATCTGCCAAATATTCTATTGTATCAAAGCAGAAAATTTAAGTATTTTATGTGTAGGAATGCTCTTTCCCAGAAAGTTAACCTTTCAGGCTGATTGTTAGGATTCAATATTTCTTTAACTTCTCTTAATCTTAATTTAATTAAATTGTGTATTCTATTTCTCGTCATGTTGTGAGCATTACCGATAATCCGTATTTTCTTAGACTTGAGCATCAGAAAACATACCAAGATAAACTAGAAAAAGATGCAGTAACTCAATAGACTGCATACTGCCGTTGTAAAATACTCAACTTCAAGAGTCAAGATTGAGATAAAAGCACGGCCTAGCCTGTATGTATAAAGTAGTTTTTAATATAATTCCTTGGCAATGCTTAAGAAAAAAATGTCTTTATTGGCACCAATGTCACGAAGAGAAGAATTACCTCTCTTTATCTATTTGCCGGGGATGGATGGCAGTGGAAAGTTATTACTATCTCAAACCCCTGGATTGTCAAAAGAATTTGATATTCGATGCTTGCACATACCCCCCAATGATTCTAGTAGTTGGGATGTACTGACAAGCAAAGTTTTAGATTTAATTCATATAGAGTTAGAAAAAAGTGCTTCTCGCCCTGTTTATCTTTGTGGAGAATCTTTTGGTGGATGTTTAGCAATCAAATTAGCGATCGCGTCTCCCAGTTTATTTACAAAGATAATACTCATAAATCCAGCTAGTGCTTTTGAAAAGCGTGTTTTCTTCAATTGGGTTAGCGAGTTTACAAGTTTAGTACCAGAATTTCTTTACCAAATTGGTTCCCTGGGGTTATTACCATTTTTGATGTCATTTTCCAGGGTAAGCCGTGAAAACAGCAGAAAGATGTTGAGTGAAATGCGTAATGTACCTGCAGCGACTGCTTTTTGGCGATTGTCGATGCTTAAAGATTTTCGCGTTGATAAAGCTAACTTATCTTCTTTAGTTCAACCTATATTATTAATTGCTAGTGGTAATGATAATTTATTGCCTTCTATTACTGAGGCTAGAAGATTAAAGGCTGATTTGCAAAATTCTAAAATAGTCATATTGCCCTATAGCGGCCATGCTTGTTTGTTAGAGGAAGGTGTGGATTTATCTGAAATTATCAGAGAAAATGAGTTTTTACCCTTGAAAAAGGTAAATATTTAATTTTTCTCGACAAAAATAGGCTTTCTAGCCTTTTCCACCAATAGCTAAACAAAGATAATGTGATAGACCACTGTAGTCGGGAGCATCATCTTTGTAGAGTAAGAGATGGAACCGCCAAGAAGCCAAGAACGCCAAGTTAGGAATTAGAGAGAGACATCAAAGTCCTCTCCTTGGCGCTCTTGGAGTCTAGGAACGCGGCTAAGCGCCGAGAGGCGGTTCAATTTCTTACTCTTCTTCTCCTAGGCGACACGCCGAGACGTGGCACCCTATAAAGATGATGTGACAGACTACTAGGAATAAAAACTCAAGTCTGGTATTTATCAATTTCTGGCTTTATTAGCCATTAGCCATTAGCCATTAGCCATTAATCAATTGCTTTTTCTATTTACCTTTTCGGTTTTGCTTTTTTTACGTAATACTGTTACATGACAAGCTAAAGAGAAAAATTGAGAATGGAAATTAGACCGACTAGCAATCCAATTACTGATTGGACAGGAGATTGTTTGGCTATTGGCTTCTTTGAAGATGCGGTAGATTTAAACGGTGAATTAGCTAATTTAGATGGAAAATTTGCTGGTGTTTTAAAGGAAGTGATTGGGGAAGAAGAGTTTAAGGGGAAATCTGGAAGTAGCGTTGTTACTCGTGTTGGCGGTAATGGTGTTCGCAAGGTTGTATTAGTTGGTTTAGGTAAGGCTGATGCTTTTACTTTAGAGGGCGTTCGCCGTGCAGCGGCATCTGCTGTTAAGCTAGCGAAAAAGCAAAAATGTAAAACAGTTGGTGTTAGTTTGCCGCTATTTAAGGATGATGCAGCAGCTACAGCCCAAGCTATAGCAGAAGGAATACAACTAGCTTTATTCCAAGATAATCGCTTTAAATCAGAACCAGAAGAAAAACCCATACAGGTAGAGACTGTAGATTTACTAGGATTGGGAGGTCAGGAGGCTGCTGTCGCCAAGGCTAGTCAAATTACTTCTGGCGTAATTTTAGCTAGGGAATTAGTGGCAGCCCCTGCCAATGCCGTAACTCCAATTACAATGGCACAAACAGCACAAACCATTGCCCATGATTATGGTTTAGAGTTGAAAATCTTAGAAAAGGAAGAATGCGAACAGTTAGGGATGGGCGCTTTTTTAGGAGTAGCCCAGGCCTCAGATTTACCACCTAAATTTATTCATCTTATATATAAGCCTACGGGAACACCTAAAAAGAAATTAGCTATTGTGGGTAAAGGTTTAACCTTTGATTCCGGTGGTTTAAATATTAAAGGTGCTGGCAGCGGCATTGAAACAATGAAAATTGATATGGGTGGTGCAGCGGCTACCCTTGGTGCAGCAAAGGCAATTGGGCAATTAAAACCAGATGTCGAAGTACATTTTATTTCCGCTGTCACTGAAAATATGATTAGCGGTCATGCCATGCATCCGGGAGATGTGCTGACGGCATCTAATGGAAAGACTATTGAAGTTAATAATACTGATGCAGAAGGAAGATTAACTTTGGCAGATGCTTTAGTATTTACTGATAAGTTAGGTGTGGATGCCATTGTTGATTTAGCGACTTTAACTGGTGCTTGTGTAATTGCCCTTGGCGATGATATTGCCGGTTTGTTTACACCCAGCGATAGTTTAGCTCAAGATTTGGAGGAAGCTGCCAAATCTGCTGGGGAAAAACTCTGGCGGATGCCAATGGAAGATAAGTATTTTGACGGATTAAAGTCCGGTATTGCTGATATGAAAAATACAGGTCCTCGACCTGGTGGTTCCATTACTGCGGCTCTTTTTCTAAAACAATTTGTTAAAGATACGCCTAACTGGGCACATTTAGATATTGCCGGGCCTGTTTGGGCTGATAAGGAAAATGGCTATAATGACCGTGGAGCAACTGGTTACGGCGTTCGCACTCTTGTTTGTTGGGTGTTGAGTTACAATTAGTAGACCTGGGCGTGGAAAATAATTTACATTTACTCATGATTAATTTTCACGCCTTTGTCATGAGAAGCTTTAAGTTTTGTCAAAAAATTTTGGTAATGGAAATCATTTTTCCGAAGATATAGGCAAAGGGAATGCCTGATACGCCTAAGAAGTTAGATATATTCGGTGAGATATTTTTTGCAATCAGATATGTAATGGAATCGCGATCGCTCCCAGGATGATTTAATTCCCCCTCCAAAGACCACAACTCTAAAGGTAGTAGAGTTACTATCCACATCACTAGGGCGATCGCTGATAAACAGACGAGAAAAATTTTCAGATATCTAAGGTATTTCACATAAGACTTGGAAATAATCCAATTATCTTGAGTGTTAACCCGATAAAAATGTATATCCCTACCAAAACGAATATGGGATGGAGACCAAATATCCTCAGGTGGCACTTCCCCAAACCAAGTTTGATAACTAGCTAAAGTTTTTGAGTACCAATCATGAAATTTATCACTCTCGCCGCGACCCCCTTTTGTCGGGCCGTGATGCAAACTCCTTTGTAATATTTCTGGGCAAAACTCTTCCCAATAGGAATGAGTATATAGCAGATGTAAATGCCATACCTGGTCTACTTGGTCAGATGGGGTCACAGGATGTCCCGCAACAACCGCAAGAAATGCAAATTTCTTATATTCTTCAATTACCCGTTGAGAATAATCTAAAGTCCAACGGTTTTCCTTCGCTAATCTTTTACCAAAGGGAAAAATAGCATTTGCCTCATCTAAAGAAAAGCTTTGCAGCCGTTGATAAAGGTCTTTTTCTTTTTCTCCTAGATGATTCAGTTGATTCAGTTGATTCATAATTTTGTAACCTTTTACAAGAAAACAGATTTTTCAACCAGATTTCTCATAACTTCTCAACCGCCACCACAACCTCCGCCACCACAACCTCCACCACCACAACCACTACTACCGCCATCACCACCATGACTGCCGCCATCATGACCCCCATGACTACCAGCGTCATGTCCGGTGTAGTCTCCAACGCCCCATCCAAAATCACCTCCACCACCACAGCTGCCGCCAGAATTATTGTTATTATTCTTTCTTTTATTACTATTACCACTGCTGCCGTTGCCGATAATACCTAGCATTATTGCCCCAAATATAAAAAGCCCAGTTACAAGTTCCATTGAAATACAATCCTTATATTTTTGGTTTATTTTTGATTTATCTCTAGTTATCTACAGAAGTTAATAAACCAATTTCTGAAAATCAGTTTTGTTAATTGAGATGTTGTACTTTCAATAGACTTCTACCTAATTTGGTGCTTCGATTTATGCCTTTTTTGCTCCTGAATAATAAAAAAACCAGGTCAACTTAACACAACCTGGTTTATAAACACAAAAATTTAGCCTACTTTGCCCCAACCAAGTGGGATGTTGCCTATAAGTCTGATT
>Ga0114939_10002298_pt1 | contig 14303 bp, 11 predicted proteins | sample AshMeaCrysSpring_FD_87196 | JGI IMG/M metagenome (GOLD analysis project Ga0114939, IMG submission 87196) | Groundwater microbial communities from Big Spring, Nevada to study Microbial Dark Matter (Phase II) - Ash Meadows Crystal Spring | ecosystem: Environmental > Aquatic > Deep subsurface >... | reverse complement strand
TGCGGCTGCAGCGCGGGGTTGATCGCGTGCGCCGCGATGTGCGAGCCGATCGCGGCCGAGCGCCCGGCGGGCTATCTCGACGAGCTCGGCCGCAGGCTCGATTCCCGCGTGGGCGTCTTCTGGACTGGCGAGGAGGTCTGCGCGCGCGAGTTTGGCACCGGTCACCTGAAGCGCGTGGCCGAGGCCCTGCGGCGCAACCCGACCCTCTGGGACAACTACCCGGTCAACGACGGGCCGCAGATGTCGCGCTTCCTGCACCTGCGCGGATTCACCGGGCGCCCGGCCGCGATCGGCTCGCACATCGCGGCGCACGCGATCAACCCCGCGCTGCAGCCGCACCTGACGCTGATCCCGGCCGCCACGCTGGTGGCCGCTTATGGGGAGGGTCCCGACTACAGCTACATGCGCGCCTTTCGTGCGGCTGCGCGCGCGCAGGCCGGCGGCAGGCTCGCGTCGATGCTCGAGGAGGACCTGCACGCGCTGCAGGATCGCGGCATCGATGCGCTGGGCCACGACCGCGAGCGTCTCCGTCAGCGCTACGCTGCGGTGGACCATCCGATCGCCGCCGAAGTCGCTCGCTGGCTGGAGGGTGCTTACACGACCGACGGGTGGGTCGAGGGTCCCTGAGACAGGACTGCGATCGCGGCCTGCCCGGATCCGCGCGATTCAGAACGTCCAGTTGCCATAGACGGAGACGACGAGCGCCGTCGTACCGTCATACGAGCCCACGAGGTTGCCGCGTCCGCCGAGCGCGGGGGGCAGCTGACCCTGCACGTCGACGTCGAGCGTCCCGCCGTAGAGGAGCTCGCCGGCGATGCCCCACTTCAGCGTCTTGCTCACCTGCTGTTCGCCGCCCAGGCCGAAGCGCCACGCCGAGTTCGCGGGAAGCTGCGGCACCACGCGGCCGCCCTCCTGGAAGCCCGAGTCGTAGGCGATGCCCATGTTGAGCGTCCAGGGATCGGAGAGGCGGTACTGCGCGCCGACCGCGACGTGCCAGGTGTCCTTGAACGGGATGCTGGTGGTGAGCGAAACCGGGTTGAGCGTGTTGTCGATACCGACCTCGACCTGCCCGAACTTCGACCACTGCTGCCAGCCGACGTTGCCGAGCACCGTCCAGCGATCGTCCACCTGCGCGACGACGCTTCCCATCACCTGCTGCGGGATCTTCGTGCCCAGGCTCACCTGCGCGTCGAGCAGGCCGCGGGACCCGAGCAGCGTGGCGAGCGCAGGACCGAGCCCCGAGAACCGCGCCTGCGAAGAGAAGTCGAGGTCGACCTGCGAGGTCCACGTGAGACCGAGGCGGGTCCCGGCGGTGAGCTCGTAGAGCAGGCCGACGTTCCCGCCGAGGCCCCAGGCCCTGTCGTCGAGCTCGAGCCGCCCGTCCGGGGCCAGCGGGGAGACGTTGTTGACGGCCACCTGCTGGTCGAAGATGCCGTACACCGCGTTGAGGCCGGCGCCGACGGAGAGCTTGTCGTTCACGCGGTACGCGATCGACGGCACGAACTGCACGCCGAGCAGGGTTCCCTTCTGCGCCCGGTAGCGACCCGCCCACCCGTCGTCGTAGTCGTAGACCGAGCCGAAGTTGCCGGCGATCGAGAAGCCAAGCTTCAGGTCCGGAGAGAGGCTGTGCGTGACGAAGGTTCCGGCGCCGGGGACGAAGCCGCCCCAACCGAGCGCTCGGCCTCCGTCGTTCCCGCCCAGCACGGGCGAGGTGCCCTGACCGACCGAGAAGTTGGTGTTGAACCACATCACCTGGCCCCCCGCCAGCACCTGGCTGCCCGCGAGGCGGGTCATGCCCGCCGGGTTGGTGAAGACGGTGGACGCGTCCTGCGCCCTTGCCGCATAGCCGGCGGCTGCAAGGCCCGGCTCGGCCGTGCCGAATTCGTAGAGCAGCAGGCCGCCGGCGAAAGCAGGACGCGCCCCTGCGGCGGCCAGGGCCAGCAGCGCAATCGGCAAGGCGCGCAATGGCCGCATTGCGGCTGTGAGAGGGATACGGGCCATCGTTCTCTGTCTTTTCATGGGTGGGGCTTGCGCAACGCGCCGGCCCCGCCGGGCGGTCGCGCCGGTAGGGCCGTACGCAGAGTATCGCGCATTCGCGGGCCGGGGCTGGCTGGCGCCCTTCGCGTCGGTCGCCGGCGCAGCCGCCGTCACTCCGCGATCGTCTGCCGGGGCACGGCTTCGTAAGGCAGGGCCTTGTAGGCTCCGGTGTCCCTCACCTTGGTGCCGGGCATGATCTGGAAGCGCGGGTCGAAGTCGACCATCGTCGAGGCGAGCTTGGCGAGCACGCTGGCATCGCCCTCGAGCTTCAGCGCGCCGCTGGCGATCTGGGCTTCGAGCGTCTTCTGTCCTCCCATGATCTGCTCGAGGTCGGTGCGCTTGATCGTCATCGTCAGGTCGGGCTTGGGCGAGAGGAAGCCGGACAGGTTGGTGAGCGTCGCGTTCTCCATCTCGATCACGAACTTCTCGCCGTTATCCGGGGTGATCAGGTTGATGGTGAAGCGCATGCCCTCGGCCTTGCGGCTGTCCATGCGGATCCCGAGGAAGTTGAGGAAGAGCTCGGTGGACATCGCGCGGATCATGTCGGGGCCGCTGGAGTTGGGCGAAGCCCCCGCCGGAATCCCGCTGCGCAGCTCGTAGACAGCCGCCAGGAAGCTGTTGCGCAGCCCCGGGTTCTCCTGCTGGTAGCCGAGCTGCTCGAAGACGTCGGCGAGCAGGTCCTTCGCCGCCTGGTTCTTCGGCTCGGCGTAGACGAGCTTGTTGAGGATCTCCTGCGCGAGCAGGTACTTGCCCTCGTCGTGCAGCTGCTTCCCGCGCGCGATGATCCTGTCGGCGCCCCCCATCATCTCGACGTACAGCGGCGCCGAGTCGGCCGGCGACAGCGGAATCAGCGTCGCCGGGTTGGCGTCCCAGAAGCCGAGGAAGCGCTGGACCACGCCGCGGCTGTTGTGCTCGGGCGAGCCATGGTAGCCGCGCAGGAACCACTGCTGCTGCAGGCTCGGTGGCACCTTGTACACGTTGTGGATCTCGTTGATCGTCACGCCCTGATTCGCGAGGTGCAGCACCTGGTTGTTCATGTTCGCGTACAGGTCCCGCTGGCCGCGCAGCACTTCCTGGACGCGCGCGTTGCCCCAGCGCGGCCAGTGGTGCGACGCGAACATCACCTCGGCTTCCTGGCCGTACAGGTAGAGCGCCCGCGCGATGTACTTCGACCAGTTGAGCGGGTCGCGCACCTGTGCGCCCCGCAGCGTGTAGATGTTGTGCAGCGTCCCCGTCACGTTCTCCGCCATCCACAGCGCCTTCATGGCGGGGATGTAGGTGTTCATCTGCGACGGTGCTTCGGTGTTGGGCGTGTTCTGGAACACCATCCTCACGCCGTCCACCTCGAAATCCTCGATGTCCTTCTCCACGACGCGCGTCGGCGCGATCAGCCCGGACGCGCCCGCCGCGATGTTCATCCCGAGGCCCTGGCCGGCGTGGCCGTAGGGACTCGCCGGCAGCAGCACGCCATACTGGTAGAACAGCCGCCGGTTCATCGCGTTGCCGGCGTAGACGTTCTCGGAGATCGTGTGCTGCATGAAGTCGCGCGGCGCGATGATCTGCACCTTGCCGGCGCGCACATCGGCCTCGTCGACGACGCCGCGCACGCCGCCGAAGTGATCGCCGTGCGAGTGCGAGTAGATGACCGCCTTGATCGGGAGCCCCTTGCCCACGTGCTCCTGGAACAGCTTGACCGCGGCGCGCGCGGTCTCGGCGGCCGTCAGTGGGTCGATCACGATCCAGCCGGTCTTCCCCCGCACGAACGAGATGTCGGCGAGGTCGAAGCCGCGGACCTGGTAGATGCCGGGCACGACCTCGTACAGGCCGTAGTTCATGTTGAGCCGGGAGATCCGCATCAGCGACGGGTGGATCGAGTCGTACCCGTCCTTCTGCAGCAGGAACTGGTAGCGCTCCATGTCCCACGCGACGTGGCCGGCGTCGGCGCGGATCTTGAGGTCCTTCATCGGCGCGATGAAGCCCTTCTTCTGCTCGTCGAAGTCGCGCGTGTCGCCGAAAGGAAGCGTGGCCCGCGAGCGCTCGAGCACGTCGAGCGTGAACTTGGATGGCGCCTTGCCTTTCGGATCGTGGTGACCCGGCGGGGCGGACTGCGCGAGCGCGCCGGCGGGCGCAAAGGCAAGGGGGGAGGTCGCGGCCAGCGCAAGGCCGGCGGACGCGAGGAGTCGGCGCAGTGGACGAGGATTCTTCACGGGGGGCTCTGAACGGTGATGGGTTGTGGTGCGGGTATCAGGAGAACTGCCGGGCGAGGATGCTGGCGACGCGCGCTCGCGCTTGGTCGGGGCCGGCGACGACGACGAGGCCGGAGGCGATTGCGACGTCCCAGCGCAGGCGTCCGTCGAGCAGCGCGGCGAGCGCTGGCTCCCCGGTGACGACGATCACGTCTCCGTTCGCCGGGCCCTCGGCGTGCGCCTGCCACGACGCACGGCCGTCGACTGCGACGGCGCGCGCCCACAAGTGCGCCTCGACGAGCACGAGCGCAACCGGGGGCAGGTCGGCGGCGCCCGATTGGAGCGCCGTGGCGAAGTTGCGCATGGCGCCGTTCGCGCGAACCAGCGCGAGCGGAGCCGGAACATCGGCGAGCGGCGTGAGCCGCCCATCGCTCGTCGCAGCGTGGATCGCGACCGCTACCGGGATCGACGATGGATGGACTACGGAGACGCCGCCGATGGCGAGGTGGTAACCGCAGGCGCCCACTGTGGCGGACGCCGCAGCGCCCAGGGCACCGACTGCGACGAGCAGCTGCACGAGCCGTGACCGGATTGGTCTCAATTTCACGCGACACTCCAGGAGGAGAACCCTGTACCGCAACGCGGCTTCGCGGCGGTGGAGGCGCATTATGTCGTCCGCTGGCAGGGCCGTCCAATGCCCGGTGGTTATAGGGCCATATACTTGCGGCATGACCCTCGATCTGCGCCGGCTTCGCCAGTTCCTCGCGCTCGCCGAGCACGGCAGCTTCGGACGCGCGGCCGCGGCGCTGCGCATGACGCAACCCGCGCTGTCGCGCAACGTGAAGGCCCTCGAGGCGGCCGTGGGCGCCGAGCTGTTCGAGCGCTCCGCCGCGGGGGCCATTCCGACCGACGAGGGACGCCTCCTGATCGAGCGTGCACGCGAACTCGTGCGCGCCGCCGACGAGCTCGAAGGAGAACTCTCCCGCCGGCGCATCCCGGGCACCGGTCAGGTCGTCGTAGGCGCCGGACCCTATCCGGGGGAGACGATCGTGCCCGTGGCCCTGACGCGGTTCATGGCGGCGCATCCTCTCGTCCGCGTGCGCGTGATCGTGCGCGGGGACTGGGACGAGCTCGCGCGCAGGTTGCGCGCTCGCGAGCTCGACTTCCTCGTCGCGGAGACGAGCACCTTCGACCGGGAGCACGACCTCGACGTCGAGCGCCTGCCGCCGCACCCCGTGTACTTCGTCGGCAGACGGGATCACCCCCTCGCCGGCCGCACTCCGCTTCGGGCCGAGCACGTCATCGAGTATCCCATCGTGGCATTGAGCCGCTACCCGCCAAGGGCGCTCCAGCCCATGCTGGCTGCGCGAAAGGCCACGGACGCCCGTCATCCCGGACGCCCGTTTCCGGCCGTCGAGCTCGCGTCGCTTCACGCCGTGAAGCACCTGCTGCTGAGCTCTGACGCCATTGCGCCACTCATGCTGTTCAGCGTCGCGGAGGAGTTGATGCGGGGCACCCTCGTTCCGCTGGCCGCGGAACCTTGGGCTTCCACGGGCTACGGACTCGTTCGCCTGAAGGGGCACGCGCAGGCCGCTGCGGCAAGCCGCCTCTGCGAATGCCTGCGCGAGGCGGACGCGGCGCTGGTCCGCGACGATCCGGGACTCGAGGCGGCATACTGGAACGATCGCAAGGCTCCGGCCGTCCGGCGCTCGCGCCGCCGCTGAAGGTGCTCCCGCGCGGCGTCCTCGCATGAAGCGTAGCGGGGGAACGCCTGAACGGTGAGCGCCGCTCAGCCCACACGCCCGCGGTCTTCCCGGGTCCCATGACTTCCGCGAAAGCCGGCGGGCATCGGGTCGCGGCGACCCGACCGGCGGGAAGGTGACGAGCGCCGCCTTCCGGCGCAGAATAGCCCCGGCCGTATCCATCCGGCCGTCCCGCCAACGCTTGCTCCATCGGATACCCTTGGATATGAGCATCCGCCTGCTGTCCGGGCTCCTGGCGCTCGTGCTGAGCGTCCTCCTCGCCAATCCCGTCATCGCGCAATCGAATGGCGGCGCCGAGGCCCCCGCGCCGGACCGCCCGGCCGCCGTCGAAGCCTTCAAGCTGCCGCAGACCATCTCGAGTGGCTACCTGCGCCTCGATCCGGCCGATGCCAAGATGATCGAGGACGCGAGGTCCGCCAACGCGAAGAGCTTTCACAAGCGGCTGCAGATCGGCGTTGGCCGGCCCGTAGGTACCGAGCTCGTTCCGGTATGGACGCCCGTTGACGGCGGATACGCGGCGCAGTGGACGGTCACGTCGCCCGCGGCCGAGGCGCTGCGGCTCGAGGTGAGCGTGCGCGGGGCGGGCGAGGGTGCCCAGCTGCGATTCGCGGGCCAGGGCGAGCTCGCCGCGGTCTACGCCGCGCCGGCATCGGAATTCGACACCGGGAGCCCGAGTCGTTGGAGCCCGGTGCTGCCCGGCGAGACGGCGATCGTCGAGGTGTTCGTCACGGCGATCCCCGCGACCCCCGCGACGATCGCGATCGACCAGGTGTCGCACATCTTCGCCGCTCCGTGGGATTCCGCGTCGCTCGCCAAGGCGTCGGGAAGCTGCGAGGTGGACTTCGTCTGCCGCGCTTCGAACGACCCCGCGCTCGCCACCGTCGGGCGCGCGGTCGCCAAGATGACCTTCACGGAAGGCGGCTCCTCGTACCTCTGCACCGGGACGCTGCTGAATCCCACGGGCGCCACGGTTCCCTACTTCTATTCGGCCAACCACTGCATCAGCACGCAGTCCGTCGCCAGCACGCTGACGACGCACTGGTTCTACGACCGTACCGGCTGCGGCACGGGGTCGACGAGTTCGAGCTACGTGCAGCTGACCGGCGGCGCCACGCTGCTCTATGGCAACGGAACCTCGGACGCGCTGCTGCTCCGCCTCAACGCCAATCCGCCGGCGAACGCCTATCGCGCAGGATGGGACGCGAGCCCGGTTGGCGCCGGTGTTGCGGTGACGGCCGTGCACCATCCGGCGGGGGACTGGAAGAAGGTGAGCCTCGGGACCGTGGGAGGCTTCGGCAACCCGACGGGCTCGGGCACCAATTTCATCAGGAGCAACTGGAACTCGGTCGCCACCGGCGTGACCGAAGGCGGCAGCTCGGGCTCGGGCCTCTTTACCAACAACGGCTCGGCCTACATCTTCCGCGGCGGCCTCTACGGCGGCCCTTCGAGCTGCACCGCACCCGCGGCCAACCTCTACGACTTCTACTCGCGTTTCGACCAGGTCTATCCGTCGATCGCGCAATACCTCAACCCGGGTACCCCGACCTGTACCTACGCGCTGTCACCCATCAGCACGTCGGTCTCGGCGGCCGGCACGTCCGGAACGTTCAGCGTGACGGCCTCCTCGACAACGTGCGCGTGGAGCGCATCCAGCGACTCCGCCTGGCTCACCACGTCGAGCGGCGGCACCGGGAACGGAACCGTCCTGTACAACGTCGCCGCCAATGGCGGCGGAGCGAGAACCGGGCGGATCACCGTGGGCGGCGTCGCGTTCACCGTCACGCAGCAGGCGCCTGCTACCGGCGGCGTCAACATCCTGGGCAATCCGGGATTCGAGTCCGGCACCGCGGGCTGGAGCCAATCGGCGTCCGGCGGCTACCCGATCATCTGGACAGACGGCGCAAATGCGCGCACCGGTTCGGCTTACGCGTGGCTCGGCGGCTACGACGACGGCATCGATACGCTCCACCAGACGCTGACGATCCCCTCGGGCGGCGCGACCTTGCTCCGGTTCTGGTACAAGATCGGGACCAGCGAGACGTCGACTTCGATCGTCTACGACAGGCTCACCGTCTCGATCGCCAGTGCCTCGACGGGCGCGACGCTGGCCACCCTCGCCACGCTGTCGAATCTCGACCCGACGCCGGGTTGGACGCAGAGCGGCGCCTTCGAGGTCTCGGCCTTCGCCGGACAGGCGGTCCGGCTGGTGTTCAGGGCGGAGATGGACGCCTCGAACGTCACCAACTTCTTCATCGACGACGTCACGCTGACGTTCACGCAGAGTGCGGCGGCGTCGAACTACCAGGGACTGTGGTGGAATGCGCCTGCCGCGTCGGAGGCCGGATGGGGCCTCAATGTCGCGCACCAGGCCGACACGATCTTCGCCACCTGGTTCACCTACGACACGGCCGGCCGCGCCTGGTGGTTGTCGATGACCGCCGACAAGGTCTCGGCCAACACGTATTCGGGACCGTTGATCCAGACCGGCGGCCCGGCATTCTCCGCCGTGCCGTTCAACCCCGGCCTCGTGACGCGCACGACCGTCGGGACCGGGACGCTCTCGTTCAGCGACGACAGCAACGGCACGTTCTCGTACACGGTCAACGGCGTGACCCAGTCGAAGGCGATCACGCGCCAGGCGTTCGGCACCCTGCCGAGGTGCACGTACTCGGCCTCGCCCAATCTCGCGGGCGCGACCAACTACCAGGACCTCTGGTGGGTCGCGGCCGGTGCCGAGGCGGGGTGGGGCATCAACTTCACGCACCAGAGCGACACGATCTTTGCCACGTGGTTCACGTATGACAGCGCGGGTGCGGCGACGTGGGTCTCGGCCACGCTGGCCCGGACCGGGGCCGGGGTGTACTCGGGCGAACTGATCCGCACGTCGGGCCCTGCGTTCAGCGCGGTGCCGTTCAATCCGTCGCTCGTGACGCGCAGGTCGGTCGGCACGATGACGGTGACGTTCGCCAACGGCAGCTCGGCGACGATGGCCTACACCCTCGATGGGGTCTCGCAGACCAAGTCGATCACCCGCCAGCTCTTCTCCCCGCCGGCCGGGACGGTCTGCCAGTAGCGTCGGGGGGCGACGCCGCGATCCCGCCGTCGCCGGCACCCGCATGCCGGCGACCGCGATCGGTCGTTGCCGCGATGCGCCCGCACGATCGCTTAGAATGGCCGGCGATGGTCGGGTGGACATGATGTCTGTGCGCGAGGATCCGCTCGCCGTGTATCGGCGCCTGTGCGTGCGTCGCGGCATCTCGCTCGGCGGGCTCGCGTCGGGGCGCCAGGACGACTTCCGGGCGCTCTTGGCCGCGGCCGCGCTGTCGCTCGACTGCGGCGCGGATTACGACGAGCCCGCGGTCAACGCCAGGCTCAAGGCGTGGCTCGACGGTCCCGGGGCGATGGTCGACGTCGACCACGTCGAGCTGCGGCGCTGGCTCGTCGACGCGGGGCTCGTGCAACGCGACGGTTTCGGCCGGCGCTACACCCGGACGACGCCGGCGCCGGGCGACTTCGCGCGCGAGCTCGCGGCGCTCGCGGGCGTCGACCTCGACCTCCTCGCGAGGGAGGCCCGCGAGAGCGAGCGCGATGCGCGCGAGGCCCGGCAGGCGGCGTGGCGTGCCCGGCGCGACGAGCTGCCCTCCGGGCGTACGGCGGGCGAGGACGAACGCTGGATGGACGAGGCACTGTCGCTCGCGCGCGAGGCGCAGTCGCGCGGGGAGGTTCCCGTCGGCGCGGTCGTCGTGCACGACGGCGCGGTGATCGGCCGCGGTGGCAACGCGCCGGTGGCTGCGTCCGACCCTACGGCCCACGCCGAGCTCGCGGCACTGCGCGACGCAGGTCGGGCCCTCGGCAACTACCGTCTTCCCGGTGCGTCGCTGTACGTGACGCTCGAGCCGTGCGCGATGTGCGCCGGGGCGATCATGCACGCGCGCATCGCGCGTCTCGTGTTCGGTGCACGCGATCCCAAGACGGGCGCCTGCGGCTCGGTGGTCGACCTCTTTGCCGAGCGGCGGCTCAACCACCACACCACGGTTGCCGGCGGCGTGCGCGCGGAGGCGTGCGCCCTTCTCTTGTCGACGTTCTTCGCCGAGCGGCGGTGACACCGTGACCGGCCCCCTGGGATTCGGGCTGTTCGCGCCGGCAGGCGCGGTGGCCGACACTGACGCGCTCGTGCGTGCGGAAGCGTTCCTGCTCGAGCGCGGTCATCGGGTGGTCGAGGACTGCGGCGCGCGCGCGAGACAGACGCGCTTCGCGGGACCGGACGACGAGCGGCTCGCGGCGATCCGGCGCATGGCCGAACGCGAAGACGTCGACGTCGCGGTGGCGATCCGTGGAGGCTACGGCCTCTCGCGGCTGGTCGAGCGGATCGACTTCGCGGCGCTCGCGCGTTCGAGGACGCGCTGGATGGGGCACTCGGACTTCACCGTGTTCCAGCTCGCGGCGCTGGCGCGGGCGGGCATGGTCACGTACGCCGGCCCGATGGCCGCGTACGACTTCGGCGCGCGCACGCCGAGCGAGTTCACCTGGGAGCACTGCGTGGGCATGCTCGGCGCGCGCGAGTATCAGGTGTCGCTCGCGATGGACGGGCCCTCCGGGACGCTCGTCGAGGGCACGCTCTGGGGCGGCAACCTGACCCTCGTCGCGCACCTGGCCGGCACGCCGTACCTGCCGGCGGTCGACGGCGGCATCCTGTTCCTCGAGGACACGGCCGAGCACCCGTACCGCGTCGAGCGCATGCTCTACCAGCTGTACCTCGCTGGCGTGCTCGGTCGGCAGAAGGCCGTGCTGTTCGGTGCGTTCACCGACTACGAGCTCCACGCGCACGACGACGGCTACGACCTCGCGGCGGTGGTCGCGCACGCGCGGCAGCGCTTCGACGTGCCGATCTGGACGGGCCTGCCCTTCGGGCACGTGCGCGACAAGCTCACGCTACCGGTGGGCGGGCAGGCGACGCTCATCGCCGGCGACGGCGCCGTCGAGCTCGTGCTCCGCGACCATGGATGAGCCTGCGGGCCGCCCCCGTTTCGGCGTCCGGGTCGCGGACTGGAGCCGCGAGGCGGTGGCGTTGCGCGAGGTTCGCCGCGAGGTCTTCGTCGTCGAGCAGCGGGTGCCCGAGTCGCTCGAATGGGACGGATTGGACCCGCAGTGCGTGCACGCGCTGGCGATCGACGCCGCCGGGCAGGCGATCGGCTGCGGACGCCTGCTCCCGGATGGGCACATCGGCCGCATGGCGGTGCGGGTGCCGTGGCGCAGTTGCGGCGTGGGGCGCGCGATCCTCGACCTCCTGATCGGGCTCGCGCGGGCGCGCGGCGATGCCCGCGTCGTGCTCAACGCCCAGACCCAGGCGATGCCGTTCTACGCCCGCGCCGGGTTCGTCGCCAGCGGCCCGGAGTTCGAGGAGGCGGGCATCCCCCACCGCGAGATGGCGCTGCCGTTGCGCTGAGCACCGGACCGACGACACCTTCCCCGCGGCGCTGCGCGTTGCCGCACCAGCGCGGCAAACGGAAAGAGGGCGGGTCGACACCTCACGGCCAGGCGAGCCGGGCGACGCTCACCCGTGCACGTCGAAGCGGTGCTCGACCTCGCCGCACGGCCGGCCGTCCGGGCCGAAGCTCCGCTCGACGAAGCGGACGCGCCCGCCGCGGTCGATCGTCACCACCGTCGAGCTGCGGGTGCCGTACCCTTCGGATACGATGAACGGCGCCGACAGAAGGCGCTCCCATTCGAGCGGCACGCCGGTCGACGGCAACTCGGCATCGGCTGCGGTCCTGCGGTCGGAGAGCGCCGCGAACAGCGGCTCCGGGTCGTCCTGGCCGGCGTCGAGCCAGGCGGCGACCGCGGCTTCGGCGCGCACCACCTTCGGCCACGGCGCGTCGAGGAGCGCGTTCGAAAGCCCATGAACGCCCGGCGGCAGGCTCACCACGCCGTCGCCGCGGTTCGACGTCCACGCCGCGGCGCGCACGTCGCCGGCAAGCAGATTGAACCCGTTGTGACGCGCGCCCCCGGCGCGTGCGTTCGCCAGCGCTTCCGGCACGGGCACCGCGTCGCGAAGCACCCCGGGGACGAGCGTGCCCCGCGAAGGTGCGCTGCGATTCGTCCGGTGCGGCTCGCGCACGTTGGTGAGGAGCGCGAAGCGCCCCGCCCGGGTCACGCCGAGCCAGGTCCCGCCGGCCTCGAGGTCGCGACCGGCGAGGAGCCCGTCGTTCCACCACGCCGCCGGTGCCGTCGGACGGGCGTGGAACTCGTCGCGGTTGGCCGCTACCACGAGCGCATACCGGCGGTGCGAATCGAGCGCGACGACGGCGAGGCACATCGGCGGCCCCGGGTGCCCGTCAGGGGTGATCGACGAAGCGCTCGACGTGGCGGCCGTCCGGCGCGTGCGGCTCGACGCCGTGGCGGACCACGGCCGCGGCGAGCGCCGCGTCGAACGAGTGCGTGTCGTGAACGTGCTCGTAGACCTCCATCCACGTCGCCGGGTCGTCGAGGCGCAGGCAGAGGCGCCCGGCCACACCGGTCGTGCGCGCGACGTCGGCCATCGCCGCGTTGACGGCGGCGCGCGCCTGCCCGGCATCGCCCGGTACGCGGTACCAGACGTAGTAGTGGACCGGCGCGTTCATCGGTGTCCGTGGTCGGATCGTGGCCCACGGGGTACCAGAGTGGCAGGCCGCCGGCTCGGCATCAAAGCCGCACCCGTCCGCGCTGCTCGCCTGGTGCGGGAAGCGCGTACGGCAGCGGCTCCGACGTGGCCGCCGGGCCGTCGGGCGCATCGAGCGCGAGCGGTCCGCCGGCCGCGTCGACCTGCACCACCGCGAGGAAGCGCGCGCCGCCGCCGGGATCCGGTGCCGCGTTTACCACGGTCCCGCAGGGTTGTTCGCCGAAGGGCGCGCCGAAGAGCCGCGATCCGGGCGCAGGCGGATCGCCCGACGTGCGATACGCGAACAGCCGCTCCTTGAGGCGCCCGAGGTATTGGGTGCGCGCGACGATCTCCTGTCCCGGGTAGCAGCCCTTGTTGAAGTCGAGCCCGCCGACCGCATCCCAGTTTGCGGTCTGGGCGACGAAGCGGTCGTGCGTCGCCGCGGTCACCATCGGCACGCCGGTGCGCACGCCAAGCCAGGCCCACACCGGGGCCCCGGCGGGCACCGCCGCGCGCGAGAGCGCATCGAACACGGGCGCGGCGGCGACGACGGGCGCGAGCGCAACAAAGCGCCCGTCGGGCAGGCCGACGATGCGCGTGCCGTCACAGGTCACGACCCGGGCCGCTGCGGGTGCGCGCCCGAAGACGCTCGCCAGGGCGGCGGCGGCGCGGGGACCGCCGAGCCCGAGCCGAAGCCAGAGGGCCGTGTCGTCGGCGATCGCGACCTTGGCGCGCAGCACGAACATCGCGAGGCGCTTGCGGACCGCCTCGGCGAGGTCGGCGGCGAGGATCGCCTCGAAGCGGTCCCCCGGGCCGACGTCGGGCCGGTAGATGAAGAGCGTGGCCAGCATGCGCCCCTTGGGCGAGTTGTAGCTGGTCCAGATGCCTTCGCCGGGCGAAAGACGCTTGATGTCGCTCGACAGCTGTCCGTGGAGGAAGCCCGCCGCATCGGGGCCGCTCGCGGCGATCACGCCCAGCGAGGCGGCATCGGCGAGCGCGGCGCCCTCCGTGGCCGCCTTCCACTCGGCGGCCGGGTCGCCGAAGTCGGCGATCCCGCCGGGGCCGGCGCGTGCGCCTCGGGCGGCAAGGGTGTCGGGAACGGGGGACATGGCAGGAGGGGGTCCGAAGGGGAAATCGTGCTAGAATATCAAGTTAGCTCGGCAACCGGGCCGATCGACGACGCCGTCCGGCGCCCGTTCGGCACGCACCCGGGCTTCGACAAGACGCGCGCCCCGCGGGTTCAGGGTGTCGTCCGAGCCGGCCGGCCAGGCCGCGCAAGGCCGATGTCGCCGCCGGGGTGCTGGAAACCAACCCTGACAAGGAAGATCCGAGCATGTCCGTCACGATGCGTCAGATGCTTGAGGCCGGCGTCCACTTCGGCCACCAGACCCGCTACTGGAACCCGAAGATGGCCGAGTACATCTTCGGCCAGCGCAACAAGATCCACATCGTCAACCTCGAGCGCACGCTCGAGAAGTACAACGAGGCGATGCAGTTCGTCCGCCAGCTCGCGGCGAACCGCGGCACGGTGCTGTTCGTGGGCACCAAGCGCCAGGCCCGCGACATCGTCGCCGAGGAGGCGCAGCGCGCCGGGATGCCCCACGTCGACCACCGCTGGCTCGGCGGCATGCTGACCAACTTCAAGACGGTCAAGGGCTCGATCAAGCGCCTCAAGGACCT
>Ga0114939_10002297_pt1 | contig 14310 bp, 12 predicted proteins | sample AshMeaCrysSpring_FD_87196 | JGI IMG/M metagenome (GOLD analysis project Ga0114939, IMG submission 87196) | Groundwater microbial communities from Big Spring, Nevada to study Microbial Dark Matter (Phase II) - Ash Meadows Crystal Spring | ecosystem: Environmental > Aquatic > Deep subsurface >... | reverse complement strand
TGCGCGTCCAGCCACTCCAGCCGCCGCGTGGCCAGGCGGCCGCCGACGCCGCGGGACTTGTCGACGACCCGCACGTCGTCGCAGCCGCCCAGCACCAGCGCGCGCGCGCAGCTCGCCCCGGCCAGGCCGGCCCCGACGACCACCACCCTTGACGAAGAAATGCCGCGACTCATGGCTGCAAGGATATTCGTTTCGGATTCATAATTAGGTCGACAAGAAGATCACCCTTCGAAAGCTACCGATAATCGGCGTCAATAACGATTCATCAGGAGGTCGATTGCAAACTTTTCGTTCCCCCGACGCCGCGGCCGGCCCGGCAGCCCCGGCGCGACACCGCAGCGGCGCCGTGGCCCGCATGCTGCGCATGCCCGTAGCCACGCTGCGCGTCTGGGAGCGCCGCTACGGCGTGACCCGGCCGCTGCTCTCGGTCAGCGGCCAGCGGCTGTACTCCGAAGACGACGTGCGGCGCCTGGCCTTGCTGAAGCAGCTGACCGACCTGGGCCATGCCATCGGCAGCCTGGCAGGGCTGGACATGGCACAGCTGCGCCAGGTGGCCAGCACGCATGCCAGCCTGCTCGCTGCCCGGGCCGGCGAGGAGCGTGCGCCGCAGAGGCCGATGCCCGCGCCGCCCTGGCGCGTGGCGGTGATCGGCGCGGCCCTGGCCGAGCGGCTGCAGCGCCCAGGCTTGCGCCGCCAGCTGACGCGCCCGGTGCAGGTGCTGGGGCCCTTTGCCGACGCGGCAGCCGCCGCGGCGGCACTGCAGGGGGTGGCGGTCGACGCGCTGCTGGTGCACGAGCCGCGCCTGCACGAGGGCTGGCTGAGCTCGCTGCGTACGGCCGCACCGGCACTGGCCGCGCTGCCGACGGCGCTGCTGTACCGCTATGCCGCCGAGGCGACCTGCGCCGCGCTGGCCGCCGACGGCGCCGCCCTGCTGCGCGAGCCGCAGAGCGACACCGTGCTCGGCCAATGGCTGCAAGGCCTGCGGCCGGCGCATGCGGCGGCGCCTCCGGTCGCGCAGGCGCCGTTGCCGGCGGGCGACGCGCTGCCGCCGCGTCGCTGGGACGATGCCGCGCTGGCCGACTTCGCCGGCCTGTCGTCGACCATCGCCTGCGAATGCCCGCGGCACGTGGCCGAACTGCTGATGCAGTTGTCGCACTTCGAGGCCTACAGCGCCGAGTGTCGGCATCGCAATGCGGCCGATGCCGAGCTGCATGCCTACCTGCAGCAGGTGGCGGGCACGGCGCGCGCGCGCTTCGAGGCGGCGCTGGAACACGTGGCGCTGCACGAGGGGCTGATCCTGCCGCCGGCGGCGCCGGCTCGGACATGAGCGCGTCGGGCCAAACTCCCCGCGGGCGCGCTGGCAGGCGCGGCCGGCTGCGCGCGGGCCGGCGCAAGCCGTTGCGCTCGCCCGAGCCCGCTTCGCCCCAGGCGCGTGCCCCACGGCCGGGCTTTGCATGCCCGGCCGCTTCGGCGGGCGTGCGGCAGCCCGCAGGGGACTGCCGCACCGCCGGTCACAGCCCGGGGCGTGCAGTGAGCAGGGCAGTCCAGTGAGCACGGTCCGCGCCGACGAAGTCGGTCGCTTCGAGCGCCTGGCCGCGACCTGGTGGGACAGCCGCGGGCCGATGCGGCCGCTGCATGTCGTCAACACCTTGCGGATGGGCTTCGTGCTCGAGCAGATCGCGCGGCGTTTCGAGCGTCCGCCCGGCGCGCTGCAGCCGCTGCGCATCGCCGACATCGGCTGCGGCGCCGGCCTGATGTGCGAGCCGCTGGCGCAGCGCGGCGCCGGCGTCGTCGGCATCGATGCCGCCGCCAGCAACATCGCCGCGGCGCGGCTGCATGCGCAGGCCGGCGGCCTGCGCATCGACTACCGCGTCGGCGAACCGCGCGCCGCGCTGCGCCCCGGCGAGCGCTTCGACGTGCTGCTGCTGCTGGAGGTGGTGGAACACGTGGCCGACGTGCCGGCCTTCGTGCGCGACGCGGCTGCCCACCTGGCGCCCGGCGGCTTGCTGCTGGCATCGACCCTCAACCGCACGCTGCGCAGCTACCTGGCCGCGATCGTCGGCGCGGAGATGGTCTTTCGCGTGCTGCCGCGCGGCACCCACCGCTGGGCGCAGTTCGTGCGGCCGGAGGAACTGGCGCAGGCCGCCGGGGCCTGCGGACTGCAACCGCTCGAAGGCCGCGGCATGGCCTACCTGCCGGCCGTGCACCGCGCCTGGTGGACGCGCAGCCAGTCGGTGAACTACATCGCCGGCTTCGGCAAACCCCGATCATGAGATCTTCGATGCTCGTCCCTGTCCTGCGCCGCCTGCTGGGCCTGGCGATGCTCGCCCTGCCGCTGTGGAGCCACGCCATCGAAGAGCCCGACCACGAGGTGATGCGCAAGCTCGGCGACCAGATCGAACTGCGCCGCTACGCGCCCCATGTCGTGGCCGAGGTGGTGCTGCAGGCCTCGGCCGACGAAGCCGGCAACCAGGCCTTCCCGATCCTGGCGGGCTATATCTTCGGCAAGAACAAGGGCGAGCGGAAGTTCGCGATGACCGCGCCGGTGACGCAGAGCGCGGTGCCGGCGAAGATGGCGATGACGGCCCCGGTGACGCAGTCCGCCGCGCCCGGCGGCATGCGCGTGCAGTTCGTGCTGCCCAGGGGCGTGACGCTCGGCGCCGCGCCCGAGCCGCTGGACCCGCGGGTGCAGCTGCGCCTGGTGCCGGCCAGCCAATGGGCCGTCATCCGCTACTCGGGCACCTGGTCGCAGGCCAACTACGACGAGCACCTGGCGCTGCTGCAGGCCGCGCTCGAACAGGCCGGCGTGGCCACGCAGGGCGAGCCGGTGCTGGCGCGCTACAACGCGCCGTTCACGCCGTGGTTCCTGCGCCGCAACGAGATCTGGCTGGCGCTGCGCTGACGGCCCGTCGCGCCGCGGCCCTGGCTGGCGATGGCCACCCGGCGCCGGGCACCTGCGCCTTCAGAGTTCCAGCACCAGCGTGCCGCCTTCCTCTGCGGCGCGCGAGCAGCACAGGACGACCCGGTGCGCGCGCTCGGCCGCGCCGAGCACCACGTCGCGATGCTCGACCGCGTCGCTGGCCGCGTCGTCGTAGGCCACCGCGCAGACGCCGCACAGGCCGTCGCTGCACTTGGTGGGCACGGCGATGCCGGCCTCGGCCAGCACCTCGGCCGCGCTGCGATCGGCCGGCACCTGCAGCACGCGGGCGCTGCGAGCCAGCCGCAGCTGGAACGGATGGTTCACGCGTTCCGGCGCCTCGGGCAGCTGGAAGTACTCGCGGTGCAACGCCGCCTCGGGCCAGCCGAGCGCCGCCGCGGCGGCGAACACCGCGTCCATGTAGCGCGCCGAGCCGCAGGTGTAGAGCTGCCACCCCGGCTGGTGCCACGGCAGCAGCGCGGGCAGGTCGGCGCGGCCGCCTTCGTCCTTCAAGTGAAGTTGCACGCGGTGCGCCCAGGGCGCCGCCGCCAGTTCGTCCAGGAAGCCGGCCGTGGCCCGGCTGGCGGCGCTGTAGTGCAGCCGGAATTCGCGGCCCAGCGCGTGCAATCGATGCCCCATCGCGATCAGCGGCGTGACACCGATGCCGCCGGCCAGCAGCAGCGTGAAGGGCGCGTCCTCCGCCAGCGGGAAGTGGTTCACCGGCCGGCCGATGAAGACCTGCCGGCCTTCGCGGAAGGCGCGGTGCATCAGCGCCGAGCCGCCGCGGCCCTGGCGCTCGTTCAGCACGCCCAGCACGTAGCGGCTGCGGTCGGCCGGGTCGCCGGCCAGGCTGTAGGCGCGCTGGTACTCCGGCGCGATCACCACGTCGACGTGCGCGCCGGCCTCGAAGGGCGGCAGCGGCCCGCCGTCGGGCGCGACGAACTCGAAGCGCACGACGTCCTGCGCGATGGTCTCGCGGCGCTGCAGCCGCACCGCGATCACCGGTGGTTCGCTGGGCAGCGGCGGCGGTGCCGGCACCAGCCCCGCCGTGTCGCCGGCCGCCAGCCGCGCCCGGTACTGCGCCGGTGTCGGCAGTGCGCGGTAGCGGCGGATGCCTTCCTCGCGGTTCACCGGGTGCGGCACGGGGTAGGGCGGCGGCATCAGGTCGGCCGGGTAGACGGCCAGCGTCTGGTCTTCATGGCGCAGCGCCAGGTCCTTCTGCAGGCCGCGGGCATGGGTCTGCGCGGCGCGCACGTAACGCCCCGTGCCGCGGTCCAGCTCGATGTCCCACCACCACTTCTTCACCGGGTTGATGCCGCCGCGGCCCAACGCGTCGTCCAGCCGCGCCAGCCAGCGGGCGCTGGCCGGGGAGTTCATCGCCACCCAGCGCGCCGCCCGCTCGGCCAGCAGTCCCTCCAGGTTCCAGGGGCAGGTCTTCATGCAGCGGCCGCACATGCCGCCGCCGGCATTGGTGATGCGGTAGCGCGCGCATTTCTCGGCGTCGCTCTTCCAGATCTCGTAGCCGTTGTACATGAGCTTCGGGCCGGCGGTGATCGCGCCCGAGGGGCATTCGCGTGCGCACTTGTTGCAGCTTTCGCAGAAGCGCTGCAGGCCGAAGTCGATGGGCCGGTCGGGCGCCAGCGGCAGGTCGGTGGTCACCGTGCCGCTCTTCAGCCGCGGGCCGAGGAAGGGGTTGAGGATCACCTCGCCGATGCGGCTGACCTCGCCCAGGCCGCTCAGCAGCAGCAGCGGCGGCTGCAGCACGTCGCCGTCCAGCACCGAATGCACGCGCGCGCCGAAGCCCAGACGCCGGATCTGCTCGGCCACCACGCCGCCCAGCAGCGAGAAGCGCAGGTAGGCGCGCATGCTCTGCGCCACGCTGATCCAGTCGTCGCCGCTGGCGCCTTCCATGGTCTCGTGGCCCTGGTCGACCAGCAGGTTCAGCGCATTCGCGTGGTAGGCCGGCAGCGGGTTGCCGCCGGCGTCGTGCGAGTACCAGGCCCACTCGGGCACCGCGCAGGCACCCGCCGCATCGATGCCCAGGTAGTAGCTCGCGGCCTTCAGGTTGTCGGCATTGCGCTGCGCGTCGGCGGTGCTCGGCGACACCGGGCCGCGCGCCTCGCCGAACTGCAGCAGCAGCAGCGCGCCCAGCGCCCGGCGCGCGCAGGCGCCGATGGGGCTCTTCATCACGTAATGGGCGTTCCTGGCGCCGTCCTGCACCTGCTTGCCCAGGTCGCCGAACAGCGCGCGGGCGAAGAAGTCGGCACGCTTCGGAAAGCGCGGCACGCGCTCGTGGTCGATGAAGGTGGTGGGCGTGTCGCGGCGCGGCAGCGTCTCGAAGGGCAGCGGGCCCAGGCGGAATTCGCGCCGCGCGTAGGGGTCGGCGTCGAGCCGGCTTTTCGTGCCGCCCAGGCCCAGCCACCATGCCACGCCGGGCGCGGCGCCCTCGGCCAGCGCGGCATCGGCCGCCAGCGCCAGCGTGGTGCTGACCGCGGCCAGGCCGTAGCGCTTGCCGCAGAAAGGGTGGCTCAGGTCCGGCAGCACCAGGCCGCCGGCCACCGCCAGAGCGTTCAGGTCCAGGTCGCTGCAACTGGCGCTGTGGGCGCGCGCCTCGTGCCCGAGCAGCCGCAGGTAGGTCGACAGCAGCACGGCGGTCTGCGCCGCCAGCAGCGCGGCACGCTGCGCCTGCGTGCCGTGCAGCCAGTCGCAGCCGGGTTCGCCGGGCCGCGGGTCGCGGGTGTAGGGCACCAGCAGCACGATCGCATGGCCGTGGTGGGCGATCGGCCCGTGCTGCTGGCGGGCGGAGTCCAGCACGTCGGCCAGGATCATGTCCATGCCGGCGGCGAAGCTCTTCGGCTGGCTGCGCTCCAGTTCCGCGCCCAGCGCGGCCACGGCCGGATTGCGGATGGGCACCGGCAGGCGGGCCTCGCGCGGCGGCGCGCAGACACCGGCCATCGGCACGTCGAAGTAGGCGGCCGCGGCCTTCAGGTGGCGGCTGCGCTCGGCCGGGTCCTCGGGGATCTCGGCCGGCGCGGCCTGCACCGGGCCGTCGCGCACCAGGTCGAACATCGCCATGTAGCGCGCCATCGCGTGCGACAGCGACAGCGGGTCGGCCGCATCGAAGCGCAGCGCGCGCATCGGCGGCACGCGCCGCAGATCGGGCAGCTCGGCGCGCCGCGGCAAGCGCTCCATCGGGTAGGGGCCCAGGTGCACCGGGCGCGAGCGGTTGGAGAACAGGCGCATGGACCGCAGCATAGGCGCTGCGGCAGGGCCGCAGGCGGCGTCAGTCGCGACGCGAGGGGCGCAGCAGGTAGTTCAGGCCGCCGAGCAGCAAGCCCGCATAGATGCCGACGCTGAGCCAGGCGAGCAGGCCCTGCAGGCCGGCGCTGCGCGACCACAGGCTCAGCACCAGCCCGATCAGGTTGCCGACGATGCCGGCGATCAGCAGCGCGCGCCGCGTGCCGTCCTCGGTGGTCCGGCGGGCCAGCCAGCTGACCAGGCCGAAGGCCAGCAACGTGCTGCCGAAATAGCGCGCCTGCATCAGGTTGTGCGGCTCCGTGGGCACGCCGTACTGCGACAGGGCCAGTTCGGGAATGAGCAGGAACTCCAGCCCGAAGACGATGCCGAGGACACCGCTCAGGCCCAGGAACGCGGCAAGCTTCATGGCAGGCTCTCCGCGCGGCATCGGATGCGCCGCACGGGGCGGATGATGCCTGCTGCCGCCTCCCTGCGGAAGGCCGGACTCGCCTCATGCCGATCCGCGATCCATCGCATGGAAGTACGGCGCCAGCAGGCAGACGTTTCCGCTTTTTCGATCGCGAACCGCTGTCAGTGCGCCTTGTAGCGGCCGTACTCCAGGCGGGCGATGGCGCGACGGTACACCTCGTCGGGGCCGTCTGCAAGACGCAGGGTGCGCTGGTGCGCATAGGCCTTGGCCAGCCCCGGGTCGGTGGTCACGCCGGCGCCGCCGAAGGCCTGGATGGCGTCGTCGATGATGCGCAGCGCCATCGTCGGCGCCTGCACCTTGATCATCGCGATCTCCAGCTGCGCCACCTTGTTGCCCACCTTGTCCATCATGTCGGCGGCCTTCAGGCACAGCAGGCGCGTCATCTCGATGTCGATGCGCGCGTTGGCGATGCGCTCGTCCCAGATCGTCTGCTCCGAGATCCGCTTGCCGAAGGCGACGCGCGACTGCAGCCGCTTGACCATCTTCTCCAGCGCCACCTCGGCCACGCCGATGGTGCGCATGCAGTGGTGGATGCGCCCCGGCCCGAGGCGGCCCTGCGCGATCTCGAAGCCGCGGCCTTCGCCCAGCAGCAGGTTGCCGGCCGGCACGCGCACGTCCTTCAGCAGCACCTCGGCATGGCCGTGCGGCGCGTCGTCGAAGCCGAACACCGGCAGCATGCGCACCACTTCGATGCCCGGCGCATCCAGCGGCACCAGGATCTGCGACTGCTGCGAGTGGCGCGGCGCATCCGGGTCGGTCTTGCCCATGACGATGGCGATCTTGCAGCGCGGGTCGCCGACGCCGGAAGACCACCACTTGCGGCCGTTGATGACGTAGTGGTCGCCGTCGCGCCTGATGGACGTTTCGATGTTGGTGGCGTCCGACGAGGCCACCGCCGGCTCGGTCATCAGGAAGGCCGAGCGGATCTCGCCGGCCAGCAGCGGCTGCAGCCACTTCGCCTTCTGCTCGTCGTTGGCGTAGCGCGCCAGCACCTCCATGTTGCCGGTGTCCGGCGCGGAGCAGTTGAAGACCTCGGAGCCGAAGCTCACCCGGCCCATCTGCTCGGCGCACAGCGCGTACTCCAGGTTCGTCAGGCCGGCGCCCTGGTAGGGGCTGCCGGCGGGCAGCGAATCGTGCGGCAGGAACAGGTTCCACAGCCCGGCCTGCTTGGCCTTGGCCTTCAGTTCCTCCAGCACCGGCACCACCTGCCAGCGCTTGGTGCCCCAGGACGCCATCTGCGCGTCGTAGACGGCCTCGGCCGGATAGACGTGCTCGTTCATGAAGGCGATCACGCGGTCGCGCCAGTAGGCCTGCTTCTCCGACATCGTGAAATTCATGCTGTCTCCCGCATTGCCACGCTGCGTGGCGATGCGTGACGGTAGCAGAGGCCGCAGGCCCGGGTTGTCCCCAACGTGGCAGGCTGCGACTATGCTGCGCGCTTCGCGATCGACCGAGGACACCATGCAATCCGTGCTCAAGCAGTTCGACCTGGGCGGCAAGCTGGCGCTGCTCACCGGGTCCAGCACCGGCATCGGGCTGGCGCTGGCCCACGGCCTGGCCGGAGCCGGCGCTGCGGTGGTGCTGAACGCCCGCGACGCCGCGCGGCTGGAGCGCGCGGCGGCGCAGCTGCGCGCGCAGGGCGTCACCGTGCACGCGATGGCCTTCGATGTCACCGACGCGGCCGCCGTGGCCGCGGCGGTGGCGCGCATCGAAGCCGAGATCGGCGCCATCGACATCCTGGTCAACAACGCCGGCATGCAGAAGCGCGCGCCGCTGCAGGACTTCGCGATGGCCGACTGGCAGCAGCTGATGCGCACCAACCTCGACAGCGTGTTCATCGTCGGCCAGGCAGTGGCGCGCCACATGATCCCGCGCGGCCGCGGCAAGATCGTCAACATCTGTTCGGTGCAGAGCGAGCTCGGCCGGCCGAACATCGCGCCCTACACCGCCACCAAGGGCGCGGTGAAGATGCTGACCAAGGGCATGGCCATCGACTGGGGCCCGCACGGCCTGCAGGTCAACGGCCTGGGGCCGGGCTACTTCAAGACCGAGCTGAACCAGGCGCTGGTCGACAACCCGGAGTTCAGCGCCTGGCTGATCGGCCGCACGCCGTCGCGCCGCTGGGGCGACGTGGAAGACCTGGTGGGCGCGGCGGTGTTCCTGGCCAGCGATGCCTCGCGCTTCGTCAACGGCCACATCCTGTACGTCGACGGCGGCGTCACCGCCACGCTGTGAGCGCCGCCATGCACGCCGAGGACGCCGTCGCCACCATCCGCACGGCCATCGAATGGGCCGCGCTGGGCATCGAGATGCTCGGCGCGCTGGTCATCGTGGTCGGCGTGCTGCGCGTGGCCATCACCCGCGGCACGGTGCGCTTCCTCTGGAAGGTGGACGCGCCCGAGGCCTTCGACAGCTACAAGCACCAGATCGGCCGCTCGCTGCTGCTGGGGCTGGAGTTCCTGGTGGCCGGCGACGTGGTGCGCACCGTGGCGCTGGAGCCGACGCTGAACAACGTCGCGGTGCTGGGCCTGCTGGTGCTGGTGCGCACCTTCCTCGCCTGGACGCTGGCGGTGGAGATCGAGGGCCGCTGGCCCTGGCAGCCCAAGCCGCCGAAGAACCCCTGAAAGGACACACCGATGGAAGCCCTGGTCATCCACGCCCCCGGCGACCTGCGCGTCGAGACCGTCGACACGCCCGAACTGCTGCCGCACCAGCTGCAGGTGCGCGTGCGCTGCGGCGGCATCTGCGGCTCGGACCTGCACTACTACCAGCACGGCGGCTTCGGCACGGTGCGCATCCAGCAGCCGATGGTGCTGGGCCACGAGGTGGCCGGCAGCATCGAGGCGGTGGGCAGCGCGGCGACCGGCTTCGCCGTCGGCGAGCGCGTGGCCATCAGCCCCAGCCGGCCATGCGGCCAGTGCCGCTACTGCCAGCAGGGTCTGCACAACCACTGCCTGGACATGCGCTACTACGGCAGTGCGATGCGCATGCCGCACGTGCAGGGCGCGTTCCGCCAGCGCATCGTCTGCGACGCCAGCCAGGCGCACAAGCTGGCCGACCACGTCGGCGACGCCGAAGGCGCGATGGCCGAGCCGCTGTCGGTGGCCCTGCATGCGGTGAATCGCGCGGGGCCGCTGCTGGGCAGGAGCGTGCTCGTCACCGGCTGCGGGCCGATCGGCGCGATGGCGGTGATCGCCGCGCGCCGCGCCGGGGCCACGCACATCGTCGTCACCGACATGGCGGCACAGCCGTTGCGCGCGGCGCTGAAGATCGGTGCCGACCAGGCGCTCAACGTCAAGGAGCAGCCCGATGCGCTGACCGCGTTCACCGCCGACAAGGGCCAGTTCGACGTGCTGTTCGAAGCCAGCGGCAACGCCCGCGCGCTGACCGGCGCCTTCGACGCGCTGCGCCCGCGCGGCATCATCGTGCAGATGGGTCTGGGCGGGGAGATGACGCTGCCGGTCAACACCCTCGTCGCCAAGGAGTTCGAGCTGCGCGGCACCTTCCGCTTCCATGCCGAGTTCGCGACCGCCGTGCAACTGCTGAACCAGCGGCTGGTGGACCTGAAGCCGCTGGTTTCGGCGACGCTGCCCTATCGCGATGCGGCCCGGGCCTTCGCGCTGGCGGCCGACCGCTCGCAGGCGATGAAGGTGCTGCTCAACTTCGACTGAGCATGCGTGCGACGCGCCTCCCGCGACTGGCCGCCTGCCTCGTGGCCTGCGCCGCGCTGGCCGGCTGCGGCCAGATCCAGCAGTACCGCTGCGTGCGCGACATGGTCAACGCCGGCGGCCCCTATCCGTCGCCGGCCGACCGCTGGGATGCCGAGGCCATGGCCAAGGACCTCTGCGCGCAGCGCGCAGCCGGGAAGTGATCAGCGCCCGGCGCCCGCCGCCGCCGTGGCCGGGGCGCGCGGGCCGATCAGCCCCAGGCTGAGGGCGGTGCCCAGCAGCACCACGCCGCAGCCGGCCACCATCGACAGCGTCAGCGCCTCGCCCAGATAGAGCGCGCCGGACACCATCGCCACCAGCGGGCTCAGGAAGGTGACCGACATCGTGCGCACGGCGCCGATGCGCCGCAGCAGCCTGAAGTACATCAGCATGCCCAGGCCCGAACTGAACAGGCCCAGGAAGGCCATCTCGGCCCAGGCACGGGGGCCGGGCGGCTGCGCAGGCCAGGTGGCCCAGGCCAGCGGCGCCAGGGCCAGGCTGGCCGCGCCCAGGCTGCCCGCGGTGGTGACGAGAGCGTCGACGCCGATCATCTTCTGCCGCGTGTAGGTGGCGCCGACGCTCCACAGCATGGCGGTGCCGAGCACGGCGGCCACGGCCAGCGCGCCCTCGCCGCTGCGCATCGACACCGGGCCGCCGCTCATCAGCCACAGCACGCCGGCGAAGCCCAGCAGCAAGCCGCCGACACGCCATGCGCCCAGACGCTCGTGCATGAAGGCATAGCCGATCAAGGCCGCGAACATCGGCGCGGTGGCGTTGAGCACCGCGGACAGCCCGGCGTTGATGTGCAGCGCGCCCCAGGTCATCATCATGAAGGGCAGGGCGGTGAAGGGCACGCCGACGTTGAACAGCGCTCGCGGATGCGCCGTCAGCTGCGGCCACAGGCCCCGGTAGACCAGTATCGGCAGCAGCACCAGCGCCGCGATGCCCAGCCGCATCGACACCAGCGGCGCCGGGCCGAAGGCCGGCACGGCCGAGCGCGTGAACAGATAGGCCCCGCCCCACAACACGCTGAGCAGCAGCAGTTCGATGACGTCGCGCGGGCGCATTGTCCCCAGCTTAGCGGATGGCAGCCCGCTGCCTAGAATGAGTGCCCTTCGGCCTGCGGGCCGCCCCTCGTGGAGACCTGTCACATGCGCGACTACCTGAAGTTCTACATCAACGGTGCCTGGGTCGACCCGGTCACGCCCAAGACGCTGGATGTCATCAACCCCGCCACCGAGGCCGTGGCCGGCCGCATCTCGATGGGCAGCGCCGCCGACGTCGACAAGGCGGTGAAGGCCGCGCGCGCCGCCTTCGAGACCTGGTCGCAGAGCAGCATCGAGGAACGCATTGCCCTCTTCGAGCGGCTGATCGAGGAATACAAGAAGCGCTATGCCGACATGGCCGCGGCCATCACCGAGGAGATGGGCGCGCCGGCCGTGCTGTCGCAGAAGGCGCAGGCGGCGATGGGCATCGGCCACCTGCAGTCGGCACTGGGCGTGCTGAAGAACTACCACTTCACCGAGCCGCGCGGCACGACCATGATCGTCAAGGAGCCGATCGGCGTGTGCGGCCTGATCACGCCGTGGAACTGGCCGGTCAACCAGATCGCCTGCAAGGTGGCGCCTGCCCTGGCCGTGGGTTGCACGATGGTGCTGAAGCCGAGCGAGATCGCGCCCTTCTCGGCGCAGATCTGGACCGAGGTGATGCATGCCGCGGGCGTGCCGGCCGGCGTGTTCAACCTGGTCAATGGCGACGGCCCGACGGTCGGTGCGGCCATCTCCAGCCACCCCGGCGTGGACATGGTGTCCTTCACCGGCAGCACGCGTGCCGGCATCGAGGTGGCGCGCAACGCGGCGCCCACCGTCAAGCGTGTGCACCAGGAACTGGGCGGCAAGTCGCCCAACATCATCCTGCCCGACGCCGACATCAAGAAGGCGGTGACGGCCGGCGTGCGCGGCGTGATGCAGAACAGCGGCCAGAGCTGCAATGCGCCGACGCGCATGCTGGTGCCGAACGCCAAGATGGCCGAAGCGCTGGCCGTGGCCAAGGAGGTGGCGGAGGCCACCACCGTGGGCGCGCCGGACAGCGGCGCGACCATCGGCCCGGTGATCTCGGCCGTGCAGTGGGACAAGATCCAGACGCTCATCAACCGCGGCATCGAAGAAGGCGCCAAGGTCGTGGCCGGCGGCCCGGGCAAGCCCGCGGGGCTGGAGACCGGCTACTACGTCAAGCCCACGGTGCTGGGCCCGGTGACCAACCAGATGACGGTGGCGCGCGAGGAGATCTTCGGCCCGGTGCTGGTGATCATCGGCTACGACACGGTGGACGAGGCGGTGGCCATCGCCAACGACACGCCCTACGGCCTGGCGGCCTACGTGTCCGGCGGCGACATCGAGGCCACGCGCAAGGTGGCGTCGAAGCTGCGCGCCGGCCAGGTCAACCTGAACAGCGCGCCCACCGACCTGATGGCGCCCTTCGGCGGCTTCAAGCAGTCGGGCAACGGCCGCGAGTGGGGCGACCATGCCTTTGCCGAGTTCCTCGAGGTGAAGGCGGTGCTCGGCTACACGCCGAAATAGTCCCGCCCCCGAAGCGCCTTCGGCGCTCCCCCTCGAGGGGGCGCCGCTGGCGGACCGGCGGAGCCCGATCCGCGGCGGCCACTCGATGGCCTCGCGTGTGACCTTCCGATGATTCGAACCAGGAGACCTGATGGCCGCCATCAACGAAGTGATCGACCTGAGCACCGAGGACGGCATTGCCGTCATCACCTCGAACCACCCGCCGGTGAACGCGCTGTCGGCCATCGTGCGCGACGGTCTGGCCGCGGCCTTCGAGCAGGCTTTCGCCGACCCGGCCGTGAAGGCCATCGTGCTCACTTGCGCCGGCCGCACCTTCTTTGCCGGCGCCGACATCAGCGAGTTCGGCAAGCCGCCGCGGGGTGCGTCGCTGCATGCGCTGTTCGACCGCATCGAAGGCGCCGACAAGCCGGTGGTGGCGGCGATCCACGGCACCTCGCTGGGCGGCGGTTTCGAGACTGCGCTGGTCTGCCACTACCGCATCGCGGTGCCCTCGGCCAAGGTGGGCCTGCCGGAGGTGAAGCTGGGCCTGCTGCCCGGTGCCGGCGGCACGCAGCGGCTGCCGCGCATCGTCGGTGCCGCCAAGGCGCTGGAAATGATGACCGGCGGCGCGCCGGTGGGCGCCAAGGCCGGCCTGGCGATGGGTCTGGTCGACGAACTGGTGCCCGAAGGCGCCGACCTGCGTGCCGCGGGCATCGCCTTCGCGCGCCGCGTCGTGGACGAGAAGCGCCCGCTGCGCAAGATCCGCACGCAGGGCGTGTCCGGCGGCTCGCCCGAACTGTTCGCCGAGTTCCGCAAGGCCAACGCCAAGGCCTTCCGCGGCTTCGAGGCGCCCGAGGCGATCATCCAGTGCGTCGAGGCCGCCGCCACGCTGCCCTTCGACGAGGGGCAGGCGGCCGAGCGGCGCCTCTTCATGGGCCTGGTGCAGGGCGTGCAGAGCCAGGCGCAGCGCTACATGTTCTTCTCGGAGCGCGCAGCGGCCAAGATCGACGGCCTGCCCGAGGGTACGGCCGTCCGGCCGGTGAAGAAGGTGGGCATCATCGGCGCCGGCACCATGGGCGGCGGTATCGCGATGAACTTTCTGAACAAGGGCATCCCGGTGACCATCGTCGAAACGCAGGACGCGGCGCTGCAGCGCGGCACCGCGACGATCCGCAAGAACTACGAGAACACCGCCGCCAAGGGCCGCATGACGCAGGACGACGTCGAGAAGCGCATGGCCGCGCTGTCGCCGACGCTGGACCTGAAGCAGCTGGCCGATGTCGACCTGGTGATCGAAGCCGTGTTCGAGAACATGGCGATCAAGAAGGAACTGTTCGCCAAGCTCGACGCCATCGCCAAGCCCGGTGCGGTTCTGGCCACCAACACCAGCTACCTGAACGT